>ERZ779880.73-NODE-73-length-151059-cov-31.243252_pt1 | contig 151059 bp, 126 predicted proteins | sample MGYA00511555_ERZ779880 | MGnify/ENA primary metagenome ERZ779880 (study PRJEB29588, sample SAMEA2145815) | human gut metagenome | biome: human gut; feature: human-associated habitat; material: faeces | place: Denmark | collected 2008/2010 ... | reverse complement strand
TACACTTGTCAATAATGCTAAAAAGGCATTGTCAGAAGCACAGGAGCGACTTAATGCCAGATGTGAGCAGATAAAGTCACAGGTATCTGAAGTGAAAGCACAGGTCAAATCTACAGCTAAGAGCATAGTCGATGAGGCAAAAGAAAAGGGAAGATCTGCATTATACAGAGTGTCTGAGTTCTTAGGAATTAAGAAAAGACTTCTTGATATCAGAGAGAATGTAAGAGGTGCAATCAAGACAACGGATAAGGATATAGCAAAGACAGCACTTCTTGCAAAAGGATTTCGAGAAGCTGGTCAGACAGCAGCCAATGCATTTCGTACTTTTGCAGACAAGCCAGAGGTGGATTATTCACAGAAAGAGCAGAAACATCCCATTACAAAGGCGGTGCTTGCACCTATGAAAGCAGTGAAAAAGATGTTTGTATCAATGGAGCTTCATCTGGATGCATCTATTGATAAGCTCGATAATCTGGCTATGAATGTGCAGCTTGATAAGGAAAAGCATATGGAGAATGCGAAAACAAAGGAACAGACAGAGCCGGAGAGGGCAGAAGCTGAGCGAGTAGAAGCAGAGGTTGTATACTCCCCAATGGTCGCTGAGCCACAGGAGTATCAGTATAATGCAGATGCATTTGAGGCAAGAGGTGTGGATGAGGTGAAGCAGGAAGCAGCACATAAGGAAGCACCGAAGGTAAGAGAAGATAAAGCCAGATAAATGCGAGGACGTGGGAGAGATTCTGCGTCCTTTTTTAGTGTATGAAAAGGATGGAGAATATTGAGGGTGAATATAATTTTCAATTTCAAGAGTTTTTACCGATTCCTTCGAGTTCCATGGATAAACTATCAATTAAAGAAAGAATTATTATCGAAGTTTGTGACTTTTTAGAAACGTGGTGTTGGTTTTTATTTGCATTTGGATTGGACAGAAGTTCGATTCAAGGAGATTTTTTATTAAAAAAATAATGAAGAATATATTGACAGAAACCTTGCGAGATGTTATCACGCAAGGTTTCTGTTTGCAACGCAAGCAGAAACCTTGCGTGATGTTAATATAAAAGTGCAAAGAATGAATTTGTAATAGTTACAATCATCTAATCATTAAAAGGAGGTATTTTTTATGGGAAAGAAGAACGACGGAGCAATTTTTTTGGAGTTGCCAGAAACAGAAGAATGGAAGAAGTTAGGATTACCTAAAGAGTTGGGTAACAACTTGAAAATGGTATATCAACGGAAAGAAAAGGATAAACCAGCAGAGTTTTTAGAAGTATGGAATCCAGATAAAGAATATCCTTCAAGTTGTATTATTACAAATGTTTCATCGACATTAGGAGGATTTAAGTTGATGCAAGCTGGAACTGAGATAGTGAATATGCAAGGTACAAGTAAAGATCCAAAACATGGTTATAATAGTTGGATAGATTTTATGAGAGCTGCGTATCAGAAAATAGGATTAGAAAATGGTCTTGTAGGTGGATGCTCAGTAGATAACTATATATATGAACGTGATGAAAATGGTGATGAAATTGCTATTCCATGTGCACATTCTGTATACCCAGCAGGTGCACATGTATATGAAATGGTTGGCGGACAAATTGACCCTAATAATTTTTATCTGGTTTCATTGTGTAGTCGTCACAATAAGGCAGGCACTATACGTACTTATATGAAATTAGAACAGGCGGTTTTGGCAATAAAGTTAAACAATTTTATGAAATAAAAAGGAGGACAAAATTATGGCAGACACAAAAGTTGTAACACCAACCAGCGCAGATGTTACCCCAACGGTAGTAGTAAAGCAACCAGACATTATGCAGGCTTTGATTAAAGTAGACTTTGAACTTCTTGGAACAAAGCTTGTGGCAGAGTACTACAAGTCAAATGATAAGGAATATTATCTGCTGATGCCTACAGATCAGGCAGATGCCAGAGGAATTACCATTAATGACATGATAAACGATATTTGTTATCTGATTGGCTTGGATGATACAGCAAAATTACAGGTTAAGGAATTAACTGATTGTATTGAATCGTTGGGGTTAAGCTTTAAAGATATCAAAGTTGTATTAAAAATGGCATATTTTTATTCGGTTGTGGACAGTACGAACAGTACAGGGGAAAATGCGGCACCGGTAAACAATACAGAATACGCATTCCAGCTTGAAATTGATACTTCAAAAGCACTCCCGGAAAGCCTCAAGATTTTCAATATTCAGAGAGTCGGTGTAGCAGTCTGGAACACAGAGAGAAGTAAGATTATCAGCCAGATGAATCTTTACAAACCGGAAGATTTGTTAAAAGAAATCTAAGAAGCGAGGTGGTTTTGATGTCAAAAGAATATATGAACAGTTCCTTGAATATGGAAGGTGAATTATGCGGTGTCAAAACCACTCTTTTGGCAGGTTGCATCGAAGATGAGCTGTTGTTTTCTGCGGAAGTGGAAATAACCAAAGACAGCCTGAAAGAACTTCTAAAACTGTTTGGTAGCGTTACGAAAGAAAAAGTAGGGGATTACGTGGAACTGCTGAACGATTTTGAGGTAAAAGCCCTGTTTGCACATAGCAATCAGCAGACCATGCTGGAGGTGCGTACAGAAGCACTAAAATTTTTGGCTTATGATGGAAAACAGGGAAAACTGGTTGCCTTTGCCCTTCTTCCGCAGGAAATTATCAATGGGGAAAACGATTCGCTGGCACAGGTAGTAAAGAAAGTGATGTATGTGTTTGGAATACACAGCTTCACCTTCCTTTACCGTAATACGAACATAAACTGTAGCGAATTGTACAAAGCATATTCGTACCTGCCGGAAGTTCCGCCCATAATAGAAGGAAGCCTTCTATTAAGCACAGCCTTTCGATTTGATGAAGTGGCAAAATATCCATTTACAGATGCCATGAGAACAATCTTCGGAATAAACCAGATGGATATATTCGTGGGGCTGGGTGGAAAACAGGTAAGCTGTGCACTGCTTGTGCCGGATATTGAAAATGCACTGTTAAGCTGTCAGAACATAGTAATCTATACACAGTTTGGCAGCAATAATGTGAAATTCCAGATGGCGGGAGCTATCGGACTAAGCTGCTTTCCGGGATTAAAATTTTATGTGAATGCAGAATTCACACTTACAAATGTATCAATATCGGCAAGTACCATGCCGACAAGCGTTTATCAGATACCTAATACAAAAATATCAATCTGCAACTGTGGGCTGGAGCTTGGCTTTGGCAAATCCGGTATCAATATCGGGGCAATGTCACAGATAAATATCCGCAATCTTATGTGGTATGGAGCATTGAGCATATCCTATAATGGTACGGTTCCAATGCTTGATATGATCAACATAGCCATGAGTGAAGTGTCGGTATCCTCTCTGGTATCAAACCTTGCAGGAATTGATTCGCAGTCAGTAAAAGAACTGGATATATTTACCGTCACAGCCTTTGACATCAATAGTTCAGGTGGCGGTAAAACGATTGATTTTAAGACACTTACAGATGCGGAAATCATACAGGCTGTAAATAATGCATTAGCGGGAATGAAGCAGGAGTATCTGCTGAGTCAGGACAATGTAAGTGTGACAAGACTTCCGGGCGATAGTGCCTGTGACGTTCTGAACACAAAGACCATGTTCCATTACTGGCTGAACAGTAAGGGAGAATTATCCTTTCCACCGCAGGCATATTATGCATCTAAGCATCTGACCATAGGCAGATACAATTTTGATATGGGAGTATTCTTTGCAGGACAGTTGGAGATTTTCGGACAGAAAATCAAAGTCATGTTTTCGTCAGTAAATGATAAAGGCATTCTTGGATATGCGGAAGTATCACCAATACATAACAGTGTGCTTATTATCAGCGGTTCCCGTTCTGAGAAAAACAGGATAAACCCGGTGCTTGGCAGTACATCAAACAGTACATTGGAACTGCTGACACAGGATTTTTACAGAAATGAAGTGACAGACAGACCGGTCACTTTATACATGGATGTATCCAAAAACGCCTGCAATTTTTATATAGATGGGCATATAGAACTGTGCAAAATATTTTCTTTTGATGCACTGGTATATTTTGCCAACAAAAACATAAGGATTGCTGTTGAAACAAGCTATTTCAACCTGTTTCGGGCTTCATTGTATCTGAATGCAGATTATCAGAAAATGAAAAATCTGTTCTTTGAATTTGAAGTCTCTCTCGACAGCACAGGATTACAGAATAACCTGAAACAACTGACGTACCTGCTGGATGAAGCAGTAACCAAATATGACAAAAAGATACATGATGCACAGAAAAAAATCAATGATGCAAAGAACAAAGTATCCTCCCTGCAAAATGAGATAAACTCATACAAAAGTAAAATCGAAGAGTGCAGGAGGGTAATTAGGAAAGCAAAATGGTATCAGTGGGCGAAGATGGCTAAGGAAACAGCCAAAATCGTAGGCTATGAGGTTGCCATCGGCGGCATATATCTTGCGATGAAAACGGCAGAGGCAGCTCTTGATGCAGCCAATAAGGTACTGTCGCTTGCAAACAAACTGGGTAGCGGTTTTCTTAACACAATTAACAAAGTGATTCAGGGTGTGCTTAATGTATTCTATATCAGCAAGGCACTTCTTGGCATAATCGTAAATGGAAGCCAGATATTTGTAAAAGTCAATATGGAGCTTACCGTTATTGGAAAACAGATATCCGTAAAAGAAGAAGTGGATATGAACAAACTGATTGAAAAGCCAATCATTCTGTTGGAGGAACTGACCATCAATCAGATCAAGGACCTGATAGATATGCTGTCATTGGGACAGACACCGGAATACGAGAGGATAGAGGCAACGCCATATCCATATATGGAATTTCCGGAAGATCCAGTGGAACTGTCAGAAATGGTTGCCTATGGTGCAAAACGAATCGAGCAGGCAAAGGGAATGGTAGAAGAACTTCAAGACCTGTACATTGACGAGCTTCAGGAGCTGGATTCCGAGATTGAGGATATGGATACAGAATTTAAGGCGGCAGCACAGATGGTAAGCTACTCTCTGGAAAAAGCATCGGATAACGTATACATAGATGGTATGGACGAACTGATTACGCAGATAGAGGAAGCAAAGGAGGACGGACAGATAAGTCCTGAAGAAATCAAGCTTGCCGAGTCATGTATAGATGATTATCTGAATATCATCCGCCCGTCCGCCACGACAATAGAAGAATCAAGTATGCGTGTGAAGGAATGCGTAGACAGCATAGATACTGAAAGAACGACAAAAAGAATGCGTAGTTCTTATAAGAACGCTGATGCAGAGAATGGAACTGAGCTTATGAACAACAGGGACTATGACAAGTTCTATGGAGAGCTCCAGTCTGTGGTAGAGAAGTATTTTCCGCATGGTTCCGGACATGGATATTTCAACATCACGGATGAAGAAGTATTCTATCAGGCATTAAATAACGCAAGAAAACAAGCAGGATGTGCTTATGTAGAACTGTCCGAGGAAGATGAAGAAGAAAATCAGGAATCAGGTCTGCTGTATGGAGCAAAACCGTTAAGGCGGATGGTAAGTGAAGGATATATTCAGAGGCTGCAATAAAAGTAAAAAATTATTGTACTCTTTTTCAGTCAGCCATTATGGGATGGTTAAAGTTTCATATACAAAAAAATCAGGAGCTTTCTAAGATTAGAAGGATGGAGCATCGTGCTCTTTCAAGGATAATCAAGGGAAGCTCTTTTGTTTATAAAAAGATATATTTGAATTTCAAATAAAAATTCTTGAAGAAACAGCCTTTTTTTAGTACAATAAAACTGAGTTAGTGTATAGAATGATAAATAGAAATTCATGATAGATTTTGTTCATATTATCTATCTGAATATGACTGGAAAATAAGAGAATATCTTTATGGGGACAGAATGTGTAACTGCACCATAGTTTGGACAGGAGGATTGATATTATGAAAAAATGGAAAGAAAGAGGAAAGAGAATCGCAGTATTGTTGCTTACGGCAGCCCTTGTTGGAAGCAGCGTGGACTTATCTGCTCTTACGGTAAATGCAGCAGAGGAAGAAAAAGTGCTGACCTGTGAAAAAGAGGAGCAGACTACATTGGAAGAAATAACCGAGACAGCAAAGCGTATCACCTCATGGACATGGAATGATGAAGAGGAAATGCTGGACTTGGAGGAAAACGTGCTGGCACTTCCCGGTGCATCCAAAGATTATATCGTATCCTTTGATGACATCGTATCATTCCTTCCTGCTTCCATCACAGCCACGATTACAACATCTGCGTCCGTTACCGAAACAGAGGATACAGAAGCAACAAACGAATCGGAAGAAACGGATGGAGCGGAAGAAACCGTGACTCTGGAAGGCTGGGTATGTGAAAACTACCCGGAGGAAGGTGCGTACAGCGGTAACTATACTTTTACTGCGAATCTGCCGGAGGGCTATGAACTCGCAGAGGACGCAGCAGCACTGAAAGTAAATGTAGAACTGGGTGGAGCACAGCTTTTGGAAGCAACCACCATCACACCAACAAAACCGGAAAATGGTAATGGTACAGCAGAAAACCCGTATCAGATTACCTCGGCGGCAGAACTTTACTGGTTCGCCGGACTTGTAAACGGAACTCTTACAGACGTTACTAAAAATAGTTCAGCCTGTGCGAAGCTGATGAATGATATCACGGTAAATAATAATCTGCTTGACAGGATTACATATAAAACAGATGATGACGGCAATCTGACCAATGAAGTAGCAAACGGCGGGAACTTCATTTCATGGACACCGATTGGAGCAGCTAATAACGGCTATCAGGGGACTTTTGATGGAAATGGAAAGACCATCAGCGGACTCTTTTTCAATGATAGCCAAAAAAGTCATGTTGGCTTGTTTGACAATATATATATGGCAACAATTCGGAATGTCGGTGTCGTTGATTCTTATTTTTTCGGAGAACATTATGTCGGAGGCGTGTGCGCATTTGGTGTAGATGGTACGATAACTGGCAGCTATAACACAGGAGTGGTAAGTGGAGAAGGATGTGTCGGAGGCGTGTGTGGAACTGGTAGCAGTGTTACGATAACTGACAGCTATAACACAGGTAGTGTAAGTGGAAATGATGATGTCGGAGGCGTGTTCGGATATGGTGAAAATTGTACGATAAACAATTGCTATTATCTGAAAGCGGAAGGCACGGATTTGGGTGGCATTAACGGCGCAGATATCGAAGGGCAGGCTGAAGGAAAAACCGCTGCACAGTTTGCATCCGGCGAGGTTGCATACCTTTTGCAGGATGGACAGAAAGTGGGAGAAGATGGCACGATACCACAGGTCTGGGGACAGAACATTGATAATGATGGTGAGAAACAATCTTTTCCTGTTTTTAGTAATGCGAAAGTCTATAAACCTTCAGAAAGTTCTCCTTGTAAGGTTGGATACACAAATAATGCGGAAGGCTTAAAGGAACATGACTTTGGCGACGACAAGACTGGCGAAAGCTGTTCATACTGTAATATAAAGAACATCAACTATTCTGGTATCAGTATTAGCGGTGTGGATACCCCTTACTACTATACAGGTAATGAGATTAAGCCGGATATTACCATAAAAAAAGGCGAGACATCATTAACTCTTGGTGAAGATTATAACATTACTTATGGAAACAATACAGATGTGGCAGGCAGCAATGCTGAAAACGCTCCTTATGTGAAGATTATCGGAAAGGGTAATTATACAGGAGAAATTACAAAGAACTTTACCATTGCTTACATTACTGCTCCGGATAATTATATAACAGGAACGAAAGGTGCGAATGACTGGTATACTTCAGATGTCACAATCGGCGTAGCAGACTGGCAGGTATCAACGGATGGAAGCAGTTGGAATGACAGCATTTCGGTTACCGAAGAGGGAACACATTCTTATACTCTTTATTTTAAAGACAGTAACGGATACATTACAGATAGCATAAACAAAGAGATTAAGATTGATAAAGCTGCTCCAACCGGAACCATTCAGGTAAAAGAAAGTACATGGGATAAATTTTTAGAGAAAATTTCCTTTGGCTTCTATACCAACACCAAAGAAAAAATTACGATTACATCAGAGGATACCGGCTCCGGTATAGCCTCTACAGAATATCTGGTATCTGACAAGGCATATACACAAATTTCAGATATGCAGAATCTGAGTGGCTGGAAAGATTATGATAATAGCAATAAGCCTAAAATCAAGACGAACAGGACCAACTATGTGTATGCGAGAATCACAGACAATGTCGGAAATGTAACCTATCTGTCCAGTGATGGCATTTTGCATGATGATGAGAAACCGTATATTTTTGATATAACCCCGGTCATGAAGGATCGCTCCGGTAGTGTGACATTTGATATTTTTGAAGATGGAAGCGGTCTTGAGAAGGTTTATTTCTTATATAGTACGGATATAAATGAGGTAACAAGTGCTACGACAGAGAATTTGAAAGCATCTGATTATCACAATGCAACCGGAACCTTTACATTATCAGACCTGAAACCAAATACCGAGTATTACTGTGCAGTTCTTGCAGTGGATAAGGCAGGAAATGAAAGTTATCTTTTAAATAGCACATTTAAGACATTAAAGGAAGCCATCACGGGAACTGTATCCATTTCCGGAGAGGCAGTATATGGAAAAACATTGACAGCATCCTATGAGGGACTTGCGACAGATGCCGGCGAAGTTACAGTTTCATGGTATCGTGGAGAAGATACTACAGCGATTGCTACCGGAGATACATATACTTTAACAGCAGATGATGTAGGAAAAGTGATTACAGTTAAGGTTACCGCTGAAAACTGTTCCGGAGAACTGACGGATTCCACCGCCGAGGTAGCAAAGGCAGAACATCCAAATCCACCGACGAATGGAAATGTGGATGATGAAAACAATACCTTTACCTTTAACGGAACAAGCGGAGTTACTTACGAATACAGTACCGATGGTGGAGCAAGTTGGACGGATATTACGGTAGATTCCGGCACCGGTGTTGGTACTGTTACAGTTGGAAACGTGATAGTCAACACAGGAGATTTACAGGTACGGGCAAAGGAAACAGATGGATATAAGGCAAGTGATGTTATTTCCAATACATCTGCCTATACCGCAACCTTAGAAGGCAGCGTAAGCCTTTCCGGAACTGCAAAGTATGGGGAAACCTTAACTGCAACTGTAACCGGAGCACAGCAGGGAGCTGTATTAACCTATACTTTCTGCGCGGACGATACAGTGCTTCAGCAGGGAAGCAGCAATACTTATAAGATTGTATCCGCCGAAGCAATTGGAAAACAGATTACAGTTAAGGTATCTGCGGAAGGATACATAGGAACAGTTAATGATACTTCGGATACTGTTGCAAAAGCAGACGGAGTGCTGACACTGAAACAGACTGAATTTACCCCGACCTTTGGGGATGAGGCATTTAAGCTTGGATGTAGCAGAACCGGAGACGGAACGATTTCCTATAAAGTTTCCGATGAAAAGGTCATTAAAGTTTCCGATACCGGAGAAGTAACGATTGTGGGAGCAGGAAGTGCCACCGTAACAGTATCTCTTTCGGAAACAGAGTGTTATACCGGTGCGGCAGAGCAGACGATTAAAGTCAATGTGGCAAAGAAAGACTATGTATTAAATCCGTCAACAGGTACGGCAGCTTATACATATAAGCAGGGAGCAAGTAATGTGGCGGTGGATGTTGCAGGAATGCTTCCGGCAGATAAGGGCAATACAACATACTCTGTGTCAACGGCAGATGCCGGTACGATACTTGAAAATGTATCGGTAGATAAAAATGGTAATCTTACCTACAATGTGAAGTCATTTGATAACTATACAGATGGAATTACAGCAACTATTGCAGTCACTGCAACGATGGCGAATTATAAAGATGTAACTTATACATTAACTGTAAAGATTACTGATAAATTCGTAGTGACGGAAAAGGCAGGTGCAAAGGTTTCTTCTGACAGCACATCCCTTGTGTACGGACAGAAGATAAGTGCATTAAAGCTTAATACCACAGAAGCAAAATTTGTAGCCAATGGAACAGAGGTAGCAGGTACACTTAGCTGGGAAACACCGGATGAGGTACTGAATGCCGGAAGTCATCAGGTTATATGGAAGTTTGTGCCGGAGAATGAAGCACTTTATCAGGGATGTACCGGAACGATCACAGTAACCGTAAGTCAGGCGACACCGAATGTGACAACTGTTCCGACAGTGGCAGACAGAGTATATCATCCAACTGCAGCATTAACAGATAGTGATCTTGTTAGTGGAAGCGTAAGCTGGACTGTTGGTGGCGTGGAAAAGACTGTTGAAGGTAGCTGGAGCTGGAAGACAAACGGCACAGTTCCTACAACAAATGTGAACAGCTATGTAGCAGTATTTAATCCGACAGATACCACGAATTATGTGCCGGTAACGAAGAATATTACCGTCAGGGTTGTAGCAGCAACAGCTTATGTGGCTGAAAAACCTACTGTAAGTGCTATTACTTACGGACAGACCTTATCAGATGCAACAATAGCAGGTGGAAAAGTACAGTACAGTGAGAATGACACAACTCTTGTAGACGGAACATTTTCTTGGAAGGATGCAAGCCTTGCACCGAATTGTGCAGACAGCAATCTGACAACTTATGTATTGGTATTCACACCGACAGATCGTGCAAATTACAACACGGTTGAAACGGATGTAACCATCACAGTAAATAAGGTAAAAGACGCACCGCATATGCCGGGATCGGCTATGAGTGTTCCATACAGTAACAAAACTGTCGGTACAGTTACTTTAGCGAAAGACTGGACATGGCAGGAGAGTGATAAGGCTACTGCATTGGAAGTAGGTGTGCCTGTGACCGCAACTGCTGTTTACAATGGTGCGGACAAGGGCAATTATGAAAATGAATCAGTGGTAATCACAATTACCAGAAGTGATTGTGAACATAAGAATACTGAGGTTAGAGGTGAAAAGGAATCCACCTGTAAAGAGGAAGGATATTCAGGAGATACCTATTGTAAGGATTGTGGAGAATGTATCAGTACAGGTCATGCCATAGAGAAAAAAGAACACTCCGGCGGAACGGCAACATGTACCCATAAGGCGAAATGTTCAGTCTGCGGTGCAGAGTATGGCACTTTAAATCCGAATAACCACGAAGCCATAAAGCTGGTGGGTAAGAAGGATGCTGATTGTACTTCTTCCGGTTACACCGGAGATAAGTGTTGCAGTGGTTGTAATGCAGTCCTTGAAAAAGGAAAGACAATAGCCGCAACCGGACACGATTATCATTCAGAGATTACAAGGCAGCCTACCACTACAGCGGAGGGCGAGAGAACCTATACCTGTGTAAACTGCAATGACACTTACACAGAAACGATTCCAAAGCTTCCTGAAGAAGAACATGAGCATAACTATACTTGTACGATAACAAGGGAAGCAACCTGTACCCAGACAGGAATTAAGACATATACATGTAAGTGTGGTGACAGCTATACAGAAACAATTCCTAAGCTTAACCATAAGTATACAAGCAGTGTAACGGTAGAAGCTACTAAGGAAAAAGAAGGCGAGATGACATATACCTGTTCATTGTGTGGACACAGCTATACGAAACCAATCGCTAAGTTAAAGGATGATAATAGACCAGGAGATAATAAGCCGGGAGATAACAAACCAGGAAATAATAAGCCGGGAGATAACAAACCGGGAGAAGGCGGCGATAAGAAGCCAGCGGAAATACCGGATACCGGAAAGCCGTTCATCAAAGACGAAACAGGTAAAGAAGGCTGGGATGTTATCAAGAACGAAACATCAGATGCAAAAGATGGCGATGCGGTAAAGGTTGATATGAACGGTGCTACCGTAGTACCGGGAGATGTTCTTGACACTATCGCAGGCAAAGATGTAACCATTGTGTTTGACATGGGTAATGGCATTACATGGAGTGTAAACGGAAATAGCATTACTACTGACAAGGTAAGCGACATCGACTTCAGCGTAAAGGTTGGAGAAGAAGCCGGTAATAACATTCCTGTGGATGTTATCAATAATGTGACTGGAGAGAGATATTCTATCCAGATCAGCCTTGCCTATGACGGCGAGTTCGGATTTACAGCAGTCCTTTCCATCAACATGGAAGCAAAGAACGTAGGACTTTATGCAAACCTGTTCTACTACAATGAAACTACAGGAGAGCTTGAGTTTATCTGTGCAGATGAGATTGCAGAGGATGGAACTGCTGACCTGACTTTCACTCATGCTTCTGATTACACCATCGTGATTGATGAAGCACCGATGGATGGAAACGGGGCAGACGACAGTACAGGAACTGGCAGCAACAATGTGACTACCGAGTCAAAAGAGGATTCATGGAATCCACTCTGGATTATCATCATCGGAGCCATCGTGATTGTGGCAGGACTTGGAATATTCTTTATCATAAAGAAAAAAGAAGATAAAGAAGATAAAGATAATCAGTAACAGTTAATTAAGATGCAGCATATGTGAGAGAAATTTCATGTATGCTGTATTTTTTGTTATAAACCATTCGAGAACTCACATATTAAACAATGTATTTGATTAAGACAGTAAAAGGAGATATAACAAAAGTAACAGATGTGCAGGCAATTGTTAATGCAGCAAATAACTCTCTTCTTGGCGGAGGCGGTGTAGATGGTGCGATTAATAGAGCAGCAGGACCGGAGCTATTGCGGAGTGCAGGACACTTCATGGATGTGAAACTGGTGACGCAAAGATTACAAAAGCATATAATCTGCCTTGTGATTATGTAATACATACAGTTGGACCAATATGGAATGGAGGAAGAAATAGAGAAGAGGAACTTCTTGCTAACTGTTATTTTAATTCTATGAAGCTGGCAATGGATAATGGAATCAGGTCTATTGCATTTCCTTCCATATCAACGGGAGTATATAGTTTTCCAGTTGAGTTGGCGGCAAAGATTGCGGTACATACAGTAAACCGGTTTTTGCAGGATAATCCAGATTGTTTTGATCTGGTGGAGAGGGTACTATTTGATACTCATACTGAATCGGTGTATGAAGCTGAGGTTGATAAATTATATGATAAATAAAATGGCTAAAGGGAGTTGTTATGTACGCTGAAAAAACAGATTATGATGATATTGAAATGTCGAGCAGGTTGCGGAATGTCCTAAGAAGAAATGGATTTGAGTCATTGGAAGAATTGAGAGAATATCCAAAGGAGCATTTTATAAAGTTTCGTAATATGGGGCAGGCGACGCTGCAGGAATTATATCAGATTTGTGAAGAGCAAGGCATAAAGCTTCGTAGTGTAGAAGATCTGAATGATAAGGAACATGGAGTCAGATTTGATGACTTCCTATGTATGGATGCATTTAGAATGGGGATAAAATGCAAAGATGATTTGAGAAGATATAGTCTTGAGGAACTTGAAAATATGTGTCCGAAGGATAAGAGATTGTTTGTAAGATTAAAGAAGTTGAAAACAATACAAGGGTAATTTTATGGGATTTGTTAAATAAAAGAAAGCTACGAAAAATCTGATTATAAAATCGTTGTTTATCAAGCTGTTTAATTTTGAAAATTTCTTTGAAAAACTATTGACTCCTACGTAACGTAATAGTTTAGAGTATGCTTATCGAGAGGAGGAAATGACAATGATGACGGTGAATGAAGTAAGTAAATTAACAGGAGTGAGTATACGCACTCTGCAGTATTACGACACCATTGGACTCTTAAAACCTATTGAATATACAGAGTCAGGTTATAGGTTGTATGACGATACATCCTTGGAAAGGCTGCAACAAATTTTACTGTTTAAAGAATTGGAATTTCCGCTTAAGGAGATTAAAAAGATAATCGATGCTCCTAACTTTGACAGGAACAAAGCATTAGAGCAGCAGATTGAATTGCTTACGATGAAAAAGGAGCATCTTGAAAATCTTATTAGTTTCGCTCGAGGAATAAAAGGAATAGGAGTGAAATATATGGATTTTAAAGTATTTGATACAAGAAAGATTGATGAGTATTCTAAACGAGCAAAAGAACAATGGGGACAAACCTCTGAGTATAAGGAGTTTGAAGAGAAAACAAAGAACTGGACGAAAGACGATGAAGCTACTGTTGCAAATGAGTTTATGCAATTATTTGTTGAATTCGGACAAATGAAAGAAATGGACCCAGAAGATGAACAGGTGCAGTTGCAGGTAAGGAAACTTCAGGATTACATTACAGATCATTTTTATACATGTTCTGATAAGATTTTATGCGGTCTTGGAAGAATGTATGCCGGTGGAGGAGAACTTACGGAAAATATTGATGATATTGGAGGAGTTGGCACAGCAGAGTTTGCAAGTAAAGCTATTGATATATTTTATATGAGCAGAAGGTAAATTCTAGTTTGTTGATGCAAAGCAGAGGCGGTAACTATTGATAAGTTCCCGCAAACCGATGAGACACTGGACATGTTTCCACAAACCGATGAGGTAAAAAAGAGAGCAGTTCAGACGTCTCAACGCATGTGGAGATGGTGTGCCTGTTGACGAGGAAGAAATAGTAAAGAGAATATAGGAATGAGAAGGAATCGAGAGATACCAGAATTGTAAATGCTCAAAAGAATAAATTGCCATGATAGATGGATCATTCTTGATTATGGGTTACCTGCAGAATCCGTATATCATTGTGGTGCTTCCAGTAAAGACGCGGGTAAAAAGTTATGTGCAATAAATAAAGTGGATTCTGTTCAAATGATTCATCCTGTAATAGATAGGTTGCTTTTATTGCCGGATAAACAGATATAACCTGTAGCTATAGTTTTTTAACTTTATCGCCCTCAAACATGCTATACCCTGTAGGATTTTTACGAAATTCCGATGGAGAAATCCCAAGGCATTTTGGTGATAGTAATAAGGCATCCCAGAAATAACCTGATCCCTTCGAGGATGGTCATATTCCCTGGATGACATTATGCGTAGTCCGGGTAATGAGGTCTATGCACTCAGATCCAGATTTCGTCCAATCACTGCGGCAGCATCGGCGGATTTTTTGTTCTGCTGATAAGGATTGCTCTCGTCACTGTAGCTGATCTTGGTCGTGGTGGTACCGCCGGCGGTGTAGACAGTGCCGCATTCGGGACATACCGCGGTCCGCAGGGATACTGTGGCGGAGAGAACTTTACCGTTGTTCTGTGCAGCTTTGTTGTAGGCATTGGTTACATGCTCCTGCTCATGGGCGCGCACCCTGGAAGCGGAAGCCTGCGGAGAGATATGGGAAGCAGATTTGAAAGAGACCATCTCATCGGAACCGTCCTGATATTTGCGGTTCTTGCAGGTCTCACATTCTGCGGGAGAAGATTTCCTGCCGGGCTTTTCCACATCGGATTTTCCGGGATTTACTACCATACCCTTCTCATCGGGCCGTGCGGAAGATACCGCACCGGTAGAATAACCGTATCCGTAATTGCCGGTCAGACTATAATTATTATAATAATCGATTCCGTAAATACCTGTCATGGAACTTCTCCTTTCTGCATAATGCTTTGATTCATTACGTATATGTCTTCTATTTGCCCTCATTGTAGCACCTGTATCCGGTGAGAGCAAGTTAAGATTGCCGAAAAATCCGCTCTACTTCGGAAATTACCGAAGTCGTTCCCAAGATTACGATGGGATCCGGACAAGAACCTGTCAGAGTCAGTGCCTGTTTCACGGAGTCTGCCCATATCGTGCCAATACCCTCTTCTGCCAATGACTCCTGCTGTTTTGGGGAAAAATGATAATGCGGATTCCCGGATCTGGTGAGAATGATGCGGGCAGCTACATCTTTCATGGACCGGACCACACCGGCATAATCCTTATCCTCCGGAATCCCCACGATAACAGTACAATTCGAAATCCCCAGATGACGCAGAACTTCTTTTACATTTTCACAGCTGGCGGAATGGATGCACGCATCCACCAGGATAAAAGGGTCCGAACTTAGAATCTCCATCCGCCCCGGATGATGGATCGCAGACAGTTGGCGGCGAATTTGATTGCACATTGTATCTGAAAATATATCCGGAGCATTGGATTCCCGGCAAAGATCTGCCATGACACCCACGCACAAAGCCAGAGCCAGTGCGCAGTTTTTCGCCTGATGTTCTCCCAATAACGGAATCTGTAAATCAGGATAAATGTTATCTCCGATCACCACATCAAATAGCATACCGGAACAGGTATAGCGGATATTTTCTGCCTGAAAATCCCGACCATATATTTTGTAGGGAACCTGCATAGCCTCGGCACGGCGAACCAGAACATTTAATACTTCCTGCTCCTGTTCCGCAAAATAGACACACTTCTGCTCCCCGGTGATGACGTGGGATTTATCCTCTGCAATGGCAGTCAGCGTATCTCCCAGCTCTCTTGTATGCTCTAAGAAAATCCGATTGATCACGGCATAATCGTGACGAATGTTGTTCACATCATCATATTTTGCCCCTTTGCCGCATTCAAATACATTGAAATCTGTATGTTTTTCCGAAAAATAAGTCAGTGCCAGGTCCGCCTGAATGCCCATGGGGCTGATACATACCGAATCCGGCAGATCGGAGGCAATGTCCAGAATCTCCGGCTGGATCTGTGCCATCAGACGGCAAAAGTCGGTTTCACTGATCATGGTATCATTGACGCGGAAGCGCTCTCTGAAATCCGTAATATGAGGACTGGTCATCAGTCCTACGGTATAATTTGTCTGCAGGATCCGGGAAATCATATTGGCAACGGAGCCCTTTCCTTTGCTTCCGGTGACGACGACACAGGGAGCAATCGATTTCTGCCGGAGCAGAGATCTCGTCAGCTCAGGATGTCTTTTTCCGGCATCCTGAGCGGCATAGTCCTGATGTGTGGCAGCCCGCAGATAGGAAGCATAGACGAAGTCTTCCGCCTCTTTCTGCGTAGTGAATTTATGAAATTCCAGTGGTGTTCCGGAAACATTATTCATAAAAATAAGCATACCTTTCCGTAACCTGCAATTTTATTGATACGATAGTATCGTATCAATAAAATTGCAGGTACAAATATGAGATGAGTTCCTTATGCAAAGTCTGATCGTATTGTTTCCATAACTTTTGCTGCAACATTAATACCGGAGGCTTTTTCAATGCCTTCCAGTCCCGGCATAACATTGATTTCGCAAAAATAAGGTTTTTCTCTGCCAAAAAGCAGATCAATTCCCAAAAAATCCAGTCCGGTCTGCTCGTAAATATCTGCGGCTATGGCACGGATGCCGGGCGTGACAGGGTAAGGATCTACCGAAGCGCCCAGAGCTACATTTGCACGGAAATCCCCCTGGGATCTGCGCTGCATACAGGCAACGGCTTTTCCGCGGATGCTGTAAAATCGCAGATCTCTGCCGTAGCTTTCCGAGATAAATTCTTCGAAGAGCCATTCCTTGGAGGAAGGGTAGTTAAGAGAGAGCTCTTCATAAGAAGCTTTATCCCGGATGCAGACGATTTCCTCGCCCATGGAGCTTTCCAGTCCTTTACCGACAAAAGGAAGCCCCAGTTGTTCTACAATAGAAGAAAAAGGCAACAGTGAAGTTCCCAAAAGATATTTCGGGATCAGAAAGGCTTCGGAATGAAGCCTTCGTACCTGTTCAAATTTATTAATATAGATATTATAAGCAGTTAAAGGATTATAGCTTCGGGTGGCAAGCGCATTTATAGCATCCTTTTCCCGCCCCCATTTATAGCGGTTGATGACAAAATCCACAGGTTCCAGTATTTTACCATGATTTATAATACCATGCGGAGAGACCATAGTATCGTGGATCCCTACAATCCGCAGATCCATATCCAGGGCAGAAGCTTCCTGTACCAGACGATTGCAGGTATAAGCGTTGGTCATAGCATTATATTTTTCTATGATATATCCTCTGATAGACATAAGGCACCTCGTAATTTCAGTATTCTCATGGTTAACATAGCAAAATGTAATCAAAATAGCAAGAAATATAGTTCTTCTATTGAAAAAGGAGCAATATCCTGCGTATAATAAGAGACATAAAAGCCTAAAGTACTACCACAGAATATATTAAGTAGAAACAAAAGAGGAGACATACAATGAAATTACTCGAAGAGCGCATTCGCAAAGACGGTACAGTAAAAGCAGGGAATGTATTAAAAGTAGATTCTTTTCTGAATCATCAGATGGACATTGATCTGTTCAATGAAATGGGAAAAGAGTGGGCGCGTCTGTTCGCAGACCGTAAGATTACGAAGATCCTGACTGTGGAGGCTTCCGGTATCGGCATCGCCTGTGTGGCAGCCCAGCATTTTCATGTGCCGGTGGTATTTGCAAAAAAGTCCCAGTCCGTAAATATTGACGGTGAAGTATATTCCACCAAGATCGAATCCTTTACGCATAAGAGAGTATATGACGTGATCGTCTCCAAAAAATTCCTACATCCGGAAGATCATATTCTGATCATTGATGATTTCCTGGCCAACGGATGCGCACTGGAGGGTTTGATCGACATTGTCAATAAAGCGGGAGCTTCTGTAGAGGGTGTCGGCATTGCCGTTGAGAAGGGATTCCAGAAGGGCGGCGACCTGATCCGTTCCAAGGGTATCCGTGTAGAGTCGCTCGCTATTGTGGAAAGCATGGATGACAAAACCGGAGAGATCACATTTCGATCTTAAGAGTTAGATAAGTTAGATAACTATTCAGAACCACATTCGCAAACGAGTTAATAAAAATTTAATACTTCTCTTGACAAGAAGTCAGACAAATGCTTATACTGACTAATGTTGAGAGAGTACAATAAAGGGGTCGTATGAAGGTGTCATACACCCTTTTTGCGTTGACTCACCGGTTTATCTGCAGATCTGTGCCCGCGCTGCTACATGGATCTGTAACGAAGTAGCAGCGCAGAAAGAGGAGAATTATGAAAAAGAAAGTCGTAAGTTTACTCGCAGCTATGGCTCTCGCAGTTACTGCTCTGGCAGGATGCGGATCCAATAACGCAGCTACCACCGGCACAGATGCTGCAACTGTTGCAGCTACTACTGAGGCAGCAGCTACTACTGAGGCAGCAGCTACTACTGAAGCAGCTGGCGAAGCTGTCAGTGGTGTAAAGGCAGGTTTTATTTTCCTGCATGATGAGAACTCTACTTATGATCTGAACTTCCTGAACGGAGCAAAGGCAGCTTGTGAGAAGCTTGGCATTGAGTACATGACCAAGACCAACATTCCTGAAGGACAGGAAGCTTATGAAGCAGCTTGTGAGCTTGCTGATGCAGGTTGCAATTTCATTTTCGCAGACAGCTTTGGACATGAGGACTACATCATCGAGGCTGCTAAGGAGTATCCCAATGTTCAGTTCAGCCATGCAACAGGAACCAAGGCTCATACCGAGGGTCTGGACAACTTCCACAATGCATTTGCTTCCATCTATGATGGCCGTTACCTTGCAGGTATCGTTGCAGGCATGAAGCTGAATGAGATGATCGCTAATGGTGATATTACCGAGGATCAGGCTAAGATGGGTTATGTAGGTGCTTATACTTATGCAGAAGTTATGTCCGGTTATACATCCTTCTTCCTGGGCGCTCGTTCCGTATGCCCCAGCGTTACCATGGATGTAACCTTTACCGGTTCCTGGTACGATGAGACCGCTGAGAAAGAAGCAGCTAACAAGCTGATCGAGGGCGGATGCGTACTGATCAGCCAGCATGCAGACTCCATGGGTGCTCCTACCGCATGTGAGACCGCAGGCGTTCCCAACGTATCTTACAACGGAAGCACTGAGGCAGCCTGCCCCAATACCTTCCTGGTATCTTCCAGAGTTAACTGGGAGCCTTACTTTGAGTATGCTATTAAATGTGTAGCAGATGGAACTCCTATCGATACTGACTGGTGTGGTACTCTGGAGACCGGCTCTGTAGAGCTGAGCGATCTTGGTACTGCTGTAGCAGATGGTACCGCAGAAGCAGTAGAAGCTGCAAAGGCTGATCTGATCGCAGGCAAGGCTCATGTATATGATATCACCACCTTTACTGTAGACGGTAAGACCCTGGACAGCTATGAAGCTGATATCGATACTGATCCTGATTATACTCCCGACCATGAGGTAGTAAGTGACGGATACTTCCATGAGTCCGATGTTGCATTCCGTTCCGCTCCTTACTTCAATGTAAGAATTGATGGAATCAACCTGTTGGATGAGCAGTATTAATTGACTTATTGAAATAGCCCGGACGGCGCAGCGTTTATCGCCGCGCCGCCCTTTTTCTACCTTATGGATCTTTTGTTTGTTGTGGATGGATGAGGTAGAAAAGGGGCGGCCAGTGTGCTTATGCCAGGTATTAAAAGACCTGAAAATTTGCAGGTCGTGGATAAATTGGAAAGGTGACTAGGATGGAAAAAGAGACAAAAGTAGCTGCGGTTTCGATGAAAAACATTACCAAGACTTTTGGATCCGTGATTGCCAATGATAAGGTAAATCTGGATATCTATAAGGGTGAGATATTATCACTGCTTGGGGAAAACGGCAGCGGTAAGACGACACTGATGAATATGCTCTCCGGTATTTATTTCCCGGATGAGGGACAGATCTTTATTAACGGTAAGGAAGAGGTCATCAAATCCCCCAAGGATGCGTTACGGCTGGGAATCGGTATGGTGCATCAGCATTTTAAGCTGATCGATGTACTTTCCGCTACCGAGAATATCATCCTGGGTCTGGAAGGCAGGCTTAATATCAAGGAGGCATCCCGTAAAATAGAGGAGATCTGTGACAAATACGGTTTTGAAGTAGATCCGAAGCAGAAAATCTATGATATGACGGTATCACAGAAGCAGACCGTAGAGATTGTAAAGGTGCTGTATCGTGGTGCGGATATCCTGATCCTGGATGAGCCTACCGCCGTACTGACACCGCAGGAGACAGAGAAGCTCTTTAACGTTCTCCGGAAAATGAGAGATGACGGCAAGGCTATTGTCATTATTACCCATAAAATGCATGAAGTGGAATCTCTGTCCGACAGGGTGGCTGTGCTTCGTAACGGTCAGTATATTGGAAGCATGCTGACAAAGGATACCACCGTTACGGAAATGACCAATATGATGGTGGGACATGCGGTTACTTTGAATATTGTCAGACCGGAACCTGTGAATCCGAAGCCCCGTATCGAAGTACAGGGACTGACCGTACGTAACGAAGAAGGTATCGTTAAGCTGAAGGACGTCTCCTTTACCGCCAATAGTGGTGAGATCCTGGGAATCGCCGGTATCTCCGGCTGTGGACAGAAGGAGCTTTTGGAAGCCATTGCAGGTCTGCAGGTAACAGAAGCCGGCACGATCAGCTATGTGGAAGATGATGGAAGTAAGGAAATGCTGATCGGCAAGGATCCGTTGAAGATCGCAGAGATGGGTGTATCGCTTTCTTTTGTACCGGAGGATCGTCTCGGAATGGGTCTGGTAGGCAATATGGATCTGACCGATAATATGATGTTACGTTCTTTCCGACAGGGACATACACCGTTTACGAACCGAAAGCCTTCCAAACAGCTTGCAACGGATGTGGTAGAAAATCTGGAGGTTGTAACCCCGGGTATCACCACTCCGGTACGCAGATTGTCCGGTGGTAATGTACAGAAGGTTCTCGTTGGAAGAGAGATTGCGTCTGCACCTACTGTACTGTTGACGGCTTATGCAGTACGAGGTCTGGATATCAATTCTTCGTATACTATATATGACCTGATCAATGAACAGAAGAAAAAGGGCGTTGCCGTGATTTTCGTAGGTGAGGATCTGGATGTGCTGATGGAGCTGTCCGACCGTATCATGGTATTGTGCGGCGGAGAAGTCAGTGGTATTCTGGATGCGAGAAAGACAGACAAAAATGAAGTCGGTATGCTGATGACCAGAGTAGGAGGCAAAGAACATGAAGGAAAAGAATAAAGAGCCTTTATTTCATATCGTTAAAAGAGATGCGCTCCCCTGGTACAAAGCTCTGGGAATCCGATTTCTGGCAATCCTGCTGGCACTGATCCTGTGCGGTATCATTACAACGATCACCACGGGAATCAATCCTTTACAGGTATATCAGTCCATTGTTCTGGGTGCTTTCGGATCCGTCCGCAAGACCTGGGTCACTTTTCAGAATATAGCGATCCTGCTTTTGATCGCATTGGCATTGACTCCGGCATTTAAGATGAAATTCTGGAATATCGGCGGTGAGGGACAGGTGCTGATCGGCGGGCTGGCAGCAGCAGCCTGTATGATCTGTCTGGGAGATAAGCTTTCAAACGCAGTTGTGATCCTGTGCATGATCGTGGCAAGTCTGGCAGCAGGAGCCATCTGGGGCTTCATTCCCGCATTTTTCAAGGCGAAATGGAATACCAATGAGACGCTGTCTACGCTGATGATGAACTACATAGCTACTCAGTTGGTGGCATTTTATACGATAGTATGGGAGGTTCCCAAGGGATCCGGTAAGATCGGTATCATCAACCAGAACACCAATGTGGGCTGGCTGCCGCAGATCTTCGGTTCCAAATATCTGTTAAGTATTGTAGTGGCAGTAGTGATCACGATATTTATGTATGTATATTTGAACTACAGTAAGCAGGGATATGAGATCTCTGTTGTGGGTGAAAGCGAAAACACTGCAAAATATGTGGGTATCAAGGTAGAAAAAGTCATTATCCGTACCATGCTGTTGTCCGGTGCTCTCTGCGGACTGGTAGGCCTGCTTCTGGTAGGAGGCATCAATCATACTGTGACTACCACGATTGCAGGTGGACAGGGATTTACCGCTGTACTGGTATCCTGGATGTCCAAGTTCAATCCTCTGACCATGGTATTCTCCAGCTTCCTGATCATATTCATGGATCGCGGAGCCAGTGAGATCTCTACCAATTTTGGACTGAATCATTCTTACTCCGATATTCTGACAGGTATTATCCTGTTCTTTATCATCGGCTGTGAGTTCTTCATTACTTACAGACTGCAGTTCCGTAAAAAAGCAGAAAAGGAGGAACAGTAAGCATGTGGTCATTTTTACTTGCATTTATTCCGAGAGCAATCGTACAGGGAATTCCTCTGTTATACGGGAGTACCGGTGAGATCATCACGGAGAAATCCGGTAACCTGAATCTGGGAATCCCCGGCGTTATGTATGTGGGAGGTATCTGTGGTGTCATCGGATCTTTCTTCTATGAGAGATCAGCAGGAGACGCGGCGAACATGAATGGGTTTCTTGCCATTGCGATTCCGATGCTCTGCTGCCTGTTAGGATCCCTGTTGATGGGATTGCTGTACTGCTTCCTGACTGTCACCCTGCGGGCGAACCAGAACGTGACCGGTTTGGCAATGACCACCTTCGGTGTTGGCTTCGGTAACTTCTTCGGCGGATCCCTGATCAAGCTGGTAAACAGTGATGTACCTTCCATTGCACTGTCTGCTACCAGCAGTTATTTCAGTAAGTCCCTTCCTTTTGCGGGAAAACTTGGCTGGTTTGGCAAGCTGTTTTTATCCTATGGATTCCTGGCTTATCTGGCAGTGATCATTGCGTTTGCGGCATCGTATGTTCTGAGTCATACCAGAACCGGACTGCACTTAAGAGCAGTCGGTGAGGGTCCCAATACCGCAGATGCAGCCGGTATCAACGTATCCCGGTACAAATACATCGCTACCTGCGTGGGATGTATGATCGCAGGTCTGGGCGGACTGTACTATGTAATGGATTATGCCTGCGGTGTCTGGTCCAACGATGCGTTCGGTGACAGAGGCTGGCTTGCCATTGCGCTGGTCATCTTCACTATCTGGAGACCGAATATCAGTGTATTTGCTTCTTTCCTGTTCGGTGGTCTGTATATTCTGTATCTGTATCTGCCCACCGGTATCGAGCATATGGAGTATCAGGAGCTGTATAAGATGATCCCTTATGTCGTGACCTTACTGGTACTGGTCATCACCAGTATGAGGAGCAAGAGAGAGAATCAGCCCCCCGCAAGTCTGGGACTGGCGTACTTCAGAGAAGAAAGATAATAATTTTATAGAAAGACGATTAAAAACGGCGTTTTCCGGAAATTTCCGGAGAATGCTGTTTTTTAGTGCACATTTTGGAAAAAACTCACAGAAACTTTAGGAAAACTTTTGATTTTATTCGGATGGAATTTACCTGTGTCTGTTATGCTGAGATCAATTCAGAGAAAATAAACGGAAGGGAGAAAAAAGATGAAAGTATTGATCACAACAGACTGGTACAAGCCGGCCATCAACGGAGTTGTTACTTCGGTATGCAATCTACGGGAGGAATTACAGCAAAGAGGACATGAAGTGAAGATCCTGACCTTGTCCCGTACAGCTCGTTCCTACGAAGAAGAGGGTGTGATCTATATGGGTTCCGTGAATGCCGGATATATTTATCCGGGAGCAAGATTTCGGGTGTCCCCGGGACGCGAACTGTATCGCGGGATTATAGAGTGGAATCCGGATATTGTACATTCCCAGTGTGAATTTTCTACCTTTTTCATGGCAAAAAAGATCGCAGAGGAATGTAAGATCCCTCTGGTGCATACTTACCATACTGTATACGAAGATTATACCCACTATTTTTCCCCTTACAAGAAATGGGGCAGGGATATGGTACAGTTCCTGACGCGACAGATCTCCGAGAAGGTGGACAGTATGATCGCTCCCAGCACAAAAATAGAGACATTACTAAAAGACTATGGCATTCATTGTCCGGTATCAGTGATCCCATCGGGGATTGATCTGAGTAAATATGACGCGCAGACCCGGACGGATTCCCGGGAGAAAATCCGAAGAAAATATAAAATGGACCGGAAGACCACAGTGCTTTTATATGTAGGTCGTCTGGCAAAAGAGAAGAATGTGGAAGAATTGCTGGAGTACCAGCAGAAAATTCAGGAGAGCGGCACAATACTGATGATTGTAGGCGGCGGTCCTTATTTGGAGATTTTACGGAAAAAGGCAGCAGAACTGGGTGTGACGGAAAGCGTTATTTTTACCGGAATGGTATCACCCGTTGAAGTAGCATCTTATTATCCGGCAGGAGATCTGTTCGTCAGCGCTTCCACCAGTGAGACCCAGGGGCTTACCTATGCGGAAGCACTGGCAGCAGGATTACCGTTATTATGCAGAAGGGATCAATGCCTGCGGGCGGTTGTGGAAGAGGGCAAAAACGGCTGGCAGTACCGGACCGAGGAGGAATTCTTGAAAGACCTGAAGAACTGGAAGGAGAAAGAAGACGATGAACGCAGAGGAATGTGCAGTTATGCAAAACAGTCCGCAGAAATATTTTCCCAAAAAAGATTTGCGGGAAGCATGGAGCAACTATACCAGCGACAGATTGAAGAAAAACAGGTCAAAAGAGAAAAACACCTGGCAAAGAGCCGTCAATATTGCATCCTGGGTTAGTCTGATCCTCTGTGGAATACTGGCAGTCTGGGGCTATCAGAGCGGCATTTTCCAATCGGTGGAGACTATGCAGCAGTTTGTGAACCGTTTCGGAATGATCGGTGCACTGATCTTCGTGCTGATCCAGATCGTTCAGGTGGTGTTTCCCATCATACCGGGTGGCATCAGCTGTCTGGCAGGAGTGCTGCTCTTTGGAGCGGTGCCGGGATTTTTCTATAATTATATAGGAATCTGTGCGGGTTCCTGTATTGCTTTTGGAATAGCAAGAAGTCTGGGAAGACCGGTGCTGTACAAGATGTTTCCCGGGAAAATGATTGAAAAATACCTGACATGGACGGAGTTGAAGGGGAGATTTTTGAAATTATTTACACTGGCAATCTTTCTGCCGGTGGCACCGGATGATTTTCTCTGTTATCTCGCCGGAACGACGAATATGACATGGAAACAGTTTGTGACAGTCATCTTTTTGGGAAAGCCTTTCTCCATTGCGCTGTATAGTCTGGGACTGACGACACTGTTTCAGGTGATTTTCCACCTATTATAGGAGAGTATACTTATGAAAATTTATATATATAAAGGCGGACTTTCACTGGTGGCAAAAAGCGGCGTCGGCAGCGCCATCCGCCATCAGGAGAAGATGCTGCGAGCAGCAAAAGTGACCGTGACGGACGTCTGGAAAGAGGCGGATATCGTACAGATCAATACTGTATTGCCTGATTCGCCGCTGGTGGCACGGCGGGCAAGACGGCAGGGGAAAAAGGTCGTCTATTATGGGCATTCCACTATGGAAGATTTTAAGAATTCTTTTATCGGTTCCAATCTGGCGGCTCCTTTATTCAAAAAATGGATCCGCCATTGTTATAGACAGGGAGATGTGGTTATCACACCAACGGAATACTCCCGGGAATTGTTAATGAAATATGATCTGCATCGGGAGATTTACGCACTGACCAATGGTGTGGACACTGAATTTTTCCACAAAACAGAGCAGGCAGGTGGACGATTCCGGAAATTTTTTCATCTTCCTGTGGATAAAAAGGTCGTGATATCCGCCGGGCATCTGATTCACAGAAAAGGAATCGAGGATTTTCTGGAAATGGCAAAAAGGATGCCAGACATTATTTTTCTATGGTTTGGGGGCGGGAACAATGCATTGATTCCGGCAGAGATCAAAAAGGCTGTGGCAGAGAAGCCGGAAAATGTGATCTTTGCCGGTTTCCAACCGTCCGGGATCCTGCGGGATGCGTACTGTGGTGCGGATGCATTTGCTTTTTTCAGTTATGAAGAGACGGAAGGAATCGTGGTATTGGAGGCATTATCCTGTGAGATTCCTGTGATCGTGAGAGACATTCCGGTGTATGAAGGGTGGCTTACCGACGGCGAGCAGGTGCGCAAAGCCAGCAATCCGGATTCCTACGAGCAGGCAGTCCGAGACATCTTGTATGAAGAACCGCTGGAAAAAGTAAGACGCAGAATCCGGGCAGGCAGGGCACTGGCGGAGGAACACAGCATGCGGGCGACAGGTGAGAAACTGTATCAGATAGAGCAGAAGCTTTTGTAGACATCCCTCTTGCAAATTCAGAGTCTTTATCATAAAATGAGAGTACCTTACAAAGGAGGTGCTTACGATGAACCTTGTAATTACTATCAGTCGAAGATTCGGAACAGGAGCCAGTCTGATCGCACAGGAGCTGTCTGAGAAGCTGGAGGTGCCGGTATATGATAAGGCGTACATAGAGCATGAACTGGATGGTGACAGTTATGCTACGGAAGCGGAGGTTATTAAGGAATTGGCGGAACATCCCTGTATTATTCTGGGACGTTGTGCATCCGAGATCCTGAAGGATCAGCCGAATGTATTTAACGTGTATGTGTGCGCGGATAAGGAAGATCGTATTGAACGTATCATGAAGAAGGAAAGTCTTCCCCACGATGAGGCAAAAGAAATGCTTGAGAAAAATGATGCGGAGCGCGCCGACTATTATTATGAAAATACCGGTAAAGTGTGGGGTGATGTGAACAATTATCATATGATCCTCGATACCACCAAACTGGGAATCGAAAATTGTGCGGACATTCTGATCCGGTATTTTGAGAGAGTGGAAATTATTTGATAGTCCGGAATGCGAATGGACGTTACGATTTCGAGAGTATGCAGTACGAAGAAATCGTTTAGGATATAAATAGAGAATAGATTATAAACAGATGCCCGACACGGACATCTGTTTTTTTGTGAAAAACATTTTAAACATAGTAATAAAATTAATCAATTATAAAACATTATAAAATTAAAAGTATGGTTTTAAATATAACAAAAAATGATATATACAATTGAAAATTTTAATCAAATAATAAAAAGGAATAATCACTGAATAAAATAGCCTTTTTCTTGAATTTATAGGTATATGACAAAAATGTCACATTAAAATACATCAATTAACAAGATAAGAATATATCTTGCTTACAGAAATCATGAGTGTTAAGATAATGCAATCAGATAAGTGAAAATAGTAAAAACAGCAGGTTTTGAAAATAAAAAGTAATCATACGGCAGGAGGATTTCCATGAACAGCGCAGACATTGCAGCAAAATATCAGAAAACTTATTTTATGCCCCCCGAGGTGACCTACGACTGGGTAAAAAAGGACAGTATTACCAAGCCCCCTATCTGGTGCAGCGTTGACTTAAGAGACGGCAACCAGGCATTGATCGATCCCATGAGTCTGGAAGATAAGCTGGAATTCTTCAAGATGTTGGTAAAGATCGGTTTCAAGGAGATCGAGGTTGGTTTCCCCGCTTCCTCCGACACTGAGTACAACTTTATCCGTGCACTGATCGAGCGCAACATGATCCCAGAGGATGTGACCATTCAGGTACTGACGCAGGCGAGAGAGCATATCATCCGCAAGACCTTCGAAGCAGTCAAGGGTGCACCCCATGCAGTAATTCACCTGTATAATTCTACTTCCGTAGAGCAGAGAGAACAGGTATTTAAGAAGGACAAGGAAGCTATTAAGAAGCTGGCGGTAGACGGTGCCCGGATGTTAAAGAATCTGGCAGATGAGACTGAAGGTAACTTCACCTTTGAGTACAGCCCGGAGAGCTTTTCCCAGACCGAGGTGGATTATGCATTGGAAGTCTGCAATGCAGTACTGGATGTATGGAAGCCCACTGCTGACTGCAAGGCAATCATCAATCTACCCACCACCGTACAGGTGGCAATGCCCCATGTATTTGCGTGTCAGGTAGAATATATGCATAAGCATTTGAAATACCGTGATAATGTAGTACTTAGCGTACATCCCCATAACGACAGAGGCTGCGGTATCAGCGATGCGGAGTTCGGCGTACTGGCCGGAGCAGACCGTGTGGAAGGTACTTTGTTCGGCAATGGCGAGCGTACCGGTAATGTGGATTTGGTAACCGTTGCACTTAATATGATGTGTCACGGTGTGGACAGTGGACTGGATTTCTCTCATATTATGGAGATCCGTGAAGCTTATGAGAATTTCACCGGTATGAAGGTGCATGAGAGAGTTCCTTATGCGGGAGATCTGGTATTTACCGCATTTTCAGGTTCCCATCAGGATGCCATCAGCAAAGGTATGGCATGGCAGAAGGAAGGCAGGACCGGCAAGCGCTGGGATATTCCTTACCTGCCTATCGATCCTGCAGATGTGGGAAGAGAGTACGAATCCGATGTTATCCGTATCAACAGCGTATCCGGTAAGGGCGGCGTAGCATTCGTATTGAAGCAGCAGTTTGGTTTCTCGCTGCCTGCAGCCATGAAGGAAGAAGTCGGCTACCTGGTAAAGGGTATCTCCGACAGGCGCCATCAGGAATTACTTCCCAAGGAGATTTACGCGATCTTCGAGGAAAATTATATTTATCCCCGCAGCATCTTCAATGTTCCGGAGTGTCACTTCAAGCAGGAGAACGGCATTCAGGCAGAGGTGACCATCGAGCAGGGCGGCGCTTCCAGAACCATTACCACCATGGGTAACGGACGTCTCGACGCAGTCAGCAATGCTATTAAGACATACTTCGGTATTACCTATGAACTGTCTGTTTACGAAGAACATGCGATTTCCAGGGGTTCCAACTCTAAGGCAGCTACCTATGTAGGCATCGTCCATGACGGTAAGTTCTACTGGGGTGTCGGCGTGGATGAAGATATCATCAAGAGTTCCATCGCAGCATTGGTATCCGCTGTGAACAAGCTGGCAGCAGAGCAGCATATCACTTCCGGCAGAGAGGAGCGGATCGTGGAGATCATCAGTTTCATCCAGAAGAACTACGTGGATGTAACACTGGATATGCTGGTAGATACCTTCCATCTCTCCAAACCGTATTTGTCCAAATACATTAAGGAAAAGGCCGGCATGACCTTCCAGGAGGTTGTAAGGGAAGAACGCATGAAGAAGGCAAGAATGCTCTTGAAGGAGACCAACCAGACGGTGGAGACCATAGCGGCTAACGTTGGTTACGAGAATGTGGAGCATTTCAATCGCCTGTTCAAAAAGGCTTATGATATGACTCCGGTACAGTATCGGAAACAGAGTGCGGAATAACAGGAGTCTATTCAGCAAATTAAATTTAGGAATGGCTTTTTAAGTGTTGATTATCGGGTAAACAAAGTATAACATAATTTTAGCATTGTATAAAAATATGCTGAATATTGACAATTTATGACAGTAAAATTATACTAAAGTAGTATGTGGTCATAGAATAAGACCACAACTTATGGAGGGACAAGAAAATGAATAACAGAGAGAAAGCAAAGGCAGTACAAAAGAAATTCAACCAGCGACTGGGAATTTATTACGGCGTGATGGCAGCAGGTGTCATTGTGGCAGCCATCGGACTGATGACACAGATCAACGTATTGACCCTGCTGGGAGTGGTAGCATTTTTTGCAGGATTAGTGATCCTCAGCTGGGTAGACGGGTATACCGAGTATGCAAAACGTGTTATGACAGCAAAAGCTCTGATGGGTGAAGAGATGCCCGAGGATGTGGTAAATGCCGGTATTGAACTGGTAAAGAAGCAAGGTGGAAGCCTGTCTGCACTTAAGAGCCAGACCAGAGAGTTCTCTCATATTTTATATCATCTGTGCCAGGGTATTTTCACCGCGGCAGCCATGCTGGAGAAGATCCCCGGACTGAAGTCTGTATCCGGTATTGCACAGAGTATGATCAAGAAAGCTTACAGAAGAATCAATCTGTTGTTAGAGGGTTATCTGTTTGCAAAATACGGCGAGATGACCAAGGAGACTTATTATGACGGCGTATCTCTGTTGTTACAGGATGGCAGAACTTTTCTGGTAAAATCCGTAAAAGATGCCGCTGTATCTGAATTGCTGGTAACCCTGAGTGCGATCGGTACTCTGGTATTTGTAGCTTTGGGCGGCATACTGAAAAATGTTGTGTTTGTTGTATTGGGCATTGCCTGTGTGGTTCTGTATGTGGTAGTAGCCATTGTATATGACAGCAACAAAGATTTCGATATGCTGGCAAGCTATATTGAGTATGCTTCCACACATGAAGTCAACGAAGAGTATCGTAACAGCCTGCTGGCAGCGACGGATGCCGCTACTCAGGTGAACATGGTAGCCGGTGCACTGAAGAACCCTGCCGTAAATGGTATTATGGGCGCGGCCGGAGCAGCAGAGAAGCTGTTTGGAAATAAAGATGAGAAATAAGAATTAGGCCATACCCATTCGCAGGCGCTAAAGCACCTGCTTCATGTACGGCTGTCGCCGTATAAATCCAAAAAGAAAGATACACCTCTGTGAGCAAGCTGCAAGAAGCTACGCCATGCACATTCGTAGACGCGCTGCGTCTACTTCATGTACGGCTGTCGCCGTATAAAAATAAAAAAGAATCAACACCTTCACGAGCAAGCTCTCACGGTGTTGGTTCTTTTTATTTTTGCATGGCTTGTAGCTTTTAACATAATGACAGGTCTGAAAAACAAAAATAAGTAGAAATATTTGTTTTTTTCGATTATGATGAAAACATAGAGCAAGAGAATTCGTATCGCGGCATCGGCCGGAGCGACAAGAGTAAGAACATATAAATGGACGGGGCTTACACAGTAAGCAGATAGGAGTAGAAAATGGAAATGAAAGAGACGATTCTGAAGACTTTCGCAGAAGTATTTGGAGATGCAGAGGGTGCCAAGGCTTATTTTGCACCGGGACGTGTGAATCTGATCGGTGAACATACCGACTATAACGGCGGACATGTATTTCCCTGTGCACTGACCATTGGTACTTACGGCGTGGCAAGAAAAAGAAACGACAATAAACTGCGTTTCTATTCCATGAATTTCGAGCAGCTGGGAGTGATCGAGTCTTCTCTGGATGACCTGGTACCCAGCAAGGAAGCGAATTGGACCAATTATCCCAAGGGAGTGATCTGGGCTTTCGGTGAGAAGGGCATGAAAGTGACTTCCGGTATGGATCTGCTGTTAAACGGCAATATTCCTAACGGTTCCGGACTTTCCTCTTCCGCTTCCGTAGAAGTGCTGACTGGCTACATTCTGAGGGATTTCTTCGGATTTGATGTGACCAATCAGGATCTGGCGCTGATCGGACAGTTCTCTGAGAATAAATACAACAAGGTAAACTGCGGTATCATGGATCAGTTTGCTATTGCAATGGGTAAAAAGGACAACGCTATTTTCCTGGATACTGCAACTCTGGAGTATGAGTATGCACCGATCCATCTGGAGAATGCGAAGATCGTGATCGCATGCAGTAATAAAAAGAGAGGCCTGGGAGATTCCAAGTACAATGAGCGCCGCAGTGAGTGTGAGACTGCACTGGCAGAGCTGCAGCAGGTAGTGAAGATCAAGACTCTGGGCGATCTGGACGAGGAAACTTTTGAGAAGTTCAAGGCTATTATCAAGAGTGATGTCCGCAGAAAGCGTGCAAAGCATGCAGTATACGAGAATCAGAGAACGATCCGTGCGGTAGAAGCGCTGAAGAACAATGATGTGAAGCTGTTTGGTGAGCTGATGAATGCATCCCACGTATCCCTGAGGGATGATTATGAAGTAACCGGTATCGAGCTGGATACGCTGGTAGAGGAAGCATGGAAGGTAGACGGTGTCATCGGATCCCGTATGACCGGCGCCGGTTTTGGCGGATGTACCGTAAGCATTGTGAAGGATGAAGCTATTGATACCTTTATCGAGCAGGTAGGCAAAGCATATAAGGAAAAGATCGGCTATGCGGCTGATTTCTATGTAGTAGAGATCGGTGACGGCCCTCAGACACTGTAAGGAGAAAAGAAAATGGATATTCAGGTATTAATTCGTAAATTAGTATCCTACGGAGTACAGACAGGACTGGTTCCGGAGGAAGATGTGATCTATACTACCAACCGTCTGTTGGAGCTGTTTGAACTGGATGAGCTGGAAGACCGTGACAATATAACCATGCGCGAGGATGAACTGGAAGAGGTTCTGAAGGGCATGCTGGATTACGCTTATGAAAAAGGCATTCTCAAGGAGAACAGCGTGGTATACCGAGATCTGTTCGATACGAAGATCATGGGACTGCTGATGCCCAGACCCAGTGAAGTGATCCGTCATTTCCATGAGCTGTACGAGCAGGTATCTCCTGAGGCAGCCACCGACTATTATTATAAATTAAGCAGAGATTCCGACTATATCCGCCGCTATCGTATCTGCAAGGATATGAAATGGGTGGCACCTACCAAATATGGTGATCTGGATATTACCATCAATCTGTCCAAGCCCGAGAAGGATCCTAAAGCCATCGCCGCAGCAAAGCTCGCAAAGCAGTCCGGTTATCCGAAATGCCTGTTGTGCCGCGAAAATGAGGGTTATGCAGGCCGTGTGAACCATCCTGCCCGTCAGAACCACCGTATCATTCCGGTGACCATTAACGGCAGCCAGTGGGGATTCCAGTATTCTCCGTATGTATATTATAATGAGCACTGCATCGTATTTAACTCTCAGCATGTGCCTATGAAGATCGAGCATGCGACCTTCTGTAAGCTGTTTGATTTCGTAAAGCAGTTCCCTCACTATTTTGTAGGTTCCAATGCGGATCTGCCCATCGTAGGTGGTTCCATCTTAAGCCATGATCATTTCCAGGGTGGCCATTATGAGTTTGCCATGGCGAAAGCTCCGGTAGAGAGAACGTTCTCCGTAGCCGGTTTCGAGGATGTGGATGCCGGTATCGTGGCATGGCCTATGTCGGTGATCCGTCTCAGCGGCACGGATACCGACCGCATCATTGCACTGGCAGATGTGATCCTGAACAAGTGGAGAGAATATACGGATGAAGAGGCATTTATCTATGCCTACACCGATAACGAGCCTCATAACACCATCACTCCCATTGCAAGAAAGAGAGGAGACAAGTTCGAACTGGATCTGGTGCTGCGTAACAATATCACCACAGAGGAGCATCCGCTGGGAGTCTATCATCCCCATGCAAAGCTGCATCATATCAAAAAAGAGAATATCGGTCTGATCGAGGTTATGGGTCTGGCGGTACTGCCTGCCCGCCTGAAGGGTGAGATGGCGCATCTGAAGGAAGCAATCCTCGCCGGTAAAGACTTAAGAGCTGATGAGGAATTGGCAAAGCATGCAGACTGGGTAGACGAGTTCCGTCCGAAATACGATGCTATTACTGCAGAGAACATCGACGGTATCGTAGAGAAGGAGATCGGTCTGGTATTCATGCAGGTATTGGAAGATGCCGGTGTCTACAAGAGAACGGAGGAAGGCCAGAAGGCGTTCGACCGTTTTGTTAAAGGCTTATAATCAAATTTTGTTGAATGTTTGTTGTACATTTGTTGCGAAGAAAAGGAATTGTGGTGACACAATTCTTTTTTCTTAGTATAATAATCCCATGAAATTCTTATTAACAGCTATTAATGCAAAATTCATACATTCCAATCCTGCTATTTACAGCCTGCGGGCCGGTGTGGGAGAAAAGTTACAGCCCTATGTGGAACTGGCGGAATTCACCATCAATGAATCTCTGGAAAGTATTCTGGAGGGAATCTGGAAGCGTCAGCCAAAGGTAATAGGATTTTCCTGTTATATCTGGAACTGGAAGCTGATCCGGGAACTTCTGATAGAACTGCCGAAGATCCTGCCGGATACAGAGATCTGGCTGGGAGGACCGGAGGTGACTTATGATGGACCGGGACTTTTAAGAGAGTTCCCTCAGGTTACCGGAATTATGGTGGGAGAAGGAGAAGTCACCTTCCGAGAGGTACTGGAACAATATGTGCGGGAAGCAGATCGAACGGGAACGGTTGCAGAAAAGTCTGTGGCAGAGCGCTTTGGACAGATCCCCGGCCTGTGTCTTGCCTCCGGTTATACAGCCCCCAGAGAACTGACGGATCTGACCACACTTCCTTTTCTCTATGAGGATATGGAGCCTTTTACGAATCGTATCATCTATTATGAGACCAGCAGAGGATGCCCTTACCGGTGCAGCTATTGCCTGTCCTCCATAGATAAAAAAGTGAGACTACGTGACATAGATGTCGTAAAAAGAGAACTGCAGTTTTTCCTGGATCAAAACGTAAAACAGGTGAAGTTCATTGACCGGACGTTCAATTGTGATCACAAACATGCCATGGAGATATGGGAGTATATTTACAAACATGACAATGGCGTCACCAACTTCCATTTCGAGATTTCCGCGGACATTTTGCGGGAAGAGGAGATTGCCCTGCTGAACCGCTTTCGTCCGGGACTGGCACAGCTGGAGATCGGGGTACAGTCTACGAATCCGGAGACAATACGAGCCATTCACCGTGTCATGAATGTGGACAAGCTGGAGAAAATTGTAGCGGCCATTCACAGAGGACAGAATATTCATCAGCATTTGGATCTGATCGCGGGTCTTCCTTATGAAGATTATGAGAGCTTCGGCAGATCCTTTGACAGGGTGTATGCAATGCAGCCGGAGCAGTTACAGTTAGGCTTCCTGAAGGTATTAAAGGGATCCGATATGCATGAGCATGCAAAGGAATATGACATTCGCTATCTGGAACAGCCTCCCTATGAAGTGTTGTATACGAACTGGATCAGCTATGGAGAGATCCGGAGACTGAAACGGATCGAAGAGATGGTAGAGTTGTATTATAACAGCGGCCAGTTCACTCATACCCTGCCTGTATTGGAAAAAGCATTTTCCGGTCCGTTTGCCATGTATGAGGCACTGGCGGATTATTATCAGGAACAGGGATATTTTACGAACAGTCCGGCCAGAGCTTACCGGTATCAGATCTTATTGGAGTTCGCAGCGATGAAAGATTCGGCCAACCGTGAGATTTACAGAGAACTTCTGACGTATGATATGTACCTTCGGGAGAACCTGAAGAGCAGGCCTGCGTTTGCGGCAGAGATCACGGAAGAGGAAAAACAGGATATCCGCCATTTTTACCAGACAGAAGAGCAGGAGAGACATTATCTTTCTGCCTATGATCAGTATGACTGGAAACAGCTAAGCCGAATGACACACTTGGAACCGTTCCGATATCCGGAACCCCATTACGTGTTGTTTGATTATCAGGAGCGGAATCCGCTCAATTATGAAGCCAAGGTACAAGTGATCGGGTATCCGATATTATAAGTACAGGAGAAGACCGGTTCATAAAAATTGAGGTATGCAGTCAGAATATATCAGAAGTACTGCGGAAGGATAAGAGAATAGTATGTATGACACTTATGTCAGTATAGATTTGGAGACCACGGGACTGAATCCCAAGAGAGATCGGATCATAGAGATCGGAGCAATCCGTGTGGAGCAGGGACAGATTGTGGAAGAATTTTCTACGTTTGTGGATCCGGGGCGGAAATTGGAAGAACGGATCACAGAACTTACGGGAATCCGGGACGAAGACCTTGCGGATGCACCTCAGCTGGATGAGGTTTTCCCCAAATTATTGGAATTTATGGGAGAATTACCGTTGCTGGGACACAGCATTTTGTTTGATTATTCTTTTTTGAAAAAAGCGGCAGTGGACCGGAAGATTACTTTTGAGAGATCGGCGGTGGACACTTTGCAGGTCGCCCGGAAATATCTGCAGGAACTGCCTCATCGTAATCTGGGGTATCTGTGTCAGTATTATGAGATCCCGCATCATGCACACCGGGCTCTGGAGGATGCGAAAGCAACGGACCGGTTGTTCCGAAAGCTGATAGAACTGTTTTACAGGGAGGAAACCGGTGGACAGGCATCGACAGAAGCTGTCGGAAAATCGGCAAAGAATAATTTATTTGAGCCGCAGCCATTACATTTTCAGGTAAAAAGAGATACGCCCGCGACGAAACCGCAAAAAGAGCGGTTATATCGTCTGGCAGAGCAGCATAAGATAACTTTGGAGGTCGATGTGGAAAAGCTTACCCGCAGTGAGGCGAGCAGGCTTGCGGATAAGATTCTTGCAAAGTACGGACGATAGAATTACGCAAAGCGGAACGCAGTCCTTCCGCACGGTGGATCAGATCGGCAATTTTGTCATATTCCTTCCGGCCGGCATAGATTTTAGCCAGCGCATAGTAAGTATGGCTGACGTCGGTGCCGATGGAGACGGCATACGCGAGAACCGTTTCCGCATCGTCTGTCAGACCGGAATCCAGAAGCAGATCGGCCCACTGCTGCAGGGTACGCACAAGTACGGTGTAATTCTGATCGTATTGGGACAGCGGTGTAATGTTCGCAGTGCCGTATTCCAGCTTGAGGTCGGTATTGGTGAAGCCTGTGAGATTTACGATCGGCTGTGTAGACAGAGAAGTAAGGAGACTACGGTATTCTTCGGCTCTTTCGTTGTCTGGAAGGGCATCCACGGGAAGCTTATCCATGGGGATTTTTACATAGTCCAGATCATCCAGAGGCTTTTTGCGGACGGAGTTGGCTTTCCGCTCTCTGGCCCAGAACTCTTTTTCCCGGTTTTCCGCGATGCGCTGTTGGCGTTTGGTAGCATGTGCCACTACGGCAATCAGTATGATTAAACTTGCCAAAATCTTTAAACTCATATATAATATCCTTTCAGAGTAAAAGTGATTTTTGAAGCATTTATGGAGGTTTTTACCATGTTTAATATGAATAATAAAAAAGTAAAACAGCGAATCTCCGCAGCTATCATCGTGCTGCTTGTGATTGCTATGATCGTACCTACTATAACATCTATTTTTTACTAATTCAACTGCGGATGGAACAGTAGACGTGTCCGAAGGAAGGGCAGAGGAGTATTATGAAAAAATATCGTAAGGGATTTTACGGCATTCTGTTATTGACTTTGACGATGTTGTTCGGAATGACAGCGCAGGCCAAGACAGATGATACTATTAAGACAGGAATTTATGCCGGGGATGTGGAACTGTCCGGAATGACGGCACAGGAAGCAACAGCGGTTATCGAAGAACATATCGAAAGTCTGAAGGATGTGGAGATCACACTGCTTGCGGCAAATGATCATGATGTGACCACCACAGCCGGAGATCTGGGTGTGACCTGGAAGAATCCGGAGCTGGTGCAGGAAGCATTGGAACTGGGGACACATGGAAATGTTATTGAGCGTTACAAGACCCTGATGGATCTGCAGCATGAAAATTACGTATATCCCATTGAACTGGATTTTGACTTGCAGGCGATCAACGATCTGCTGACCAGATGCACCAAGTATGATCAGGAAGCCATCAACGTCTCTCTGAAGAGGGACGGCGGTAAATTTACCGTGGTGGAAGGTCAGACCGGATATGTGCTGGATGTAGAGAAATCTATCGATGCGGTGTATGACTATCTGACAGAAGAGTGGAATCATGAGGCCTGCAGCATTCCTTTGGAGATCGTAGTGGATGAGCCGAAGGGAAGTGCTGAGGAACTGGCACAGGTAACGGATGTACTGGGAAGCTTTACCACATCTTATAAGACATCCGGATCCTCCAGAAGTGCAAATGTAGCGAACGGCTGTAGTCTGATCAACGGAACGACCCTGTATCCGGGAGAAGAATTCTCTACATATAAGACGGTATCTCCTTTTTCCGTGGCGAACGGCTATTACATGGCGGGCTCTTATGTCAGCGGAAAAGTGGTAGACAGTCTGGGCGGCGGTATCTGCCAGGTATCCACGACCCTGTACAATGCAGTATTACGTGCGGAGCTGGAAGTAACGGAACGTTATAATCATTCCATGATCGTAGGCTATGTGGATCCTTCCGCAGATGCAGCGATCGCTGAGAGCTCCGGCAAAGACTTTAAGTTTGTAAACAATACAGATGCACCGATCTACATAGAAGGCTATACGCATGACAAGCAGATCACGTTCAACATCTATGGCAAGGAGACCAGAGCTGCCGGACATTCCGTACGTTATGAAAGTGAAGTGCTGGAGACGATCACACCCCCTGCGGATCAGATCTATGCCGATGCCGGTCAGCCCATCGGTTATATCGTAACCGAGAGTGCGCATATCGGATATAAGGCAAGACTGTGGAAGATCACGATGGAAAACGGTGTAGAGGTCAGCAGAGAGCAGGTCAACAGCAGTACTTATAAGATGGTGCCCCGAAGTGCTACCGTGGGAACCGCTACCTCGGATCCTCAGGCGTATGAAGAGATCATGGCAGCTATCAGTACAGCGAACATTGATCATGTGAAAAATGTGGCAGCAGCGTTAAATGCAAGAGCAGCAGCGGCTGCTGGGCAGACAGAAATCGTAGACGACTAAAGGTGAGACAATGAACAGCGGCAAGGTACCCGTGAACGTCCTGAAACGTTCCGTTCTCAGACAATTGAAAAATAAAAGGACAGAAATAGCAAATAGCGCAGGTCTGGGGGCAGACTGCGCTGTTTTTGCGCCTTTTTCCAAGGGACAGATGGTAACCTGCGTTCAGGAAGGTGTCGTAGAACTTCAGTGTGAGAACGACCTGGCAGAGGCGGAGAGAGAGGATCTGTCCGTGATGCCGATGCGTCGTATTTTCCAAAAGTGTGCAAACAATCTGGCAGCGGCGGGCGCAGAGCCTGTGGCGGCAGAGCTGGTGATTTTCCTGCCGGAGACGGTGGAGGAGCCGGAGCTGAAGGCCCTGATGGAAGAAGCGGAAAAAGCAGCCACCGATCTGAATATCCAGATCATCGGCGGGCAGACCAGAGTAAGCTCTGCGGTAAGACAGCCGATTGCTACGGCAACGGGATACGGTATCCTGAGCGAAGCCGCAGTGACGCAGGTATCCGCAGGGAAAAAGCTGGCGGGTCAGGATATCATTATTACCAAGTGGATCGGCCTGGAGGGTACCGCGGATCTGGCGGCCCGGAACCGGGAAAAGCTCCTTGAGAGATACCCGGCATATCTGGTGGAAGAAGCAGAGGCGTTTGACCGGTATTATTCTATTTTACCGGAGGCCGCTACCGCCGTGAAGTCCGGCGGTTGCACCATGCATGATATCTCCGAGGGCGGTGTATTTGCAGCGCTGTGGGAGATGGCAGAGGGTGCAGGTGTTGGACTGACAATAGATATGAAGAAGCTTCCTCTCAGACAGGAGACAGTGGAGGTATGTGAATTCTGTAATGTAAATCCTTATGAACTCAGATCCGGCGGCAGCCTGATCATTGCAAGTCCGGAGGGAACCGCAGTGGTGGAAGCACTGGCGGCAGAGGGAATTCCGGCAGTGATCGTAGGAAGATTTACAGACAGTAATGAACGACTGATCCTGAATGAGGACGAAGTCCGTTATATGGATCGTCCTCAGAGAGATGAGATTTATAAAAATGTGTAAAATTTTGCAGTCATCCCTTATGTAAGGGAAAATGCAATATAAAAGTTATAAAGGAGATAGTGGCATGAGAGAAGAATTATTAGCGATCATAGAGAAGAACAGCAGGATCGATCTGAAGGAACTGGCTGTGATCCTGGGAGTGGAAGAGATCGATGTGGTAAATGAACTGGCAGCACTGGAAGCAGAAGGGATCATCTGCGGTTATCATACCCTGATCAACTGGGAGAAGACAGACATTGAAAAAGTAAGCGCTCTGATCGAGGTACGTGTAACTCCCCAGAGAGGCCAGGGCTTTGACAGTATTGCAGAGCGTATCTACAAATATCCTGAAGTACGCAGTGTGTATCTGATGTCCGGAGCGTATGATCTGATGGTCATTCTGGAGGGTAAGACCCTGCGGGAGGTATCTAATTTTGTATCTGACAAGCTGTCCACACTGGATTCCGTGCTGAGTACAGCAACGCATTTTATCCTGAAGAAATACAAGGATCACGGAACCGCATTTGCTACGAAAAAAGAAGATGAAAGAGAGATGATCACTCCATGAGAAATCCATTAGCAGATAAAGTAGTGGATATCAAACCATCGGGTATCCGCAAATTTTTTGACATTGTAAGCGAGATGCAGGATGCCATCTCTCTGGGTGTGGGAGAACCGGATTTTGATACTCCCTGGCACATCCGGGACGAGGGTATCTATTCCCTGGAAAAGGGAAGAACCTTTTATACCTCCAATGCCGGTCTGAAGGATCTGCGTCAGGAAATCTGCAACACGATCCGGAGAAAACAGGGCGTATCCTATGACTGGCAGCATGAAGTGTTGGTGACGGTGGGTGGCTCTGAGGCAATCGATATCGGGCTGCGTGCCATGTGCAATCCGGGAGATGAAGTCCTGATCCCCCAGCCCAGCTACGTATCTTATGAGCCCTGTGCGATCCTGGCAGGAGCGACTCCGGTGATCATTGACCTGAAGGCAGAGAATGAATTCCGCCTGACAGCAGAGGAGCTGGAGGCAGCCATTACGGACAAGACGAAGGTACTGATCCTTCCGTTTCCCAACAATCCCACGGGAGCCATTATGGAAAAGTCTGATCTCGAGGCTATTGCGAAGATCATTGAGGAGCATGACATTTTTGTCATGTCCGATGAGATCTATTCAGAGCTTACCTATAAAGAGAAGCATGTTTCCATCATCAGTCTTCCCGGCATGAAGGAGAGAACCGTTTATATCAACGGTTTCTCCAAGGCATATGCCATGACCGGATGGAGACTGGGATACTGTTGCGGACCTGCAGCCATCATTCAACAGATGACGAAGATTCATCAGTTTGCCATCATGTGTGCTCCCACCACCAGCCAGTATGCGGCAGTGGAAGCTTTGAAAAACGGAGATCCCGACATCGAGGAGATGCGTACGGCCTATAATCAGAGAAGGCGCTTTTTGATGAATGCGTTCCGTGAGATGGGACTGGAGTGCTTTGAACCTTACGGTGCATTCTATGTATTCCCCTGCATCAAGGAATTCGGCATGACCAGTGAAGAGTTCGCCACCAGATTCCTGGAGGAGGAAAAAGTAGCTGCCGTGCCCGGAACCGCATTTGGTGACAGTGGCGAGGGGTATCTTAGAATCTCCTATGCGTACTCCCTGGAAAAGCTGAAGACCGCCATTGGCAGACTGGGACATTTTGTAGAGAAGCTGAGAGCAGAACAAAAAAATAAATAAAGCATTTCAGGTAACTATTCGGAATCACAGGCAGAGAAGTGGTTCTGGATAGTTACTATGTTGTAAAGGAAAAAATATGCATATTATATTACACCAGCCGGAGATCCCGGCAAACACCGGAAATATCGGAAGAACCTGTGTGGCTACCGGCACCAGCCTGCATCTGATCGAGCCGTTAGGCTTCCGTTTAAATGAAAAAGAGATCAAGAGAGCCGGTATGGACTACTGGCAGCATCTGGATGTCACCAGGTATATGAATTTTCAGGAGTTCCAGGAAATGCATCCCGGAGCGAAGATCTGGATGGCAACCACGAAAGCACACCAGACCTACACCGATGTAAAATTTGGACCGGACGACTATATCATGTTCGGCAAGGAGAGCGCCGGAATCCCGGAGGAGATTCTCGTGGAGCATGAAGAGACCTGTATCCGTATCCCTATGCTTCCCGAGATCCGTTCACTTAACCTGTCCAATTCCGTCGCGATCGTCCTCTATGAGGCACTGCGGCAGCAGGGTTTTGCAAGTATGCAGAGAGACGGCGAGCTGCACAGACTGCACTGGAAAGATCAGCAGTAATCCGAAGCATCCTCTTTACAAATCGTTTCCGCAAAGGTAAAATACTTTTATAATATGATTTATAAAAGATGACCCAAAATAAGTAAAGAGGATAGAAGTATGGAGAAACGGAATTCCACAAGAGGCAGGATCATCAACTATATGTTGAACCATCCGGTGACCTCCAAGGCGGAGCTGGCGAAGGAACTGAATATTAGTATGCCTACGGTATTGACCAATGTGAACGAGCTGATCGCCCAGAATCTGCTCACGGAGCTGGGAGAATACGAATCCACCGGCGGGCGCAAGGCGAAGAGCATCGGCATCAACAAGTCCTACCGCAGGGCGATGGGTGTCGTCATCAGTGCGAACCACCTCGAGATGGTGCTGATCAACTTAGGCTCCGAGATCGAGAAGAGCGAGCGGGTGCGCCTGAAGTTCTCCACCGATTTCTCCTATTGCATGGAAGTGAAAAAAGAGATAACGAAGTTCCTGCGGGATACCTGTGGAGAAGAGGAGCTGTTGGGTATCGGTATCGCCATCCCCGGCATCATCGATCAGGAGAACCGGATCGTGATGAAATCCCATGCTCTGCAGATCGAGAATTACAGTCTCCGCTTCCTCGAACAGGCACTGGAAGTACCGGTATATTTCGAGAACGACGCCAATGCGGCGATGCTGGCGGAGAATCCCCAGAAATATCAGGATGCGATCTATCTGTCTCTGAATCATACCCTCGGCGGAGCCTTCTGCATCAATGGACAGCTGTTCCGCGGCAGGAACCAGAAGTCCGGAGAGTTCGGACATATGATCCTCGTTCCCGGCGGACGCAAGTGCTATTGCGGCAAGGTCGGCTGTGCCGATGCCTATTGCGCGGAGAGCGTGCTCACCGATGACGGCGGGATTCCGCTGGAGACCTTTATCGAACAGGTGAAGAGCGGCGACGCGGCAGCAGGCGCAAAATGGGAGACCTACCTCGACCATCTCGCAATCCTCATCTCCAATCTCCGGATGGCATACGATATGGATATCATCCTCGGCGGCGATGTCGGCGGTGTGCTGGCAGATTATATGATCCCGCTTGGGGAAAAGGTCATGGCGTACAACGGATTTGACCATGATATCTCCTATCTGCGGAACTGTTCCTACGAGAAGGAAGCCTCTGCGGTGGGCGCGGCGAGACATTTTTTCGCCAGCCTGTGCCGGTAACATGGGGGTAAAAATAGAATAAAAATGCAATAAAACCAGTAAAATCAGGGATCCTGATCCGTAACACTGCACAGTCAGAGTATGGGTCGGGATTTTTTTGTTCTAATTTTCTGTAAAAAGTGATCTCAGGTAGTTGACAAATTCCCTTTCAAGGATGATAATACAAATACTTAAATAAAGTATTTTATAAAAGCAAATACAAAACCAACCACACACAAACTTTATCACAAAAGGAGAGGATTATTATGTTACAGGAAGTAATGACAAAACCCGGTGAGATCATCTTCAGAGAGATTCCCGTTCCGGAGATCACAGAGGATCAGGTACTGGTCAAGATCATGCGCATCGGCATCTGCGGTTCCGATATCCACGTATATCACGGCAAACATCCTTTTACCAAATACCCCGTAACCCAGGGACATGAGGTATCCGGCGAGATCGTGAAGCTGGGAGACAAGGTGACCGGGTTCCACGTAGGACAGAAGATCACCATTGAGCCGCAGGTATATTGCGGACACTGCTATCCCTGCCGTCATGGCAAATACAACCTCTGCGAAGAGCTGAAGGTAATGGGCTTCCAGACCACAGGCACCGCCTCTGAATATTTTGCAGTGGATGCCTCCAAGGTGACCCCGATCCCCGAGGAGATGTCCTACGAAGAGGGCGCGATGATCGAGCCGCTGGCAGTAGCCGTGCATGGTGTGAAGCAGATGGGCGATGTCACTGGCATGAATATCGTAGTCATCGGTGCAGGACCTATCGGTAACCTCGTCGCACAGACGGCGAAGGGCATGGGCGCAGCCAAAGTAATGATCACCGATGTCAGCGACTTACGTCTGGAGAAGGCAAAAGGGTGCGGCATCGACGTATGCGTGAACACGAAAAACAAGGATTTCGGCGACGCGATGATCGAAGCCTTCGGACCGGACAAGGCTGACGTCATCTATGACTGCGCTGGCAATAACATCACGATGGGTCAGGCAATCAAATATGCCAGAAAGGGAAGCGTGATCGTGCTCGTTGCTGTATTCGCAGGCATGGCAGAGATCGACCTCGCTGTGGCGAACGATCACGAGTTGGATATCAAGAGCACCATGATGTACCGCCATGACGACTATGTGGACGCTATCCGTCTCGTCAATGAGAAAAAGGTTCATCTGCAGCCCCTGATCTCCAAGGTATTCCCGTTCCAGGACTACCTCAAGGCTTACCAGTACATCGATGACAACCGCGAGACGACGATGAAGGTCATCATCAACGTACAGGAATAAGAGGGCGACACTATGGAACAGAAATATGGAGTGACCGGGATCGCCCACATCGGCATCCCGACCAATGATATTGAGAAGACCATCGAATTCTACAAAAGACTGGGCTTTCAGGTACTGTTAGAGACCTACAATGAGAAGGCTTGCGAAAAAGTGGCTTTTTTGCAACTGCAGAATTATAGCATCGAGACCTTCGAGAATCATCAGGCTGCCATGGCGGACGGTGCTTATCAGCACGTCGCCCTGGATGTCACGGATATTGATGCGGCGTATGAAAAGATCTGCAGTGAAGGGCACGAGATCATCACGAACGGGATCGAAGCACTGCCCTTTTGGGATAACGGCGTGAAGTTCTTCATGATCAAGGGACCCAACGAGGAAAAGATCGAGTTCTGTCAAAAACTTTAAAAACAGGTGGATTTAGAATGAAAAAAGAGATTGCAATCGTAGCTTTGGGAGAACTGCTGATCGATTTTACCGAAGCGGGCATCAGCAAAAACGGAATGAAGCTGTTCGAGCAGAACCCCGGCGGAGCACCGGCGAATCTGCTCACCGTGGCGAGTCATATGGGCTACCGGACTTCCTTTATCGGGAAGATTGGAACCGATATGCACGGAGATTTTTTGAAAAAGACATTGCAGAACGAAGGGATTGATACCGGTGCGCTGGTGGAGGATGAGCGGTATTTTACCACACTGGCATTCGTGGAGATCGATGAGAACGGCGAGAGGAATTTCTCCTTCGCGAGGAAGCCGGGAGCGGATACCCAGCTGGAAGTAAGCGATCTGGATCAAAAGCTGCTCTCCGATTGCAGAATCTTTCATTTTGGATCCCTGTCTCTCACACAGGAGCCGTCGAGAGGCACGACGCTGGAGGCAGTCCGGATCGCAAAAGAGGCTGGTGCGCTGATCTCCTACGATCCGAACTACCGCGCGTCGCTTTGGGCGGATACGGAGACCGCTGTGGCGCAGATGAAGGCGGCGATCCCTCTGGCGGATGTGATGAAGGTATCTGACGAGGAGAGCCTGCTGCTCACCGGTGCCGGAGACTATGACGAAGCAGCGGACAGACTGTTAGAGAGCGGACTGAAGCTCGTGGCGATCACACTGGGGAGCAAAGGGGTGCTGATCGCAACGCCGGAATCCCGACAGACCGTAGGAGGATTTGCGGTGGATGCCGTGGATACGACCGGTGCCGGAGATTCCTTCTGGGGAGGTTTTTTAAGCTGTTATCTGGGACTGGAGAAGGAGATCACAGAGCTGACCGGGGAAGAGATGTGCAGATGTGCCATCACCGGCAATGCCGTCGCAGGGCTGTGCGTGCAGAAGCGGGGAGGAATCCCGGCGATCCCCACACAGGAAGCCATTGAAGAATTTATACGAGAGAGGACAGACAGATGAAAATAGTTGCCGTAGTATTTGACATGGATGGAGTGCTGTTTGACACTGAGCGAATCGGTGTACAGTGCTGGACGGAGGCAGCAGAGCCTACCGGACTGCAGAATGCCCGTGAGATCGCGAGAATGTGCATCGGCAGGACGATCCCCGGAACGAAGGAAGTATTTATGGAAGAGGCTGCCAAACAGGGTGTGGCGCTGGATTTCGAGAAGCTGCATGAGGACTGTGCCCGGCTGATCCTCGAGAAGGAGGAGCGGGACGGACTGCCGGTGAAGCCCGGTGTCCATGAGATCCTTGAGTATCTCTATGAGCGGAAGATTCCGGTGGCGCTGGCAACCTCCAGCAAAAAGGACATCGTGCTCAGTCATTTGGAGAAAACCGGGATCACGAAATATTTCCGGAAGATCGTCACTGGCGATATGGTCAGCCACGGCAAGCCTGCCCCGGATATCTACATCAAAGCCTGTGAGGAGCTGGAGGCAGCACCGGAGAATGTCATCGCCATCGAGGATTCTTTTAATGGGATCCGTTCCGCCTCCGCAGCGGGACTGCATCCGATCATGGTACCGGATCAGCTGCAGCCTACCGAGGAGATTCTCCTGTTGGCTGAGACAAAGTGCGACAGCTTGTTGGAGGTCAGAAAGCTATTGCAGGAGAAGTATCTGTAAGTATCAAAGAGTATCAAAAAGTATAAAAGCATACATAAGGGAGCTATCTATATGAAACTGGCTACATCAACGAATATCATGGATGCGGACTGCAACAGACCGTATCAGATCCCCGTGGATGTATCGGCGAGGGCGTGTGCACACGCGGGCTATCAATATGTCGATGCCTGCCTGTGCAGCTATTGCAGAGAGGGACAGCCGCTGCGGGGCGAACACTGGGAAGAGTGGATCGCTGCCACAGTGGCATTGAAGGAGGAACTGCACATACAGTTCCCGCAGGCGCACGCATACTGGACGATCGGGGAAGACTTTCTTCCGGACGGCACCCGCAGCGACGGTGAGCTGGGGGAAGAGCTTATGCGCCGCAGTGTTCTCGCCGCAGAGGCACTGGGGGTGGAATGGATGGTCGTACACCCCTATTCCGTGAGTCGCCACGGCGGGTACGACTATCGGAGATCCTATGCGTATAACGTGGAATATTGGAAACGCTGGGGAGACTTCTATGCGCAGCACCACGTCGGCATGGCGATCGAGAACATGAACCGGGCGACCCAGTACGGCAGCTGTGCGGAGGAACTGCTGGAGCTGATCGACGCCGTCGATAATCCGGCGGTACAGATCTGCATCGACACCGGACACGCCAATATGGTCGGACTGGATGTACCGGCGATGATCCGGCAGGTGGGGACGCATCTGAAGGCGACACATATCAATGACAACCATGGGAAGACAGACGAACATTTTGCGCCTTATAACGGTACAATCCCCTGGAAGGAGACGGTACAGGCACTGCGTGATATCGGTTATCAGGAGTGCTTTGCCTTCGAGATACATCATCTGACCAGTATGTACCCGAAGGAGGTACAGCCTGCACAGGTGGACTTCTCCTATGCACTGGGGAGTTATCTGCTGCGGGAGTGACAGACAGAACAAAATGACCGGCACAGCCCATGTATGTGAATCGGGCAGTGCCGGTTTTCTGTACCTAAAATAAGACATCAAAATAAAATAATAGAAAGGGGAGAGAAAGATGATAAGTAATTTTACGGAATATTTTGCGGGCTTTACCACAGGGGCGATCGCACTGCGTCTGCTGTTCGCGGCGGTACTGGGATGCATCATCGGGCTGGAGCGGGCGACGAAGCATCACCCTGCCGGAATGCGCACCTTTGCGCTGGTATGCCTCGGAGCGGCGGCGTCCGCCATTGTCAATATCTATCTCGGGACTGCTTTCGGGGCAGGGCGGACGGATCTGAGCCGTATCCCGGCGGGGGTTGTCAGCGGGATCGGCTTCCTCGGCGTGGGGACGATCATCATCACGGGCAAAAACCAGGTGCGCGGACTTACGACGGCAGCAGGGCTGTGGACAACTGCGACGCTGGGGATCATGCTGGGCTCCGGGATGTTCGAGATCAGTCTCATATTGTTCGTACTTATCTTCAGCACGATGTTCGGCATTGCACGGATCAGCCGTGTACAGGAGAAATACAACCGTTACATCGGATTGTATATGGAGATCGATAAGACCATGACCCGCAGTGTCTACGACTATATCAATGTTTGCGGCTACGAGCTGTCCTCCATCGAGAAGAAAAGAGACAAGACACTCAAAGGCTCCGATATCGTGCTGATCCTTATGATGGATCTCAAAAAGCGCCGGAACCACGCGGAAATCCTGTCCGAAGTCAGCCAGCTGGAAGGCGTACATTATCTCGAAGAAGTGTAGTTCATACTTCTTAAATCCAAAGTTAGTCATTTTTTACCTAAAATTTACGTATATGTACGCACATAAACTATGGTATATAGGAAAAATGAACTAAATATCATTTAAAAACAATATTATGTTGCGCAGTATCACAAATATGTTTTAAAAAATTAAAAAATATGTATTGACATAATAACCAAGTAGGAATATTATATAGCCATAATGTTACTACATAAAAGGGTGGGCGAAATGTCAGAGAAAAAGAAAGTAAAAAATGCTGAATATGATGTCGTAGTCGTCGGCGGAGGAATGTCCGGCATCTGCGCAGCACTGGCAGCCGCAAGACACGGTGTCAGAACAGCATTGGTGCATGACCGGCACGTTCTCGGAGGCAATGGTTCCAGCGAGATCCGGATGCATATCTGCGGAGCTTCCGAGAATCTTGCGAAGCCGGATTTGGAGGAAGGCGGAATCTTGTATGAGATTATGCTGGACAACAAGAGCAGAAATGATTATTATAATTTTTCGATTTGGGATATGATCCTCTTTTCCACAGTGAAGAGACAGGAGAATCTCACGGTATACTTAAATACCGCAATGGAGAGCTGTGAGATGGGGGAGGATTCCACGATCCGCAGCATCGATGCCTACCAGCTGACGACAGAGACGCACTGGAGGATCTCCGGCAAAGTCTTCATCGACTGTACCGGCAATGCAACCCTCGGATATTACGCGGGGGCGGAATTCCGGACAGGCTGCGAGGGCAGGGACGAGTTCCATGAACCGGACGCTCCGGCGGAGGCGAACAATGACCGCATGGGCAACACGTTACTGTTCAAGGCAGTGGACAGAGGACACCCGGTGAAGTTCACAAAACCTGATTTTGCGAGAACCTTTACCGAGGAGGAGCTGAAATACCGGACGCACTCCGCAGTACATGGAGCGCAGATCAAGGGCAAGGTCGACAAGGCATATGTGAGAATGACCTCCTTCAGTACTTCCTCCGTAGATTACGGTTACTGGTGGATTGAGCTTCCCGGCAGGACGGATGATATCATAGACGAATACGAGGAGATCCGGGATGAACTGGTATCCTGTATCTACGGTATCTGGGATCACCTGAAAAACGGTGGCGACCACGGCGCAGAGAACTACGATCTCGAATGGGTCGGGATGCTGCCCGGTTCCAGAGAGGGCAGACGCCTCGTTGGCGATTATATCCTGAATGAAAATGATGTCTTAAGCAACAGACAATTCGAGGATGCCGTGGCGTACGGCGGCTGGCCGATGGATATCCATACGGCGAAGGGACTTTACGATTTCGATGAGCTTCCTTCCAAGGTCATCAGCTTCGACGGCGCGTATACGATTCCCTACCGCTCCTATTATTCGAAAAATATTTCGAATCTGATGATGGCGGGACGCGATATCAGCGCCAGCAAGATGGCGATGGGATCTACGAGAGTCATGGGAACCTGCGCGATCGGCGGACAGGCAGCCGGAACGGCAGCAGCCCTCTGCATCAAATACGACTGCAACCCCAGAGGAGTGGGGGAACACATCACAGAGCTGCAGCAGTTATTATTAAAGGATGACGCTTACATCCCAGGCATCCGCAATGAGGATCCGGCGGATCTGGCGAGAGGTGCAAAAGTCACCGCAACCTCCGCACAGGAAGGCTTCGCTCCGGAGAACGTGATCAACGGCATCTCCAGAGATGAGGATGGACATCGGAACCTGTGGATCTCCGGTGAGGGCAGAGCAGGAGGAGAGACGCTCAGCCTGGAGCTGGCGGAGGAACAGCCGGTCTCCGAAGTGCATCTGACCTTCGATCCGAACTTCCACTACCCGATCAAGATCACACTGTCCCGCAAGAGACAGGCACAGCAGAGGATCGGAGTACCGCCGGAACTCGTCAGAGACTACACCGTAGCACTCTGGCAGGGGGACAAAAAGGTGGCGGAACAGACGGTTACCAGGAATGTCCAGAGGAAGAATATCGTTACTTTTCCGAAGACAGAATGTGACAGGATCACGGTAACAGTCAATCAGACAAATGGCAGCAATGAAGCACATATTTACGAAGTACGGGTGTATTCCTGAAAATCTTACCATGAGGGGACGATCAGGTTGACCATAGACAATCATGATAATCATACAAAGGAGGATTACAAGTTATGAAGAAGAAAATTGCATTAGTACTGACCATGGCTATGTTGGGATCCTGTCTCGCAGGATGCGGTCAGAATGCAGACGACAACGGTGCAGCTTCCGATCAGAAGGACAGCACCACAGTCGCACAGTCCACAGAGACAGCCCAGGGTACGGAAGCAGGGGAGAAGGAATGGTTTGGTACCGACGACGGCAAGACTGTTACGATCCGTTTATGGGGCGGCGTACAGCCGGAATATGGCTACGATGAGGTGTGCGCGAACTTCAATGAAGAGTACAAGGACAAGGGCGTACAGGTAGAATATGTACGTTATGTCAACGACAGCTCAGGTAACCTGCAGCTGGAGACTTATCTGATGGGCGGCGGCGACGTAGACCTGTTCCTCGGATACGGCGGACGTTCCAAGCTGGACAAGCGTGTAGAGTCCAACCTGCTGTTGGATATGTCCGGTATGCTGAAGGATTACGGCTTCGATCTGGAGACTGAGCTGGGCGAATCCAATATGCTGGACTACAAATATGATGACGGTTCTGTATACGGTTTCCCGACCAAGTACGAGAACGCAAGATGGCTGATGATCAATGAGGATATGTTCAAGGAAGCCGGTATTGATATTCCTTACAACGGCTGGACCTATTCCGAATTCTTAAGCGCAGTCGAGAAGCTGACCCACGGCGAGGGACAGGACAAGGTATACGGTCTGTGCTGGAGCCGTAAGCAGAACTCCAGATACGTACAGCTGATGCTGAACTCCGTACTGGGCTCCTATCAGTCCTACAAGAACGATGAAGGTACCGAAGTAAACTTCGACAACAAGGTATATCACGACGGCTTTGAGATGGTAATGAAGACTCTGGACAACGGCTGGGCAATCCCAATCGAAGACGAGTACTCCGAGGATCTGAGCGTTGCCAACACCTTCCTCGAGGGCAAATGTGCCATCACACTGGGTATCCCCATGATGCGTCTGTGCATGGATCAGGAGAATTACCCTCATGACTTCGTAACCGCACTGGTACCCGCTCCCGTGCCCGATGACGAGCAGTACAACACCGAGTTTTACAGAACCCATGCAGGTACTCCCGGTGCCGGCGACCTGATGTGTATCGCAGCCAACACCAAATATCCCGAAGCTTGCTTCAAGTTCGCTATGTGGTACTTAAAGGGTGGTATGGCTCCTCTGGTTAAGGGCGGCAGAATCCCTCTGTGGAACGGTATCGACAAGCAGGCTTTCCTTGATGTATTGAAGGAGAATGCAGAAGGCTCCATTGATCTGGATTCCATGAACAATTATCTCTCCATCGACAGAACTCAGGGTGTCAAGACCGTACAGGGTGTTGCATCCACCGAGGTAAGTGCCGTATGGAACGAAGAATTTGATGCAATGTGCTACGGCAGACAGTCTGTAGACCAGACCATCGAGAATATGGTCAAGAGAAGCAACGAGCTGATCAAGACCGAACTGGACAGCAAGAAATAATAGTCATACAACTCACAACAAAATCGGCGGAACGGGGCGGACGCATTCCGGGCGAACCGCCCCTGATCTGAAACGAAATGCATAAACGAGGGAAAATGAATGAAGACCAAGAAAAAGAAAAGCAAAGGGGAAAGACAAAAAATACTGCATCAGAATCTGGTTGCATATTCTTTTCTGGCGCCGAGCCTGATCGGTGTAATCTGTTTTAGTCTGATCCCGCTGGTGATCTCCCTGTACGTAAGTCTGACGGACTGGAACTTCACACAGGGAATCGGAAACTGGAACTTCGTAGGACTGACCAACTTCAAGAATCTGTGGACAGATGAATGGTTTATCGCTTCTGTGAAAAATACCCTGCTCTTCACCATCGTCACGGTTCCCATCGGACTGTTTCTGGCGATCGTGATCGCGGTACTGATCGACGAGTTCTGTCACAAAAAGGTCGCAGGCGTGGTACGAGTGGCAATGTATATGCCGCACATCTGTAATATCGTAGCAATCTCCGTAGTGTGGATGGCTCTGTATTCCAAATACGGCCCCTTCACCCAGCTGATGAGAGCGCTGGGATGGCAGGATCCTCCCAGATTCCTCGCAAGCTATGAATGGGCACTGCCTTCGATCATGCTGGTAGTCATCTGGGCGAGTCTCGGATACCGTGTATTCATGTACAGTGCAGCAATCACAGGACTGCCGAGAGATCTGTACGAAGCGGCAGAGATCGACGGAGCGAATCCGATCCAGAAGTTCTTCAAGATCACCGTGCCTTTGCTGAAGCCGACCACATTTTTCCTGACGATCACCGGTATCATCTCCAGCTTCAAGGTATTCGGTTATACCAACGTCATGACGAAGGGTGGTCCCGGAAGCTCTACCTATACCCTGGTTTATTACATATATACCTCGGCATTCCAGTATTACAAGATGGGCTACAGCTCCGCAATCGCAGTGATTCTGTTTATCATGCTGCTGATCGTAACCATTATCCAGTGGGTACATAACAGTAAAGAAGAGAAAGGCTAGGGATGAAAATGAAGAAAGCACCTGTTTCTAAAAAAGTCACCACAGCGCTGATCACGATACTGATCGTGGCAGTGACTCTGGTCATGGTAATCCCCTTTGTCTGGATGCTCTCTGCTTCGTTCAAGACAGAAGCGGATGTTATGAAGATCCCCATTGAGTGGATACCGAAATATTTCTATATCGACAACTACAAAAAAGTATTAAGTATCGGAACCACAAGCTCGACCAACTATCACTTCCCGCTGGCGTATTTTAACTCCATCAAGGTGGCGGTGATCAGTACCGTCGTAGCGATCACTTCTGCAACACTGGCAGGTTACGCCTTTGCCAAGCTGAAGTTCAAGGGTTCCAATGTACTGTTCATCATCTATCTGGCGCAGATGATGGTACCTTCCCAGCTGACCCTGATCCCGAGATTCGTGATCTTCTCCCAGTTGGGCTGGATGAACACCCATCTGTCCCTGATCGTTCCGAAGATCATCGCAGTATCCTCTACTTTCATGCTGCGTCAGTCCTTCCTCGGAACGCCCGATGAGCTGCGGGAGGCGGCACGTATCGACGGCGCCGGTGAGTACCGTGCCTTTGCACAGGTTATGCTGCCACTAGTCAAGCCCGCCATCGCAGCGACCGCGACCGTACAGTTCCTCGATGCCTGGAACAGCTACCTTGATCCGCTGGTATTCATCTCCAACTGGAAAAAGTGGACGATTCCTTTGGCATTGAACCAGTTCGTAGGTTCCGAGGTAACCCAGTACAACCTGACTATGGCAGCGTGCTGTCTGGCAGTCGTTCCGGTATTCATCGTGTTCCTCTGCGGGCAGAGATTCTTCCTCAAGGGATTGTCCGTAGGTGCCGTAAAGGGATAAATGATAAACAGAACAGAAAATATATGAATATAAGTATGCAGGCAGGAGGGGAGAGTTCTCATCTCCTGCCTGCTTTGCGATCGGAGCAGTATTTTGATCCGGAAAAGGAGATTATTATGTCAGTACATAAGGAAGAACGGCATTATGAAGTCGTAGTCGTCGGCGGAGGAATGGCAGGTGTCTGTGCCGCCATCGCTTCTGCGAGAAAAGGCGTAAAAACAGCGATCGTGCAGAACCGCTCCATGTTCGGCGGTAACGCCAGTTCGGAGATCCGTATGCATATCGTTGGGGCAAACGCCCACGGATCCAAGAAAAATCTCGGAGAAACCGGCATTTTGCTGGAGATCTTATTGGAAAATAAGCGGCGCAATCCCTACGCATCGTTCCCGGTATTCGATTCCGTGATCTGGGAAAAGGTACATTTTCAGGAGAATCTGGACGCTTATCTGAACACTGATATGGACGATGTCATCATGGACGGTAAAAAAGTTGCTGCCATCATCGGACACCAGAACACCACGGAGACGGAATTTACGATCTACGGCGATATCTTCGTCGATGCCACCGGTCACGGCACACTGGCGACCATGGGCGGCGCCACCGGACGGATGGGCAGCGAGGGACGCGACGAGTTCCACGAGCCGGATGCACCCGAGGAGCCGAACGATGATACGATGGGCAATACGCTGATGTTCTCCGCTGTGGATCGCGGTGAGCCGGTGAAGTTCATCCGTCCCGACTGGGCATATCAATATACCGAGGAAGACCTGAAATATAGAGAGCACGGCAACAGCATCGGCTCCCATATGGAGGGCGGACAGCTGACGAAGTTCGAGGAGGGCAGCGGCAGACTGCCGCATTTCTCCAACGTGGACTCCGGTTACTGGTGGATCGAGCTGGGCGGACAGTATGACGACATCATCCGGGACGGCGAGGTTATCCGTGATGAGCTGTTGAAATGCGTCTACGGTGTCTGGGATCATCTGAAAAATGTCGGCGATCACGGGGTGGAGAATCTGGATCTCGACTGGGTCGGCATCGTGCCGGGCTATCGGGAGAGCCGACGGATCGAGGGCGATTATCTCCTGAATGAAAATGATGTACTGGAGAACCGTATTTTCCCGGATGCCGTCGCTTACGGCGGCTGGCAGATGGATCAGCACGTCCGGGGTGGTATCCGTGATCTGGACAAGATCCCCTCCCGGATCCTGAATTTCACCGGATGTTATACGATCCCCTGGAGATGCTATTATGCGAAGGAGCTGGAGAATGTCATGCTCGCCGGAAGAGATATCAGCACTTCTAAGATGGCATACGGCACGACGAGAGTCATGGGTACCTGCTCCATCGGCGGGCAGGCGGTCGGTACGGCAGCAGCCATGGCGGTAAAATACAGATGCACCCCGAGAGAGATCGGCGGACATATCACAGAGCTGCAGCAGGAGCTGCTCCGCGACGACTGCTATATCCCCGGCTTCCACAATGAGGATCCGATGGACTTTGCACGGTCGGCGAAGGTGACTGCCTCCGGATATACCGGGGACAATGTGCCGGAGAAGGTATTGAACGGCGTCGCTAGACCGGTCGGGGACGAGAGCAACTGCTGGGAAGCACCGATCGGGGAAGAGGGAGCGAGCATCTCTCTGGATTTCGGCAAAAAGTTGGTATTGCAGCAGGTGCAGCTGACCTTTGACACGAATCTCACGAAGGAGATCATGCCGTCCATGACGAGGAATGTCCGGAACCGTCAGGTGAAGGGACTGCCGGATGAGCTGGTCTGCGATTATGATATTCGCTTTTACAGAGAGGATAAAGAGGTACTCTGTAAGGAAATCCGTGGAAATTATCAGCGATTGAACCGTATCGATGTGGATAACGTGATCTGTGACCGGCTGACGGTGACGGTTCACAAAGCATACGGGATCGACCGGGCACGTATTTTGGAAATACGTACTTATTAGTGATATATTTACATTAAATTGGTACATATTACACGCCCAATTATTGACATTGATTTCCGGAATTCGATATACTGTAGGTAATGGAAACCAGTTAGAAACAGCGGCTACAGGCGCTATTTAAATGTTGACAGGGAGATATGGAATATGGCAGCACGATACTCAGAAATCGAAGAATATATTATGAACAAGATCCATACGGGAGAATGGCCGGTAGGCTATATGATCCCCAAGGAAGTAGAGCTCTGTGACCAGTTCGGCGTCAGCCGTTCCACAGTGCGTACTGCCATGCTGCGGCTCGTGCAGGAGGGGCATCTCAAGAGAGTGAAGCGGAAGGGAACGTTCGTGACGGCTCCCCGTGTTCTGGAGGATACCACGGTATTCATCGAGAGCTTTTTCAACGAGATGTTCCGCAGAGGGATCGAGGTCGAGACAGAGGTGCTGGAGTTCCGCTATATGGAGGCGACGGAGGAGTTGGCGGAGAAGTTCGGTGAGGACTGTACAAAAGTGATCAAGCTGAGCCGTCTCAGATATGCGAAGGATTCCTTTGACAAGGGACCGATCGTACTGACGACTTCCTATCTGCCGGAGGGAGATTCCTTCCTGTTCGACTATGATTTTACGAAGGCTTCCCTGACGACAGCTCTGAATGAGCACAAGAAGAACCGCTACAGTATGGAAAAGGAAATGACGGCACTGGCATTGGGTGGACGAGAGAGCCATCTCATGGGGATGAAAGAGGGCTCTCTGGCGATGCTGATCACCTCTATTACGAAGAATGACAAAGGTCAGGTGATCGATGTGACAGAGAGTATCTATCCCCTGGAGCGGAACAAGTTTGTATGGAAACTGAAGCTGTAGGGCATCAGATATAAGGAGTATTCTGATAACATGAAGGGTAAAATAATAAATATGGAGTGGGACTTCCGGGCAAACACGGGGAATCTGACACTTCGCGGCAGCGGAGCGATGGAGGACTGGGGTGAGTGGAAGGAACGACCCTGGGAGGCATTCCGGGAGGAGATTCGCAGTGTGACGATAGACAGCGGGATCACTGCGGTCGGCGATGGAGCTTTCCGTGACTGTACGGCACTGGAGGAGGTCGAGCTGGCGGATACCGTGGAACGGCTGGGCGTATTTGCATTCCGCGGGTGTACGGTGCTGCAGAAGATCACACTGCCCAGAGGGCTGTGGATGATCGGAGCGAAAGCGTTCCAGAGATGCACGGCATTGGAGCAGATATGGCTGCCGGCGAGCCTGCGCTACGTGGATATGCGGGCATTTGCCGGGGATGAGGCGCTGCACACGGTGGTGTATGAGGGTACACCGGCGCAGTGGGAACGGATCTATATTAGCATGACGGCATCGGACAACCGGTGTCTGCTGGGAGCGGAGAGAGAGTATCTCGGCGGCGGAATGGCGGCTGCGGCGAAATCCGTGGTCGATCGCTATGATCATTATGATCATTACGAAGAGATCGTTCATTGTGCGAAAAAAGCGCTGTCCTACGGCGGAGACGGCAATCTGTACCTGCTCACTCCCCAGCTGACAGAGCCGGGGATCCGGGCAAAATGCGGGGATTGCACACTGGTGATCTTCCCCAACGGCAGGACGATGATGATCGATGCCGGGTACATCGCGTGCAGCGGACATATCATCCGTCTGCTCGAGGATCTGGGGATCACGCATTTGGACTATTTCGTCCTGTCCCATGCACATGATGACCATGCGGGCGGTGCACTGGCGGTGGCAGAATATCTGTACGACCACGGCGGCAGCATAGATGCCTTTTACCGGTCTTCCTATGTGAAGTCCAGCAAGAGGGAGCCGGAATTCGAGGAATATCTGAAGCAGAAGGGAAGTCATATCTATTCGGAGGTTCTCGAGGGATATCAGTGGACGATCGGAGAGGTGCGGATCAACGCGTATTATCCGACGCAGGAGGAGTTGGATCGGTGTGATAACACGGACGAAGGCGTGAACGATGTGTCAATTCTGATGAAATTCATGTACGGCAACTCGTCCTATCTGACCAGCGGAGATCTCTGTATCGACAAAGAGGAGCTGTTGGCGGCGCGGTACGGCACCGCACTACGGGCGGATGTCATGAAGTCCAATCACCACGGCGTCTACACATCCAACGGAGAGACCTGGCTCCAGACTGTTGCACCCGGAGCGATCATCACCGATTCCGAGGACATCGGCAATCCCCTCCTCGTAGAGTATGCCGCCGGGAACGGCATCGATTACTACAGCGCAGGAGTGCATGGATTGATCCTCGTCCGGATGGACCGGCAGGGATATGATGTGATCTCACAATATCAGTAAGGAATAAGGATATAAAAAAGGCATCGACAGATTCGTCTGTCGGTGCTCTACTCAATTGAAAAAGTAACTTCCAGTTACTAAGGTTTTTATATTTTATAAAACAGAAATAAGTCATACAAACATGAAGATGGAAGATAGTCTTGTAAATAGATGATCTTCCTTTTCTTTTTTGTGTAATAATGGTAATCACTTCAGTAGTGTCAGGAGATGGCAGCAAGACTAAGGAGGATAAATACATGTCATCCTATAAATATAAGCATCTGACACTGGATGATCGCATTACCATACAGAAAGCTTTAAAAGAGGGGCAGACGTTCGTTGAAATAGGCGCTCTGATAGGCAAGGATCCATCAACTGTTTCTAAAGAAGTGAAAGCCCATCTTGATTATCGAAATACTGGTACGCGTTCCAGAGGCTATAATCCATGCAGACACAGAAAGAGATGCACTAAGCAGTATATCTGTGGCGAAGATAGCTGTGGGTTTATTAATCGGTTATGGCACGGAAAAACATACTGTTCTGAGTGTGCTTTGTGCATGGTCAATTGTCCTGATTTTGAAGAGGAAAAATGTTCAAGTCTAAAGAAAGCACCCTATGTTTGCAATTCATGTAAGCAGGTAAGTTCCTGTACTCTTGCCAAACAGTTCTATGATGCAAAGGAAGCTCATAAAACATACGAAAAGACACGTTCTGATTCCCGTAAGGGTATCGATATAACACCAGAAGAACTGGATCGGCTTGATGCCATCCTTTCGCCTCTTATCAAACAAGGCCAGTCGATTCATCAAATTTGTATGAACAATGCAGCAGAAATCATGGTAGATGAAAGGACCATTTATAACTACATAGATGCCGGCATACTTTCTGCTGGAAATATAGATCTTCCCAGAAAAGTGCGTTATAAAAAACGCAAATCCAAAAAGGTTGTACGTGTCGATAAGAAATGCCATATCGGGCGTACCTACGAAGATTTTGAAGCTTTTATGAAAGGACATCCTGATTTCAACGTGGTGGAAATGGATTCGGTAGAAGGCACCAGGGATTCCACAAAGGTGCTGCTTACAGTATTCTTTAGAAACTGTTCCCTTATGCTGGCATATCTTAGGGAAGCGAATACAGCCAAGTCGGTAACAGAAGCGGTGAACCATCTTTATGAGATACTTGGGCGGGAACAATTCTGTGAGATGTTCCAGGTCATCTTAGCAGATCGCGGAAGCGAATTTACGGATCCGTTGGCAATAGAGTTTGATGAGGATGGAAGACGCAGAACCTATGTGTTTTACTGTGATCCGCAACGTCCTGATCAAAAAGGAAGTATTGAAGTAACTCATGAATTCATCAGAAGGATTGTTCCTAAGAAAACATCATTTGCTTTTCTTACACAGGATAAAGTCAACCTGATGATGAGTCACATTAACTCCTATACAAGAAAGAAGCTGAATAATCGATCCGCACATCAACTATTCAGCTTCTTTTATGGCGCGGATACAGCCTCTAAGCTTAACCTGGAAGCTGTTCCTGCTAATGAAATCATACTAAAACCTGAACTGCTGAAGTAAAACTGCCAATGTCATCTCCTGATCATGTCACCCATATCCCAGAGGTGGAAGTTTCCCTTGCAAACATGCAAACGAAGCGACGACTTCTTATTTGCATACAGTAAAATATGACTTCAAGAGTATAGTAACATGCTAAAAAGCCCTATTTCAAGCGGTTTGTAATACTAAAGTCCACTCTTGCAATACTAATTTCCAGTTGGCACTGTTTTCGCAAGACTTATTTCTGTTTTCAAGGTGCTGATTCCGAAGTTAATCTTGCAAAAATAATTCAAACAGAAGTTACCTTTGCAAAACGGAAGTTAAATTTGCTATTTACCCAATTCGGAGGATTGTTCCTTTTTGATTGGAAAAAATGTATTAAATCATAAAATATTGGTCAGAAAAAATGTTGAATATACAATTGATTTGATCGAAAAAAATGTGGTAAACTATATTATGTAAGAAAGGAGGCCGCCAATGAAACGATTTGCCATGGAACAATTACAAAGCTGGAAAGAAAAGGGAAAAAGAAAACCCATGATTATTATGGGCGCAAGACAGGTGGGAAAAACATGGTTAATGAAGGAATTCGGAAGACAATTTTTCCCCAAAGTGGCATATGTATCCTTTTATAATAATAAGAGAATGAGCGATGTCTTTGAGATGGATTTTGACATTCAGAGAATTCTTATGAATCTTAATATCGAAACAGGGGTCACAATTACTCCCGGAGATACGTTGATCATTCTGGATGAAATTCAGGATGCACCGAGAGTCCTGGAATCTCTGAAGTATTTCTGCGAAGATGCACCGGAGTATCATGTTCTTGCAGCGGGGTCCCTGTTAGGAGTAGCGATTCATCAGGGAGTATCTTATCCGGTAGGCAAGGTGGAACTGTTGGATCTCTATCCTTTGAATTTTAGGGAATTTCTATGCGCCATGGGGGAAGAAGCTTTGTCTGGGGCATTGGACAGCAAGGACTTTTCCATTATAGACAACTTTTCGGATAAATACCTATTTTGGCTAAAAAATTATTATTATACCGGTGGAATGCCTGCAGTAGTTGACCTTTTTAGAGAGCAGAAGGACTATGCCGGTGTTCGGGAGTTACAAAAAGACATAGTACGTCAGTACCGGGGAGACTTTGGAAAACATATAGATGCCAAAGATCTTCCCAGAATTCGTATGGTATGGGAATCCATTCCGATACAGCTGGCAAAGGAAAATAAGAAGTTTTTCTTCGGACAGATAAAAAAAGGAGCCAGAAGTGCAGATTTTGAAATTGCGATACAGTGGCTCTTGGATTGCGGACTGATTTACAAGGTAAATCGTGTGAATGAGCCACATGTACCGCTGGCTGCATACAAAGAGATGAATGTATATAAACTGTTTGTACTGGATGTAGGACTGCTGGGGGCAATGAGTGATTTAGATGCCATGAGTATTCTGGAGGGCAATGATATTTTTGTTGAATTTAAAGGCGCATTGACGGAACAATACGTATTACAACAGATTATTTCGGATACAAAATATACACCTTATTATTACGGAACGGAAAAAGCAACCTTTGAACAGGATTTTATGATACAAATGGGAAAAGATGTTGTTCCCATCGAAGTAAAAGCAGAGACAAACCTGAAATCGCAGAGCCTGAAATGTTATTGTGAAAAATATCATCCGCAGACAGCTATCCGCTTTTCGGCAAAGAAATATATTGATCAGGGTTGGATGAAAAATGTACCGTTATATGCGGTGTGCACTTTGTAATGAATAGATAAAAGTACAGAGGAGAAAATATATATGCAGATCCATGATACAGCATTTATAGCGCCTGGAGCAGTGGTGCTTGGAGATGTGACGATCGGAGAAAATAGCGGAATCTGGTACAATGCGGTGGTCCGGGGTGACAGAGATTCTATCGTCATCGGCAAAGAGAGCAATATTCAGGACAATGCGGTAGTGCATCTGGGCAGTGGATATCCGGTGGAGATTGGAGATCATGTGACCATTGGACACGGTGCGATCGTCCACGGCTGTAAGATCGGCGACAATACCATGATCGGTATGGGAGCCATTCTGATGAATGGCTGTAAGATCGGGAAAAACTGCATCATCGGTGCCGGAGCACTGGTGACGCAGAATGTGGAGATCCCGGATAATTCCCTGGTCGTCGGTAATCCCGGGAAAGTAAAACGTGCTGTTACCGAAGAAGAGATCCGGTGGAATCTGGAAAATGCACGTATTTATGTAGAGGAAGCACAAGAAGAGAAAAGAGCACTGTCCTAGCGGAAGTGCTCTTTTGCAAACTCCATGTCCTGTACCAGTTCCAGCGTTCCCAGATATTGCTCCTGCTTATCCCGGACGGCATAATAAGTCACTAAGAAAGTCCGGCCGTCCTTGTCCATCCAGACCGGTACCTGGTCCAGATTCCCTGCACGGAATTCTCCGATAATGCGGCGAACCCGTTCTTCGATCTTAGGCGGGTGACAGGTGAAGACCTCCCGGCCCAATGCCATACCGGGACGCTTGAATACCTTGGGACCTTCGTTGAAGTAGCGATTGATATTATCGATATCTACGAAAGAGATCTCCAAAGGAATCGTATTCAACATGGCGGTCAGCTGCGACAGGGTCAGACTGCCGCTGGGGAGGTGGATTCTGGTCTCACTACCTGTAAAAGCGTGTTCCGCAGACATGGTGTCAGCCGTAGAGGCAGTGTCGGTCAGATGTGCTTCCGCAGCCTCCCAACTATCACCCCGGATACCGAAGCATTCCGCATAATCTTTGGCATCCCGGTAAATGTGATACCATTCCTCCTCCGAGAAATTCAGTGCGCAGTTGGGGAAGAGGATATTGGATTCCTTGTAGATCATTTCTTCCATGCGGGATAATACGGCTTTCAAACGTTGTTTCCATGCATCGGTTTCTTTTTGGTCTTTTTGTTTTGCAAGGGCATTCAGTTCATCCCGGATCTCATCATCCACTGTCCACATGACCGCAGAGGGACCGCTGATCCCATATTGCACCTTCAAATGTGGATAAAGTAAGTCTCCCTTTCTGGCATAGTGGATAGCGATCTGGCGCAGCTCGTCAAGCAGTTCATTGGTAATTCCATTATTTTCCAATGCCTGCCTCGCACGGGCAATCAGCTTTTCCAGTGCTGCATTTTCCAGCGTAAAAGTCTGCAGGGGATGCCCGGAGATCTGGATCAGGGCGGCAGCAGCGGAGAGCCGTTGGTTCTGTATGTCCTTAGCGTGCAATTTCTGGGCATCTGTCGCGGAACCATGGAACAGGGCGGAATGCACATCACAGAGCCGCTGCAATTCTTCGATGGAAGTACCCTCCCGTAGCAGCTCCTGTTCGGCCTGCATAATTGCGGAAGGATCCACATCCTTACATTCCCGGACGAAATCCGCCTGGACATTTTCCAGAGCTTCGCCGTGATTCAAACGTTGTAAGTAAGACTTAATCTGATCTTTCATATAAAAATTCCTCCGGAACCAGTATGCCCCGGAGGAAAGTTTGTTATTCTTTTATTTTTATGATTAATCATCGTAGAGTGTTTTGATAAATTCGCAATCCACTACCAATACATAGAAAACCGAGCCATAATGTTCACTCTCCACGATACGCCCATAATCCAGAACCGTCTTATAAGTTCCATCTTTGACAGCAAGTCGGTATTTGACATAATCATTGTATCCGTTCATGCCGGATTCTATCTGCTGCCAGATGCTTTCTTCTACCTGTGTCAGATCTTCAGGATGCACCAGATTACGGAATTGATGTTTCGTAAAATGCATAAAATCATCCAGATCCGTACATCCTGTCAGCTGAAGCATTTCCTGATTAGCATACAGGATGCGTTCATCCTCCTTTTCGGCCCGGTAGATGAAAAAGGCACCCGGCAGGTTGTCAGAAATATCCGATAATGAAAAACCAAGCTGTGTCCGTTTCGAATTGTGGAAATCCGGCCGGTAGGCCAGAGCACCATGTTTTCCCTGTAATTTTACCTCATAGAGTGCAATGTCGGCATAACGGAGAATGTCAGAGACTTTTTCTGCGTTGGCGGGGTATTCCGCATAGCCCAGGGAAATGCTGTAATTGTGTTCGACGCCTTTGGCTGAAAAAGAGCGGGAAGTCTTGCTGAAAGCGTCTATCATTGGGGCAGCTTCTTCTGCACTGCAATCCTTCAGGATAATACAGAACTCATCACCGCCATTTCTGGCAATAATGGAATTATCCGGAAAAGCCTGCACTAAGGATTGTGAAAGCTGCAATAGAACCTGATCACCGATAGTATGACCATAGACATCATTGATAAATTTAAAATTATCCACGTCAAGTAATATACCGACACAGTTTTTCTGCTTGTTTCCCTCCAGATACTCCTCCAGCTGCAAATTAAATCCGTTACGATTTAAGAGACCGGTCATAGAATCCGTCAGAGAGAGTCTGCGAAATTTTTTGCGTTGCTCGTCAACGAGTAGTATAGATATCGTTAGAACCATCAGTAGTAGGATCACTGCAATGCCACATAATACTATCAGTTGTAAAAGTGTGCCATTCTTCCAGCCACCGGTGGGCATGATTTCCAGCCTCCAGTTACATCCACCCAGAGTAAAATCATAAGAGACGGGATCCATCAGAGTCTCCTCCGACTGGTCTACCACAGTATATTCATCGGTCAGAGGTGAGATGGTCTTCGATAGCCGGTATTGATAACCGAAATTGGTTAAGGCATCAGCGGAATGCTGAAAAATATCAGGAACCTTGATGATAACCATAGTCATGCCCCAAAAATAGGGAGTACCCTTCTCATCCTGTAAAAAAACTGGATTACGGATTGAAAGAACGTGTCCTCCCTGCTCCAGCTCAAAAGGACCATGTATGATAAGCGCATCATTGGCAATGCTGTATTTTACAGTCTCTCCGCGGTATTTGTCATGGATCAGGTCTATTTTACCTGCTTCGTTGCCTTCGGCGGGATAGATATCTGTTACGATGCCCCCGGGAGCCACTTGGATGCTCCGGACGTAATCTGCCATCATTCCGCCCGCAATGGTATCAAATTTGTCGATTCTGCCGTCCGTACTGATCAGAAGCTGCTCCAGTGTATCCGTGATATTGATACCGGCATTCAGATCTGCGATTATGTTATCACCGTAGGTTACAGCATTTAGTTCCGCAAGAGTGCGGATGTGCCTGAAGTCGTCCTGCTGTACCGCATGAGCGATCATATATAAGACAATACTGCCGATAAGAAGTATCCATAGCGGCAGCAGCCATTTGATATGAAAAAATTTGATTTTTTTTTGTGTCATAGTGCTATGCTTCCTTCGTATGTGTTGGCAAAATGATTTAAATTTAATTATAGCATTTTGACGTTTTTTTGTATAGATTATATTTTCCTATAATCAATGTTTTTAGTATCATAAAAAAGAATTAAAATGTGTTATAATACCTAGGGAAATCCAATTAGTTACGAAAGAATATCGCAGGAATCATACATAAAAGATTGTTAGGAATATCAGATGGACAAGGAGAAGATGATGGAATATATATCAGATGCACAGGCAAAACAGATGATCTTAGAGGTAGGACGCAGGATGTATCAGGGCGGCTTCGTGGCAGCGAACGACGGAAATATCTCCTGTAAAGTCGGAGATAATGAGATCTGGGCAACACCTACGGGAGTTTCTAAGGGATTTATGACAGAGGACATGCTGGTAAAGCTGGATCTGGACGGGAACGTGTTGGAGGGAACGCACAAGCCTTCCAGCGAGATCAAGATGCACCTCAGAGTATTCAAAGAGAACCCGAAAGTACAAGGCGTGGTACATGCACATCCTCTGACGGCGACGGCGTTTGCCTGTGCGGGCATCAGTCTGGAAGAACCGGTGCTGATGGAAGGTGTGTTGTCACTGGGTTGTGTGCCGTTAGTGCATTTTGCCCTGCCGGGCACAGAGGAAGTGCCGGAAGCGGTAGCTCCCTATTGCCGGGAATACAATGCAGTACTGTTAGCAAACCATGGCGCGCTGACCTGGGGTGACAATCTCATGCAGGCTTATTACCGCATGGAGACCACGGAATATTATGCGAAGATCCTGATGATGAACAACTTCATCTTAGGGAAGAAGACGTTGTTGTCCCAGGGACAGATCGACGATATTATCAAGATCCGTGCAGGATGGGGTATCACCACAGGCGGCAGACCCATCGGACCGGAGGGCGCGCAGAATCTGGAGGATATCTGTATCTCCCGGAAGCGGTGATTTGTTTTTCCGGACACAGATTTTTCACAGAGGTATGGATGTTGATGGACAGTGGGGAATATTATCTGGATGGCATGACCCATGAAGAAGCAGAGAGTATCCATTGCCAGAGCACTGGTGGGACAGCCGGCGATCCTTCTGGCAGATGAGCCTACCGGTGCTCTGGATCAGACCAGCGGCAGAGAAGTGCTGAAGCTGTTCCGGGAACTGAACGATATGGGTAACACCATCGTCATGATCACGCATGACCTGGGGGTAGCACAGTCAGCGAAACGTATCGTGCGTATTGTGGACGGACAGCTACAGGAATAATTACAATTTACGAGATATCAAATGTTGTCTCCGTTCCAACCCCAATATTTTACGGTCTGATACTTTACATAGACATGATCCGGAGCGATGTTCATGATCTCATGAAAGATATTGCAGATCTCTGCGGTTAGTGCAGAAAAGGCAGTGGCATCTTCTCCGCCGAAAACACTGACTTCTACCATAGCCAGCGGTTCGCTGTTGCTGCCACGAAAATATAAGTTATAATTCGGCTCAAAGCCAAGCATAAGCCAGCTCTCGGATTTGCCGGGAACAATAGAGATGGCCTGTCCCAATCGGGTTTTCAGAGCCTGCTCCTGTTCAATGGAGATGGGAGTACTGATTTTGGAATTAATAAAAGGCATAAGATATCCTCCTTAAAAAATTTTATCTGTCTCTATAGTAAATCCAGAAATGGCGGGAAGCAAGTCACTTTTTTTCCTTTTGACGGCTTTGGTATTTGATTTTCTGATTTTGAGCATAAAAGAGTCCCATTTTGCAAAAACTTCTGGTAACAGAATGCGAAAGGCAGGAAAGAGGAATGCAGATGCGGGACGATCTTGGAATTACAATAAAACTGGAAAACGGCAAGGCTTATCTGGAGTTTTTATTGCCGGAAGACGTGGGGCGTTTGCTGTCCGCTTTACAGATCGAGATCTGGGAAAAGGCGGAGGGCAAACGCCTTGTTTTTCATGGGGAATACTCATCAGAAGAAGCGGATTCCATGACGGCATTGCTGCTGCGACCGCATCTCTGGGACGGCATGCGGGATCCCTATGTCTATCTGGTGAAGGCATATGGGAGATTTGAAGCTGCGGAGCAGGGAGAAAAAGCAGAGGGCACGGAGAACGAGGAGAAGGCAGATGTCGATGTCATCAACGAAGTGACGGAAGTATTCTGGCAGCAGGAACTGGTAATTTATGACGTGCGTGTCATCGATAAAAAAGGAATTTTTCTCAACGAAAAAGTGTTCCTGCCACGGGAGGTATCCTACAGGCTCCCCCCGCAGATCAGTGATGTCGGGACACAGGAGGCGCAGATGAAAAGAGATCTGGAACGGCTGGCCCGGATGGGGGCCAATGTGATCCGGCTGGAAGGAACCGGATCCGGGGCAGAGGGGCAGGACGCCCGGTCGGTGCGTGCATTTTATCGTCTGTGCAGAAATCGTGGATTCCTCACTGGGGACCTGTGGATAAGACCGGAAAATCTCCCGGTGTACCGTGGATTACCCAGAGAAACGTCGAAAGAAGTGTTGCTTTCGGCGGATGGCAGGACATTGACAGAGAGATATTACTATTATCAGGCAAAGTGGGGCAGCGAACCGGTGCTCTATCCGGCACTTTCCACCCTGCATCGCCAGGAGAACGGGCTGGTCTCCCTGACGATTTACAGCAATCAGAAAAAGGTAGTGCTCTATGTGGACGGAGTACTTTTCTTATTTCAAACTGCCGGACCGGAGGATCCCGAGTTTATTTTTGAAGATATTCCGATGGCGAAATGTCCGCTGCATCTGGCGGTGGAGGCAGGAAATTTAAGCATTTCTCTGACCGTGACAAAGCTTTAAGGGGTGTGGTTTCACAGATTTTTCACAAATGTTTCACCTTTTCATGACATTTGAAACATATCATATACTGATACAAGGGTGTAAAGGTTAACCGCTGTTCATGCTTGCATGATAAAGCGGATTCCGAATGTTTTTCGGATTGCGAGAGCAGCTTGCTGCGAAACAATTCGGGGATATCATCATAGGTATCAGGTGGGGGATCACACCATATCAGGGAGGCAAATATGATAGAAGTAAGCAATCTTACAAAAAAATATGGTGACCATATTGCCGTAGATCATCTCTCTTTCCGTGTGGAAAAGGGTCAGATCTACGGTTTTCTTGGTCCTAACGGCGCCGGTAAATCCACGACAATGAACATCATCACGGGTTACCTGGCAGCTACGGAGGGCACTGTGACCATCGATGGCAAAGATATCCAAAAAGATCCGGAGGAGGCAAAGCGTGCCATCGGTTATCTGCCGGAGCTTCCGCCACTGTATGTTGACATGACTGTCAGAGAATACCTGGACTTCGTGGCAGAACTGAAAAAAGTTCCGAAAAAAGAGCGGAAGCAGCAGATCGATGAGGTCATGGAAATGACACAGATCTCCGATATGCAGCAGCGTCTGATCAGGAATCTGTCAAAAGGTTATAGGCAGAGAGTCGGACTGGCACAGGCGATCCTTGGCTACCCGGAGGTCATCATTCTGGATGAGCCCACGGTAGGTCTGGATCCGAAACAGATCATCGAGATCCGTGATCTGATCCGCAAGTTGGGGGAGAATCATACCGTGATCCTTAGCTCCCATATTCTGTCGGAGGTCAGCGCGGTCTGCGACCATATTATGATCATAGCTCATGGTAAGCTGGTAGCCAGCGATTCTCCGGAGAATCTGCAGAAGCTTATGAGCGGCTCCATGGAGCTGGACCTGGAAGTAAAGGGAAGCGCCGCTGCGGTGAAGAGCGCATTGCAGGAGATCTCACAGATCGACCGGATCGAAGAGAACACGGAGGTATCCAAAAATATTGCAAAACTGAAAGTGATCTCCAAAGAAAATGCCGACATCAGAGAGCAGGTATTCTATGCACTGGCAGAAGCAAAGCTGCCTATTTTAGAGATGACTCATGCGGAGAAGTCTCTGGAAGACATCTTCCTGGAACTGACCGAGGATGTAGCACCTACACAGTCGGAGAAGCACAAACTATTCTCAAAAAGAAAAAAGCCGGAAGCCGAAGAAACTGTAACTACAAAGGAGGCGGAATAATATGCTAGCCATTTATAAGAGAGAATTGAAATCCTATTTCCGTTCCTTTATCGGATTTTTATTTATTGCGGTCACCCTGTTTTTCCTGGGACTGTATTTCAGCGTTTATAACCTGATGAACGGATATCCTTATTTTGCGTATGTGGTATCCAGCGTTACCTTTTTATTCATGCTGACCATGCCGATCCTGACCATGCGTATTCTGGCGGAGGAAAAGCGGAGCAAGACGGATCAGCTGATCCTGACGGCACCGGTGTCCGTAGGCGGCATCGTTATGGGAAAATTCCTGGCGCTGTTAACTATATTTGCCATTCCTGTAGCGATCATCTGCTTTTACCCGCTGATCATGGCGCAGTACGGCAGTGTTCCCATGGGAGAGGCTTACCTGTCGATCCTGGCATATTTCCTCTTCGGGATGACCGCCATTGCCATCGGTCTGTTCCTGTCTTCCGTGACAGAGAGCCAGGTCATCGCAGCAGTACTTACTTTTTTAGTATTGTTCCTGGGATATATGATGGATTCCATCTGCTCCATTATTTCCAGCACCGGCAATTTGTTGACAAAGCTGCTGCGTTGCTTTGACCTTTACACACCGTTTTCCAACCTGCTAAACGGCACGCTGGATGTATCTTCTATCGTATATTATGTATCCGTTACGGCACTGGTTCTGTTCCTGACAGTACAGTCCATTCAGAAACGCCGTTACAGCATGTCCGTGAAGAACTTAAGCTTCAGTGCTTACAGTACCGGTATGATCGCTGTAGCGGTAGCATTGGTAGTAGTCGTTAATATTATCATGGGCGAGACGCCTTCCAGCTGGACAGCGATCGACATGACCAGCCAGAAGCTCTATTCCCTGACAGATCAGACCGTTGACTATGTGAAAAATATGCAGGATGATGTGACAATCTATGTGTTGGTAAATCAGGACAATCAGGATACCACACTGGGGCAGACTTTACAGAGATATGATGATCTGTCGGATCATATCACCGTGGAATATGTGGATCCTACCGTTAACCCGATGTTCTATACCCAGTACACCACCGGCAACATCAGCACGAACAGCCTGATCGTGGTCAGCGACAAGCGCAGCAAGGTCATTGATTACAACGATGTCTATGAGTCTTCCTATGATTTTGACTATTCGACGTACAGTTATAACACCACGACCACCGGTTATGATGGCGAAGGACAGATCACCAGTGCGTTGGATTATGTGTTAAATGACAATATGCCCAAGGTATATATGACAACAGGACATAATGAACTGAGTTTAAGCAACACTTTTACATCCGCACTGAACAAGGAAAATGTGGATTATGAGACCGTGAATCTGATGGATCTGGATGCTATCCCCGACGATGCGGCCTGTCTGTTCATCAACGGCGCCACCAGTGATTTCTCTTCCGATGACAAGGATAAGGTGATCGATTATCTGGATAATGGCGGTAAGGTCATCCTGGTGACCGGTTATACCGATGAGGAGACACCCAATATAGATGCTATCTTAAGCTACATGAATCTGAGCATTGCCAAAGGACTGGTAGTGGAGAATGATTCCAACGGCTATTACAGAAGTCCTTATTATATCCTGCCGACCCAGAGCTCTGACAGCTATACCTCAGGAACCTACGGAAAATATCTGTTCCTGCCGTATTCTCAGGGCATCATCGTCCCGGAGGAAGTAAGTACCGACGAGACAGCCACCGGTGAAATTACCTATGATGTATTCCTGAGCACCTCCGACAGCTCTTTTGCAAAACAGGATGTCAATAATACACAGGATTTTTCACAGAGTGAAAATGATATGAATGGTCCCTTCGCATTAGGTGTTGAGGCAGTAAAGACGTTGGATGATGGGGATGCGACACTGGTCGTGTACGGTTGCGAGCAGCTGTTCACGGATGATGCTGATTCTGTCGTCAGCGGTGCGAACCTGACTTTGTTCACCAATACATTCAGTGGAATGACAGACCATGAGACATCGGTATCCATTCCGGTAAAAAGCTATGAGGTCTCTAATCTGCTAGTGGATTCTGCACAGATTCTGTTGTTGGGATTGCTGGTTACTGTGATATTGCCTGTCGGTAGTATGATCGCCGGATTCGTGATCTGGTTCCGCAGACGGAAGAAATAATTGGGAAAGGCGTGAGTTATAGATATGAAAAAGAAACAAAGACAGATGATCGGAATGCTGCTGGCACTGGTGGTGCTGGCGGCAGCATTCCTGGGCATCCGCCAGTATAATAAAAATGCATCGTCTGCGACTTCCACCACCGAGGATACACAGGAGACGGTGCTGGACGTGAACTCCGATGATATTACCAGCTTCCGCTATGTATATGAGGGAGAGACCTATGCCTTTGAAAAAGAGGATGAAACATGGTACTATGCGGACGATCATTCCCTTAATCTGAACCAGGATCGGATCAAGGCGATGATCCTGAAGGTGGCACCGTTAAAGGCAGATCAGGTGATTGAAAATGTGACGGATATGTCGCAGTACGGACTGGCAGATCCGGAGCGTACCATTCAGTACGAGACTGCAGATCGCAGCGTGATCATTAATGTCGGTAATCTGAATTCCATGACCAGCCAGTATTACATTGCATTTCCCTCTGAAATGAAAGTGTATGTCGTGGCCACCAACGTGGTGACCGGATTCAATTATACACTGGATGATCTGGTGGAGAAGACTACGGAGGAGACAGAAAGCACCGAGACGGCAGAGACCGCGAAAATGGAAAGCGAGAATTCAGAAGCTGCAACGGAGACAACGGAAACTGTGGAGGTTGTGGAAACGGAAACAGCAGCGGCGGAAGCAGATTAGGAATGCTCCCCACGAATGACAATGATGTCATTTAACCTTAATATCGTATCTTTTTGAGGCAGAATGGACAGATCCTCCCGCAGAATGAGGAAGATCGTGACCTGTTCTGCCTCTTCCATTTCTTCCACGGATTTGCCGGCGAAGCGTTTATCTACGAAGATTTCGGCGATCTCATGAATATCTGCTTCTTTAATATTAGAGAGACTGCTTTTGCGCTGGTACTGTTCTACAAAGCCGGCACTGATGATACCGGTGGGGATAGCCACGGCACCGACACCGAGATAGGCGATACAGATCGCCATGATCCGGCCAAGCGTGGTGATGGGATAGATGTCTCCGTAGCCTACGGTGAGCAGCGTTGACATGCTCCACCAGATGCCGCTGAAGGCATTGCGGAATACTTCCGGCTGGGAGTCATGCTCCACACTGTACATGCACAGACTGCTGGCGAGCATCAGGATCAGGACGATAAATACGGAGGAAATGATCTGATTGCGTTTTTCATACAATACCGTAGTGATGACATTAAAGGAATCATACCGGGCGTTCAGGCGGAACAGATGGAAGATCCTTGCTACCCGAAGCATCCGGAAGATGACCATGCCTGACAGGAAGAAAAAGGGTAAAATTGTCAGCAGATCGATGATCCCGTCGAAGGAGATCAGAAACCGCAGCCGGGAGCGAAACTCGCTTTTATCAGGATATAGATAGTCCGCAGTCCAGATCCGCAGAATATATTCCACACAGAAGATCAGAATAGTGATAACCTCGATCGCGTGAAATGCCGGAAATAAAAAAGCAAGCTCATCAAAGGTTTGCAGAAAAGTCACCAGAATATTTGCACAGATAACGATAGCAATAAAAATATCAAAGAGCCGGCTCAGACGGTTACTTTTGTCACCGATCTGGATGATGTTAAATACTTTTTTCTTCATGTTGAATCCTCAATGTTTTCTGGGGCAGCGCCAGTGAATGCTTGTGATTCCATCATACGGAGGTGGAAGAGGAAAGTCAAGAAATGCGGTGACAGAATCCGTCAACTTTCTTAAAAACAGTCATATATTATAGTAAATCCAAATACAATGAAAGGATACAAAAATATATGGCTAGATTTACGAACCAGGCACAGCTTCGCTATGGAAATGAGATTACAAACTCCAATATAGCAGTGGGTGAGATCACGGAGGTATTGTCTGCAACCAAGACAGCAGTGCGTGATACCTACGGGCAGAATGAAAATGTGACGTATGTGATCAGTATTGTGAATTCAGGCACTACTGCATTTAACGGAATTACAGTAACGGATAATCTGGGAGAGTATTTGTTTAATACCAGAGAACTGACACCTCTGACGTATATTCCGGGAACCGTAAAATACTATGCAAACGGAATTTTACAGGCAACACCGGCTGTAACGGCAGGACCTCCTCTGACAATCACAGGAATTACCGTGCCTGCGGGAGGTAATGTGACACTTACCTATGAGGCAGAGGTGAACTCTTATGCGCCGCTGGCAGCAGAGGCCTCCATTACGAATACAGCGACGATTGCCGGGGCAGGGGTCACTCCTGTTACTGTGAACGAGACAGTAAATGCGGCAAGCGGACCGCTTCTTACGATCACAAAGTCCGTCAGCCCCGTACCTGTGACAGAGAATGGAACATTGACATATACGTTCCTGATACAGAATCTGGGGAATACGGCAGCAGATGCAGCTACCGGTGTCGTGATCACAGATACCTTTAATCCCGTATTGGAGAATCTGACTGTGAATTTTAATGGAACTGCATGGGCAGAGGGAACAAACTATACGTATGATACGACTACCGGATTATTTACCGGAACTGCAGGAGGTATTACTGTACCCGCAGCGACTTACACCCAGGATCCCGTTACAGGAGCGTGGGGGATCAACCCCGGCGTCAGCACGCTGGTGATCTCCGGAACCGTATAAGGGCTGTCGCGCTCCTAAGGCTGGCGCCATGCAACCCATTCGCAGTCACTGCGTGACTTGCTCATGGACGGCTGTCGCCGTATAATAAAAAAGAATACTCCACACCTTTATGAGCAAGCTCCTACGGTGCAGAGTATTCTTTTTTATTGCATGGCTTGTAGCTTAGCCAAAGTATCTCTTAAGCAGACCCTCAAATGCCTTGCCATGTCTTGCCTCATCACGAGCCATCTCATGAACGGTATCATGGATTGCATCCAGGTTCAGAGCCTTGGCTCTCTTAGCCAGATCAAACTTACCTGCGGTAGCACCGTTCTCGGCATCTACTCTCATCTCCAGGTTCTTCTTGGTGGAATCGGTTACGACTTCACCTAACAGCTCAGCGAATTTTGCAGCGTGCTCAGCTTCTTCGTAAGCAGCCTTCTCCCAGTACAGACCGATCTCGGGATAACCTTCTCTGTGAGCAACTCTTGCCATTGCCAGATACATACCAACTTCAGAGCATTCGCCCTGGAAGTTCGCACGCAGATCTGCAATGATATCCTCGGGAGCACCCTTTGCTACACCTACTACATGCTCAGCAGCCCAGGTCTTGCCTTCCTCCTGCTTGGTGAACTTGGAAGCGGGAGCGTGACAGATGGGGCACTCTGCGGGAGCCGCATCACCTTCATAAACATAACCACATACCTGACATACATACTTTGCCATAATTTTTTCTCCTTTTCTCTAATGAAATGTTTTGTTTTCAGTTTTCTCTTTTTGCGTGTGCTTTATCAGCACAAATATATTATGGAACGAAGCCAGTTTTCATTCAGAAAACTAGGACTCCGTAGCAACCCTGGTGCAGGCGGGACAAGAGCCGTAGAAATAAGTGACATGTCCCCGGATCCGGCCGTCAAATCTCTCTCCGGCTGTCTCCATGATGGAATCAATACTATCCATGTCCAGATCAATAACGCTTCCGCATTCCGTACACACGAAATGATAATGTTCGGAAGTATCGGCATCAAAATGGTCAACACCGTCACCGACCCGGAGTCGTAAAATCTCTCCCATGTCCGACAACAGAGTCAGATTACGGTAGACGGTACCGAGACTTAAGTTCGGATCCTGCTGCTTCAGATTAGAATAGATCACATCAGCGGTAGGGTGATCCTTGCGTCCCATGAGAAAGGATTTGATCATTTCCCGTTGTCTGCTTCTTTTCAGTGCCATGATAAGCTCCCTTCTCAATAATAGTAATGATTACTGTTTCTTATAAGCTTATTATACATGATGTGAGAATAATGTCAACAGAAAAATGAAAAAATTTTGTTTATATTTTTTTAATGATATTCTTGCTTCCTTTATACACAGAAGGTAGGAATCATGCTATAATGAGCGCAAGTAAAGTATAAAACACGCGCAAACTTGTGCTACACAGTGTACTAAAGTCACGGAAAGTTTGCAGGTTGCTGAAAGGCAAGAGTAATATGAAATTTAAAACCAGACTTCGTGTAACATTTATAAGTATTATATTACTTCCGCTGTTGCTGACGATCATGGCATTTGTGATGATTGCCATTTACCTGATGAATTATTCTCAGGGTCTCAGCCTGACGGATATTGATTATTCCATGATGTCGGAGAATTTCAGGGAATTCACCAACACCACGGATCAGGCGTATTATGTGCTGCTGGACCAGGTGAAGGAAGACAGTAGCAGGCTGGAAGATAAAGAATATCTGGATCATATCAATGAGGAGGTATCGCGGAAGTCTACTTACATTATTGTAAGAAAAGGTGATAAGATGTATTATGCCGGCAATGAGGAAGCCGCACAGAACATTTTTGACAAACTGCCTGCCTACGGTGACGAGAATCTGTCGGATGACAGCGGATATTTCTACAATGAACTGGAGAAGTATGTAAAACAGATTGATTTCACTTTCCGGGATGGAACACCGGGCAGCGTCTTCATTGTAACGAAGGTCAATTCGCTGATCTCGAGACATCTGCTGATCGATATGTTCGTGGCTATCATAGTGATCCTGATCTTCACCAGCCTGATGCTGACCCAGTGGATCCACAAGGGCGTATTTGAGCCCATCAATGAGCTGAATGTGGCAATGCGCAAGATCAAGGAGGGCAACTTTGATTATGTTCTGGAGACAGATGCCAAGGGTGAGATCGGTGATCTCTACCGCAATTATGAGGACATGCGTTTACGGCTGAAGGAATCCACGGAAGAGAACACCCAGCATGAGAAGCAGAACAAAGAGCTGGTCAGCAATATTTCCCATGATCTGAAGACCCCTATCACGGCCATTAAGGGTTATGTGGAAGGAATCATGGACGGTGTGGCAGATACGCCGGAGAAGATGGATAAATACATCAAGACCATCTACAATAAAGCCATTGATATGGATCGTCTGATCAACGAGCTGACCACTTATTCCGGAATTGATAATAACCGGATCCCGTACAATTTCCACCGGATCAACGTGGCGGATTATTTCGGCGACTGTGTGGAAGAAGTCGGACTGGATCTGGAGCAGCGGGGTATCAAGCTGAACTATTCGAATCTGGTATCTCCCGATACCGTGGTCATCGCGGATCCGGAGCAGATGAAGAAGGTCATCAATAATATTATCAGTAACAGCGTAAAATATATGGATAAGCCCAATGGGCACATTGATATCCGTATTCTCGACGAAGTGGATGCTATCCGGGTAGAGATCGAGGACAACGGCAAGGGAATCGCGCAGAAGGATCTGCAGAAGATCTTTGAGCGGTTCTACCGCACGGATGCTTCCCGCAATTCCGCCCAGGGCGGCAGTGGCATCGGACTTTCTATTGTGAAGAAGATCATCGAGGATCACGGCGGCTATGTATGGGCAACAGCCAAAGAGGGTGAAGGCACCTGTATGCATTTTGTCCTGAGAAAATACATTGAACTGCAGCCGGGTGGAACCAAGGAATCAATAAGGAATCAATAAGGAATGAAACAGAAATAGCATGATAACCGATGATGCAAGGACATTCTGTAAATGGAGGATAAATAATGAGTAAGATTTTAATTATTGAAGATGAAGTAGCAATTGCAGATCTTGAGAAGGATTATCTGGAGCTCAGTGATTTTAAGGTAGATATCTGCAATACCGGAGATGAAGGACTGAAGACAGCACTGGCAGGCGATTATGATCTGATCATTCTGGATCTGATGCTACCTGGCATGGACGGCTTCGAAGTATGTAAGAAGATCCGCGAGGAGAAAAATATTCCCATTCTCATGGTATCTGCGAAGAAGGATGACATTGATAAGATCCGTGGCTTAGGTTTGGGGGCGGATGACTATATGACCAAACCTTTCAGCCCCAGTGAGCTGGTAGCCCGCGTGAAGGCGCACATGGCCCGTTATGAGAGACTGGTGGGAACCAACCAGAAGCAGCAGAATGATATCGTGGAGATCCGTGGTATCCGTATTGATAAGACTGCCAGACGTGTCTATGTGGACGGGGTGGAGAAGACGTTTACGACCAAAGAGTTTGATCTGTTGACGTTCCTGGCGGAGCATCCGAACCATGTATTTACCAAGGAAGAATTATTCCGGGAGATCTGGGATATGGATTCTATCGGTGATATTGCCACCGTTACCGTGCATATCAAGAAGATCCGTGAGAAGATTGAAAAAGATACTGCAAAACCTCAGTATATCGAGACCATCTGGGGTGTGGGCTACCGATTTAAAGTATAAAAGAAGAAAAATAAGATCAGAAGAGAACTCCTATGATGGATTCGGCAACAAACTGTCTCCAATAGGAGTTTTTTATCTGAAAGTGTGTTATAATCATAACATTGCGGATTGCACCCGTGAAATTTGATTAGCGATTCCACTGATGAGATAAAGCATCGGCGGAATGGAGTGTGTTATGAACAGTAAAAAAATAATACAGTTGTCTACGACACAGAAGATCATGCTTAGCTTTCTGTGTGCCATATTAGTGGGTAGCTTCCTGCTGGCATTACCCATCAGTTCAGCTACCGGAGAAGCGGTTCCTTATATAGATGCTTTATTTACGGCTACCACATCCATATGTGTGACCGGTCTGGTGACGGTTCCCACATATTCCACCTGGAGCGTCTGGGGACAGATCGTGATCCTGTTTCTGATCCAGTTGGGAGGTCTGGGAGTCATTACGGTCATGTACGGTGTGATGATGGGACTGCACAGACGACTGGGACTGGGTAACCGGTGGATGCTGCAGGATGTATTTAATCTGAATAATATCTCCGGAATCGTGAAATTCCTCCGCAAGGTTCTCATAGGTACTCTGGTGGTGGAGGGATGCGGAGCTCTTTTGTACATGACAGTATTTGTGCCGGGATACGGACTCAGAGGCATATGGATTTCGATTTTTAATGCTGTATCTGCCTTTTGCAACGCAGGAATGGATATTATGGCGGAAGACAGTCTGTGCGGCTATGTATTTCAGCCCATGGTCAATTTGGTCACGATGTTGCTGATCATATTGGGAGGCTTAGGCTATATCGTCTGGTGGGATGTACTGCGGGTTTTGAAAAATATCCGGAGCCAGAAGCTCAAATGTTTCAGACTGCTGACGCTTCACAGTAAAATAGCACTCACGGTGACAGGAATACTTATTGTAGTGGGAGCGGCGGCATTTTATATTTTTGAATACAATAATCCTCTGACGATGCAGGATTACACGGTGCCGCAACGGATCTGGGCATCCCTGTTCCAGGCAGTAACTACGCGAACCGCAGGTTTTGCCACGATTCCACAAGAGGATCTGACCAATACCTCTGCGATCATTTCGGTGCTTTTGATGCTGATCGGCGGCTCTCCGGTGGGAACCGCAGGAGGAATGAAGACAGTTACGATCGCAGTGCTGCTGGTATCTATGTTTGCCACCATAGGTAATAAGGAGGATGCAGAGCTTTTTGGGAGAAATATTCCGAAGCAGGCGGTGAATAAATCGGTAGCAGTTGTAGGTATGTTTTTTATCATTGCGTCGTTGTCTGCGATTCTTTTATCTGCAGTGACAGAGGCGGATGTGATAGATATTGTGTATGAAACAGTCAGTGCCACAGCTACTGTGGGATTAAGCAGGAACCTGACTTCCATGCTGAATCTTTGGGGAAAACTGATTATTATCGTGACCATGTATTTGGGAAGAGTCGGCCCCATATCGCTGGTAGTGGCATTCAGCACGCAGAAAAAGAACAAAAATATTGTGAAGAACCCGACAGAAGAGATCAGCGTCGGATAAAGCAGATCGAAGCAACAGGAAGGAAGAGACTATGGGAATCAATCAGACCTATGCAGTATTTGGACTTGGAAGATATGGAAGAGGTGTGGCGAAGGAGTTGGCAGAGAACGGCGCAGAGGTGGTAGCGGTGGACAACAGAGAGGCAGTTGTCAATGCGGCAATCTCAGAGATTCCATACTGTAAATGTGCGGATGTTACAGATCCGGAAGCGTTGAGACAGATCGGTATTGCGAATATTGATGTGGTCATCGTGACCATGGCAAATCATCTGGAAGCCAGTGTTATGGCAACCATGCTGTGTAAAGAACTGGGCGTAAAGACCGTTATCACCAAATGCGCCACTGAGATAAACTGCAAGATCCTTACGAAAGTAGGAGCAGACCGTGTAGTATTCCCCGAGAGTGAGTCAGGGATCCATCTGGCCAAAAATCTGTTAAGCTCCGGCTTCATGGACATTATTGAATTGTCCCAGGATGTGTCTATGGTGGAAATGGAAGTGAAACAGCAGTGGATCGGGAAGAACCTGATCGAGCTGAATCTGCGGAAAAAATATTCCATTAACGTGGTGGCGATCATTGAAGGAAAAAATGTAAATACCAATATCGATCCGGAAGAACCTCTGACACAGGATATGCGGCTGATCGTTATTGCCAACCGGGCAAAACTCAATAAACTGAAATAGAATAGCTGCGAGCTATAAAAAAGTGAAACTTCTGACGGTGCACTTGAGCACAAGACAGAATGTTTCACTCTTTTTTTTATACGGTGGCAGCCGTCTGAAAAGTTGTAAATGGGTGATCAGTTATCTGCCCGGAAAGTTTTCTCATTAAAGGCACCCTGCTGCTTAGCCACGATAGTGGTACATATGGCATCACCGGTGATATTGACAGCGGTACGCAGCATATCCAGGATACGGTCGATACCCATGATCAGTGCAATGCCTTCGGTAGGCAGTCCCACGGAGGTCAGTACCATGGACAAGGTGACCAGACCGACACTGGGGACACCGGCAGTACCGATGGAGGCGATCGTCGCGGTGGCAATGACGGTAGCGATGGCAGCGGGGGTCAGAGGAATACCGTAAGCCTGTGCTATGAAAACAACTGCTACGCCCTGCATAATGGAAGTACCGTCCATGTTAATGGTGGCACCCAGAGGAATCGTAAAGGACGAAATCTGTTTGGAGACACCGATTTTTTTATACAGAGTGTCGATAGACAGAGGGATCGTCGCATTACTGGTGGAAGTGGAGAAGGCAAAGGTCATAACCGGGAAGAACTTTTTAATGAACTTAAAAGGATTCAACCGGGTGAAGACAAACAGCATGACCTGATATACCACGAAACACTGTACTGCCAGCGCCAGAATGACACTTCCCATATATTTCAGCATAGGAACAAAAGCGTCGAAGCCGATACCTGCGAAGGTCTTGGCAATCAGGCAGAAGACACCGACAGGGGCCGCTTTCATGACTGCGATCGTCATCTCCATCATAATGTCATTGAACTGACTGAAAAAGTTCGCCACAGTGGAGACCCGGTTGCCCATGGCAGCCAGAAGAATGCCGACAAATAAAGCAAAGAAGATGATCGGCAGCATATCTCCGGTGGACAGGGAGGTAAAAATATTTTTCGGAATAATATTCAACAACGTCTCCGCAAAATCTACCTGGGTGGTCGCGACTTCGGTGGCATCCTCCGGCAACGCAATATTTAAGCCAACGCCGGGATTGATCAGACTGGCAATGCCCAGTGCCACGCAGATCGCCAAAGCTGTGGTGCACAGGTAGAACAGGATCGTTTTCACTCCCACGGTTCCCAACGTTTTCGTGTCACCGATGGCCATGGCACCGCAGACCAGAGAGCAGAATACCAGAGGAACCACCAGCATCTGCATCAGGCGGATAAAACCATTTCCCAGTACATAGAGAATACCGTTGATGAGAATCGTATCTCTGAAGTACCCTTCCGGCATATAATAATGGATCAGCACACCACCTACCGCACCGGTTAAAAGGGCAATAAAGATTTTGGTGGACAGACCGAGTTTTTTCTTTTCTTTTTCGTGTTTTTCCACTATTCCAGTCCTCCGGTTTCTTTCATGTAGGAAGCCAGTGTCTCTCTCCAGCCACTGGGTTCTTCGATGCCGGTGAGACGCAGCATCATATTATCCAGTACGGAATATTTTTCCGGGGTGCCGTCTTTTACTGTGACGGTAAGCCGGTCCTCTTTTCCGGCTAGACGCAGGATCTCTTTCGCAAATTCCAGACGTGTGCAGGAACCGCCACTGCATACGGCGTGGTAGATACCGTAATGGTCGTTGTCGATGAAGAATTTTACCACGCGTGCAAGCTCCGCAGCGGAGGTAGGTACCGCGCGGTCGTTATTTAACAGTTCCATAGTGGATACCTGAGGGTCCGCGGCTGCTTCGAGTACTTCATTTAAAAAGTCTTTGCCGATGCCATAGATCCAGGAACTGCGGATAATGACATAGCGGGTCATCAGCTGGATGACGAATTTCTCCCCGGCATATTTGGATTTCGCAAACAGTCCCACGGGATTTACATCATCGAACTCATTATAGGGTGTGTCGGATGCGCTGGAAAATACATCATCCGTAGAGATCTGTATGAGTTTTGCCTGAATGCTCTCCGCAGACTGCGCCAGATTCCTCGCACCTACGGCGTTTACCTTGTAAGCCATATCTGTCTCCGACTGCGCTGCACCGGCGGAAGGATGATATCCTGCACAGTTGATGACGACATCGGGACGATTGCGGTGCATGAACAGGGAAACTGCATGTTCATCCGTGATATCCAGCTCGTCCTTATCGGTTTCGTATAATTCATATTCCATCATGTCTAACAACCTGATCAACGCCTGCCCCATGTGACCGAGGGAACCGACGATCCATATTTTTTTCATTGTGATATAACCTCCTGCAATTTGTGTGTAACTGAGAACAGTATAACAAGTATATCATAGGAAAGATTCCCCGGAAAAGAGAAAATTAAAAAGTGAGAGAAACTCCATAAAAATTGATATTAACAGGGAGAAAAGGATTTGCTATACTAACCACAGAGAGCAGAATCCGAAGGAAAAGCTCGGGATATATTTGACAGGCAAAATCTGGAAAGGCAGGGAGTTTATATGGCAAAATTACGTCTGGGTGCATTGGAAGCCGGCGGTACAAAAATGGTCTGCGCTATTGGGGATGAGAATGGTACAATTTATGAGCAGGTATCGATTCCTACAACTACACCTAAGGAGACGATTCCTAAGATGATCGCTTATTTTAGGGACAAGGGGATCGATGCCCTGGGAATTGCCTGTTTTGGGCCCATTGAGTTGGACAGAGATTCCGAAAAATACGGTTATATCACAACCACGCCAAAGCTGGCCTGGAGGGACTGCGATATTGTGGGGCAGATGCAGGAGGCACTTCATTGCCCCGTGGGATTCGATACAGATGTGAATGGTTCTGTCCTCGGCGAAGTGACTTTCGGACAGGCACAAGGGAAAAAGTGTGTCATGTATCTGACCATCGGTACCGGTGTCGGCGGTGGTATTTATAGTAACGGAGAGCTGCATCACGGAATGCTCCATCCGGAGACAGGACATGTGTTGATCACGAAGCGGACCGCAGATACTTATGCCGGAAGATGTCCTTATCATAAGAATTGTCTGGAAGGTCTGGCGGCAGGCCCTGCTATCGAAGAACGCTGGGGCAGGAAAGCAGTGGACCTGGCAGATTGCCCGGAAGTATGGGAGCTGGAGGCAGATTACATTGCTCAGGCGCTGACCGGCTATGTCATGACGGTATCACCGGAAATGATCATTTTAGGCGGCGGTGTCATGCACCAGGAGCAGTTGTTCCCGCTTATCCGCAAGAAGCTTAAGGAATACATCAATGGCTATATCGTAACGGATGAACTTGCAGACATGGAGCATTATGTGGTGCCGGCATCTCTTCATGATGATCAGGGCATTATGGGATGTCTGGAGCTGGCAAGAAGAGCTCTTGAAAACGATCATTGATAGGGCAGCTGTTTACGATATTGCAGCGGAGACATCTGATATGTCCTATGAAAGCAGCGGATAAAATGACTCACGTTGGGGAAGCCGGACTGCAGGGCAACCTCTGTAACCGGCAGAGAGGTGCTCTCTAACAGATGGCAGGCATGGGTCAGCCTCAGATGCATCAGGTATTGCGTCAGAGTCAGATGAAAGTGCTGCTTAAAATAGCGGGACAAATATTTTTCGGATAAATGAAATTGCTCTGCCAGGGTTTCCAACCGAATGGGTTCCGTGTAGTTATACTGCAGATAAGTCAGTATCTCACGCTGCATCGGATCATTTCTTTTGGAGCCCATCGGGTTAATGGTTCCGCAGGCAGCGATTTTTTGCAGAAGTGACAACAATAAAATACGTAATCGGAAATGCCCGCTCAAAGTATTTGGAAGCTGTCTGACAGACAGGATCTCACGGATGAGAGAAATGATGTCAGGACAGCTTTTTTCATGGGAAAGATTATGATGCAAAAGTAATTCATGGTTACGTAAGGGAAGGAGAAACTCCGTTTCCAACAGATCATCCGTCTGAAAGGAAATAAATTCCAGTGGGAACAGCAGGGTATGATAGTCTACGCCCGGAATAGCGGAACCCATAAAATGAAGCTCGCCGGGATTTACAAAGAATACGGAGCCGCCGGCTGCTTCGTATTCTTCTCCTTCAATGATGATCTTAAGAGAGCCGGAGCGGACATATATGATCTCGACCTCCGGATGCCAGTGGACAGGAATCTGAAAAAAAGCAGGCATATCATGCAGGTGATAACAGCTGAAAGGAAATTCTTTTGTTCCGTGAATGCGTTCTTCTCTTAATTCGGGGTACATAGGCAGGCCTTTCTGTGAAGTGGATCGGGGGATATTATGGTCAGATTACTATAAAAGTAGAAATAAGTCAATTTTCTGTGGTAAAAATGCAAGTTTTAGGAGAGATAAAGTAGTAATATGTAAAAACTAAAGGAACTATTCTGAATAGTTGCAAAATAAAAATGCAAATTTATAGGAACCGCAGAAAGGATATAAAACATACGATGGAAGGACAGAATAAGTCATTATTTCAATTATTTGTACCACTGTGTCTGGAGACGATCTTTTACATGTTGTCCGGAATGGTGGATACCTTAATGCTTTCTTCTGTGGGAGATCAGGCAGTCGGAGCAGTCGGAACAGCAAATACTTATATTGGTGTGTTCATTATTATGTATTCGGTAGTTTCTATGGGAATGCTGGCTGTGATGACACAGAATATCGGTGCGGGCAGACCGGGGATCGCCTGTCAGGCAAAGACTCTGGGATTATGGTTTAATGGGATCCTGGGTGTTGTAATGTCTGTGTTTTTGTTTTTCTGTTCCGATGGGATTCTGTATGTGGTAGGTATTGCACCGGCATTGAAGGAGCCTGCCGTACAATACCTGCGGATCGTCGGAGGCGGAAGCATACTAAACGCGATGATTCCCATACTGGCAGGATATCTGCGTGCATTTGGATATACGAAACAGCCTCTGATCGCAACTGTGACAGGTAATATTTTGAACTTTATATTAAATGCCGTGTTTCTGTTTCGATTCCACCTCGGCGTGCAGGGGGTCGCATCCGCAACAGTGATCTCCAAAGTAGTGAATCTGATATTGATAGTGATCTTTGTACGGCGGCTGATCCCTGCAAAAAAATATTCGGAGAGGGTAAATTCCGGAGAGATTTTGCGGAAGATCATCCGGATCGGATTACCTTCCGCTTTGGAGAATATTATTTATAATATAGCGATGACACTGGTGATCCGTTTTCTGAACCAGATGGATACAGAAGGAATCAATGTGGCAGCCCGCTCCTATACGGCACAGATCACAAATTTATCCTTCTGTGTGGGAAGTGCGCTTGCCCAGGCGAATGCTATTATGACCGGATGGTACATGGGTGCGGGAAAATATGAAATATGTGATAAGCAGACTAAAAAATCTGCGGCGATCGGAGCGGTACTGGCGATGGGAACAGAATTTCTGTTTGCAGTCAGTGCCCCGGTACTGATCTCTTTTTTCACGCAGGATAAGAGTATGGTAGAATTAGTGCAGAAGCTGATGTTTATTGATATTGCCCTGGAAGCCGGACGAGTAACAAATCTGGTATACGGAAATGCACTGAAAACCAGTGGAGATGCTGTATTTCCGGTGATCCTCGGAGCTGTTTTCATGTTTTTGTGTGCAGCGGGAGGAACGTATCTGTTGGGGATACAGCTGCATCTGGCAGTAGTGGGTGCTTATATCGGTCTGACAGCAGATGAATGCAGCCGTGCGGTCGGCATGATGTTGCGCTGGCGGAGCGGAGCATGGAAGAAAAAAGGATTGATCGAAGATTGATCGAAGTGCGATAATAAGACGGTATACCGGCTGGCTTTTGCCCGGATGGGCATTCTCTTGCTTTTCGTAGCTTATCATAGCATAGCGCATTTTTTATAATTAAAATATTGACAATGTGAAAAAATGTGTTATAGTTCTAAATGCAAATGCAACTCATTTGCATTTAGAATAAATATATGATTAAGTATTCATTTGATAAAGAAAGTATGGAAAGGTAAGAGTTATGTCGGAAGTTATTTTAGATACTTTAATAGATAGTATAAAGCTGGTGCCGTTTTTGTTCCTGACCTATTTGGCTATGGAATATCTGGAGCATAAGGCTGGCGAGAAGACCACACATATGGTGCGTAAAGCAGGTAAAATGGGACCGTTGATCGGTGGCGTGGCAGGTGTGCTGCCTCAGTGTGGGTTCTCGGCAGCAGCATCCAACTTATATGCAGGCAGGGTGATCACTCTGGGAACACTGATAGCCATTTATCTGTCCACTTCTGATGAGATGCTGCCGATCCTGATTTCGGAGAAAATGGATATCCGCTTTGTTCTGGGCGTGCTGGGAGCGAAAGCAGCCATTGGTGCGGCAGCCGGATTTGTGATCGATCTGTTGGTCCGGGAGAGGAAGATGCATCCTCATGACCATGTTCATGGGCATGGGGAAAATGACCATGAAGAGGAAGAGCACATTCATGAAATCTGTGAGCATGAGAACTGCCATTGTGAAGAGGATGGCATTTTTCTATCTGCGGTAAAGCATACGCTTCACATTACCTTTTTCATTATAGTCATTGGATTTGTTCTGAACACAGCACTGCATTTTGTGGGAGAAGATGTTCTGGCCGGTCTGATTCTGAACCGTCCCATACTGGGACCTGTGCTGGCAGGATTGGTGGGACTGATCCCCAACTGTGCAGCATCTGTGACCATAACGCAATTGTATATCAGTGGTGTGATCAGCCTTGGAGCCATGATGTCCGGATTGCTGGTAGGAGCGGGAGTAGGACTGCTGGTGTTGTTCCGCGTGAACCCGGATAAAAAGGAAAATCTGAAAATCATGGGAATTTTATATGTGATTGGTGTTTTGACAGGAATTGTGATAAACTGGCTGTAGGCACAAGCAGTGTTTCGAGGTGGAAAGCACTGCGCCCTCGAGATCGCGATATAAAAGGACAGATATCTATGGAAGAACATAAATGTGAACACAATGATATTTCTTATCCCAAGGGATTAAAATGGACCAAACAGAGAAAATGCGTGTATCAGGTGCTGGAGGAAGCGACCGAGCCCCTCAGCGCCGTACAGATTTACAATCGTATTGAGAGAGATCACGAAGGCAGCGATTATGCTGTATCCACGATCTACCGGATTCTGGCAACATTTGAAGAACATGGAATGGTAGAGAAGACAACGTTCATGGGAGACGGTACCGTAGTATACGAATTGAACCGCGGGGAACATACCCATTATGCGGTCTGCCTGGAATGTCATAAGCGGATTCCGCTGCCCAGCTGCCCCTTTGCACATGTGCATTTAGAGCAGGATACCGGAGATTTCACTGTCACCGGACACAAATTAGAGCTGTACGGCTACTGCAAAAAGTGCCAGGAAGCCCGTAAAAAACAGTAATTTCACTTATTGTACAAATAAATCGAAAAAAATATTTAAATTTTTTTCAAAAAGTACTTGCATTCTTGAAAACCATGTGATAATATATGTCTTGTCGTTGCGGGAGACGCAACAACGACACAGAAAATGCACCGCTAGCTCAGTTGGTAGAGCACCTGACTCTTAATCAGGGTGTCCAGGGTTCGAGCCCCTGGCGGTGCACTCGAGAGAATCGTTTTTGGAGACATAGGAGCTCCGGGGACGGTTCTTTTTTTGCATAGATATGCTGTGAGGAGATTTTATATGACTGCGATATTTGATACGCATGCGCATTATGACGATGACGCATTTAACGACGACAGAGAACAGCTTCTGGCGGCGCTGCCGGGGCAGGGCATTGCCCGGGTGGTGGATGTGGGTGCGAGCCTGACATCCTGCCGGAAAGTGTTAGAATTGATGGAGCAGTACGATTACATATATGGAGCTATTGGCGTACATCCCAGCGAGACGGGGGACCTGACTGAGGAATCTTATTCCTGGCTGAAGGAACAGTGCCAAAAGGAGAAATGCCTGGCGGTGGGAGAGATTGGACTGGATTATTACTGGCCGGAGCCGGACCACGAGACACAGAAAAAGTGGTTCCTGCGGCAACTGGAACTGGCGCGTGAGATCAAAAAGCCTGTTATCATTCACTCCCGGGATGCAGCGAAGGATACCGTGGATCTCATGACGGAGGCGCACGCAGAAGAGATCGGCGGTGTAATTCACTGCTATTCCTATACGAAGGAGACGGCGAAGATTTTCCTGGATATGGGATTCTACTTTGGAATCGGCGGCGTGCTGACTTTTAAAAATGCAAAGAAGCTGAAGGAAGCGGTAGAATATATCCCTATGGACCGCATCGTGCTGGAGACGGACTGCCCATATCTGGCGCCGGAACCGAACCGCGGCAAACGCAATAGTTCCCTGAACATTCCCTATGTGATCGCTGCCATGGCGCAGATCAAGGGGATCACAGAGGAAGAAGTGCGCAAGGCGGCATGGGACAATTCCCTGAAATTGTATCGAATGGATAAATAACCGGGTAAAAAGAAATGGAAGCAAGCAAAACAAAACTATTTTCAAAAGATGATCTGAAAAAACTGATCATTCCTTTATTATTTGAACAGGCACTGGCAATCACTGTGGGCATGGCAGATACCGTCATGATATCCTCTGCGGGAGAAGCGGCGGTCTCCGGCGTATCCTTGATCGACATGTTCAATAATCTGATCATCAGTGTGCTGGCGGCACTGGCTACCGGCGGTGCCGTGGTGACCTCCCAGTTTCTCGGAGCCGGGAAAAAAGAGGACGCATGCAAATCTGCAAAACAGTTGATCGTGTCATCGGTATGCATTACGATCGGTATATCGATTTTGGTCATGGTGTTCTGTAATGGCATCATTTCCCTGTTTTTCGGTAAAATTGAAGCGGACGTATTTCATAATGCTGTGATCTATATGATGATCTCTGCACTGTCCTTCCCGTTCCTTGCCCTGTACAATTCCTGTGCGGCGCTGTTCCGCTCCATGGGAAATTCCCAGATCACGCTGAAGGTCTCCGTGGTGGAAAATATCATTAACATCGGCGGTAATGCTTTGGGTGTTTATGTACTGGGACTGGGCGTGGCAGGTGTGGCGATTCCTTCCCTGATCTCCCGTGCAGTGGCAGGATTCATCCTATATCGTTTGCTGAAAAACCCGTCCAACGAAGTGCATTTATTAAAAGAAAGCTTCCACATCGACTGGCCGGTGATCCATAAGATTTTTTACATAGGTATCCCCAGCGGGATTGAAAATGGTATTTTCCAGCTGGGACGTGTCATTGTGGTAAGCATTATCGCTGGTTTCGGAACTGTGCAGATTGCTGCCAACGGTGTGGCGAACAGCTTGGACAGCATGGGTTGTATTGTGGGACAGGCTATGAATCTGGCAATGATCACGGTAATTGGCCGTTGTGTCGGCGCCGGAGATTCCGGTCAGGTGCGGTATTATACGAAAAAATTATTGAAGATTACCTACTTGTGTACCTTTATGGTAAACAGTGTCATCCTGCTGTGTCTGTCGTGGATCCTGAAATGCTATGGATTAAGTCCGGAGACCACGCAGTTATCCTATATTCTGGTCATGATCCACAACGGTATGGCGATGTTTTTGTGGCCGGCGTCTTTTGTTCTGCCGAATATGCTTCGTGCCTGCAATGACGTACGGTTTACCATGGTGCTGTCTATTTTTTCCATGTTCGTGTTCCGTATCGGATTCAGCTATATCATCGGTGTGAACATGGGTTACGGAGCCATCGGTGTCTGGATCGCTATGGTACTGGACTGGATATTCCGTGTGATCTGTTTTGTGAGCAGATATTTGTCCGGACATTGGCTGAAGACAGCCGGACTACAGGATAACAGATAGCAACAGTTCATCTTGTGAATATATGCGGCCACAAAGCCATACGAGCATGATTTTGTGTGCCCGGATATATTCACGGATGAACTGTTATGAGGTATAATGTGGGAAAAAGAGAGAGAGGTATGCAATATGCAGGTAGTATTGGAAAATGAAGCTTTAAAAGTAACTATCAACAGCTTTGGTGCAGAGCTTGCAAGCATTCGGGGGAAAGCAACAGATACCGAGTATCTGTGGAATGCGGATGCAAAATTCTGGAAGAGAACTGCCCCGGTACTGTTCCCCTTTGTAGGAAGTCTGAAAAATAAGGAATATCATTATGAAGGAAAGACCTATTCCATGGGTCAGCACGGCTTTGCCAGAGATATGGAGTTTGCCGTGGATGTACAGACGGCGACAGAAGCATGGTTTTCCCTACGATCCAATGAAGAAACAAAAGCAAAATTCCCGCTGGAGTTTATCCTGAAGATTGGTTATGAATTGGAAGGAAAAGACCTGAAGGTCATTTGGCAGGTGGAAAATCCGGATACGAAAACACTGTACTTTTCCATTGGAGGACACCCCGCATTTATGTGCCCTGTGGATGGAAAAGGAAAGCAGTCGGAATATTATTTTAAGTTTGATACGGACAAAGATCTGACTTACGGATTGGTGGCAGATGACGGACAAGGACTCATGGGACAGCAAAAGGATGTATTACCGGTGAAAAACGGTTATGCGCAGATCACAGAGCACCTATTTGATCGGGATGCCCTGATCGTGGAGGATCGTCAGGCTTCCGCAGTGAGCCTGTGCACTCCGGACAAAAAGCCGTATGTTACCTTAAGCTTTGATGCTCCGTTATTCGGGCTGTGGTCTCCCGCAGGCAAGGGAGCACCGTTTATCTGCATCGAGCCCTGGTATGGCAGATGCGACCGGACCACTTTTGAAGGCAGTCTGGAGCAACGGGAGTACAGTAATACCCTGCAGGCAGGTGAGGTATTCCGCAAGGAGTACACTATCACAATAGAATAATTACGAGAAAGCGAAAAAGCTTCTGAAAAAAGCTTCGGGCACAGAAAAAGATTGTGCCCGGAGCTTTTCTTATGCTGCTATTCAATATAATTTTATCGAATATCAATAAAATTATATTGACATTCGTATCATAGAGTGATATGTTAAGGCTACCAAGAAGGAAAGAGGTATTTATTATGGAGAAGAGAGAGTTGTCGGAAAAGGAGCTGCGGGAGAAAAAGTTATCTCTGGCGAAGGGGACAAAGTACCTGCTGGATGTCATGTTCTATTCGGGAATCCTGGTGACGATAAGTCTGCCGCTCAGTCTCAAATATATAGGGAAGTATCTGGAGGCGGTGGAGGAGCATTACCTTCCGGCAGTGATCATATTCGCCATCCTGGGTGTGTTGGCGTTATTACTGGTCAATGAACTGCGGAAGATGTTTGGCACAGTGCTTGCGGAGAACTGCTTTGTACCGGAAAATGTGGCGAGCCTTCGGAGAATGGGAGACTTAAGCTTTTTCATCGCGGCCATGAGCGCTGTAAGATGTGTGGTGTATCTGACCATTGCCATGCTGGTGATCATTCTGGTATTTATCATTGCAGGCATGTTCAGCAAAGTGCTGGCGATGGTATTTGAAGAAGCCGTGCGCTACAAGGAAGAAAACGACTTAACGATCTAAAAATTCAGTCACAAAGTGATAGAGCGTGTGATACGCGACTATGTAAATGACGCCGGCTGAACGGAAATTCAAAATTAGAAAGGCATCTATTATGGGAATCATTGTAAATCTGGATGTAATGATGGCAAAGCGGAAGATCAGCCTGACAGAACTGGCGAATCAGGTGGATCTGACACAGGCAAATTTATCCATCCTGAAAAATAATAAAGCAAAAGCCATACGTTTCTCTACACTGGAATCCATCTGTGAGGTGCTGCATTGCCAGCCCGGAGATATTCTGGAGTATGTAGAAGACACAAAAGAAGAGGAAACCAAATAAAACCTGAGAGGGGGAGATCATAATGCAGGAAAATACAGTAGTACAGGAAACAAATGCAGTGAATCAGGGACAGATTTCCGGGCAGAATGTAGTTCGGGTGGTGGAAAAGACAGAGACTGTGGAGACAAAACGCTTGCAGGAGCACTATAATTTCTTCGGACCGGTGACTTTTCTCTATGCCGTGTTCTATGCATTTTGTATGTTTCGGAACGGCTCGGGGATCACTTTCCCTTTTTTTCTCGCAGGCACTTTACTGTATTTTGTCTTCTCGCTGTCAAAACTAGAGATTACCTTGAAAAAAGGGAGCGCCTTTTATATGGTCAGCATTCTGCTGCTGGGGGTATCCACCTTCTGCACCGACGGATGGGCGATCATAGGTCTGAACAAGCTGGCGGTGTTTCTGTTAGTGATGTGTCTGCTGCTGAATCAATATTTTGATACGAAAAAGTGGAAGCTAGGAAAATATGTGGGAAGCATCTGCCAATTGGTGGTTATGAGCTTCGGGGAACTGGGGAAGCCTTTTTCCGATGGCAAAGCCTATTTTCGTGAAAAAGGAAAAGTAAATAAAAAGGTATGGTACGGGCTGCTGGGAGTAGTGATCGCACTTCCTATTCTACTCATAGCAGCCGGACTGTTAAGTTCTGCCGATGCGGTATTCCGTAAGATGACAATGGATTTCATGAACTGGATCCGTCCGGGCAATGTATTTAACGTAGTCATCCGGGTAACGTTTCTGTTCTTTGCTTCCTACGCACTGACCTCCTACCTGTGCAAGAGAAGCATCCCGGAAGAAGTGAAGGATTGCAGAAAGGGTGAGCCGGTACTGGCAATTACGATTATGTCACTGCTGTCACTATTGTATCTGCTGTTTTCCGGTATTCAGATCTTCGGATTGTTCTTAGGGAAAATGCAGCTGCCGGAGGGCTATACTTACGCACAGTATGCAAGAGAGGGCTTCTTCCAGCTGCTGGCTGTCAGCATTCTGAATCTGATCCTGGTATTGGTGTGCCTCAGCTTTTTTAGGGAGAGTAAGGTACTGAAAGTGATTATGACGATTATGTCATTATGTACTTTTATCATGATCGTGTCCAGCGTAATGCGAATGATCATTTACATCCGGTATTATTATCTGACTTTCCTGCGGATCTTCGTATTGTGGATGCTGACGGTATTATTCGTCATGTTTATCGGAGTACTGATCAACATTTACAGGGAAAGCTTCCCGCTGTTCCGCTATGGTGTCGTGATGGTGACAGTTCTGTACCTGGCATTGTCCTTCAGCCATCCCGACTATATTATAGCCAGAGTGAATATTGCCAATGCACCCGGCGCGGACGGTACGGGCTGGGAAGAATCCGTGGCGCAGGATTACGGAGACGATTTTTTCGCCGGACCGTTTTTCCGGGGAGCGGAATATAATGACTACTCTTATCTGAGTGATCTCAGTGCGGATGCGGCTCCGGCCATTATTCCTTATATGGAGAGCCTTGGGTATGATTTTGGCGCCTATGAACTGGAGAACCCTACGGATATTATGAGTGAAGATACGCAGGCTCAGTGGTGGGGGAGTTATCAGCCGAAGGGATTCGGATATTATTACCTGAACCATAATAAGAAGCGTCTGGATCAGACATCTCTGCGGACATTTAATATTTCCAGATATATGGCGCGGAAACAGATAGAGGCAAGAATCGATGGAAAATAAAGAAATGAATACGGAAAAAATAAAGTTTTATAAAAAGCATCCGGTGTTGCTTGCATGGCTGATTTCTATATTTATCGGACTGGGCTTTGCGCTTTTTACGATCATAGCCTCTGTTATTCATTATGAGCAAAGAGATTATGTATGTGAGATCATTAAGGCTTTTACAGAAATGTTTACTTGGGCAATTTTAATGGGAGCGGTACTGGTATTTCCTGTGGTGCTGACGATCAGTGAAGGAATCTGCCTGATCAGTGAAGCATGGGAACGTCCGGTGAAGGGAGCCTGGCTGTTTGACCAGCATGTATTTTGGCTGGGCGGATTCTATGAACTTTGTTATTTGGGGTTGATTATGGATGTGACATCCGCTGACTGGCAGACGCAGTTAAGCAATTCCAATAAACATACACCGATTTACAGTGATTCTATGGTTACTTTTATAGTACTCATTCTGCTGGCATTTATAGGGTATGAGATCCTGCAGAGTATTCCGCTTCGGAAGCTGCCGCCCCTTGTGACAGTCCTGTCGATTTCCGCAATGTACCTGGGATTGTTAGAACTGATCCTGTTCACAGTACAGATATTCAAGCCGACGATTTTGCTTGATGGATATTTGTTATTATTTCCACTGTGCTGTGTGTTGCTAGTGGTGCGACTGCTTCTGAAGAAAATACGGGAGTGGAATGCACTGATGCAGAATGCGGAGGCGGAACACTTTGGGACGGGGAAGATTTATCAGAATCCCATGCTGCGTTGGTGTGACAACATTTTGCGGAAGGCTGCATGGTGGCCGGTGCTGGGACTGGTATTGATGTTCCCACTGTTGGGAATCCTGATCGCAATCCTCATGCTGTTTGGGCAGGCACCGGATTCTGTGATTAAAGCATTCACGGAGACCAGCGACTGGAATCTGTCACTAAGACAGGCACCGCAGAATGTCATGTATGATGAACATTATCTATGCACGGTAGCTGCCGGCGGTCATGAAAAGGTCGTAAAGCCTATTCGCCTGGGTAGGCGGCATGGGCATGAAGTCATTGTGAACCGTCAGTTGTGCATCGCCAATGCTTTTGAACAGGTGTTGGAAGAACGGACTCCCGGCTTCCACCGGGCGCTGCGTCATTTTTATGACACTTACGGGTTCCCTGTGGCGAGACTGATCCACAGTAAATACACGGCGGATCTGGTGTATTTTATCATGAAACCTTTAGAATGGATATTCCTGTGTGTGCTGTACCTGACAGATGCCCATCCCGAGAACCGCATTGCTGTGCAGTATACTGGGAAGACGGCGGCGCAGGTGGAAGAGTTGTATTTGTAAAAATAGTGGCGTACGATGCAACTATGATGCAATGGTATGTTAAATTCTTTACTGTAATGGACGGGGGAAGCGTTCGGTTACAATAAATACATAAGGAGAGATACCAAATGAGGGGCAAATTAATAGTTATCACAGGAGTTATGGCACTGGGGTTGTCTGCCTGCGGAGCACAGGGGAGTGATCCGGTGGGAGGGAGTAGTAGTTCAGAGGTTATCGGATCCGCAGAGGCTGCGGTAACGGAAGAGAGCACTTCAGAGACTGGTGAATCCATGGAAGCGACAGTATCCACGGAGACTGTTTCCGACACTACGGCATCCACGACAGGTCCTTCTTACGAAGATGAGGACGCATGGCTTCCCTGGGAAGACTACGGGGAATGTTCCAACACTGTGAAAGACTTCTACAATGACGATGAGAAAAAGACCTATTACTACGAAATGGATGAGTTCTTTTTTTCCGATGAGAAATATGCCAAAGTGAATGATTATCTGCAGCAGATGTATGAGAATTACAGAACCCAGTATGAGGAGGAAGGGGAGAATCACACCGGAGCGTATGAGTTAGTGGATGAAACTCTTTCCGAGGGACAGCGATACGATGATAATTATCTGGTATTCAATGGCATTACTTTAGCGGATGACGAGTATGTCAGCCTGCATTTTAATGACACGGTTTATTATGCAGGAGCAGCGCATCCATTATCCTATTACATACCCGTGACGATTTCCATTGCCACCGGCGAAGAAGTCACCCCGGAAGAAGTTTTGGGGAAGACTTGGGACGAGATCCGGGCAGCAGGCTCTATTGAAGAAGAAAACGAAGAAAATTTTAATGCCGATTACGGCTTTTACATCACAGAGAAGGAACTGTGCTATCTCTATCGCACTTATTTCTTTGCAGAAGAGATTCGGATTTCCCGGTAAAAGAACCGGATTGAACTGACAGGGCAGAAGAGGTATACTTATTTTCAGAAACGGATGGAGGTGCCGGGATGGAAAAGTTTACCCCTTCAGAGCTTTGCGCAGACATTAAGATCTATGATTATAAGAAAAAAGTAAAATATGATGAGAAATCCCTGGTGATTTTTGAGAAAACAGGGAAAATGATAACAGCCGGAAAAGAGTGCGAAGGCATGCTTTACACTCTTCCGGCTGATTCTATTGGCTTTTCTCCGATCGTGTTGGGAAGAGTCAGCGACTATACCTGTGCGGAAAAAATGTTAAAGCAGATGCTGTGTAGGTATCTTGGCAAGTCTTCTTTTACGGGATACGGTGAAGGGCTTATTTTTATTCACGAGAAGCTAAACGAAGTGGAAATGAAAGCCTATTTTGATCTCCTGTATCAGGCGGGAGCCAAAAATGTGGTCTATGCAGATGAAAGCGTGAAAGGAATCCCTGAGGGAACCCCCTGGGAGGATGTGATCTGGGGAATGAAGAACACTTACAAAAATCTTCGTTTTGCCGTGGAGATTACGAAGGAACAGCCCATGGATTATTTCAGATATTCGCTGGCGGAGCTGGCAGAGAACTGTAAGCGGTGGGGACTGGAAGAGGAAATGTCAAAATTGTATATTTAAGGAAATAGGCTAAGGGTAAATGAATTTATTTATCCTTAGCCTAAATTATTAGCTTTGCTGATAGTAATTATGCCGGTAAAGATGATCGTCTACCTGCTGCGCCAGGTGATTCATTTCTTCTTGTGCATCAGCACCCATGGCAATATTATAAAACGCATAGGAAAACTGCTTACTGAAGAAAGGATATGCGGGGGTCTGCGGTCTGGTAAAAGAGGTATTCCGTAATTGTGAAAATAAAATATTGCTGTTGCCGGAACCAGCCTGAAAGCTGTCCATTACGTCATAAATCTCTTTTAAAACAGGAATACCCGTTAACTGACTGATCTTCAACTGGTTCTGCAGACTGAAAACATAACGGATAAATTCACAACATTCCCTGGGATATTGTGTCTGTCTGGACATGCATAATCCCCAGCTTCCGTGGGGAGAAGCTGCTTTTATACCATGGGGAAGAGGAATTATGCCGATATTGCTATTCCTTTTCTGTGATTGAAAATAAGCACTGGGCAGGGAAAGACTCATGGCAAAGTTTTCAGGAAAATCGGCACTGAGATCCTCCACGTGGGTATAATGATATTTATGAAATAATTCGCCCAGCCAATTCATAGCAGCGACGGAAGCCGGAGAGTTAATATATCCAGAGGTTGCCGTCAGCGTATCGTTAAAAAAGCTGCCGTTGTTCTGCACGATAAATGGCAATCCGGCGTAGCTGTTCCATTCTCCGGATTTTGGAGAAAGACCGCGTCCGGAGTCCATAAGCAAAGGATAGGGAAAAGAAGTTTTGGTCTGTATTGTATGGCAGACATTCAGAAACTCATCCCAGCTCCAGGCATCTTCCGCAGAAGTCGGAATGCGGATACCAAGGGAATGGAACAACTCTTTGTTATACAGAATACATAAAGTGGATTCCGTATAACCCAGATGATATAGTTTTCCCTGATAGGTTCCCTGTGTCACAATGGGAGACAGAAAAGAGGATAGGAAAGACGAATCCATATATCCATCAAACGGCAGCAGAGAATTCATATATGCCCAATAGGGGACATCAGGACCGTCCAGGGACAGAATATCCGGTGCATTTCCACTGGTAAAGCTTTGCAACAGCGAGTCACGCAGAGGAGCCTTATCGTTGATGAGAAAAGTCGGTGTTACAAAAAAACCGGAAGATGTCAGATTAAACTGTTCGATCAGAGAGATCCAAAAATGTTTCTCATTATCTTCCATAGGACATAAATAAATAGATAGGTTTATTTTATCTTTGGAGCGGTCTGCTACAAAAGTACCTTTTCCTTGCTGCCGTATAATATATCCTTCAGATTCCAGACATTTCAGGGCTTGTGTAATAGTGCTTTTACTTACATTTAAAGTACGCATTAATTCATTATCGGAAGGGATGAGATCGCCGGGACGATAATATCCGCTTTCGATTTTCTGGACAAATTCATTTTTTATAAGCATGTATTTTGGTGTTCTGGTGTTCATAAAATCCCCCATATTTTGAAAAGTGATTGACAATATATTTTTGTTATGCTAATATCATAGCATAAGTTATTCGAACAAACAAGATTAAATAAAAAAACTCTCTGCAAAAGCAGAGAGTTAAAAAATAAAACAAGTTATTCGAACAACCGAACAACTAAAAGGAGGAGAAGATGAAAAAGACATTTTCAAAAGAGAAATTATTTGACAGAACACCGCGGGTCTTTAAGCGGGATGCAACGGAAGTTCGTTTTCTGTTGGGCGGAATCGGAACAGGTAATTTTTCTGTAAATTCAAGAGGAAAGTTCCTGGACTGGGAAATTTTTAACTGGCCTTCCAAGAATACGAAATTTCCCCTTTCCTTTTTTGCAATTCGTACGGAAAACAAAGAACTGGAAAAACCTATATCGAAAATTCTGGAATCGAGAATGGTTCCGCCATATACCAGCTCACACGGATATCTTCAGGCTGAATTAGTAAATCTGCCAAGAATGGAAGATTCGGAACTGATTTGTGAATATCCTTTTGCAAGGGTGAATTTCAAAGATTCCGAATTGCCCGTAAAAGTGTCAATGGAAGCATATACACCGTTTATTCCTTTAAATACAGATGATTCCAGTATTCCCTGCGCAATTATCCGATACACGGTGAAAAATATTGCAGACTGTCCGACCAAAGTAAGCCTGGTAGGTACGCTTCCCAATGCATCCGGGTTTGAGGGATATGATGTTATTGAAAACCTGAAGCTGGCTGACAGCGTGAAAAATGAATATCGGGAATTTGATGATGTGAAGGGCTTGTATTATTCACCCGAACATTTGAAAGAGGATCATTTACGGTATGGAAATATGGCGATTCTGACCAGTGGATCCAATGTAACCTATAAAACACAGTGGTTTGACGGCGAATGGGTGGATGGAATACAGGATTTCTGGGATGACTTTACCAGTGATGGACTTTTGGAAAAAGAGACCGTATCTGACAGTGTGGGATGTGAATTTGCACAATTTCATAATTTCAGTTTCCTGAAAAGAAGAGAAAAGATCGGATCCATCGGAGCCTGGGAAGAACTTCAGCCGGGAGAAGAAAGAACCTTCGAATTTACCATTACATGGTATTTCCCTAACAGGGTAAAGGCATGGATCGAATTTGATGAGGACTACGAGAAATTCCAGCGCGGTGAATACGGAACAGTAAGAAATTACTATGCAACAAAATTCACAGATGCATGGGATGTAGCAAAATATGTATACCATAATAAGGAACGACTGGAATCAGACAGCAGAAAATTTGCCGATGCGATGTTCCATAAGACTACATTACCTTATTATGTGATTGATGCTCTGACTGCAAACATTACGAATCTTCGAAGTAATTTATGTTTCCGGCTGGAAGACGGAACCTTTGCCGGATTTGAAGGAATACGTGACTACATAGGCTGCGGTTACGGTAGTGTGCCTCATGTATGGAATTATGCACAGACGGTTGCTTTTCTGTTCCCGGATCTTGAAAAAACTATGCGTAATGTAGAATTTTTGAGAGAAACAGATGAGACAGGATGCATGTCTACACGAATGTTTTCCGTATTTGATCAGGAACGGTATGCAATGGTTCCGGCCTGTGATGGAGAACTTGGAAGTGTTGTTCGTGTCTACCGGGATTTCAAGAATCTTGGGGATGTGGAATTTTTGAAGACCATTTGGCCCAAAGTAGTGCTGGCAATGGAATATGCCTTGAAACAATGGGATCTGGATGGAGATGATGTACTGGACGGTCAGCAGAATACAACCTATGATATTGAATTTTACGGACCGAATCCCATGACGGACAGTATTTTCCTGGCAGCATTGAAATGCTGTGAAGAGATGGCTGAGATCGTAGGAGACGAAGAACATCACCAGCTATACGCAGATGCTTACGAAAAAGGAGCTGCAAGAGCCGACCAACTGATGTTTGACGGGGAATATTATATTCAGGTACAGAAGGAGATTGATAAATATAAGTATCAATTCGGAAAAGGCTGCCTGTCAGATCAGCTTCTCGGACAGTTCCTGGCATATATGGCCGGAATCGGGGAAATTTTACCGAAAGAGCATGTAAAATCTGCTATGGAATCCGTATTCAAGTATAATTATAAAACGGATTTTTATCATACGGACAGTGTACACAGAGCATATGCAATCAATGAAGAGCATGGAATGGTAGTAGCTACCTGGCCGAAAGGCGGCAGACCTAAATTCCCGTTATCCTATGCCGGAGAGGTGTGGACAGGAGTAGAGTATGAAGTAGCCGTTAATCTGATTTATTCAGGTTGTGTAGAGGAAGGTCTGACGGTGGTAAAGTCAATTCGGGATCGTTATGACGGATACAAGAGGAATCCGTTCAGTGAGATCGAGTCCGGTCATCATTATTGCAGAGCAATGGCAAGCTGGGGAGTGCTGAATGCATTATTGGGACTGCAAAGTGATATGTATCGCGGAACCTTGTCATTCCATCCTGCAATAGAAGGCGAAATGTCCAGTTTCTTCATCTGTGGAAAAGCATGGGGTATTTACAGTCAGAAGGAAGAGAATGGGAAAATGTGCAAACATATTGACGTCCTGTATGGGACGTTAGATGATATTCATGTACAAGAATAAGGAGGGTACAATTATGATGAAAAAGTATTGGAGAAAAATGATGGCACTTACTTGTGCAGCCGCTATGCTGTTTACAATGGCAGGATGCGGAAATGCAGAAGGAACTACAGATGGTGCAGAGACTGCGCAGAGCTCTACGACTGCAGATGGGTCCGGAGAGATCACGATCCAGTTTGCAGAGCATGTTGCTGATATTCAGGCACAGGAGCCGCATCTGCAGAAGATTATTACTGCTTTTGAAGAAAGTCATCCGGGGATTAAAATTGATATTACGGGCAAAGAAGTGTCCGAGCATAATACGCAGATGACTTTACTGGCAGGAGAAAATAAGCTTCCGGATGTATTTTGGCTGGAGCAGGCAACCGCAAAGGAGTTTGCACAGAATGGGTATTTATATGATCTGACGGATGCATTGGATCAGTATGGCATCAATGACAGCCTTCTTCCCGGACTGGTGCATTCATGTACCGTTGACGGCAAAGATGTGGGAATGCCCAGCGAAGTTATGATGGTAGGATTTTATTATAACAAAGATCTCTTCCAGCAGGCAGGAATCGAAGAAGTGCCTGTTACTTATGAAGAGTTCCTGGATGCGGTAGATAAGCTGAATGCAGCCGGAATCACACCGCTGACCGTGGGGGCGCAGGATAATTACAGTATCTGGGCATTCGAGACAATGTTGGCAAGATATGGATTTTTTGAAAAGCTTGACGGTCTGAAGGATGGAAGCATTTCCTGGAATAACGAAGACTTTATTCACTATTTTGAAAAAGTAGAAGAAATGCGTGAAAAAGGAACTTTTACAAAGGACATTTCCAATATTGGATATTTTGAAGCAAAAGAGCAGTTCCTGGGTGGAAATGCAGCAATGTTCAATTCCGGAGCATGGGATATCGGTGATTTTGAGGGAAGTGATATGGCTTCTAAAATCGGATTTTTCTGGGGACCTACCTTTTCCGACAGCCAGTATGAGCAGCAGATCGGAATCAAGGCATCCGGCGGTGTTTATGTAGTATCTTCAAAGGCAGCAGAAGATCCTGCGTTGTTAGATGCAATTATGCAGTTCTGGCAGTTCTATTACGGCGAAGAGGGAACCAGGATCATTGCCGAGGATACTGCGGCATTACCGTGCTCTACATATAATGGACAGATTGATGAGAGCCAACATCCTGTACTTTCCACGATGATCACGGCATTAAATGATGACTGGAAAGCAGTAACTGAACCGTTTAATTCACTTTCGTCCAATGTGGCGTATGGATATTTTGATGCTACCTTCGGTGTTATGACCGGAGTTTACACACCGGAACAAGCAGCTGATTATGTAGAAAATTTACAAAGTGCCGAAAGATAAAACTATAAGAGCGGTATGAAATTAAGTAATACCGCTCTTTTCTATAGAATGGAAAGGGAGAAAGCTATGTATTGGTTGAGTACAAAGAAAGCAAAAATCATTATGCTGCTTCCGACTCTTATGATTTATGCAGTATTTATTATTGTTCCTGTGTTTATCGCATGTTACTATAGCTTTACGGATTACAGTGGTCTTGGAAAAGCATCCTTTGTGGGAATAAAAAACTATGTTGCTATGTTCCATGATAAGCTATTTCTGATCGCATTGAAAAATACATTTTTAGTATTGTTATTCAGTGTGATATTCCTGATCGTTGGATCTTTTATGGCAGCATTATTGATGAACAAGAATTTTCACGGAAACGCATTTTTTAAAATGGTGATTTTTGCTCCCTATGTAATAGCGCCTATTATCATAGGAATTATCTGGGGATATATCCTGAATCCTAATTATGGGCTGGTAAATAGTGTATTGCGTAAAATAGGACTGGATATGCTTGCTATTGAATGGATCGGTGGAACTAAATGGTCTCCATTGTCATTGGCGATCGTATTCACATGGCAGGTACTGGGTTTCCATGGAACTATTTTTTTATCCGGAATCAAAGCAATACCGGGAGATATTTACGAAGCCTGTGATATTGATGGAGCCAATTTGTTACAACGCTTGTTTTATGTGACAATTCCTATGCTGAAAGAGACCTTTATTATTAATATTGTTCTGGTGGTAACAGGCGTATTTAAAATATATGAACTGGTATATCAGATGACAGGCGGAGGACCTGCTCATCAGTCGGAGCTGCTTACCTCATATATGTATTTTACAGTATTTACATCCAGAAGGTATGGATATGGAATGGCAATTGCGGTTGCAATTCTGTTACTTTCAATTCTGGGCTCGTTTTCCTATATTAAGATCACAACGAGGAAGCAAAGGAGTTAAACATGAGAAACAAGAGAATATCGATAAAAAAAGTCATTTTTTACATATGTCTGCTGGGATTGATTATTCTTTTGGTCATGCCCATACTGTGGGCTATGTTGCTTTCATTAAAGACAAATAATGAGATTGTCAACAGTCCGCTTTCTTTGCCGCAGACAATAAGCTTTGAAAATTATCAGCGTGCGATCGATACTATTGATTTTTCCAAAATGTATTTTAACACGATTTTACTGGTAGTAATATCTACTTTTTTCAGCATTTTATTTACTTTTATGAGTTCGTTCGCAATTGCCAGAATGGTTTTTCGGAACCATAAGGCATCGGAAACATTGTATCTTTTCCTGCTGATCGGGATTGGCATCCCTATTTATGTACTACTGTTTCCGGTATATCGGATTGATTCATTGATGGGAATTCTTGGAACCCGTTTGGGACTGATCCTGCCGTATGTTGCAGTGAACATCTCGTTCAATACCTTGCTGTTTACCGGATTTTTGAGAGATATCCCCGGAGAATTGGAAGAAGCAGCAATTATCGACGGCTGCAATCTATTTAAGCTGTGTACCAAAGTGGTGATTCCGGTTATGAAACCCACGTTCGTGACGATCATTATTTTTAATGCAGTTTATATTTACAATGAGTTCCCGTTTGCATCAACCTTTATTCAGGATAATGCCTTAAACACCGTGTCATTAATGACATCTATGTTTAAAGGACAATATTCCATGGATTACAGTGGGATCATTGCAGCGAGTCTGATGATCATGCTTCCTGAATTGGTATTTTATGTCATTTTGCAGAAGTATATTATAAGTGGTATGACTGCAGGAGCAGTGAAAGGATAAGAAAATGAGAGATATCGTAAGGCCATCCCTACATTTTACACCACAGAAAGGCTGGATCAATGATCCTAATGGCTTGGTGTTTTTTAAAGGACAATATCATTTATTTTATCAGTATAATCCGTACCATGATAACTGGGACAGTATGCACTGGGGGCATGCGGTAAGCCGGGACCTGATACACTGGGAAGAATTGGAACCGGCACTGGTCCCCGACATGCCCTATGATAACGATAAAAACGGCGGATGTTTTTCCGGATCGGTTGTTGTACATGATGATCAGCTATTTTTATTTTATACAGGAAGAACGGAAGATGAAACCGGTATTTTTGAGACGCAAAATCTGGCAGTGTCGAAGGATGGGATACATTTCGTAAAGGCAGAAGAAAACCCGCTGATAAAAGAAGTCCCGGAAAAGGGAGGAAGAGATTTTCGAGATCCCAAGGTGTTTTTTGCACAAGGGAAATGGAGAATGATCTGTGGAGGATCCACCGGAAGAATTGAACATCCGGACAGCTGCGGAAGAATTTATCTGTTCTCTTCTACCGATCTGTACCATTGGGCGTATAGCGGAATTTTGTACGAAGCAGAGCCCGGTGAGGGCAGAATGTTTGAATGTCCGGATGCCTTCTGCCTTGATGATGTCTGGTTTTTGACAACTTCGCCGATGTATGAAAAAGACAGTGTAACGACGCTGTATCTGTCCGGACAGGTGGATTTTGACAAATGTGAATTTCATAAAGAGATAAGCGGAACTTTGGATCTTGGAACTCATTATTATGCGGCACAGACATATCCGGTATTGCATGGGGAAATACGGTCTGTTGCCTGGCTGGGCGGCTGGCTGTGGATGCCCTGGATCCGGGATTTCGGTCCGGAGGAGGGGTATCGTGGAATACTGGATGTATCACGAGTGTGGTATTTAGATGATAACAGGCGCTTGTGCGCAAAAGTGGCTGATAAAGTGAAAGCTGAGATGAAGCTCTTCAGCAGAACATTGGAAAAACATTGGGCCGGTGAAAACATACTACCGCAAAGTCAGCCGGTTATGGTAGAACTGAAGGGAAAGCTGCCGGGAGATGGAGAGTTATTGTGTATTGATCTATATGATACAGATAGACATACCGTGACAATATGCTTTGATTCTACAAATAAAGAAATGACCGTGAATTATAACCGTGCAGACAGAGCCTCCAGATATGGTATACGGACTGTGCTCTGTGAAATGATGGAAAAAGAAACAGATATTGATATCCTCATAGACGGAAATACTTTTACATTATTGTGGGAGCATGGTTTGTATCGCTATACAGGAAAATTATACCCACAAGGAAATATAGGCGTAGACATAAAATATAGGGCAAAACGGCATTATGATATTACCTCTCTGGGAGAGATATTGATTGATTTTACCGGAAAAAAAGAGAGTGAAAGACAAACTTTGTCTTATACACAAAATCCGGGAGGTGCACCTGCTAATGTTGCGGTTGCGGCACAACGGCTGGGTGCCCAAACAGCATTTATCGGAAAAATAGGAGAAGACTTCCTGGGTGATTTCTTAAAGGAAACCTTGGATAAATGCGGTGTTTCAACCGAAGGATTAATAAGTGATGCAGACTATTTTACAACACTTGCTTTTGTTAAACTGGCAGATAACGGAGAACGAAATTTTGCGTTTGCCAGAAAACCCGGAGCAGATATCGGACTGAAGGCTGAGGAAGTACGGAAAGATATCATCTGCCAAAGCCGTATTCTTCATGTAGGCTCTTTGTCGTTAACTGATGAAATATCCAGAAATGCAGAGCTTATTGCATTAAAAGCTGCGAAAAATAATGGAACGATTATTTCTTATGATCCGAATTACAGAGCCAGTTTATGGGATTCACAGGAAGAAGCCTGTAAATGGATGAGAAGTATTTTAGAATATGCAGATATCGTTAAAGTATCAGAAGAAGAGATTGAGCTATTAACAGGTTATACGGATGTTCGGAAAGCAGCAGAGAGCATAACAGAGTATGGTGCAAAAATAGTACTCATTACTTTAGGCGAAAAAGGATCGTTTGTATATCTGCAGGATCAGCAGGAAGCATATGTTCCAGGCTATTCCAGCAAAGTTGTGGATACCACCGGTGCCGGAGATTCTTTTATGGGAGGCTTTTTATATAAGATTTGTGAATCCGGTAAGCGTATAGAAGAATATTCTTTACAGGAAATGATAGAATGTGTCCGCTTTGGAAATGCGGTGGCTTCCCTATGTGTTGAGAGAGAAGGAGCAATACCTGCGATGCCTGTAATGGAAGAAGTAATTAAGAGGATCAATAGCTAACATAATCCGATTGATGGACAGTAAGAAGGAGCAACTCTGCAGTACCGGGAGCTGCTCCTTTTTGATATAATTTATTGTCCGGAATATGCTTGCTTTTCACATAAATCATTGTCATAATAGGTGTGTTATAAAGAGATTGGAGAAATATAGAAATGTTATTAGATGTTTTAGGATTATTGTCAGCCTGTTCGTATGCTTTGGACTGTGTGGAGGCGGAACTGGTACATGTGTCTGACAAACATGCGAAGCGTGTGGCATACATGAGTGTCTGCATGGCAGAGCAGCTGGGGATCAGCGGTGAGAGCCTGCAGGATCTGGCAGCATGTGCCCTGCTTCATGATAATGCACTGACACAGTATATTCAGGAAGAATTACATAAGGATGTTGCAAGTGTTCCGCAAGCTTCTCAGGTAGGAATTCACTGTACCCTGGGTGAAAAAAATATACAGAGACTTCCCTTCCATACGGATGTGAAGAATGTAATTCTGTATCACCATGAAAATGCCAATGGGAGTGGACCGTTTGGAAAAACATGGGAAGAGGTTCCGATTTTTTCCCGCATCATTCATTTAAGCGATCTGCTGGACCGGGCATACGGTGCAAAGGGCTTTACGGAGGATACTTTTAATAAAGCTTGTGGATATCTTCACAAAAATGAAGGGACCGTTGTGGACAAGGAATGTGTGGATGCTTTCCTGCAGGTGTTTACGCTGTCACATTTTCTGACACTGGGAGAGGATAGCTTTGAGAAAAATCTGTGGGAGAAAATCCCCCGCATCAAACAGGAGCTAAGCTTCGCGCAGATCAAGGAGCTGGCAAGCTTTTTTGCACAGATCGTCGATTACAAATCTCCATTCACCAGCACCCATTCCATCGGTGTAGCAGAGGATGCAGAACGGTTGAGCCGTTATATGGGATTTGATGAAGAAACCGTGGAGAAAATGTACCTTGCGGGCGCTTTGCACGACATCGGAAAAGTAGCGGTAGGAAATGAGATACTGGAGAAACCGGGAAGACTCACGGAGGACGAATTTGCTGTGATGAAACATCATGCGGCATATACCTATTATATTCTGTCAGGCGTAGATGATTTTGACGAGATCCGCGACTGGGCGGCATTCCACCATGAACGGCTGGACGGAACCGGTTATCCTTTCGGTAAGACCGCTGCGGAACTGAACACGCAGGAACGCATGATGGCATGCATAGACATCTATCAGGCACTGACCGAAAGCCGTCCCTATAAACAGGGCATGTCCCACGAAAAAGCCTGTGAGATCCTGTGGGATATGGCGAAGAAGGGCTGGCTGGATGAAACGATCGTGAAGCAGGTCGAGGATTGCTTCCGGGGATAAAAGATGTGAGGGCGATTATTGCAGGATTAATATGATGCAGATATAGGGAAGGTATAAAGATATGGACAGCTTTATAGAAGCTTTATATGGAAGATCGGAAGAAACTATTCCGGAGGAATATGATTGGTTTGCACCATTGCTGGGTGATTGGGAATTTGATTATAAAGATAAATTTATAGATGGTGATCGTAGCAGGCCGCAGCGCCAGTTAAAAGGAGAGTGGATCTTCAGACGGGTATTGAACGGGATAGGTATTGAAGATATGTTCATATGTCCTTCCAGAGCGACGAGGGAGACTTCTCCACAGCCGGATGGTGAGTATGGTGTCGGACTTAGAATATATAATTCAAAGACCCATTGCTATGATATGGTATATGCATGCAAGAGTAAATTTACAAATTTGTGTTTTACCATGGAAAATGGAATATTGACGGGAACTGTTCTGGAAAATCCCAATCGAAAATGGCGATTTGTGGAAAGAAATGAAAATACATTTCATTGGCAGAATATTATCATCCAGGAGAATGGTGACATTACTGTAAATTGTGAGGTTTTCGGGAAAAGAAAAAGCGAGGAAGCGTAAAACATGAACGTTATAGACATTATGAAGCGCCCTGCGGCCTATGCCAGTGGCTATGAAAATATCCCGGGAGAGGAACAGAACCGGGCAAAACAGCTTTGCTGGGAATATAACCGGACAGCTCCGAAGGAACAGCAGAAGCGGCGGGAAATCTTACAGGAGCTTTTGGGAACCTGTCATCCGATGACAGGCATTGAACCAGATTTTCACTGCGATTACGGATTTAATATTCATACCCACGGACTTACAGTCATCAATTATAACTGTGTCATTCTGGATACCTCACCCGTCAATATCGGTGTGGGTGCATTTATCGCGCCCGGCGTCTGTCTGGCCTGCTCCGGACATGCGGTTGACCCGGGACAGCGCAGTCAGGGAATCGGTACTTCTGCACCCATCACGCTGGAAGAAAATGTATGGATCGGAACAAATGCCACGGTCTGCGGTGGTGTAACCATCGGCGCGGGTTCTGTGATCGGCGCCGGAAGTGTGGTTACCCATGATATTCCGGCGGGAGTGATTGCAGCAGGCGTTCCCTGCCGGGTGATCCGTCCCATTACGGAGAAAGATAAGATCCGGCCGGAGGACATTCTTTTCTAAAAAAGATGACGATAGCCCCACTCTTGTGTTACTATGGTGGAAAATAATACAAAGGAGTGGGGAGAATATGTTTACAAAAAGGAGTTGGGAATCCTTTTATTCCGGTCTTATTATGGTGGGACTGGTATTTATGGTGTTCCCGGTTATTTATTTCTGCGGTGCGACAAAGGAGAAGCAGATCCTGCCGCCGCTTATCATGTTTCTGCTGGGTCTGGTGATCTTTGTGATTAGTGTTCACTTTTCTGTCAAATACCACAAGGAGAAAACGAAATACACCAAGTATAAGATCGACAAGTCTCTGACCTACACATTCACCTTAACTTACGGGGATAAGGTGGAGACCGTCACGGATTTTTCCCAGATCGAATATGCCATCAAGTGGCTGGCGAAATACCGGACGGGCCATGTGGAGATCGCAGTCACGCCTACTATGGGAAGCCTGAAAAAGTTCTACATCTGCTACACCGACAAAGATCCGTACATTCACATGCTGATCGAGCAGGAGAGAGAAGACGGCGTGGGATATTGGGAAGAACGGGGAGATTCTTACAAGATTCCCATTATGACACTCGAGCGGCTCTATGTGAAACATAAGATGATTTCGTTTGATTACCTGAACCGCAGGGAGACTGGTGTGGATGCAAGGGAGGGACTGATCTTATGATGCAGCGCTGGCGGGAAAAATTAAAATACATAGAGGCTGGTCTGATCGTTACCTCACTTATCATGTTTGTAGTATCCTTATTTGTGGATTATGAAAATACCGGATTAGAGGCTGCGATACTTATCATCGGAACGGCGGTAATTTCTGTTATAGCAGAGAAAATCAATAAAAAAGAAATCGAGAAAATGAAATGCCAGGAAGAGGAAGAACTGAAAGATATTGTCTGAGAATAAATCCTGTTTCCCAAAGGAAGAATGATTGACACGGAGGTTAGCGAGTGCTAACCTTAGAAAGAGATTTTGAAAACTTTGGGAGTGACAATATATGGATCTGGCATTCTGGCTGGCGATTGCAGCAGCGATCCTGTGCGTTGCTGTCGCCATTTACGGTGAAAGTAAAAAAGGATAAAAAATAGGGAAAAGAATGACACTTCAGCAATTAAAGTATGTAATAACGGTAGCAGAGACCGGCACCATCACGGAAGCAGCCAACAGGCTGTATGTTTCACAGCCTAGTTTAACCAACGCGATCCACGAGTTGGAAAAGGAAATGAATATTGTTATTTTCAACCGGACCAACAAGGGGATCACGCTTTCCAAAGAGGGAGATGACTTTTTGGGATATGCGAGACAGGTGCTGGAGCAGGCGGCGATCCTTGAGGATAAATACAAGGGAAATCCCGGGGGCAAAAAACAGTTCTGCGTATCCACCCAGCATTATTCCTTTGCCGTCAACGCATTCGTGGACCTGATCAAACAGTACGGGCAGGAAGAATACGATTTCAGCCTGCGGGAGACACAGACCTATGAGATCATAGAAGATGTGGCGCGTCTGCGCAGCGAGATCGGAATCCTGTTTTTGAATGATTTCAATGAAGCGGTACTCAGCAAGCTGTTGAAATCCCATGATCTGGAATTCCACCAGTTGTTTGTTGCCAGTCCCCATGTATTTATCAGCAGAAAACATCCGCTGGCGGGTAACAGCATAATTACGAACGAAGAACTGGAAGAATACCCGTACCTGTCTTTTGAACAGGGAGAGCACAATTCCTTTTATTTTTCAGAGGAAATCTTCTCTGATTTTGAACGCAGGAAAAATATCCGTGTGCGGGACAGAGCGACACTGTTCAATCTGCTGATCGGCCTGAACGGTTACACCGTGTGCAGCGGCGTGATCGATAAAAAATTAAACGGAAAAGATATTATCGCCGTGCCACTGGCAGATGAGAGTGACATGCGGATCGGTTATATCACACACAGAAAAGGAATGCTCAGCAGACTGGGTACTACCTACCTGGAAGCACTGCAGAAGTATTTAGGATGAATGGGTTGCCCATAGCTTTAAACTATGGACAACCCTTATTTTTACGTATTTTGCGGATTTCATCATTTCTCTTATAATGAGGACAATTCAAAAAACGACAAAGAAATGGAGAGAATGACAATGAGCAATTTACAGACACCTTTTCGCTATGATTTCGTAGGAAGTTTTTTAAGACCGGAGAAGTTGAAGAAAGCAAGAAGACAGTTCAATGAAGGAAAGATCGATGCTGCGGCACTGAAGAAAGTGGAAGATGAAGCCATCACAGAGCTTGTGAGCAAGATCAAAGAGCTGGGCTATCATGTGATCACAGACGGTGAATTCCGCAGAGCCACCTGGCATCTGGATTTCATGTGGGGATTCGACGGCATCGGCCATACCCCTACCAAGACGGGACTTCCGTTCCACGGCGAGGCGGCCATGGTGGATGATACCTATATTGTAGGCAAGATCGGACTGACCGGGGAGCATCCTTTTGTAGATCATTTCCGGTTTGTAAAAGCATTAGAGGATGAAAATACCGTAGCAAAGCAGACCATACCTTCTCCCGCCCAGTTTCTGGCACAGTTTACCATGCCCTTTAACCGAGGCTGCACAGAGAAGCATTATCCGAATGAGCAGGAACTGGTAAATGACATCGTGGCGGCCTACGGAAAAGTGATCGATGATCTCTATGCGGCAGGATGCCGGAACTTACAGCTGGATGACTGCACCTGGGGCATGTTCGCAGACAAGATCGGTCATACCCTGTACGGAACCACCAGAGAGGGAATTGTGGAGTTCCAGAAAGCCCACAAGGATATTAACAATAAGGTGATTGCCAATGCACCGAAAGATATGATCATCAACACCCATGTATGCCGCGGCAATTTCCATTCCACCTACGCAAGCGAGGGCGCCTATGATTCCGTAGCGGATATCCTGTTCGGTGAAGAGAATGTGAACGCATATTTCCTGGAGTTTGACGATGAGAGATCCGGTGGTTTCGCACCTTTGGCTAAGGTGTCCGGAGAGAAAAAGGTCGTCCTGGGACTGATCACTACCAAGTCTCCCGTACTGGAGGACAAACAGGTTGTCATTGACAGAATCCATGATGCGGCAAAATATATTCCACTGGAGAGATTATACTTAAGTCCTCAGTGCGGATTTGCCTCCTGCGAGATCGGCAATAAGCTGACCGAAGAAGAGCAGTGGGCGAAACTCCGGCTGGTGAAAGAAGTAGCAGAGAAAGTCTGGGGAAAATAAAGAAAAACAGACAGGGGCATGTAATATGTCCCTGTTTGCTTGAAGTAAAAATCAGTGTAAACACATTGTTTGGAGCGGTAGTATGTATTTGGTTTATTCTGAACGAAGCACTTTTTATATTGGAAAATATTAATAGAATGGGTGTTAAAATTCCTACATTTTTGCACAAAGCGATTTTGATTTGCAGAAAAAAGTAGATGATAATATTTTAAAGTAAGCACTATTAAGAATAGTCTTATATTGGTGTAAAATGGGGATGATTACTAACTTAAAATGGGTATAAACAGAGTTGATTAAGGAAGTATACCCATGAATGAAACGTATGATGATTTTTTGTATAGATTAAGAGAACAAAGAAAGCAATTAGGATTATCGCAAGAGCAAATGGCACAAAGAGTTCATAAAACACAAAGTAACTATAGCAAAGTAGAACTTGGATTGCAGAGATTAAGTTACGAAGAACTAAAATATTTGTCAGAGTCAGGTATAGATATTTATTATATATTTACTGGTTTTCGCGAAAGCGGAAAGTATACAGATTTTTTAGAGAAAAAAACGTATTCGGAAATATGTAGTTATTTAGGAATTATTTATTCTGTTTTATCCTTAAATGATAATAATAGAGAAAAAATTTCTAAAGCATCAGATGAAATGATGTATATTCCATTAATTATACCAAAGAAAAAAAGTATAAATGCTTTTCTGACATTACGTCGGTTATCTGGATATCAACAAAAGGTTATGGCAGATAAAATAGGGGTAGATGTCAAAAAATTAAGGGAGTTGGAAAAAGATCGTTGCCTTCCAGACAGTGAAATATTGTGGAAAACATACCACGAATTTGGAATTTCGCCTATGTATATATTAAAAGATAAAGAGGGAACAATTCGTGAAGTAGACGCTCTTCTAGAAATATCAGAAGGGGAATGTACGGAAAAGTTACTAACAATTGTGAGTTCTTTAGCAGAGGGCAATAAAGAATGAAAAAAATACTTATTGTAGAGGACAGCGTGCAGATTCTAGCGCAGCTTAGCTACATTGCTCGAGAAATAAATAGCTCTAATAAGATATATGCATTCGAGAAATTAGAGGAAGCATATCGGTGTGCGTTGGAAAATGACATTGATTTGTTTGTTGTAGATATTATTTTAGAAAAAGAAAAGCCCGGAGACATATCTGGGCTTCAGTATGTTGAAAATATTAGGAAAATAGACCGGTATAAATTTATTCCGGTTATTTTTGTGACATCGTTAGAGGATGCTAAATTACATACATATACAACAAAATCATATGATGAGTTGGTATTTGCACAAAGGGAGTATTATGGAAAAATTAAAGAAGAAAACAAATATGTGAAGCTTTTATATTTGGGAGATAGTATTGTGGCGGGATATTTATATGAAAAGTTTTGTGATGTGGAAAGAAAAAATGGGCATGTAGAATATGATATTAGAGGGCAATTTTCTATTAGTGAAGTTCCAGACTATCATTTGATGGAAATATTGGGAATATTAATTGATAATTCTGTGGAGGCCCAGGATGAAAGACCACAGCTAAAATTTTTCTTTGAAGAAAGAGATAATACACTTATATTTAAAATCTTGAATCCTTATCCGTACATAAAATATGAAGAGATGAATACATGGTTTGATTTGGAACACAGCAGTAAAGGTGCAAAACACGGATTGGGGTTATACTATGTGAAACAAATATGCCAGAAATATAGAGCCAATATCATCTGCAGAAATGTTGAGTGCCAAGGTAAAAATTGGATAGAGATGAACTTAGAAATTGAGAAAGCGAATAGGTAACAGCGACCTATTCGCTTTCTGTTTTACAGAGAAGTCTCATCAATAGAGGGATACGGGTATTCTCCAAATAGAACAATGCTGGGAAGGGAAGTATCCCAAATCCATGAGAGTGCAGCAATTGAGCATAACAAGTTATATATCATTTATACGACCTCCTTTCGCAAGTATTTTCGCCGCAAGTAGTTGAAGCGAATGTAATATAATCATCCAGCTACCGGCTACCATATACCGGTTTTGAGGGATTATATATAAAATCAATGAAAACAGAAAGATAATAGAACAAGTTACATTTCGACAGAAATATAACTGCTTCTTTGGAAAATTAATACGATATTTAGAAAGAACGGGCCCAATAAGGTAACATATGCAGAAACTTATGGATAAAAGAAAAATCTGCATGTAAAGAGGTAATGTAATATTAGGAAAAATAAAAACAAGACTGCTCATATATAATACAGAAGCAAGTAGGCAACTCCAATAAGAATAGAAATGGAAACCTCCGGAAAAACTTCTTAAAAGGCACATAACGATTAACTGAAATAGAAATAATAATATTTCATTTTGAAACAATATTCCCATTATAAGCATTTTACTTAATTCAGATCCCACACTTTTAAATACGAACACAATTTGTTCTACTTGATAATTACTCATATTATATTTCTGTTTTATGTTTGTTTTGAAATTTTTCACTCTTGGTCTCCTGTCATACATGTAATCAGAATACTGATTTAGATGGACATTTACGAATATTTGGCCTGAATAAGATATATTTTACTTAAACATAGTAAAACTTGATTTTTGAGGTGAAAAATGGGATTTAGATGAAGAAAATCCCCAATTGAGTTAAAAGAAGTGTATTGCCTAGTGGGATATGTATAATAAATATCTATTACAAAAGAAAAAATATGATGGGAGCCAAGACAAATGGAAAGGGAAAAAATAGGATACAGGATAAGAGAATTACGAGAAATGCATAACTATACCCGGGAGGAAATAGCCGAAATGGTAGAAATATCTCCAAAGTTTCTGTATGAAATAGAATCTGGAAAAAAGGGATTTTCTTCAGAAATATTATGTAAAATTGCAAGGAAATTTACTGTAAGTTGTGATTATATTATGTATGGTGAAGAACAAAGTTTAAAAATTAGTGAAAAAATGTATTGCATATTGAAACAAGTGGAAACTAAACAGATAATCAAAATACAGTCTATTTTAAAATTATTGATTGAAATATGTGATGCAATATAATATGAAAAATAAATGAGACATTTTATGCATTTGAAATTTGGCAGTATTTTATTATGCGAATAATGTATCGACGGAGATGCTATGCGTTTTTACAAGTGCTAATTTTCTAAAGTGTGGGAGGATATTTTAGGTGTTCTTATTATACAAGAAACATACATGACTAGTCTGCTATATGCATCACTGTCATAGCAATGCTAGTATATATAGAGGATGCAGGAAAAAAAGCAAGCAAAGATGTTTGAAAAAGTTGGCAATTAGCGAGTAACTGGGAAGAATTTGACAAAACTAAGTGGGGAAGTAGATTATGAAAAAACGATTTGAGTAAGTACATAGCAGGGGATGGCTTATTCATTCTTGAATTATATGTAATATTAGTAGGAACTATAGATCCTTTTAAATAAAGAATGAAAACAATATAATTTATATGTAACTAATGTTTATAAAGAAGTAAAAAAGGAGGAAGTACATGAAACGAATTATTTTATTAGTGGTAACAGCTATAATGATATTGAATTGTAGCATGTCTGTGTGTGCAGAAGAGAACATCACAGAAGAAAGTGTAGTACAAAATTATGAAATGAAGACTAGAGCTGTTGCAACGGACATAAAAACTATTACGTTAGAACAAGTGGGACGGCCGACAATTCCAGAAACACCATTTAAAGAAGATTTAGTAAAGGATGCAGAGGTGATTTACCGGATAAGATATAAAGTTACTGCTAAGACTGTTAACAATCAGGTAGTAACGAATAGAGTTATTGAAAGTATTACTTATACAGGGCCGGTGAAAGGGTCAAAAATTACCAATATAAATAGTCAGGGAATCGGATATATCGACATTGACGTAAGAGGGGCGCATAATATTACTCTATATTGTCGCTTGAAATCATCAGGTGTTAAATCAAATACAGTAAGTTTAAGTGTGCCAATACAAGCAAAATATGATAAAGCTTTTTATTGTACTGGATATTATACATCGCTGGAAAGCGATTGGAGTGGGGAGAAAGTTGCAGTGGACAGCTTGGGCAATGATGCTTATAAAAAAGCTTTTTTAGAAGATACAAAGATGAATGGATCGGGCAAGGCTGAGAATGGCAAATATCTTCATTATGATAGTACAAAGAAGACGTTTAGTTATGTTAATCCAGTTACAGTTACTGGAACAACTCCAACAGCGGGGAGAACAATTGCTGTTGATTCCTATTATGTTCCGAGAAAACCAATAAATGGAGTATGGAAGAGAGCAACGGTATCAATTGCGAATATTGGTACAAGGACTGCTGAAGATGGAGGTGGAGCCATAAATGGATATCATATAGATGTATATTTAGGACTAGGAAATGCATCAAAGCTAGGTTGGACAAGCACAAATCGTGTTGTTACATTATTGTCAATAAAATAGGAAGCAATATAAATTGATTGCGGCATCTATCATGATGCCGTAATTAATTTATATTTAAAAAGTAGACATAATTTTAATTAATGTTTAAAATTAATATATATTTAAGGGTTAAGGAGAACACATAATGAAGGAAAAATTTCGAATGAGAATTTTTAAAGCAATGGTATTGCTAATATGTACAGTAGCCCCATTGCTGTTAGTGGGATGTGGTGGAAATAACAAAGAGGATGAAGCTACAATAAAAGATTGGAAGAAAGAAACTAATATCATTTATGATTTAAATGCAGGAGAACTTAATCGGATTAAAGCAAATGATGGTAATGTGGTATTTTCTATTGTTGATAATAATACGGAATATTTTTATTACACATCCTGTGAATTAGAGTACCAACCATTTGAATTGCTTCAGGTAGATATGACCAATGTGGATATATTGGATTATTGTGTTGATACTAATGGGGAAATATTTTACTTGGAATTGGAAGCACAGGAGGGCCAAGAAAAAATATTTTTAAAAAAAATTGGACTGGATGGGAATACCCAGATATTGGATTGTCTAAACGATTTTCATAGAGGTGAAAAAGATGATTGCTACCAATGGAGAGTGATTTTGAAGCCGGATGGACATCTATTGGTATATTCCTTTTACGGAGCAATTTTATTTGATTCTATAGGAAACAGGGAGTGCGAGGAGAACTGGGAGAAAAAAGAAACGTTTGAGTTGACATATGTGGACAGTGATACTGTATTTGTAAAGGGGAATGATAATTATGAACTTTCTTTTTATACAATTAATTTGAAAACAAAAGAGAAAGTAAAGTGTGTTAATATGCCAGAGCTAATGAACAATTTTATTCTCAAATGCGAAGATGATGGTATCTGCGTTTGTACGACATCCGGTTTATATTGTTATAACATTAATAAACAGAGTGGAAAGTACATGATTCAGTGGTCAGACTATGGAGTAATTGGGGATAATATTTGCTATCTTTATAAAGAAAACGATAGAATTCATTGTGTTTTATATGAAGAGAATGTATTGTCGGATATTGCATTTGAAGAGGATGCGTCTGAAAAAATTCAAACGGAGATTGTGTTGGGCTGCATAGAAGAAACAACACAATTACATGAAGCAGTAGCTAATTTTAATAATAGAAATGATGAAATAACAATTGTAATACATAATTATTATAAAGAAGACAAAACGGAGGCGATTAATCGCCTATATAATGATGTCCTGATAGGAAAGGGACCGGATATTATCAATTTTTCAGCAGAGGATATTGACGAAAGAGAACTTGGAAGAAAGGGACTGTTAGAAAATCTTATTCCATATTTGGAGAAAAGTGATGTGATTGGAAAAGCTGATATAGTTGATTCGGCATATCAGGCGTTATTGACGAATGATGACTTATATATGTTACCAACGAACTTTGTATTATATACAATTATAACGAAAGATAAATGGTGTAGTAATAAAGAAACGTTTACATTGGACGAAGCATTGAAAGCTGCTCAAAACTGTGAAGAAAAAGGATTGATTTCACAAGATGCTTTTCTATGGGGAGGGGCAACAAGTGGAGGATATTCGTGCGAAGCGGACGATAAAAGATTGGAACAATATATAGAGATTGCAAAAAAATTACCGCAACAGGAGAGCTATCAACCTGATGGACTATTGAGGAGGGAAGGAGAAATTCCTTTTGAACTTTTGAGCATAGCAAACGTACAACAATATTTGTACGAAAAATCTGTATGGGGCGAGGATGCGGTGTTTACAGGATTTCCAGAAGCAGATGGAAATGGAATGATATTTCATCTTATTAACTGTTTGGGTATTAGCAGCCAAAGCGCTCATAAAGAAGAGGCGTGGAAATTTTTAGAAAGTTATTTTACTGAGGAGGGTCAAAAAACAATTGCACCAAATTGGAATTTTTCAATATTACAAGAAACGTTAGAACAACAACTTGTTGACGCCTGTAAACAAGAATATTATCAGACACCAGATGGGAAAACAGAGAAAATTCCTATTTTGACATATGAAATTGATGGCAAAAGTGAAAATGTTTATGCAGCACAAGATGGAGACATAAAAGAATTTAAGGAAATAATAGATAATGTCAAAATTGTGCAACGAAAAGATTCGCCAATAATAGGAATTGTGCAGGCGGAAGCACTATATTACTTTGATGGGCAAAAAAGTATGAAAGAAACAATAGATACTATGAAGAATAGAATAGAAATATATGAAAAAGAAAATAGTTATTAACTTGTCTTTATCAAACAAAACCTCAGAATAAAATGTTCTGAGGTTTTGTTGTTTCGCATGCTAAGAGATAGCTTTCTAAAATCGAAGAAATACTATAATCGCAATAGGAAAAGGCAAAACAACAGCGTATAGAAAATCGGTTGTATCACAAAAAACGGTAAGCTATAATATAAATAGGTATGGTAGAGATAAGGTAGTATGTACAATATTAATGTAAGAAAAGAATAGAAGAAATAGAGACAACACTTACTACAGGAAACGGATATAAATATAGAAAGTGGAGACGAATAAATGCAAAAAACAGCTTATTACCATCTTCCCGGTCTGTTTGAATTCTATGAACTATACCGGATATTTCTGCCATTATTCCGGGAGCATCGGGAATATTTTTACGACTGGTGTGACATCGGTTCCATCTACGGAGCCCCGCCGGACTGCATCTGGGGAGGCGGCCGCGTCTCACTGGAGGATCACGATGCAAGAGAAGTGCTGGCGTTGTTGCAGGAATATGGCATTTCAGCCCGTCTGACCTTTAGTAATTCCCTTCTTCGCGAGGAACATCTTTCGGACAGAAAATGCAATGAACTCTGTGCTCTGTTCGCGGAAAATGCAACCTCGGAGAATGGCGCGATCGTCCATTCGGAGCTGCTGTTACAGTATCTGAAAAGTCATTATCCGGAGCTTTATCCGGTATCTTCCACTACGAAAGTTCTGACGGATTTTGAAGCGTTAAAAAAGGAGACCGACAGAGACGATTTTCGCTATGTTGTACCGGATTTCCGCCTGAACAAGGCTTATGAAAAATTAAATACGCTGACAGAATCACAGAAAGACAAAGTGGAGTTTTTGTGCAATGAGTGTTGTTATTTCGGATGTAAGGACAGGAAGGAATGCTACGAAGCCGTCAGCCGCAGGAATCTGGGAGAGGAGCCGGATTTTAGTTGTACCTCGCCGGGGGCGGAGGAGGGCTATCGTTTTTCCAAAGCCATGAAAAATCCCGGATTTATCAGTGTGGGTGATATTCAGAAGATCTATCTTCCTATGGGATTTTCCAATTATAAGATCGAAGGCCGGGGACTGGGCAGTGCACTGGTTCTGGAATTTTTACTGTACTATATGACGAAGCCGGAGTACCAGCTGCAGGTCAGAGAAGAAATCTATCTGGATAATATGCTGGATCTGTTTTGACTATTCATAACCGTGATTTTGTACCGGTAACATATGCTGCTGGTGTCATATGATACTTCTTTTTGAATAACTGGATAAAATGGCTTTCATTGCAGAAGCAGAGCGTATAGCTGACGGCGTTGATCGTCATCCCTCGGGTAAGCATACGTTTTGCTTCTTCCATTTTTTGATCCAGAATATATTGGTGGAGGGGAACTCCAGTCTCCTTTTTGAAGGCCTGCGATAGATAATCCCTTGATACATGAAGACTTTTGGCGATATCTTCTATTTTAAGACGGCTGTGAAGGTGGATATGTATCAGATGAACACATTGATTGATCAAAGGACTGTAACATTGAGGAATGGATTTCTCCTTTACTTTTGTGACCAGTTCGATTGCTTTTTCACATAAATAATCAATACACTCTTCCATGGTCTGAAGAGAATCAATCTTCTGAATATAGAAATCGCTTAACTGATAAGCTTCACTTTCATCCAGTCCGCCCAGAATAGCATAATGAATCGCTACGGCAATGGTGGATACTGCCCAGTAGTGTATTTTCCGGGAAGGATTGTCGGACATATGCCCGATGATCAGACCGGATTGCCGATACAGATTCAGGGCATTTTTCACTCCTGTCAGGTCACCGCATTTTATCGATTGGAACAATAAAATTTCCGAAGCAAAGGGAGTATGTGTTTTTCCGGTCTCCCGCGCTTCGTATATAAAATTCCCGGAAGCATCTAAAAATTCGTATCCAATCTGCGCTTTTTTCTTAGTCATTGCGTATCCCTTCTTTCTATAATAATTTTAACATAATACAACATAAAAATGATATAGCAAAAAGAAAAGAGATGCTAAGTTTTTCTTAGAGGAAATCGAAGAAAAGGAGGTATTTTATGAGGAAAAGTCTGGAAGAAATGTGCAGGCTCGTGACGGGTTACGGAGCGTGGCATATCGGAGATATTCAGGTGTCGGACGGACCGCACGGCGTCCGCGCCCAGGAGGATGGAGCGAAGAACAACGACAGCTATGAAGCTACCTGTTTTCCGACGGCGAGCAGCGTAGCGTGCTCCTGGAATCCGAATCTGATTGGACAAATGGCGGAAAGCATTGCGCAGGAGGCAAAGGAGCTTGGCGTTTCCGTGGTGTTGGGACCCGGAATAAATATCAAACGATCCCCTCTCTGCGGAAGGAACTTTGAATACTATTCAGAGGATCCTTTCCTGACAGGAGAATTAGCGACGGCCTATATTAGTGCAATGCAGGAGCAGGGTGTGGGCACTTCGCTGAAGCATTTTGCGGGAAATAATCAGGAGACTCACAGAATGACCTCCAATTCCATGATTGATGACAGAGCATTGCATGAAATCTATCTGTCGGCATTTGAGAAAGCGGTGAAAAAAGCAAAACCGGCGACAGTCATGGCAAGCTATAATTACATAAATGGTCTTCCTGCATGTGAAAATTCCCACCTGCTGACCGAGATTCTCAGAGAAAAATGGGGTTATGAGGGTCTGGTAATGAGTGACTGGGGAGCCTGCGTGGATCTGCCGGCCTGTGTGGCGGCGGGAATGGATGTGGAGATGCCGGACAGCTGCGGTAACCATTATGCGCAGATTCTGGAGGCTATACAATCAGGAAAACTGCCGCAGGAGACTCTGGAAACTGCTATAAAAAGAATAGAAAGAGTAAACACAGATTATGCCGGGAATATTTTGCCGGAAAAACGCAGAAAAGAGGTCCTGGCAGAGACCAGAGAACGACATCATGATTTGGCAAAAAGAATTGAGGAGGAAAGCGCTGTTCTTCTTAAAAATGAAGAGTTTCTCCCATTGTCAAAAGAAATAAAGGAAATTCTGATCATAGGGGATATGGCATCAACGCCCCGGATCCAGGGAGGCGGCAGCAGCCATATCCATACAGAGAGAGTTATTTCCTTTGTGGAGGCATTTGAAAAAAGAGATATAAAAGTATGTTATGCCAAAGGATATAAAAATTCTACTTTTCATAGGAGCCACAGACTGGAGAAGGAAGCCTGCAAAAAGGTAGAGGATGCGAAAAAAAGACAGATACCGGTGCTGTTTTTCGGTGGGCTCACGGAGATGGCAGAAGGAGAAGGCTATGACAGGGAAAGTTATGAACTGCCGTTAAATCAGAGCATTTTACTGGAACAGCTGCTGAAAGTAAATGAAGACATCGGTTTTGTATCTATAAGTGGGGCCCCTTACAATATGGAATTGCCATCAAAATGTAAAGCGTTGTTACAGATGTACCTTGGCGGAGAAGCAGTTGCGGAAGCCTGTGCCGGGATCGTCCTGGGGGACACCAGTCCCTCCGGCAAACTGGCAGAGAGCATTCCTTATAGGGAAACGGATGTGCCGAGCTATGGATATTTTGGTAGGCAGGGCGAGCAGAAAAACCATTTGGATGATGTAGAATATCGGGAAAGTATTTTTGTGGGATATCGATATTACGATACCTTCCGGATTCCTGTGCGTTACTGCTTTGGGTATGGGTTAAGCTACACGAATTTTGCGTATACGGATCTGAAAGTCCATCGGGATGTAAAGCAGAATTGCCGGATTACTTTTGCAGTGGAAAATACCGGAGATACCGCCGGATGTGAGATTGCCCAGGTATATGTGAAGAACCCGGAAACGGGAGATTTCAGGGCGAGAAGGGAACTGCGAAGCTTTCGGAAGATACATTTGCAGCCCGGAGAGAAAAAAGAAGTAGAGATCATGCTGGATACCGGAGCTTTTTCGGTATACCAGGATTCAGAATTCCGGGTGATCGGTGGGGAGTACGAGATTCAGGTAGGTGCATCGCTGCAGGATATCCGGCTGTCGGAAAGTATCTGTGTGGAGGGAGTGAAACTACAATGCCCGTTGACGATCCATACATCGATACCGTTGTCGGAAGAAGATTTTGATGCTGTCTATACCTACCAGCGTACCTGTTTTTCGCATACGAAACCGGGTGAGTTCACAACGAAAAATTCGTTGCGGCAGATGCAGCCGTATTCAGCCCCGGCAAGAAAGTGGAGCCGTATAGGAATGCTGGCTGCGCGAGTGCTTTATTTTTCCAAACCGTTCAATGACCCGGAAGTGAGGATGATGTCAGAAGGGATTCTTGAAGGAAATATTGACAGCGTATGTAATCAGAGTGGCGGCATGATAAAACACAGTACGATTCAGAGAATTGTGGATTCCGCGAACAGGAGGGCAAAAAATGAGGGATAAGTTAGATGCAAGAACGAAATGGAGCTATTGTATCGGAGCAACGGGAAGAGATGCAGCATATGCTCTGGTAAGCATGTATCTGATCCTATATGTGCAATATACCATGAATCTTACAAGTGCGCAGTTTGCCATGATCAGCGGGGCAATGATCCTATGTATGGTCTGGGATGCGATAAATGATCTGCTCATGGGAATTATTATAGAAAATACGCATTTTAAAATGGGAAAATTTAAGCCGTGGATATTAGCTGGTTCGCTTACAAATGCGATTGTTATTGTGTGTTTATTTACTATCCGACCGAGTGGGTGGGGATTTGTCGCATTTTACAGTCTCTTCTACCTTCTGTGGGGAATGACTTACACCATGAATGACATTGCCTATTGGGGAGTGCTGCCCTCCTTAAGTTCAGATCCCGGAACGAGAGATTCTCTGGTAACGATTATGAGCATTTTTGTATGTATCGGACAGTTTTCCGTGGCGGGAGTAGTTCCTGTTGTGATCGCAGGAAATGCGGTGAAAGCATACAGAATCGTAGCGGTTGTGGTAGCACTCTGCCTGATTGCATTTCAGATGCTGACCGCCTTTGGAATCAAGGAAAATGACAGAGAAGAACAAAAAGATAAACTGTCATTAAAGGACATGTATCTTATTTTTATGAGAAATGATCAATTGGTGGCAGCGGGAATTGCTTCTATCTTTTTTAACATTACCTGCAATATTCTTATTATTTTTGGCGTGAACTTTTTTTATATAGAATACGGATATTCGGAAAGCGGTAATCTGGTATTTTATTTTACGGTGATGTATGGTCTGGGAATGCTGATCTCCCAGGCGAGCTATGCGACTCTGGCAAAACATTTTACGAGACAGAAAATGCTTAATGTGTGTTTTGCAGCATTATTGATTGGATATGCCTGTTTTATGGGATTTGGTTACGTGCTTCCGAAAAATGTAGTTTTATTGAATGCGATAGGTTTTGTTATCTTTTTCTTTCAGGGGCTGATGAATCTTGTGATCATCGTGATGATTAACAATACGATCGAATATGATGAGGCGAGATTCCATGAAAGACACGATTCGGTAATATCTGCGGTGCGTTCTTTTAGTGTGAAACTGGCAGGCGGAATCAATCAGGGGTTATCTACACTAGTATTGATCGTGAGCGGAATTTATGCCAAGAGCCGAAGCATCAGTGCCCTGGAGATAGAAGTGAACCGCGGCGAGATATCCAGTGAAGCGGCACTGGCAGAGGCGAATCGCTATATCGGAGAAATTACGACTGCGCAGGGAATCCTGTTCCGTGTTGGAATGGTACTCATTCCGCTCATAGCGCTGGCGATATCCTATATGATTATCCGAAAAAAGTACCATATTGATGAAGCAGAGTATGCCAAATTAGTGGAGAAAACCAGAACCTAATTAATAAATTGAGAGTTACGAGCCATGCAAAGTCAAAACGAAAACAGCGATCTGGGAGCTTGCTCACAAGTCGCTGTTTTTGCTTTTTAACTTTATACTGTGCGTCCAACGGACACACTCGACAGCCGTCAATTCATAAATGTGGAACGTCCTATGCGACACATTTATGAATTGAGTGCATGGCTCGTAACGTAGGGCTGCCCGCCCCGGACTCGGATGCTAGCTACAACTGTGGGAGCAGTCCTTTTCTGCTGGGTTATGAAAAACATCCCGATTATTTAAGCAGAGCATTTGATAATACATGTGCGGAAGTTAAAAACAAGGATTTAGTATGTACAAAAAAGTAGGAAATACATGCGAATAATTCAAAAGTCATAATTAGGTATGTATAACAAGTCAGAAAATACATGCCTTAAAGCAAAAAATGATGATCCGGCATGTATGATAACCGGGAAAACACATGCGCAATAGGCTAAAACGGAAAATAGGTATGTAAATCGCTTTAGGAAACACATGTATAAAATTTGAAAACAAGAATTAAGTATGTAAATGACTTTGGAGGAATATACAAACCAGTAACACGAGATAGACTTAGAGCTTTTTCATAGGATTTTCAAAACACAGAACGTCCACGGTGGACGGAATGTCCTTCCGAAGATGTTTGCCGCGGTTCATTGCTCGCGTAATTTCCACTACAATTTCCCCAGTTTGATTTTGACATACGCATAGTGACTATGATACACTGAATAAGAAAAAAGTGGGACAGTCTGCTTTGATGAAATAAGGGACTTAGGACAAGAAAAGGTTAAGGGAGCGAAATACCTTGGATAAGAGTGAATATAAATTAAGAGCGGAAGAAATCAAAGACCTGATCAGCCGGGGAGAATATGCACAGGCGGCTGAAATTGCCGACACGATTGACTGGCGTCGTGTAAAAAGTGTCATGATGTTGTGTACGATCAGCGACCTCTATAAGATCAATCGCAGATATGAGGACGCCAGAGATATGTTGCTTTTAGCATACGAGCGACGTCCCGGCGGAAGGACCATCTGCTATTCTCTGTGCGAGCTTTCCATTAAAATGGAAGAATATGTGCAGGCGATAGAATATTATAAGGAATTTGTACAGGTGGCGCCCAAGGATCCGGGAAGGTACATTTTGCAGTATAAATTGTATGAGGCGCAGGATGTGAGTCTGGAAGAACGAATTGCTGTTCTGGAGGAACTCAAGAAGAGAGACTATAGGGAAAAATGGGCATATGAATTGGCCTATTTGTACCATAGAGTCGGATTGGCAGCCAGATGCGTAGAGGAATGTGATGAGCTGATCCTCTGGTTTGGCGAGGGAAAATACGTTATTAAGGCAATGGAACTGAAAATGCTCCATCAGCCGTTGACACCGGAGCAGCAGGAAAAATACGATCATCGGTTCGACGCGCCCGGAAGCTATATCCCGTCGCAGAACTCTGTGCAGGATAACGAGTATAGCGGGAATGAAAGTTATGAGCAAGGTTACGCCAAGGACGGAAGCTATGATCAAGAGCAGGGTTATGCACAGGACGGCAGTTATGACCAGGGTCAGGGTTATGCGCAGGACGGCAGCTATGACCAGAGCCAGGGTTATGCACAGGACGGTAGCTATGATCAGGATCAGAGTTATGCACAGGATAGCAGCTATGATCAGAACCAGAGCTACGTACAGGATTCCGGTTATGATCAGGTGACCGGAGATACACAGATATATGATCAGGTGCAACCCGCACAACAGGAGACACCGACACAGCCGGTACAGGATGATTTCGATATTCATGTGAAGACCATGGATGTGGGGCAGTATAATACCATCAATCTGCAGGCAGAACTTGCAGCGGGACTTCGTGAAGTCCTCGGTGAGGAGCCAAAAGGAGATACCGCAAAAGCGACATCGGACTCCATTACCCGTTCTATCGTAGCACCTATGATGGATTCCGATACAGAATCTCTGGATTATCCGGAGATTGCAGAGGTCAGTGAGGATGATCTGGAGCCGGAGACCGAGCAGATCGAAGGTTCCGAGGTATTCTTTGGTGAGACCGGAGAGATCGGTGACCTGTCTCAGGTTCCGGAGGTAGAGACCGAGGAAATCCTGCCGGAGGAACCCGCATCTCTTAAGAAACAGGATGTTGTGCCGGAATTATCGAAAGCAGAAGTGGAGCCGGAAGCGACTACACCGGTGGAACCTCCCAAGGAGCTGGCGAATGTGCTGGCACAGGAATCCGACGGACAGATCAGCCTGGTAATGCCCGAGGCGGAAAGCATTGAGAAGCAGATTACCGGTCAGATCAATATTGAAGACATTCTGGCAGAGTGGGAGCGTAAAAAGAAAGAAAACCTCGAAAAGAGAGAAGAAGAAGTCCGCCAGCATGTACTACAGCAGACCGGTGCCATGTTCACGGAATTTGAACAGGCGGTAAGAGATGGCCTGTTAGAAAAACTGGAAAAAGAAAAAGCGGCGGATGCTGATACGGTTACGGATACAGATGAAGTTGAAGAGCTGGAAGAGATTGCGGATGTAAACGATGAAACAGAAAAAGCTCCTGCGGAAGTTTCTGAAGAAGAGCCAGAACCAGAACCTGCTGATACGGATATCGTTGACACTGAAGAGGTAGAAGAACTTGAAGAGGAACCTGCCGTAGCGGAATATGAAGAAGAATCCGCAACAGAGGAACCGGAAGCTGTCGTCGATATGGAAGTGACGCAGGAGCCGGCTGCAGAAATCCCAGAAGTGCCGGAGGAAACCACAGCAGAGATCGAAGAAGCATCGGAAGAAACCACAGCAGAGACCGAGGAAGCATCGGAGGAATCCGTAGCAGAGGCTGAAGAGGAGCCGGAAGAAGCGGTAGAAGAAGTCCATGAGGATGAGCAGCCACAGACCCCGGAGCCTCCCGTAGTGGAGAGAGACAAGGCAAAAGTCCGTGCGCTTACCAGAGAAGAGCGCGAGCTGTATGCTCCCTTTATTCAGAGTAAGTCCGCAAGAGAACAGTTAGTCAAAGCCATTGATAATATCAGCCTGGCTGCCTATACCGGCAATGTGATCATCACCGGTGAAGAAGGCATGGATACCTTATCTCTTGCGAAAAATATGATCCGGGAGATTCAGGCTACCGACAGCAATTTCTCCGGAAAAGTTGCCAAAATCTCCGGCCATGCGCTGAACAAAAAAGATGCAGCCGAGACCCTGAACAGACTGCAGAACGGTGCACTTATCATCTGTAAGGCATCGGAAATGAATAGTAAAACAGTGGACACGATGTATAAAGCGCTGCAGCAGGAGAATCAGGGTATTGTCATTATATTGGAAGATACCAGGAAAGAGATAGATCGTTTTCTGGAAAAGTATGAGAAATTGCAGGAAAGCTTCACTTCCCGCATGGATGTCGAAGCACTCAGCAATGATACACTGGTAGCGTTCGGAAGGCAGTATGCACGGGAGAGGGAATATTTCATCGATGAACTGGGTGTTCTGGCACTGCATACCAGAATCGAGGATATGCAGACGATAGATCATGTAGTTACCGTGGTGGATGTAAAAGAAATCGTGGATGAAGCAATCGCTCATGCGAATAAAAAGACATTAAAACATTTCTTTGATGTTCTGTTTGCCAAGAGATATGACGATGAGGATATGATCATCCTCACTGAGAAAGATTTTGTATAACTATTCAGAGCCATGTAAACATTGACGAATGGGCGTCGAATGCTTGCATTCGTAAGAACATTTATCAATGTTTATAGGGCGAAGTAACCACATGAGCAAAAGGAAAGCATTGAAAATGCGATTTTGCGAATGGGGTTCTGAATAGTTAAAAATATATAGCGGGAGGCGCAGCTATGACGAAGGAGAAGGTATTTATTTCCGAAGCAGATCAGTATCTTTTTGCCCAGGGAACGCACTATGATATTTATAAAAAACTGGGTGCGCATCTGTCGACGGAAGATGGTGTGCAGGGAGTCTATTTCGGGGTATGGGCACCAAATGCAGCACAGGTGAATGTCATCGGAACATTCAATGAATGGAACGAGGAATCGCATCCCATGCAGAAGCTGGGAGAGGGCGGTATCTGGGGGCTGTTCGTTCCCGGCGTGGAAGAAGGAACAATGTATAAGTTCCTGATCTATGCGAGGGATGGCAGAAAGCTGTACAAAGCCGATCCTTTTGCCAATTATGCGGAATACCGACCGGGCACAGCGTCCATCGTTACGGATATCACGGGATTCGACTGGAAGGATTCCAAGTGGATGGAAGCCCGGGATAAAAAAGATATGAACAAGGAACCCATGGCAATCTATGAGTGCCATATCGGTTCTTTCATGAAGCATCCCAATAACGGCACTGCGGAAGGATTTTATAATTATCGTGAGTTCGCCGACCGGATCGTGGAATATCTGAAAGAGATGAAATACACCCATGTAGAGCTTATGGGAATCGCAGAACATCCGTATGATGGCTCCTGGGGATATCAGGTGACCGGATACTATGCGCCAACTTCCCGTTATGGAACACCCAAGGATTTTATGTATCTCGTCAATGAACTGCATAAGGCAGGTGTCGGAGTCATTTTGGACTGGGTACCGGCGCATTTTGCAACCGATGCACACGGATTGGCAGAATTTGACGGACAGTGCATATTTGAACATCCCGATCCCCGTTTGGGAGAGCATCCTGAATGGGGAACGAAGATATTTAATTATGGCAAAAATGAAGTGAAAAACTTTCTGGTAGCCAATGCTCTGTTCTGGCTGAGAGAGTTCCATGTAGACGGTATCCGTGTAGATGCAGTAGCATCCATGCTGTATCTGGATTACGGTAAAAAGGAAGGACAATGGCTGCCGAATAAATTTGGCGGCAATAAAAACCTGGAAGCCATTGAGTTCTTCCATCATCTGAATTCAGTGATCCGCGGAACTTATCCGGGATTTTTGACGATTGCCGAGGAATCTACCGCATGGCCTAATGTTACCAGTGGTATCGGGGAGGAAGGCTTAGGATTTTCCTTCAAGTGGAATATGGGCTGGATGCATGATTTCTGCGAGTATATGAAGCTGGATCCTCTGTACCGCAAAGGCGATCATTACGCCATGACCTTTGCCATGAGCTATAACGACAGTGAGAATTATATTCTGCCATTGTCTCATGATGAAGTGGTACATCTGAAGTGCTCCATGGTGAATAAAATGCCCGGATATCCGGCAGATAAATATGCCAACCTTCGTGTGGGGTATAGCTACATGTTCGGGCATTCCGGCAAGAAATTATTATTTATGGGACAGGATTTCGGACAGGAACGAGAGTGGAGTGAAGAGCGTGAGCTTGACTGGTATCTGTTAGGAGAGAAACTGAATCAGGGCGTACATACTTATGTAAAGGAGCTGTTAAAGCTGTATCGTAAATACCCTGCTCTGTACGAGATTGACAATAACTGGGACGGCTTTGAATGGATGAACGCGGATGATGCGGAGCACAGTACATACTGCTTCGTGAGAAAATGTTCCAGTGGCAAGAATAATCTGCTGTTTGTACTCAATATGACCCCGATGAAATGGGAGAACTATACCGTTCCCGTGCCTAAGAAGAAAAAGTATAAGCTTCTGCTGAACAGTGATGAGGAACGGTTCGGCGGCTGGGGCAACGAGATTCCCACAGAGATTATGGCGGAGAAAAAGCCTTATCATTATAAGGATTATTCCATCAGCTTTGATCTGCCGCCCTACGGTGCAGCAGTATTTCTGTTCTAGGTCAGGTTAAGAAATTACATAAAACAACCGAAATAGAAGATGAGTGTGACCAAAAGTGCACTCATCTTTTTTCATAACTATTCAGAGACATGTAAATATCAATAAGACCTCTTTAAATGCTTGCATTCGTAAGAGGATTTAAAGGACGACAGGCGTGAAGATAACATTTCAGAATCAGACGATCAATGAAACAGACAATAGAACAGAAAGTAACCGGACAGAGAAAAACAGCTGGGGCAAAGACAAGACATGGCGCAGTAAAAAAAACGTAAATGTGAATTTCGGGGCGGTATACGAGAGTGGGCAGGCCGCAGTGTCCATGCCTTCTTTAGAAAAGGAAGAGAACAACAAAGGAAAATCTCTGATGGAGCTGCAGCAGGATGCCGGGAGTGCTAATGTGGCGCTACAGCAGGACTATATGACATTGCTGTCGCATACCATGTCACATGAGGACTATGCGAAGGCCTGTGAGGACGGGTTTGATCCCAGAGAATTAGATCAGGATACAGCGGTCACCATTGTGGATAAGATCAAGGCAGAGTTGGTGCGTTCTGGTCAGCAGATTGCAGGATATACGGATGATATCGACATGGATACCCTGGCGGCAGCGGTAGGAAGTGATACTTTAGCCCGAAGCATCGAAGAGCAGTTCCGTTCCGCGGATCTTCCTTTGACACAGGAAAATATAAATGAACTGAAAAGCGCCTGGGATATGGCGGCTTCCCTGAAGGAACCGGAAGAAGGTGCGGTCAGCTACCTGGTGGATAACGGACTGGAACCGGAGATCTGGAACCTCTATGTGGCAGAGAACAGTGGTGCCAAAGTACAGAATAATGACGTTCCTCAGGAACTGCAGGAGCAGATGGACAAGATAATTGCGGATACGGGATTGACGGTAAACGATGAGAACAGACAGAAGGCACAGTGGCTGGTAAGTGCAGGACTTCCGCTGACCACGGATACGCTGCAGCAGCTTGTGGAACTGGACGGCATTTCCTATCCCATCACAGAGGACGCTTTTGCGCGGGCAGCAGCAGCGACAATTGCAGAGGGGAAATCCCCGATGTATGCGAACCTGGGCAGACAGGATACGATTTATGAAAAAGCAGATAAAATGCTGCAGGACTGGTTCTCAGATGCAAAGTGGGACGCCACGGCAGAGAATCTGGCAGCAAGAAAACAACTGGAAGAGATTCGCCTTCGCATGACGGCAGAAGTGAACGTAAAGCTTTTGCAGAGTGATTTTTCTATTGATACAGCCCCCATGGAGCAGCTGATCGAAGCGCTGCGAAAGGCGGAGGCAGAGGTTGCCGGAAAATATTTTCCCGGTGAGTCTCAGGCAGTGACGAAATATGAGACTTATACCCAGGCAGTGAAGGTGGCTTCTGAATTGCCGGGATTGCCTGCTGGAGTACTGGGACCCTATAGCTTGGAACAGAATGCTGCCACAGAGACAGTTTCTGACTTCCATAAGGAAGGCGCTGCAATGCAGAAAGCCTATGAGGAAGCGGGCGAACGTTATGAGACTCTGATGACGGCACCGAGAAGCGACCTGGGAGACAGCATCCGGAAAGCATTTTCTAATGTAGATGATATCCTGACAGATATGTCATTAGAAAAAACATCGGAAAATCAGCGGGCTGTCCGGATTCTGGCATATAACAGTATGGAAATTACGCCTGAAAATATTGAGAAGGTCAAGGAAGCTGACAGACAGGTCAGTGCAGTAGTGGACAGACTGACACCGAAAAATGTGTTACAGATGATCCGGGATGGTGTAAATCCTCTGGAGAAGACCTTTGACGAACTGGAATCCTATTTTTCACAGAACCCCGAAAGCTATGAGGAAGAAGTGGAGGACTACAGCCGTTTCCTATATCAGTTGGAACGGAAAAAGGATGTTACAGAAGAGGAACGAAAAGCGTATATTGGAATTTATCGAATGGTGCATCAGGTCGAGAGAGAGGATGGCGCAGCGGTGGGCGCGGTAGTAAATACCGGTGCAGATTTACAATTTTCCACTCTGCTGACGGCAGCCAGGAGCAGAAGGGCTTCTCATATGGACTGGAAAGTGTCGGAGGATACCGGGCTGACACAGGAGATTCATTTGTCCGAGAATAATATATCTGAACAGATTCGGATGGGTATGGCAAAAGAGGTTCTGACAGAGGTGTCAGATGATGGCGAAAGCAGAGCAGCGTATGACCGGGAAGGACTGCAGCAGATGCGTGAGGCGGGAAATACGGCACCGGAAGCCGCAGAACTACTGCAAAGGGGAGAAGTTCCCATCAGCGCATCGAATCTTTTGACGGCCCAGGCACTTATGGATGATCCGGCGGAGATGTTTGGCAATCTGCGCAGATACAGAGAAAAGTATCGGCAGGAAAAAGAAATGCTGCAGACAGCAGGCAGCGAAGTGCCTGCCGGGACAGAAACTTCCGAACTGTGGGAACAGCTGGATCAGCAGAATTTTGCAGAGGATTATCGGACCATGCTTCAGAATACGGCAGAAGATGTGGAGACCATGAGTCTGGAACAGGCGGATGAACATCTGGATGTAAAACAGCTGCAGCTGGTACACAAGCAGCTGCGCCTTGCGGAGAGCCTTCAGGCGAAGCAGGAATATTTTCTCCCGATGTACCTGGGCGGGCAGCTGGCGGGAGTCCATCTTACCTTACAGCAGAGAGCCGGAACTGCCGGTGCTGTGGAGATCCGGGTGAATGTCGGAGATATGGAGTTGGAGGCACATTTACAGGTAAAGGGAGACACCATCGATGGCTATCTCGTAGGAAATACACCGGAAGAGGTTACGAAATTAGAGAAGACCTCCGATATATTCCTTGAACGGATTCAGACAGATACTTCTGCAGACTGGAAAGCGGAAAAGCTTCCCATCGTCAGCTCCCGGGATATGACAAGGATGGCAGCCGGAGAGACAAAAAATGCAGATACCATAGAGAGTCGGATCGATACGGAACAGTTGTACCGTCTGGCAAAAGGATTCCTGCAGGCTGTCGCAGACAGCAGCGGAAAGTAAGGAGTAACACATGAGAATCAATTACAACGTATCGGCAATGTTATCCAACAATGCCTTATCCACAAATGACGATCTGCTGTCCAAATCATTGGAGAGACTTTCTTCCGGACTGAAGATCAATCACGCCAAGGACAACCCTGCCGGATTGGCAATGTCCAAGCGTATGAATGCTCAGATCGAGGGACTGTCCGTGGCCAATCAGAATGCCAGTGACGGCGTATCTATTATAGAGATTGCGGACGGAGCCATGACAGAGATCAGTGAGATGCTGCAGCGTATCAATGAGCTTTCCGTCAAGGCTGCCAACGGCACTATGACAGATGATGACCGCGCAACCATACAGGATGAAGTAGCGCAGCTGAAGGAAGAGATCACCCGTATCTCGGATACCACGGAATTCAACGGTCAGAAGCTGCTGAACGGAGAATTTGATCTCAAGGGATACACCGATAAGCAGGAGATTAAAGTAAATTATTGCTCTCCGGATGTACCGGTAAAAGAATATACCATACAGTCTATGAAATTTAAGAAAGATGCAGAGGGAAATTTTGAAGTAGACGGAGATATTAAATTCGGAGACGGATTTAAAGAAGTAGAACCCTTAAAGACGGATATGAAGGATAATCTTCTGACGATCACCGGCACGAACGGCTTTGAAATGCGTCTGGATGTATCGGAAGCAAAAGAGGGAGATTCCTATGATGGCATGAAGATCGATGCTACCGGTATCGGAGCAATGCGTCTGCAGATCGGAGCCAACGAAGGACAGGTACTGGAGGTTAATATTCCCGCGGTTACTCTGCAGAACATGGGAATTGAAGATATTGATGTGAATACGCAGGAAGGGGCAAAGGATGCTATCTCAAGAGTTGATGGTGCCATCAAATATGTATCCTCCGTCCGCGGCAGACTGGGAGCATTTCAGAACCGTCTGGAGTCTTCCATTAACAGCCTGGATGTTACCAGTGAGAACATGACTGCGGCATATTCCCGTATTATGGATGTGGATATGGCGGAGGAAATGACCTCTTACACTACCTATCAGATTCTGGCACAGGCCGGGACCTCCATGCTGGCCCAGGCAAACGAGAGACCGTCCCAGGTGTTACAGCTGTTGCAGTAATGGATTCCGATGAAGTGAGGATTCAAAATGACAAAAGAATGTAAACAACAATTTACCTTGCGGATCACACAGGCCAATGCCACACAGCTGGTGGTCATTCTCTACGAAATGACATTACAGTATCTTGCAGATGCTGAGCAGGCAGCAGAAGATGCGCAGTTTTTGGAAGCGGTTCGCAAGACCAGGGGATGTATCAATGAACTTTTGAATTCTCTTCACAGAGAATACAGTCCGGCGGCAGAGCTTTCCAGGCTGTATCTGTATTGTATCCGCAGACTGGCGGCGTGCGAAGCAAAAGCCGACAGAACGGCACTGCAGGACATCCGGAAGGTAATAGCACCGCTCTGTGATGCTTACAGACAGATTCAGGATCAGAATCCGTCCGGTCCTGTGATGAATAATTCGCAGACCGTGTATGCGGGACTGACTTACGGAAGAAATCAGTTAACCGAAAACATGGCTGACCAGGGCTCGAATCGGGGAATGCTGGTATAAAGTTTTTTCCTGCCGCACAGGCTGGGAAGCGGCGAGTTCGGTGAGGTGCTGATACCGTTTCTGCAAAGCATTAATTTCATAGATATAACTGTCGATCAGATCACTTTCGATTGCATTATCGAAACCCGCATAGGCGATATCCAGAGCCTGGCGGGTTTTTCTTATGGATTCTTTTAAATCCAACGGTGCGAGATCTTCTTCGATCATTTCGGAATTTGTATTTACCTGACTAAAAAAGATTTTCATGTAAAAATCCATCCTTTCTGCTAACAGTATAGGAAGCAGAAAGGGAAAATATACCTGCCTAACATAAAACTGGAAGACATTTTTGCGAAAAATGGGAATAGATTATAACAAACAGCGGAAAGATCGGGAGGACAACAATGGAGCATCCGGAGAATCTATTGTGGATTATTGGGGCAGCAGTCCTGCTCTTTGCCATAAGTTTTTTGGGAAAAAAGGCGGAGTGGTTTTTAAACCTTGTATTGCGGAGTGTTTTTGGAGTGATCTTTATGTATTTCATAAATTGGGGGATAGAGATTCTGGGATTTACAGTAGCAGTGGGAATCAATGCAGCTACAGTTCTGACAGTGGGTATTTTGGGATTTCCGGGAATCCTGGTATTATACGGCCTGGCAGTTTATCATATGCTTTGACAGATGAAAATGCCGTAAAATCAAGGAGTTGCGGGATTTTGGAAGGCCGTATGAGAAAGGTGATTGTTAAAATGTGCCAAAGATTATTTTTTTACGGAAAAACACTTGTCAGACGAAAAAACAACGTCTATAATCCATCTTACAACCAATCGCGATGGTTGTATCAAATATCTTATAAGATCTGAAAGAATTCTTTTATGGGATAGAGTCATCCCACATTACCACTTGTAAATCGAAGGAAAGGAGAGTGAGAATGCAACGAACACAGTAATAAAGGGTGTATTATGTTTTCTATTAAGTATTGCCTGCGGATATGATTACAGAAGCCGCAGAATCCCCAACGGCCTGATCCTGAGCTGCCTGATCGCCGGAGCGGCATTCCGATGGTGGGAACAGGGGATTTATGGAATTATGGAATATTTTTGCAATGTTTTACTGACGACAGTGGCATTCTATCTGTTTTTTTATATTGGTGCCATGGGAGCCGGTGACGTGAAGCTCCTTGGTGTCTGCGCAGGATATTTTTCCGGTGAAAAAGTTCTCTGTTTTCTATTTTTCGCGCTGCTATTCGCAGCAGTTTTTGCACTTTGCAAAATGTACCTGGCACGTAATCTGTGGGACAGATTGTGTTATCTGGGTGAATATGTGTGGGATGTTGTCCGCTGTGGACGCTGGAAGGCGTATTTTGCAGAGGAGAGAGCACATCCGGCAAGTGGAATCTGTATGGCCGGTCCCGTTTTTTGCAGTGTGCTGTTATACATAGGAGGAGTTTATTGATGGAACAGAAGGAAGCGGTTATGGTTCTGTTCGACCGTGAAGAAGAGTATGCGAGACTTCTTTCGGAGTTTTTGAGGAGGCAGAAGGAACTGCCATGGGAGATCCATACATACACAAAGATGGAGGAACTGCTGGAACGGGAGAAAAATGGGGAGGTGACAATGCTGGTAGTGGCGGAATCTTCCTGCATGGATACGCTGAGTACATTGGAGCCGGCATGCCAGGCGATTCTTAATGAAAGCGGGACACTTCGCTTTCACCAGTTTCCGAATATCAATAAGTACCAGGAAGCTGACAAGGTGTGGAAGGAATTGCTGGAATTGTATGTGGAGACGGTGGGAACACAATTGCCGTTTTTGTGTGCAGAGTATAAGACAAAATTTATAGGTATCTATTCCCCGGTACATCGATGTCTGCAAAGTTCTTTTGCACTGACGCTGGGCCAATTGTTGTCAGAAAAACATCCCACTTTGTATCTCAATTTTGAACACTATATTGGGATCTCAGAACTCCTTCCGGAGAGACAGAGCAGAGACCTTGCAGATCTGCTGTATTTTCTGACAGGAGATGCGGGAAAATTTTCTTTACGGATGCAGACGGTCATCCAGCACAAAGGCGGTCTGGATTACATTCCCCCGATGCGCAACGGTCAGAACCTGTTGGAAATCCCGCCGGAAGAGTGGAGAAACCTCTTCCAACGGATCGAAGAACTCGGAAAATATGAATATGTCATACTGGATCTGAGCGAAAGTATACAGGGATTGTTTGAGGTACTGCAGATATGCACCAGAGTATTTACGCTGACCAAAGAAGATAAAATGTCACGAATGAAACTGGATCAATATGAGCAATTGCTTGCTTTGTGCGAAAAAGACACGGTAAAAGGCAAAACCCGTAAACTTGCTTTACCCTTTTTTCAAAAGCTTCCCACAGAAATGGAGCAATTTACCAGAGGAGAATTGGCGGAGTATGTGAGGAAAGAAATAGCAATGCTGGAAAATTAGAACAGGGAGAGAAAAAATGGATTACTTGGAACAGAGAAGAAAGCTTCGACAAATGGTGCAGGAGAGACTGGATTACGGAAGAGACTACACGGATGAAGAGGTAGAGGATACGATTGATGAAGTTCTCATGGAACAGGAAAATCTGGAATTGTGTTCTGTGGAATTGCGGAGACGATTGCGTAAGGAATTGTTTGATTCCCTGAGACGGCTGGATATTCTGCAGATTTTTGTGGATGACAGCTCTGTTACGGAGATTATGATCAATGGACTGGATCATATTTTTGTAGAGAGGGACGGACAGCTGCAGGAACTGGATCGGGCTTTCGATTCCATGGAAAAGCTCCAGGATGTGATTCAACAGATCGTGGCCGGATGTAACAGAGTGGTAAATGAGGCATCACCAATTGTTGATGCGCGATTAAGCAATGGCGCCCGTGTGAACATTGTGATGAGTCCCATTGCATTGAATGGACCCATCATTACCATAAGACGTTTTCCGGATAAACCGATCACCATGCAAAAACTGATCGCGATGGAAACTATATCTCCGGAAGCTGCGGATTTTTTGAAGACACTGGTAAAGGCGGGATATAACATTTTCGTCAGTGGAGGAACCGGTAGCGGGAAGACGACCTTTTTGAATGTATTATCCGGATTCGTTCCGCCGGAACAGCGGATCATCACCATCGAAGACAGCGCGGAACTGCAACTTCAGGGAATTCCCAATCTAGTGCGCCTGGAGACACGGAATGGCAATGCGGAAGGATGCAGAGAGATCGGAATCCGGGAACTTATCCGCTCATCTCTGCGGATGCGGCCCGACAGGATCATTGTAGGCGAAGTGAGAGGCGCGGAAGCTATTGATATGCTGCAATGCATGAATACCGGGCATGACGGCAGTATGTCTACGGGGCATGCAAACAGTGCAGCAGATATGTTGTCGAGACTGGAGAATATGGTACTCATGGGAATGGATCTGCCGCTTCCGGCGATCCGCAACCAGATAGCATCCGGCGTGGATATTATTGTGCACCTGGGGAGAATTCGGGATAAAAGCAGAAAGGTGTTGGAAATTACAGAAGTAGTGGGTTGTGAGAACGGCGAAATCCGTCTGAATCCATTGTACTGCTTTGAAGAACTGGGGGAGAGCAGCGAAGGTAATGTAGTTGGTAAATTACAGAAAAAGGGAGGCTTGCTTCATGAAGGGAAACTTAAAGCGGCCGGACTTTCGTGAATTGATGAATCCTTTGCTGCGCACAACAGCCGGAATTCTCTTTTTTTCCTGGTTCTTCTATCGTTCGGTGTTTGCTGTCATTCTCTTTATTTTCCCGGGAATCCTTTATTTCCGGAAATGTGTCAGAAAACAGAGGGAGAAAAAACGATGGGAACTGACCGTGCAGTTCAAGGAATGTCTTCTTGCGGTTGCTAATTCACTCAGAACCGGATACGCCGTGGAAAATGCTTTCTTGGAGAGCAGAGAAGATATTCGTCTGCTTTTTGGCGAACGATCCGCAATGTATGGTGAACTGGAACTGATCCGCAGAGGAATGATCGTAAATATCACATTGGAAGAACTGATAGGAGATCTGGCAGAACGCAGCGGATGTGAGGAGATTCAGCAGTTTTCGACGATACTCGCTGTGGCGAAAAGGGGAGGAGGCAATGTATCGCAGATCATACGAAATACTGCAGAATTGATCAGCGATAAAGTGGAGACGACACAGGAGATGATGACATTGCTGCAGGGAAGACGCCTGGAACAGAGAGTGATGGAAGTGATGCCTTTTGCAATCTCATTCTATATAGGTGTCACATATCCGGGTTATTTTGTATCGTTGTATCATAACATAACCGGATATATCATAATGACAGTATGCCTTGCAATCTATTTGTGCGCCTATATCGTAGGAGAGAAGATCATGGAACGGATTGGTGAAAGTCTCTAAAGGGAGAATACTATGGAACGAAAAAAGGGTGTAGTGGAGATCTTCTATCAGGTAGTGCTCATAATATACAAGAAAATGCACCTGTGGAAAATACCGGTTCCGGGAAGAGACAGGGTAAAGACAGATCTGAGCCGTTTATATCCCGGAGAAAATCAGGAGGAGCGCATTACAGAGTATTATGTAAGGAAGTTAACAATGTCCCTCATAATATTTTTCGTGGGAATTCTTCTGATATTGTTTGTTGTACTTGGAAAAAGTGAAGGAAATTCTATAAAAAACGGTTGGATGAAGAGGGCAGATTCCGGAAGCGGAAGCAAGGACTATGTTATTATCGGAAAAGTAGAGGATGGAAGTCAATATTCCTTTGCACTTACAGTACAACCCAGAAAATACCGTCAGGAGGAATTGCAAAAATTGTTTGATGCTTTCCGGGAGGAGCTGCCGGGCCTGATCTGCGGAGGCAATGAATCATTGGACTGTGTCAGGGAAGATCTGCAATTGCAGGAGGAATATGATGATTACCCTTTTACGGTTACATGGAAGAGCGACTGCATGGATGTTATCAGTCCGGAGGGGAAAGTATATCCTCAGGAGCAGGACAGCACGGTGCGTTTGAAAGCGGAACTTGCTTACGACGAATACCAGTGGGAGACAGAAACGTCGGTTACCGTAAAAAATCAGAGTGATGCAATCGACAAAAGCGAAAAAGCTGTTCTGGAAATAATGCTGGAAAATGCACAGACATCAGATCCGGAGCAGGAAGCTTTTATGCTGCCTGAGTCAATTGACGGTAAAAAGGTATCGTGGAGACAGAGAAATCTGACGGAGCTTCAATTACTGTTGGGAACGTTAGTGACGATTGTGGCAGTCTTCTTTTTTAAGGATCGGGATATTCATGAGCTTGTAGAGAAAAAGAAGCAGGAAGAAAAAAGGAAGTACCCGGAAATACTGCAAAAAATAACATTATATCTGGAAGCAGGACTGACGGTACGGGCAGCAGTGAATAAGATAGCGGAAGATTATGAACAGACACGGAAGAAAGGAGCAAAGGAACAGGCAGCATACGAAGAATTATTGATTGCAGTCCGTGAGATCCGTATGGGTGTGTCGGAGGGCGCGGCATATGAAAAATTTGGAAAAAGGACAGGAGTTCGGGAATATATCCGATTGAGTACTTTCCTTACGCAAAATGTAAAAAAGGGAAGCACCATGCTTTTACAGCAATTGCGCGAAGAGGCAAAAGAAGCAGAAGAAATGAGAATGCGCAATGCCAGAAAATTATGTGAGGAGGCATCTACAAAATTATTGTTACCAATGATAATGCTACTCTTGGTTGTTATGATTTTAATTATGTTTCCCGCGTTTTCCAATGTGGGAGTTTAGAAAAGGAGAAAAATATGAACCATTTAAAAACGTTTCGACAATTTATAAAAGAAGAGGATGGAATGGGAACTGTAGAGGTGATTCTGATCATCGTGGTACTGGTGGGTCTTGTAGTGATCTTTAAAGAAAAGATTACGGAGATCGTTAATTCTATTTTCAGTAAAATTACCAACCAGACGAAAAAAATATAAGAGCATGACCTTATGAAAGAAAACGGATACATGACAATATATCTTGCGCTTACACTTGGTGTGATGATTTCACTGTGCCTTGCGTTGATAGAAGGTTGCCGGTACCGGGGAATCTGCCTGGAAACAGAATGTGTTATGGACATAGGAATGGATAGTATTCTGGCGGAATATCACAGGGAGTTATTCGACCAGTATAATTTTTTCGCAGTAGATTGTTCCTATGGAACCGAGCATGGGACGACAAAATTGACAGAAGAACACCTCCTGGAATATATGAATCACAATTTTTCGCTGGAAGATATTTTCCTCGATAAATTTCTGTATCGTGATTTTTTTGCGCTGGAAGCAGAAAAAGCAGAAATGACAAAGGCAGCTTTTGTGACCGATGGGGATGGAGAAGTCTTTCGCAGAATGGCGGTGGACGCAATAGAAGATGATGTCGGCATCGGACTTTTGCAACAGATAAAAGAATGGGTGAAGACCATAAAATCCCGTGGACTGTTGGAACGCAGTGTAGAAGAAGAAAAACAGACCGTGGATGCGCAGATCCGGGAATACGACGGAAGAGAAACGGCTGACGGAAAAGTAATTCATATCGAAAATCCCACAGAGGCATTGGAGGAAAAAAAGAAAAGCGGAATACTTTCACTGGTGCTTCCCGAAGAAGAGATTTCAGATCGCAGAATAGAAACAGAACAATTCATAGAAGCGAGAGAGGAGCGAGATCAGATCAATCGGGGAAATATTGTGCTACAATCCCAGACGGAATGGGAAAAAGAGAAGGAAAGAATATTATTTCATGAGTATCTGCTGAAATATATGGGAAGGTATAGTACTGAGAAAAAAACCAGTCCGCTGTGGTATCAGGTGGAATATATCATCGCAGGAGAAGAAAGTGACCGGGAAAATCTTCGTTATGTGATAAACAGGATATTTGCGATCAGGGAAGCCGCCAATGCCGCTTATTTGTTCGGAAGTGAAGAAAAATATGCGGTTGCGGAAGTTTTGGGTGAAGCGCTGGCAGCAGTTATGATGGTTCCGGAAATAGGAGAATTGTTTACAATCTCATTGATACTTGGGTGGGCATTTGCGGAGAGCGTGTATGATGTCAGAACAATGCTTGCCGGAGACAAAATACCTTTACTGAAAAGTGACAGCACCTGGCACTGCGGATTACAGATGATATTACAGGGAAACCTGACGGATGAGGGACGTTCCGGAGATGCGGATGCTGTGACGGATCTGGGTTATGAGGACTATCTGAGAATATTTTTGTTGCTTTGTGATGAAAGAACCGTCACCTACAGAGCAATGAATATTGTGGAGCAGGATATCAGAGTTACCCCCGGGAATCAGAACTTTTGTCTGGATGCATGTATTGCGGAACTTCAAATGAATGTAAAGGTGAAGAGCCGATATGGATATAGTGTTGAGATAGAACGCCAAAAATCTTATATAACGTCCTTCGAAGCGGCGATGGGTATGTCGGAGTAAAAAGGAGGTGGGCGGTGATGTCCTCTTTATGGGAACAATGCAAAACAACTATGAAACAAAAACACATGAGACCTTCTCCGAAAATAAGAAATATTCTTAACCCATGTAAAAAAATTCTCCCCGCAAAATTATCATTAGTCATTGAATACATAAAGAGGATATCACTGCCCATGCTCCAAAGGACCTGCGTCAGGGGAAGTATGACGGTAGAAGCAGCGCTGGTGCTGCCCCTGTTTTGCTTTTTTGTGATTTCTATGGGTAATGCCATAGAAATCATAAGGCTGCACGGAAATCTGGAAGTGGCATTGTGGAATGCCGGGCGGCAGATCAGTGTCTACGGTGCATTACCGGAGGGGCAGCAGGGTTCTGCAGATCACAGACTGGAGGCAGTTGCCGTATCTTATACTTATGTCAAGGAACAGATCGAAGAACAGCTGGGAGAGGAATATCTGGAAATGTCACCTTTGGACGGAGGAAGTGATGGATTACAGTTCTTGGAGAGCGATATTGAAGGTGACATTTATACAATCAATATGACTTATAGGATTGCGGGAATATCTCAACTGTCAGGATTCAAAAAATTTCGAATGGCCAATCGTTATTATGGCCATATGTGGAATGGGTATGAAATTCCGGAGGCGGAAGACGAAGAGTATATATATGTTACGGAAAACGGTAGAGTATATCATACGAACAGAGAATGTACGCACATTCGGCTATCCGTCCGTGTGGTGGAAGCGACAGAGGCTCTGCGGGAGTACAGACCATGTGAAAAATGCACAGACAAAATACCGCATCCGACAGGAGGACTGCTATTTTTCGTTTCGGAAAACGGAGAATGTTATCACAGCCGGCGGGATTGCCCCGGATTAAAACGGACAGTACAAAAAATTCCCAAAGAGGAAGCTTTCAAATATGAAGTGTGTAGCAGATGCAGGGGAAACAATTCGAAAGATAGGTAAAACAAAATGGTATTTTGGGTGGAAAAAATCATATGGAGTGTTTATCTCGGAAAGATAAGCCTGTGTGATATTCGGAAAAGAACAATTCCGGTATGGCTGCTGTTTTTAGGAAGCTTACTTGTCATAACAGATATCTGCATAATGGGCTGGAAAACAGAGATTATTGTAGAAATGGTACCGGGGATAATATTGCTTCTACTGACAAAGATGACGGAAGCAATCGGCATGGCGGACGGCATTGTATTGATCCAGTTGGGAAGTATATGCAGAGATGGACAGGCATTGCTTATATTTTGTCTGAGCCTTATTTATATATTTCTGTATTCTATGATTCTTTATATGCTTAGACGGGATCGAAAAAGGCGTATTCCGTACATTCCTTTTTTATTTTTGGCTTATTTAACCACCTGGATGATATAAAACCGGAGGAAATGTAATTATGAAAAAAGAGTCTGATGCGTATTTTACAGTAGAAGCTGCAATTCTTTACCCGATAATTCTGTCAGTTATTTTATTAATGACCTATTTGTTACTTTTTCAATATGACAGATGCCTGTTGGAACAGGATATAGGAAAAGCGACCGTTCTCAGCGGAAGTAAGTGGACACTTACAAAAGAGCAGCTGAATGACTATATGCAGAAGAAAGCATTGCATTTTAACGAGGAGAAATATATTGCGTGGGAGAATGAGGACCCATTGTGGAATCTGGAAAAAAACGATGTCATTCTTGAAAAAACAGGACGACTCAGATATCCTTTTGCCGGTATGGGAACGCAAGAAAAATATTGGAGTGCCAAAGCTTCTTTTCAAGTGGATAGGATTTCGCCGATATTTTGGCTGAGAAGAAGCAGAAATGTACAGAACAAAAGGGATAATACGGAAGAAAATAATTAAGAAGGGAAAGTTTAGCTATGATAAATACAGAATATATTCGAAGCCTGAATGCAAACTATGAAAGAATGGCTCTGGGAGAAAAGCCGGAGGAAAAAAGATATCAATATTGTATGATCAGCCGGGGAGGAATCAAGGGATTGCTCCCATGCAGCCTGCGATATATTGATGGAAATGCCTATCTGTATTATGACATTACATCTAGACAGAATATAGCACAGCTTTTTGATAAAAAGGTGATAAACAGACAGTGGCTGACTGATTTTTTGTGGAGCATGAGAAGAGTCCGACAGGAAATGTCCCGCTTTTTATTGGAGGAGAGCAATATCGTATGGTTTCCGAATCATATCTATCAGGATTTGGAAAAGAATGATTTCTATTTCATATACATTCCTTATTGCAGGCAGGAGACCGGTTTTCATGAATTACTGGAATACCTGATAGAACATATTGATTACCAGGATGAAGAAATGGTGGAATATTTGTATAAGGCATATGAACAGTATGAGACGGCCGGAGAAGTGTATCTGCAGCAGAAAATTTATGAAGATGCGGAATGCCTGCGGATCTCCGGAATCGATCCAACAGAACATACAAAAGAGGAAATGATACAACAGAAGACGGAGGATATTTTGCCGGCAGAAGAAAAAATAGAGAATAAACGGGAAGAAAATCGAACGACAGGTGAGAAAAAGAGTTTATTTGCATTATGGGAAAACCGCAAAAAGAAAGAGAAACAAGAAAGGGAAAATTATAGCAGAAATCTGCAACTGACCATGAACGGATATGCGGTAGCAGAGGAAACGGCATATGAAGAGGAAGATATGGGTCGGACTGTATATATGGGAGAACAGTCGGCAATGCGTGAAATAAAACATCGATTGCTGACGGAAGAAGGATCACTGATCGCAACATTGGACCAGGAAGCTTATACAATAGGCAAGAAAAGGGGAGAGGCGGATCTGGTACTGGAGGATCTGTCGATCAGCAGACTTCATGCCAGAATTGTAAAAGAAGAAGACGGATATTATCTGGAAGATATGAATTCCACGAATGGAACTTTCAAAAACGGACTGCGCATGCAGCCTTATGAGAAAAGAAAATTGGAAGAGGGTGATGAGATAACCTTTGGAAAAAGGACATTGATATACCGTTGATATAAGTATGACATCCTTTTGGTTGACGCAATGCCGGAAACAGTGGTACATTTTAGATATTGATATTAAGGATGATCATTTCCGGAGGAACAGGATAGATGCAAAAAAGACAGAACCTTCCTATTGTGTGCGGAACACTTGTGGTAATCAATGTTATTGTGTATCTGATATGTACTTTTACGGGGGATCTGTTATATAATATAGGCGAACTGGACGCAGTAGCTGTGTTGCGGTATGGGGAGTATGGAAGAATTTTATCATCCACTTTTTTACATGCGGGCATAGAGCACCTTTTTAATAATATGGTAATCCTGTTTTTTCTGGGAGCAATGATAGAAAAAGTAACAGGGCATTTACAGTTTTTGATTCTGTATTTATTATCCGGGATCGGCGCCAATATTTGTTCTCTGATTTATAAGGTGATAGCAATGGAAAGAATTGCTTCGGTAGGGGCGAGCGGTGCGATTTTCGGCTTGGACGGAGTGTTGTTGGCATGGATTTTACTGGATCGGAGATCTATGCCGGATGTTACACCCAAACGAGTAATACTGATGATCGCGTTATCTCTTTATAATGGATTCACGGCGCAGAACGTGGACAATGCAGCGCATGTGGGCGGGCTTTTGACCGGTTTCCTGGCAGGGGCATTGCTCTGTATGATAAGAAAGCAAAAAAGAAATCGAGAGGTGTAGACTTGAATATCAATATCTATTACGGAGGACGGGGGATTATTGATGATCCTACCATTTATGTCATCAACAAAATGCAGGAAGTCCTGGAGGAGCTACGTGTACACGTGGAGCGGTATAACCTCTATGACGGCAAGACCAACATTACAACATTGCCGCAGACGCTAAAAGAAGCAGACGGTATTATCCTGGCAACTACGGTGGAATGGTACGGTATTGGCGGCTATATGCAGCAATTTCTGGATGCCTGCTGGCTATATGGTGATAAGGAAGCCATTGCCGGTATTTATATGTGTCCGGTAGTAATGTCTACTACATATGGAGAGAGGGAAGGTAAACTGAACCTGGCTACGGCATGGGAGATCCTGGGTGGACTGCCCTGCAGTGGAATCTGCGGATATATAGAGAATACTGTGTCTTTGGAAATGAATGAGCAGTATGGCCATATTATTGAGAAAAAAGCGGAGAACATGTATCGCACCATCAATCAGAAACTGGCCAGTTTTCCGGCCAGTAATAAGGTGATGAGACAGAAAATTACAATTCCGAAATCCATTAATCTTACGCCGCAGGAGACGGAGCAGCTGTCGGAGTATGTGTCGGATGACAGTTATGTGCAGAGGCAGAAAGAGGATATTCAGGAGCTTACCAGCATGTTCCGTGGAATGCTGGATAATAACGGAGCAGATGGTGAAGAAGAATATCTCAGTGAATTTAAGAAGGCATTTGTTCCACAACCGGGTTTTGAAGCAATTTATACTATTATAATAGAAGAAAAGAAAGCACCTATGTGGATTGCAGTGAATGGAACCTCTGTGGATTGCGGCTACGGAGAAACCGAAAAACACGATGTTGAGATGTCTATGAACCGAGCTGCAATGGAAGATATTATAAATGGAAGAATGACTTTTCAGAGAGCATTTATGTCCGGCGTTATGCAGCGCATGAAAGGGGATTTCCGTATTTTGAGAACCTTGGATCAGGCATTTCCCTTTGAGGAAAAGGATAGATAAACAGATAGGAGCGAGAAAGATGAAAAAAGAGGATTGTATTTTCTGTAAAATTGCGAATGGAGATATTCCTTCCAAAACATTGTACGAAGACGAAGATTTCAGAGTAATTTTGGACCTTGGACCGGCAACAAAGGGTCATGCTCTTATTTTACCCAAGGAGCATGCGGATAACTTATATGAATTACCGGATGAGACAGCATCGAAAGTATTTGTCCTTGCGAAGAAGCTTGCGATAAAAATGAAGGAAAAACTGAACTGCGACGGCTTGAATATTGTTCAGAACAATGGAGAAGCAGCTGGACAGACAGTACAGCATTTTCATATGCATCTGATTCCCCGCTATGTGAATGACGGACAGAAGATTTTATGGACACCGGGAGAGAGCACACCGGAAGAACTGGAAGAGGTTTGTAGAACAATTACAGAATAACATGGTGAGAGTATGAGAACAGTAGATGTGAGCGTTTTGGCGCAAAATATCAGTGAAATGTGTATCGAGGCCAATCATTATCTGTCGGAAGATATGAAGACTGCTTTTACCGAGGCACAAAATCGGGAACAGGCTCCTTTAGGCAGACAGATTCTGAGTCAGCTACAGGAAAATATGGAAATTGCAGAGAAAGATATGATTCCTATCTGCCAGGACACCGGTATGGCCGTGGTGTTTTTGAAAGTAGGTCAGGACGTTCATTTTGTAGGCGGAAATGTGGAAGATGCTGTGAACGAGGGAGTTCGCCGCGGATACGTGGATGGATATCTACGTAAATCGGTGGTAAGAGATCCGATTTATCGTGAAAATACCAGGGATAATACACCGGCAATCATTCATTACAGTATTATTCCCGGAGACCGCATTACTGTCACTGTTGCACCGAAAGGTTTTGGAAGTGAAAATATGAGCCGGGTGTTTATGCTGAAGCCGGCGGATGGAATAGAAGGTGTGAAAAACGCAATCCTTACTGCCGTAAAGGATGCCGGACCGAATGCTTGTCCGCCGATGGTGGTGGGAGTGGGTATCGGCGGCACTTTTGAAAAATGTGCTTTGCTGGCGAAGGAGGCTCTGACCAGACCGATTGATAAACACTCTGAGATCCCTTATGTAAAAGAACTGGAGGAAGAGATGCTGGAGAAGATCAACAGAACCGGCATAGGTCCCGGTGGATTGGGAGGGACAACAACGGCACTTGCGGTAAATATTAACACATATGCAACCCATATTGCCGGATTACCGGTTGCGGTAAATATATGTTGCCATGTGAACAGACACGCAGTCAGAGAAATCTGATATCCCGGATGACAAAGCAATGGAGAAAACAGTATGGACAGATACGTAAATGTACCACTTAGTGAGAAAGATGCCCACTCATTAAGGGCGGGGGATTATGTATATTTAACAGGCACAATATATACGGCAAGAGATGCAGCGCACAAGAGAATGCAGGAGACTTTGGACAGAGGAGAAGAACTTCCGCTGAAAATGGAAAATAATGTGATCTATTATATGGGACCGTCTCCTGCCAGAGAGGGCAGACAAATAGGATCTGCAGGACCGACCACAGCCAGCAGAATGGATAAGTATGCACCGAGACTTCTTGATCTTGGACTGAAAGGAATGATCGGAAAGGGAAAAAGGTCAAAGGAAGTAGCGGATGCGATCGTTCGCAACGGAGCTGTTTATTTTGCTGCAGTAGGAGGTGCAGGCGCATTATTGTCAAAGTCAATTACCTCGTCGGAAGTGATTGCTTATGATGATCTGGGCACAGAAGCTATTCGTAGATTGACGGTCAACAATTTCCCGGTAATCGTAGTCATTGATGCACAGGGTAATAATCTATATGAGACGGCGACGAAGGAGTATTGCCGGGAGTGAGGCAACTGGAGATAACATATGTACAGAATTATACTAATGGTAGTAAGACTTTTTTATAAAGTACCGTATTATCTGATGCGTATCTGGTGGTTGGGAACCCGGAAGAACTTCAATCTGGAAGAAAACTATGCATTTATTAAAAAAGTAACTAAGGCAGCCAATCGGGCCGGAAGAGTAAAAATAGAAAGCTATGGGCTGGAAAATATTCCCAAAGAAAATGGTTTTATTTTTTTCCCGAATCATCAGGGAATGTTTGATGCGCTTGTTTTTCTGGAATCCTGTCCGGTTCCTTTTTCTGTGGTATATAAAAAGGAAGTCAGTAACGTAATACTGTTAAAGCAGGTATTTAAGGCTTTGCATGCAATTGCAATAGACAGAGAAGACATTAAACAGTCTCTTCAGGTAATCAATCAGATGACCGAAGAAGTAAAGAAGGGAAGAAACTTTCTGATTTTCCCGGAAGGAACCAGAAGCCGCATGGGGAATCAGCTGCTTCCGTTTAAGGGAGGAACATTCAAAAGTGCGGTCAGGGCTAAATGCCCCATTGTTCCCTGTGCTCTGATTGATTCATACAAACCTTTTGATGAAAAGTCCATAGCCCCGGTAACTGTAAAATTGATTTATCTGAAACCAATCTGCTATGAAGAATATAAACAATTAAAGACTCCGGAAATTGCAGATCTTGTAAAATCCAGGATTGAAGAAGCTATTAAAGAATATTTATAAACAATATCTACAATTAATAAAAAAAGCAATTGACAAACACATAGACCTTATGTATAATAATTTTTGCGTCACGAAATGACGCCAATAACATATTGGTAGAGACGATTTTCAGATTATGGAGAAATACTCAAGAGGCTGAAGAGGCGCCCCTGCTAAGGGTGTAGGTCGGGCAACCGGCGCGAGGGTTCAAATCCCTCCTGCTCCGTTGACAGAAAGAAAAAGACAGTCAGAATGTTCTGGCTGTCTTTTTTCTTTATATGTTATTATTATATGTTGGTGTCAAAGCAGACAAGTTATTCACAATATTTGCAAAGTTATAAAGGAAATGTGGAATATGACAGAGAGACAGAAAATGATTAGTGGACAATTATACAAGTCAGGAGTAAAGGAACTTGCTAATGACAGAATGTTATGTAAAGAACAGTGCTATGACTTTAATGCATTAAGACCATCACAGACAGAACAACAGACTGCTATGATTAAGAAGATATTCGGTAAGGTGGGAGCTAATTGTTTTATTACAGCTCCATTCTGGTGCGATTACGGATATAATATAGAAGCAGGTGACAATTTCTATGCAAATCACAATCTTGTAATACTTGACTGTGCTAAAGTAACATTTGGTAATAATGTATTCATAGCACCAGATTGTGGTTTCTATACAGCAGGACATCCTGTTGATGCAGCAAGCCGTAATGACGGATGGGAATATGCTTATCCAATAAAAGTAGGTAATGATGTCTGGATAGGTGGAGGAGTAAAAGTAATGCCTGGGGTAACAATAGGTAATAATGTTGTAATAGGTGGCGGAAGCGTAGTTGTGAAAGACATACCAGACAACAGCGTTGCAGTTGGCAATCCATGCAAAGTAATAAAAAAGATAGAACAAGGCAAAGCAAGAAAATATAATATAGAAGAAAAGCAGATATAACTTGTATATAAATGTGGTGTAAACCCCTATATATAGTGTATTTAAAAGAAATTACAACTTTTTTAAAAAAAATTGAAAAAAGTTGTTGACAATGTGTGAACCTGATGATATTATATACAAGTCGCCGCGGTAAGCGGTAACAAATAAGACTTAAAACACCAGATAAATACTGGGTTTGAGCGATATAGATCTTTGATAACTGAATAGAAAGACAACCTTGAAATTCTTTGAGAATTTTAAAATGATTCATTAATGAATCTTGCGAGTATCGAAAGATACACGAACCTAAACAGTAAGTTTTGGTAAAACTATTTAAGCTAGTTAGTTTATAACTGACGAGGCAAACTTTTTATGAGAGTTTGATCCTGGCTCAGGATGAACGCTGGCGGCGTGCTT
>ERZ779880.60-NODE-60-length-166219-cov-30.514558_pt1 | contig 166219 bp, 149 predicted proteins | sample MGYA00511555_ERZ779880 | MGnify/ENA primary metagenome ERZ779880 (study PRJEB29588, sample SAMEA2145815) | human gut metagenome | biome: human gut; feature: human-associated habitat; material: faeces | place: Denmark | collected 2008/2010 ... | reverse complement strand
TCAAAGTGTCAATGTTTGCGGTGATGGATGCGATTTCCGCTGTGAGTGCTTCCTTCGCTGACTGCCTTTCTGCAATCTGCATTGCAAAATCAGCAGTCACAGTTTTGGGCCTATTCTTGCTGCCTTTGGTTCTGGGCATAAAACACATACCTCATTTTCTTTATAAAAATTCAAAAACGATTTTAGTATAGCACTATGCTACTTTTCAATCAATATCAATGGCATAACTTCCTAGTACATATTTGAGGGCTCGTAAAAGACTTTACGACATACCTAAACTGCTTGCCATCTTTTGGGGCAGAATCTTATTCATTACAAAGCCATCAAATAGGAACCTGTTACTACAACCGCAAAATTAAGTACACAGTATACCTATAACTGACAAAATACAAATGCCTCTTACTCTTTGCCAATACAATTCTTTTTTCATAGTAAATTTGGGGGTTATAAGTCCTTTCATTTATCGTTGATTTAACTTTATATTCTAATTTTTACTTTATTAACACCTTTTATCTAATTCCCGTTTTATTTCAGATGAGCAAATACCCGGGGTTCTCTTTAGTCGCACCACATTTTTGCCATGCGCAACGCACCATCGCTCTACATCATCAAAACGGCCACCTTTATGATCTTCTCCTAGCGCAAGAATATCAAAATCCACTTTTTCAAGAAATTCAGGGCTTACCGTCTCATACACAAGTACTTTATCAACGATTCGCAATGCTTCCAGCATTTCAACACGTTCTTCCGTTGTGTACATTACTACTGCATCCGGCTTATATTTTTTAATATAATTTCCATCTTGAACAGCAACAACCAGATAATCCGCATATTTTTTGCACTGCTTAAACAGCCGCAAATGCCCCAAGTGAAAATAATCATATACTCCAAATGTCAAAATTTTACTCATAATCATATTCCTTCTTTAACAGTCTTAACGCAATCTGTAACGGATCATATACTACCCCTTCAATGTTATCTCTATATTTTTCATAAAGGATGGGCAACTCCGTACATCCCAAAATAACAGGCATCTCGTACTCGCCTACAAGTTTTTCAAATATACTTTCAACTTCATCTGTATATTTGTTTTGTTTTACAGCCTCAATACACTCTCGCAGAAGTACATATTGCTCTTTTTCAGGCACCTGACATTTAATACCTTTCTGCGCAAGTGCCTTTTGGTATACTTCGGATTCAATTGTTCCTTCTGAGCCTAGTAAATAAATTTGCTTTATATTATCGTTGGCAATTTGATCTACACAGGAATCTATGATATTTACGACTGCTTTCTTTGCTTCCGGAATTCTTTCAAATATCTTTGGCAAGAAGAGATGAGAAGTATTACAAGCAAGAATAATTCTCGCTGTCCCCCCCCCGATTTTCAAAAGACAATCAATAGAATCTGTCATTTCATCAAGCAATTTGTCCACATTTTCATGATAGAGAAACGCCCTAACTCGGCTTGGCATCGTACATCTATTGTCGATAACGATTCGAGGTCTTTCCCATTCTTTTTCTGCCGGGAAAACTTCTGCATACTGCTTAAAAAGGTTGATTGTTGCATATGTTCCCATTCCACCTAGAACGCAAATGACTAAATCCTTCATTGTTTTATTCCTCTCTCATCCCTGCAGAAACCCAATCTATCGCACTTTCATAGTCCTTCGGAATATTGATTTCTTTTAATCGCATAGAAAAAGCTGTCATTGGAAGATACGGTGCTAATACTTCATACAAATGCGAAGAGTCCCCGTATAGCTTAGACTTATGTACTTTTGCAATTCCAGACCATTGCATATTTCCTGCTTTTTTTGAGAGTGCTATTACTTTGCCATCCTGCACGCTGGAACCAATCGTTTCGTCTGATGCGTTTTCTGTCACTGCTATACATTCACCCGAAAAATCAACAAAACGTTTAAAATCATCTGGATTTATGACCGTATCGCCATCTAGCGTAATAACATATTTTCGCGCACCTAATAAAGCTTTCTTTACGCTGTCTGCCGGACCATTATGTTCATATTCATAGTTGCAAACAAACATAATATCACTACGAAACTGTTTTACCACACTGATAACACGCTCCGCATCAAAGCCAACCACAACACGAATATCGTCAAATTCTCTCAACAGTTTTAATTCTCGAATAATCAAAGGCTCTCCCGCAATGTCCACAAGAGCTTTCGTTGTCCCTATTCCAAGCCTTGTTCCCATTCCTGCGCAGCAAATGATGACTGTAATATCCTTTTTGTCAAAACTCATAGATTGTCCTCCTACAGCAATTTCCACAGAAATTCCGCGCATCTCTTATCTTCATAAAATGCAAAGTCAGCATTTCTAAGAAGGGACTGTGCAATTGGCCTTACGCCACCAAACCCAATCGCAATATCTGCCATTCGCGCCATTCCAGAATCATTGTCTCCATCGCCAATGACAACCATAGGCTGCACAAATTGTCTAACCATCAGCTCTTTATCCGCAACGCTGACGACCTTTGAGATTCGGTCATTTATAACATCTGCTTTGGAACAATAACAATGATTCTCCATCTTCAGCTTTTTCATGAGTCCACTAATCCAAACATCCAAATTTCCAGTAACAACGTAGCAACGGTCTCTATTCTGTTCTATAAACTCTGCAATGTATGGATTTAACGGAATTTCTGAAACTACTTGATTAACCTCAGCTACAGATATATCGCTCAAAATCTTTACTCTATTCAGGAAACTCGTCCTGAATGGAATTTCTCCACGCATTGTAGCTTCCGTTAATCTCCTCATTTCTTTGAGTTTTCCGATTCGTTTTGAGACCTCTGGCAGCACTTCTTTCTGCGTAATCGTTGAATCCATATCAAACAAAAAAATATAATCTGACATTCTATCGTCCCTCACCTGTTACAGTCCAAGTAGTTCTGCCAGCCTTTTTGAAGAGTTTGCATCATGATATTCATAAATATAGTTCCTAATCTTTTCTCTTCTTTCCTTAAAGGAATCATTTTCAGAAACAACATTAACAATAAACGATTCCAGTTGCTCGAAATTATATATTTCAGCTCCTGCAATTAACGTATGAATATCCTCAACCACAAAACCTGCGATATAATCATTCACGTCATCCAAGACATATCCAATGGGCCGATCCAATTGCAAATACTCATATGCCGCACCAGAATAATCGCTGATCAAAGCATCCGCGCACTTCATTAAGGCATAGTTATCAATTTCTAATTTCTTTACTGTCTCTCCAGTCAAGACTTTTATATTCGATTCATCCTTAATTTTCAGGTTTTCCAAATCTTGTTTTGGATGGATTTTTATAATCAAGAAAACATCATTTTCGGCCAGATAATTGTTTAATTTCAAGTACTGTTCTTGTGTTTCGATCAGTGGAATGCCAAGCTTTTGTTCTTTTCTGCTGTCGTTTCTGTGATAGCCGCCACCTTTACGGAACGTGGGCATCCAGAGAATCACTTTTTTATATTTCCGTGATGTTATCTTTCGTATCTCATCCGATTTACTTTCATCAAAGAAAATATCTTGTGCAGGATAGCCGATTGCTATAATTCTCTTATCCGGATAGGTCACAGACCATTGATTCGCCTGAATCGGCGCATACGCTTTGGATTGAACCAAAATATAGTCTACATATGGAGGGACATGAAGTTTACCTTTCGCATTTTTAAGTCCACCTGCGCCATGAGAACAATAAACCATACATTGATCTTTACGCTTTTTCTGGACATTTTCGCAATCATATGTAAAATACTTTGCGGTGCAAACGTAATATGCCTTTTTCAAACTCGGACCATATAACGGCACAGTTTCAACGTTCGTAGGAAACTTAGATTTCGCTTTTTTTCGAACCAGCCAAACAATTTTATATTTCTTATTATAGCCATTTTTTATCAAATAGTTGTAAAAAGCCCCACCATTACAATCAAAATCGTTATGACTTTCTATCATAATGACGTCATTTAAATTTTTGTGTTTTGTAAAAACGAACACAATTTTTTCCAATAAAAGTTCCAGTTTATAATCATAAAGGACTTTCATTGCTCGTTTCACACCATTTTCTTGTAAATACTTTATTGGATTCATATCTTACTTCCTCAATGCCGAAATCGCTTCAAGAATCTTGTTTTTAAAAATAATCGAAACACATACAATAGCAATCAACAGGCCATATCGAATCCATGTTTGGCTGTACGTTAAAGCCATAATTATCATTATAGCTATTACAATAGCTGACAAGGATACTATGAGTTTTACATCATACATGTTTTCCTCATTTCCTACTTCTTTCAAAGCCTTTTTATAAAAGATATAATGAAAAAATGCCAAACAGACATAGCATATCAATGTTGTATATCCCGCAGCATAATACCCATACATTTTGATACCAAAATAATTCAGAACCAAATTCAGTACCGCACAGACGCACGTTGCTATCGCTATAAAACCCGTTTTTTGATAATAATATTCAATCGTGCTGAAAAGGGAATATAAAAATATAAAAAATACAGACGCTGCAACTGGCGGTATAACGTAAATTGCATCCATATACTTCTTTCCAGCAAATACCCGAATAACTTCAGGTGCAAAAGCCATTGTCACAACACACAATCCTGCCACAAGAATAACAAGTGGCCGCGTTGCTTTTTTTATTTTTCCTTTCTCATCAGAAGCAATTGATTTATAAATATATGGCGTCAGTGAACTATTGATAGCATTTGTTATCAGCACCATAACTGTGGATATGGTATATGCAACACTGTAATAGGCAGCTTGTGAATTTCCGACCATCCGACCTATCATGACTCGATCCGACTGGTTCAAAATATAGTTTGACAGATAGTGCGGAATCAACGGAAGATTAAACGCAATTGAATATTTCCAATATTCTTTACTGCAAAAACGTTTTCCAGTAATAAAAATCAGTACAAAAACAATTCCTGAAAAAATGGCCTTTATTCCAACATCGGAAAACACACGAGCTTCAACTTTATAGGATGCAGTTACAACAGCAATAACGCCCACAAGAATCGAAACAACACTCATGGCCATTGTTAATGCAACGAACTTCTTATATTTATAATCAAAACGTTGCTGTGCAGACCAAAGTTCCAATGCTGGCATGAGCAAAAGCTCTATAAACATTGCACACATCAAAACAGGGGGCAAATCAAATACTTTCGTCCAAAATGGAACATTCAAAATATACAGGGCAAAAGCGAATACTGTAATGGTCGTTGTCAATCCAAGTTGTGCTGATGTAAAACGCCGTATGTCGTTCTTGTATAAGATAAGCCCTTTCTGATATCCACTAAGAAAAACATTCAATGAAGTAAATATAATCAGAATCGAATACCACGACTGAAAAACAGAAAATGTGCCATATTGCTCCTCCGTCATAATTCTGGTAAAAATCGGCGTTGACAGCAATGCGAGTCCTTTATTTATCACATTGCACACCGTATACCATAAGGATGCCTTTACTGGTAATGATAAGGCTCCATATTTTTCTTTTATGGTCGTAATATTCATCCGTATACTAATTGCTCCTTAATGATACTTATTCTGAAGTTCCATATTTTTATAATGTTCTTCACTTCTATATTTAAATGGGATAGCTGGATGTCCACCAGCAATTGCATATGGCGGAATGTCCTTACACACAACAGAGCCCGCCTGAATTATCGCTCCATCGCCAATTTTAACCCCCCCCAAGAATGATTACATTATTACCAAGCCAAACGCATTTTCCAATTTCAACATCTTTGTCAATAAATGTATCATCATACGGAATAGCATCGCCTTCATAATTATGGAATGATGTTATAATTTGACATCCTGGACCAGAGTGGAAATAGTCACCGATTTTTATAACGCCATTTCCCGACATACTCATGCCATTAAAGCAACAATGTTTTCCTAGATGCGTTTTATGTGTCACATATGATTTTCCTCCAACATAAACATTTTCCCCACATTCTGCTGCAACGCTTTTAATTCTCCATGGATAATATACTCTTGCAAACGCTGCCTTTGCTCTACTAATCAATCCCATTTTATCGTTTCCTTTCTTGTAAAAATTCAATTCTGCCACATTTTTCTTTTATTGATTTTTCTGTGCGAAGAAAAGGCACAGCGTGTATAATTGTCAAAACAACATACATATAACTGTACAATGTCGTACTATCGAAAATCATTACAAATAAGAGAGCAATTATAGACGAATTAACAAACACACGATATTTTACTTCCGGAATTTTCTTTGCAGGTTTAATAAATGCGAAGATCATTATCCAAAAGGAAATCGTTAGCATTACACCTCCATCAAGAAGATTTTGTAAAATTTGGTTATGGGCGTAGTTAAATCCTCCGCCAGACCACTCTGTCCAAAATGTATGTAGAAGTATTCCATCAATGCCATATCCAAATATTGGATGAGCTTTAATATTCAAAAGAGCATCCTGCCAAACAAATCTTCTACCAGAAAAATCTAGCCCTGGAATGATAGTCCTATTTACCGCCGTAAGATAAACAATTGCTATGTTCATAGCTATCATTCCAAACATATAGATTTCTGTTTTGAAGAAGAATACTCGGTAAAGTTTAAACTTATATACGATAAAGCCAATTATAATTATCAATGCCGAGAACACTGCTGAGTCAGCATCTGTTGTTAACATCGTAAATACCGTCAATAGAACTAAGCCACACATTTTAATTTTCTTATCTTTGTACGTCATATAGTACAGAACTGAAACGACTAATGCTGCCAGTCCATATTGTGAAACCATTTGAACATGTCCAAGAAAAATAATATGGCTATTTGGCACAAATGCAATTCGTGTTATTACGATATTTAAGGATAAATTCATTATAAAAACCGTGGCCAAAGTATCCAACAATTTTTGTGGGTGCTTTTTGATATTTTGTATCAAGAAGACGCAAAATATGGGGGTTGCAATCATCTGCTGTAGTCCACTTTGCATTCCTTTCTGAAGCACAATTGTAATAATAATTGCCATAAGGAAATACACCGCAATCATCTTGCTATTAGAACTAACTCTTTTTGAATGTTTTATAATCTTTGGAATTTCAGTAATTGTAATCAACATTACTGCAGACCATACCAATAAGGTCATGATTAGATGATAAATTTCACTGTATTCTCCATAACCTCTCGGAAACAAAAATGCTATTTCAACAAATAAATAATATAGTGTTAATAGTGATATTTTCATTTTAATTAGCCCATCTTTAATCTCTGGCAGAATTGTTTGATCTTGCTTACATTTTCCTGTCCAATAATTCTAATGATTCTACGCTTTAGTCTTGTTTTATTTCCCATCCAAGAAGCACTGTAATGGTGGATTGAGATCGTATCCTCGCAGCGGAGTAACTTCATTCCCTCACCCGGTGCAATGGGATCTAAATACTTTGGTGGCAGCACAAGCGTTCTGCCAAGGTTGACGGGTTCATTCTCATTGTAAATGTATCCAAGTTCTTCCAAAACTGCATTGTTGAGATACGGACAAGCAAATTCTGTTTTTCTTTCTTCTGAAAATACGATTTCATCGTATTTTCTCAACATCTGTTGTACCACTGGATTAGATTTTGTGGCACCAAAACCTAATCCAGTGTTACATAGGTGTCCAGCTTGCTGGACACCTATGTAACACTGATACTCCCGAAGGGAGTCCAGATTTTTTAAAAGTTCAACATCTGTATCTAAGTAGATTCCGCCGTTATCGCATACCACTTTCAATCTAGCATAGTCCGAAACGAAAGCCCATGCTTTTGCCTCGTATGCGGCTTTGGTAAATGGGTGAGCATTGACATCAAAATTGGATTCGTCCCAGCGTTTTATCTCATAATCCGGACACATCTTCTTCCATGACTCAATGCACCGCTTAACATCCGTCGGCAACGGATTGCCGCCAAACCAGCAGTAGTGAATAATTTTAGGAATCATCGCTTTTCTCCTTGTTTATCAGCTTTCCGACAAATTTCTTATTTTCTTTGCCGGAATTCCACCCCATATTTCGTGGGCAGGAATGTCATGGTTCACAACTGCTCCCGCAGCAATTATGGCTCCATCTCCAATAGAAACGCCTCTTAAAATCACCGCATTTGCGCCGATCCACACGTTTCTTCCAATATGCACAGGGGTACTTTCCAAACCATTTTCCACGCCGACTTTTCCAAGCCGGTGGTCATGATCAACGATCACAACATTGTTGGCAATGTTGCAAGCATCGCCAATCGTTATTTCTTCCGCACAGGTGATGGAACAATTATGGTTCATAAAAACCTTTTCACCAATTCTACACCGTGCTTTTTCGGTACATTTTATATAGCAGGGACCCGCACTCATCAAAAATGTTCCTACCTGTAAACTACTCTTTGGAAGAAGTTCAACGGTAAATTTCCCTTTGATTGAATTTATTGCACTCATTTCAATGTTCGTGCCATAACGGATATGCAACGTCACATAAATCCATACAGATTTTGCTGCCAGAAATGCTCTCTTACAGTTTTTCTCTACAGAGTCCCTTAATGAAGCAGAGGCGGTGCTCCAATTTTGTACCTGAGATCGTCTGTTCTTTTCCTTATGCACTTAGCGGGGACCCCCCCCCAGATTTCATAAGGAGGAATATCCTTTGTAACAACCGCCCCTGCTGCTACAACAGCCCCATTGCCTATATTTACGCCTTGCAAAATCGTAGCACCCGTTCCGATCCAGCAATGATGCCCTACATGAATGGGCTTAAAGTCCGCAGTAAAGTCCGGGTCATCAATATCATGACTTCCTGTAATCATCTTCACATGGCTGGAAATATTAGTATCGTGGTCTACCGTAATACCACCACGCGCGTCCAGTTCCGCAAACCAGCCCACAGCAACGCCGTCACCCAATTTCAGTCCCTGCGGCAAAAGAATTTCCACGCGACGGCATGGAAATGTGTTTTTACCCATCTTTGCGCCAAGAAGCTGGTAAAACCACTTCCTTAGATGGCGACTTGGAATTTTATTCCAGATTGCGTTGCCAAATAATGTCACGGCATAGTAAATACACTTAACCGGCTTAGACATTTGATTTCCTAAGCTTTTTGTATGCTCCATCTTATAGTCCCTCATAAAAAGCGATATATCTTTCGGACAATTTCTCAAAAGAGAATTCATCCCGATACCGTTTCATTGCTTGTATTCCCATACTCTCCCGCATTTCAGGATTTTCAATTAGCTCATTCATCTTTTCGGCCAGTTGCATCGGGTTGCGCGGTTCCACCAGATAGCCGTCTACGCCATCACGAATAATTTCCGGTGTTCCGTCTACTGCCGTTCCGATCACTGTTTTACCAACAGAATAGGCTTCAATCGGCGTAAGCGGAAGCCCTTCCCAAAGCGAACTCAGAACAACAAAATCCAGCTGGCTCATTACATTTTGAATATCATTCCTGTATCCAAGAATCAGAATCTTATTCTGCAGTTTCTTTTTTTCTATCTGTGCATGAAGCTGCTCTCTTTCTTCACCATCTCCCACGATAATAAACCGTGCCTCCGGATGCGTTCTTGTTGTAATTTCAGCCGCTTCAATAAAATAGGTCATGCCCTTTTGTTCAGACAATCTTCCAATATTTCCAATCAACACATTTCCTTTTGCGTGTTCCTTATAAAGCATTTCAACCGGAACATTTTTGCCGTCAAATGGCTTAACGGCATTATGGATAACACTAACCTGCTCTTTAGGAATTTCAAAATACTCTGTCAGGTTTTTCTTGACCATTTCTCCCACAGCAATAACTTTTGTATTTCGATATGCCAGTTGAGTCAATTTCTTCTTGTCAGTGAATGTGTTGTGTGCATTCGCAACTTTTACGACACTCTTTGGTGCAACAAGTTCCGCATAGAAAGCAGCCATCCGATGATGGGAGTGGACAATGGTAATCTGTTCATTATCTATAATTCTTTTTATTGAACGACAGCTTTTCAGCATATCCATCGGATTTTTGCTTGCAATGTCTGGGATCAGATAATGCTTGATTCCCATTTCTTGCAACTTTTTCTCGTGGACACCGCCGGACGAACACACAACAATCTTATTCACTTTTCCTGAGAGTATCTCGCATAATTGAAGCACAACATTTTCTGTTCCGCCTAGGCCCATTGTGCGAACAATAAAGAGGATATTTTGCTTTTCAAGTTCCATTATCGTTTCCTTAAAACGTTATTTATAGCACTTAAACTCAGCTGAAAAATCGGGTATGGAAGCATAATTATAAAGTTTGCCAGCTTCACTCGCTTGTCCATCGTGTTTTTTGTATAGGGAAGCAGTTCTTTGCGGTAAAGTTTCTGTTCACTTCTTATCTGGTCGTTGTCTTTACTTTTATTCTCAGCAGAAAGTGCAAGCATATATTTTAGTTCCCATACTGCTTGAAAGTCTTTATAAATTCTCAAATTTTCTTCTGTCTGCCCAATCAAATCAAACAACATAATCTTCTTACTGACTTCGATTGCCTGCTTATACTTTTGAGCATTTGCTAAATGTGATGCCCCTTGCGGATTTTCCCTATAATAATATAAGATACTTTTTGTTGCACAGCAGCTCTGTATTTTATTTAATACCGTGCTCACAAACAAAGCATCTTCACACATGGATATCGTTTCATCAAATTCACTATTCAAGAAAATAGATTTATCATACATTTTTGTAACACTGTATCCTGTATTTACATTCTGCCAAATATCTGCACCACAAAAATTTTTAAAAGTGATTTGCTCTTCTGGCTCTCTTTTTTGAGATAAACTCCTTACTTTTTCCAATCGACAAGCCGACATTAAAGTTTGATTTTCTTTGATTCCCTTATAGAGGCTTTCCACAAACTTCTCGCTAATCAGGTCATCCGCATCCACAAAGCAAATGTAGTTTCCTTTTGCACACCGCACTCCATAATTTCGCGCAGAGCTAACTCCCCCCCTATTTTTATGTGCTATGACGATATTTTTTTCTTTCAGTGTATCAAGATAGCTTGCTGTTTCATGCTTACTACCATCATCCACAATAATAACCTCTATATTTTTATAGCGCTGTTTTCTTATAGATTCCAAGCACTCTTCCAAGAATTGTTTCGGCGTATTGTAAACGGGAATAATGATGCTAACAAGCTCTTCTTTGCATTCTTTGCTCATCAAATCACCTATACTTTTTAATTAACCCAACAATTTTCACATCGTCTACAAAATATCTCTTAAACATTCGCTTGGGTTCCTGCAAAAAGCGATAGAACCACTCCAGCCCATGCTCGCTCATCCATCTTGGTGCGCGGTTGACATTACCCGCAAGAAAATCAACGGTTGCACCCGCACAAACGGATACCTTAGCATCATACTTTGAGATGTTTTCGTAAATCCACTTCTCCTGTTTCGGGCAGCCAAAGCAGGCAATCAACAAATCCGGGTGAACCCCTGAAATCATTTGGTTGATCTTGTCCAATTCCTTTTCATCCTTTTCAAATCCAAGCGGCGGCGCATATGTTCCCACAATCTGGATTCCCGGCAGCTTTTCTTCTAGTTTTCGCTTTGCCTGTTCCGCGATGCCATCTTTTCCGCCAATGATAAAAATCGAATATCCTTTTTTGGCTGCGACATCACAAAGGAGTGGAACAAGATCAGACCCGGAAATCTTCGCTTTCAGCGGTTTACCATGCAGCTTTGAAATCCAAACCAAAGGTTTTCCGTCTACCAAGACCATATCTGCATTATCAACTACCTGCTTAAGATATGGATCATTTTCGATTTTCATCACTACATCGACATTGATTGCAACAACGTAGGATTTCTTATTGTCCGCAATCATTTTTTCAATGGCCGCAATCGTTTCGGGCATCGTTACATTATTGATATAGGTGTTTAGCAACGCCTGCTTTTCCATTTCAACCGTTCTCCCCAAAAAATCTCTCTTCCAACATCAGACACAAGCAATGATACACAGGAAGGTGTAGTTCCTGAATCATATACGTTTCTATCTGCGGAACCTTGATGCAAATATCGCTCATCTGTTCAAGTTTGCCGCTTTTGGCTCCTGTAAGCCCGATAACCTTCATACCTTTTGCATGAGCTGTCGTTGCCGCATAAAGCACATTTTTACTGTTTCCGCTTGTGGAGATTCCTAAAAACACATCTCCCGTTTTGCCATAGCCATTGACTTGCTGTGCAAAGCAAAGCAACGGTTCACAATCGTTCATATATGCGGTCGAAAGAGCCGGATGCCCGTCCAAAGCAATGGCCGGAAGTGCCCCCTGCAGATTTTCTGCCAGAATAGAACCAAGTTCCTGATTTTCCGCAACCAGCTTTTCTGCGAAATCCGTGTCAGGCTTACGAGGCAACTTAAAGCCCTTCATCAGTTCTCCTACAATATGCTCCGCATCCGCAGCAGAACCACCATTTCCGGCAACCAACAGCTTTCCGCCGTGTGCATAGCAGTTTTCCAAAATCTGATATGCGTTGAAAACTTCATTTTCTATAGCTTTTAATACTGGATATCTTTCAACTAGTAATTTAATCTGTTTGTTCTTCATTCTTTCCTCACAGTTTCTTAATCGTCGCTGGAACCCCCAACGCAAGTGAGTTTGCTGGTACACTGTGTGTGACAACTGCATTTGCTCCGATAATGGAATTGTCTCTGATTGAGATGGTCCCTAAAATCACAGCTCCTGCTCCTATCATCACATTATCACCAATGCGGGGAGCTTCCCCCAAGCAGTTAGCTTTTGACCATTTGCTTCCAATCGTTACACTTTGAAAAATTTTACAATTTTTTCCTATAACAGCTTTCGGATGTACCACACATCCAATCCCTCTATGATAGAAAATCGTTCCATCGCCAATTTCGGCATCAATGGATACCGAACAGGCGCAAATCAAATGATTCATCAATTCAAGAAGTCTTGAAATTTTGCGTGGTACCCCCCCCCATTTTTGACAGGCGATTTCCAAGCCTCCATAATTTATTCATTCATTTTTCTCCTTACACCAAGGAATGTGTAAATTCAGCTAATGAAGTGACTCTCACGGTCTGTCCATAACTTTCATTACCGTTGCTTAAAAGCACAGTCTTACACCCAGCATTGATTCCAGCCTGGATATCATTTTCGCCATCGCCCACCATCCACGACCTAGAAAGGTCAATGTTGAAATCCGTTGCTGCCTTTAACAGCATTCCGGGCTTAGGTTTACGACAGTCGCAGTCAATTTTTAGTTCTGGACGCTCGCCCTCGTATCCCTTATGTGGATGATGCGGACAATAATAGATTGCATCCAGATAGGCTCCTTCTTTTCCAAGAAGTGTTTCCATCTTATTATGAATTTCTTCCAACTCTTCAAAGGAAACTTCCCCACGGGCAATAACAGGCTGATTTGTCACAACAATAGCAAGATAGCCGGATTCATTGATTTTACGAATTGCTTCAGCAACACCATCAATCAATTCAAAGTCATCTATATTTCTAAGGAACCCAACATATTTATTGATCGTTCCATCCCTGTCAAGGAAGATTGCTTTTTGCTTGTTTTTCAGATTTTTAGCCGAAATTCTGCCTTCTTCGCAGTCTTTACAAACGGAATGATAGCGTTCCGGTGTTCCCATGTCTTTAACATACTCCGGGCTGTCATAGCAGAACATTTTTCCTGTTCCAGCCAATGGTTTTAACAACTGACGATCCAAATCGACCTTTACAGGCTTACCATCCACGCCAACCTTACCTACCGAATCGGCATTTATACCGACAAGTTCCAGCACTTTAGGATTGATAACATGTAAGCCTGCATTCACTCGGTTCTTATAATATGTAGGTCGTTCATCTTCCTTTGTCAGCCATTTTTCAACCACCCCATTTTTATTTGCAATAATCAATCCGCTGTCATAGGGGTGGCTGTTTGGGTGCGTAAAAAGCGTAACCAATCCGCCATGCTTCCGGTGAAAAGCAACAAAACGATTGAAATCCACATCAAACATCGCGTCTGCATTTAACAGAAGAAAATCTGATGTCAGCTTATCTTTAATTTTGAACAGTGCCCCCGCATTGCCGAGAGGCTCTTCTTCAAAATAGTAGTCAATATGTACGCCAAACGGCTCGCCCGTTACCGGAGAGTTTCCAGAGCCATCACCAAAGTAATCCATGATAATATTTCCTAGATGGCTTACCGTTAGAATAATGTCATCAAATCCTTGATTCTTCAGACACTCGATCTCTCGTTCCAGAACGGGGATGCCTTCAACTTTTATCATGGGTTTTGGAATATCACTTGCTACGGAGGAAATGCGAGTTCCCTTTCCTCCGGCCATAATCACAACTTTCATACGCTTAATCCTTTGGCACATAGTCTTCCGGTGTGTAATGTATTACCCGTGTGCCGCTATTTTCAAACTGAAACGGAATATACAAGAGATCACGCATTGCCCAGCGAACAGCATCCTGTCGTTCCGGCTGCACATAGAACACAAGGAAACCGCCGCCACCAGCACCAAGAAGTTTTCCACCCAGCGCCCCTGCTGCAATACCTTTGGCATAGAGTTCATCAATGCTGTTAGTCGAAACTGCTGAACCCGTCTGGCGTTTCAATTTCCATGTATGGTCGAGCATTCTTCCGAAATCATCCAAATCCCGTTCTTTGTTTACCAGCACTTTCTCTGCTTCATCAACCAACGTCAGCATTTCTTTCAGTTGTGCCGTTTTATCCGTTTTTCCTGCGGCGTTTGCCTTCTGGACATCTGAGGAAAACCGAGTGAATCCAGTAAAGAACATCATCAGGTTTTTGTTCAGTTGCTTCTTTCGCTCTGGAGCGATAATTACTGGAAGTACTTCATATCCATCTGCATTGAAGTTGATACGGTTAAAGCCGCCAAAGGATGCTGCGATCTGATCCTGCCAACCGCCCGCTTCCTGGCATAGATTCCGTTCAAGATAAATCGCTTCATCTGCCAGTTTTTTCTTATCAGCATATTTTCCTTTCAGCGCATAAAAAGCATTCAACATTCCAACTGCGAAGGAACTTGAAGTACCCAGACCAGAGCGCGCCGGAAGGTCTGCCTCATATGTAAGCCGAATTTCGTGCATATCCAACATCTTCATTGCATTACGAATTGCAGGATGCTGAATATCTTCAATGCAGGTCACGCGCTCCGTTTTTGAATAGGATAATTCCGTGGAATAGTCAAAAAAGCGTGGCAGATGACGTACATTTACATAGCAATATTTATCAAACGTTGTAGAGAGAACTGCTCCGCCATTCTCTCTAAAAAAACTTTCCATGTCTGTTCCGCCACCAAAGAAAGACATGCGAAACGGTGTTTGTGTAATAATCATAATAATTCCCCTTGCCTACATCACAATTTCTTGTTGAATCCCCTGCTTACTTCATTGCACGACAACAAGCCTGTATACAGATTGCAGTAGCAATCTATACGCAGGCTCGCCTTCGTACCTCCTTATTCTGTTTTCTGCTCTATCAGCTTTCGCTGTGGTGGGTTAAGTATAGAGCGCAACCAGAAGCCATTAACCCCTGAAAACACGCTAGCCCTAACGCACCATGACAAGCAGAAACAAGTTGAGGTGAAAAGGTCAAGCCGCGTAAACCCGCATGAAATCAGGCTTTTCTCTGGTTGTCCATATTATTTCACACTCCCCGTAACCAAAGCTCGGATTGTTGTAGTAATCGCCGATTCTCGGATCCAGACTGACACCACGAATAATGTCTGCGGTTTTCAGCCCTTTAACTTCGGCATAAGTATCAAGTTCATTAAAGTAACTAACTCTCAACGCTAAATACGTGTTTGCGAAGAGCTTGACCGCCTCCGCCTCAGTATACCCCATGTAAAGGACTTCAATGTTTTCTTTCATTGCCCCCTTCACCAACATACCAGCGAAGGTTTCAGCTTTCTCACGGCTATTCTCGTCGCATCCTACAATGATCCGGCTCGGATAGAGGTTATCATAAAGAGCCTTGGATTCTCTCAGGAACTCAGGACTGAACAGTATTCTATCCGTGCCATATTTCTTCCGAACGCTATCTGTATATCCAACTGGGATAGTGCTCTTGATCACCATCGTGGCTGTATCAGAGGAAGCCATGACAAGTTCAATAACACTTTCCACCGCACTCGTATCAAAGAAGTTCTTCTGTGGGTCGTAGTTAGTCGGAGCGGCAATAATAACAAACTCCGCATCCTTATACGCATTGACCCCATCTGTGGTAGCTCTAAGATTCAAGTCTTTAGTCGCCAGATACTCCTCAATCTCTTTATCCTGAATCGGGCTGATTCTTTTATTCAGTTTCTCGACTTTTTCAGGCACGATATCCACAGCGGTCACTTCGTTTTTCTGACTAAGCAATACTGCCAAGCTCAGTCCAACATACCCAGTACCCGCAACGGCGATTTTGTAATTCTTCATGCTATTTACTCCTCCGGTCCTCATCGAGCATATCCTCTGATTTTCTATGTACACATCGACTATTCGCAGATGGTATTACTCTATTCTTCATCCCTATTTTTACTCTACAACAAAAAAGCCTACGCGCTCTCACATACAGACTTTTCACTTTTCCTTACGCTGCTCCGTCCTTCTTCAGCACCGCTCCTACGGTCTTCCACAGTATCCTCAGATCCTTTCCGAAGTTCCAGTTCTCGATATATTCGCGGTCCAGCTTCACGACTTCATCGAAATCCGTGATGCTGCTCCGTCCGCTGATCTGCCACATTCCGGTGATGCCCGGTTTCATGGAGAGTCTGGTACAGTGTCTGAGCTCGTACTGTTCTACCTCGGAGACGAGGGGAGGTCTGGTGCCTACGAGGGAGATATCTCCTTTGAGTACATTGAAGAACTGCGGGAATTCATCAATGCTCCAGTCTCGGATGAAGTTGCCGATTCCTTTTTTATAGGTACCATCCGGCAGGATCCTGCTGCCGATGATACGGGGATCGTTATCCATCTTGAACATCTTGCCGTCAGACATTTTATTCTGCTTCATGAGCTCTGCCTTACGTTCCTCCGCATCCATATACATGCTGCGGAATTTATAGAGGCGGAACTGTCTGCCATTCTTACCCACCCTGATCTGGGAGAAAAAAATCGGTCCCGGAGACTGGATATAGATGGCCGGTGCCAGGAAAATGCACAAGATACCGGTCAGAATACATCCCACCAGACCTCCTGTGACATCCAGACATCTCTTCATGAACAATTGTCTGGGAGAAGCATAATTCATCGTAGCCGTTATTACCGGCATGTCTCCAAGCTTTTCCATGATAATTTTTCTTCTGGATTGTGTCAGGACATCGGAGAACCGCACATGCGTTACAGTACCCATTTCCAGGAATTGTCTGATCAGTGATTCAGCAGACACATCTCCCGGTTCCAGATCGATATAAATCTCATCCACCCAGCCGGTACGGGTATATTCAATGATACTATCAGCGTTCGCTATCACCGTATATTTTCCGATCTGCTGTCCCATCATATCCGCATCTACGACTGTGATGCCCAGGATCTGGTAAGAGTCATAAGTCTCTCCCTGCAGCTGCTCTGTCAGAATAGGCAGACGGTCTGCTTTGGTCACAATGATCAGGGAACGTTTTGGTGCATACCTGTTATGATGCTTCAGGTATGTCTTCCAGAGGATCCTTCCCACATAGCTCAGGATCCAGTAGAATACCATGGTCAGATATAGTACAGTACGTGAGAACTGCTCAGCACTCTGCACGGTGACCAGATAGATGGCAAACAGTGCGAATACCTCCAGCACCTGCTTGGATGTCTGGATGGCCTCGATCCAGAAGCCACGCTTCATGACATTATGTAAATTTTCAAAAATGATACCAATGACGATATCTATCAGCAATAGTACGATTGCCATACCGGCATACAGCTGATCCGCATACATATTACCGATCCCATGACGGATGCAATATGCAATATAAAAGGAGAGCTGGAGAACAATGATATCCAGTATCAGAAAGTCTGCATGTTTCAGCCAGCCACTGTACTTTTTTTTATACATGTTTCTCCCCCTCCTGTTTTATCTTCGTTTACTCTTCCGTTCCGTAGTTACCGTAATATTTGCCATAGTACTTCCCGTAGTACTTGCCATAATATTTGCCGTAGTATCCCTTGCCGCTCATCTCTACCTTATTCAACACGCAGCCTAGGATCTTGCATCCGGTCATTGCCAGCTGGTCCTTGACCCTCTTAGCGAAGCGGTAGCTGATCTCACCGCAGGCGAGGATGATCACCGCGCCGTCACAGAATTTGGAGACGACCGCAGTATCGATAACGCTTCCGAGCGGCGGTGTATCGATGATGACCATGTCATACTTCATACGGCATGCCTCTACCATTTTCTCGAATCGGGTGTTGCCCAACAGCTCACTGGGGTTGGGCGGTACCGGTCCGGCGAAGAGGAGATGGAAGTTCGGAATATCCGTCTCACAGATTGCCGTGTCGAGATCTACTTTTCCGACTAAGTAATTGGTCAGTCCAAAGCGGACTTTACCCTTTTTATGTCTGCCCCTCATGACACTCTTGCGCAGATCGGCGTCAATGAGGATTGTTTTCTTTCCATTCTGTGCAAAGGATTTTGCCAGTTCATAGGACACGCTGCTCTTGCCTTCGTTCGGTGTACAGCTTGTCACACAGATGACCCTGATATTTTCTCCGGAGAATTCGATGTTCGTTCGGAGCGTTTTAAATGCTTCTTTGGTACGGAAATCCTGTTTTTCCATTTTTAATTCAATGCTCTGCATCTTCCTGCTCCTTTTCTATATCTACGACTTCGATGGTCTCGTCCGCTTCCATCCGGGGCTCATAGTTTTCCTCTTCCTCCTTTGATCTCCGGGATTTCTTTTTCTTCTCCACGGTATCAAAATTAGGTATCAGTCCCAGGGTAGACAACTCCAGATATTTCTCAATATCCTCGGAAGACTTGATCGTATCATCCAGCAGATACTGCATTATGATAATACCGGCTGACAGGATCACGCCGATCAAGGCTGCGATTACAGTCCACTTGGGGATTGAAGGCTCACAGGGTTTTTCCGGCAGGTTTGCCTCATCCGCTACATTTACAGCCTCTACATCCGTCACATCCTTGATATGTACCGCTGCCACATCACGGATGCTATTGGCTATGATCTGTGCATTGGCAGGATTCGGATCCTTTACCGTGATGCTGATGATACGGGTGTTAGAAGTATTTTCTACGGACACTCTCTTTTTCAGACTCTCGTAGCTTTCATTCAGCTGATACTGTGCGATCACCTTTTCCAGTACAGTACGTCCCAGGATCAGTTCCTCATAGTCCTTGGTCAGCTGGCTGGCCAGCTGCGCATCGCTGTAGGTCATGCTGTTCTCATTCCCTTTGCTGGTAGAGATATAGATGCTGGTGGTGGATTCATACTGCGGTGTGATCAGAAAAAAGCTCACCGCGAATCCTATAGCGCCTGCCACGATGGCTGCGAGAATAATGATCCAGGCTTTGTGCAGGAGCAGACCGAACAGATCCTGTAAATCGATTTCAATTTCATCTTCCTGATAAGAAGTCTGCATGGTATTTTTTCCTCTCGTTATACATAAATGAATTCATTAGTTGTGTGCCAGGAACCTCCGGGCATTGCCACCCGTGAGTTCCGCGGCATAGATATCTCCGTATTTTCTGCGGAGTAGCTCCGCACATTTCTCTATATAAGGAGCTCTGCCCTCCGGTCTGTGTGCATCTGTGGATACGAAATCCACCAGACCGTTTTTCAGCAGGCTCTTCACATTCTGTTTTGTAGTAAAACCGTTATCTCCGGTCACGGAAGCACAGTTCACCTGGATCAGTGCCCCGATCTCCCTCATCCACTGGATGGCGGCGAATTTCCGCTCCATCAGATTCCGGTATCTCTCCACATGGGCGATCACCGGCTGATAACCGAATCCCATGATCTCTCTGACTGCATTGCGGATGTATTTTTCCTCCGCATAGGGTTCGAATTCTACCAATACACAATGGGAATCTCCCAAGGTGATGATCTTCCCCTCTTCCATCCATTCTGACATTTCTTCTATGTAGTAATACTCTGTGCCTTTTTTTAAGGTGATCTGAATTCCTTCTGACTTGGCTGCCTCCTGTACCAGGCGGATCCGTTCCTCTACCTTTGCAAGCGTCGGATGCCCCTTCCCCGGCATACAATGGGGGGTGGTATAGATCGTGCCGATGCCTTCTTCTACGGCTACCCGCAGCATGGCAAGTGTCATTTCCATGTTTTTCGAACCGTCATCTAGACCCGGCAGTATGTGGGAATGCATATCAATATATTCCATGCGATATTTCTCCTTTTTTTGATCCCGGCATGGCGCCGGAGCGCCACACCTGTCTCATAGAAACCACTCTACCTTTTTACTTCCATTTCATTCTTATTTCATTTATGACCAATACTTCATAAGGCCTTATGAAATTAAGTTCGTAAGAATATCTTAGAACTCGCCGGTCTTGGGAGCCTTCACTGCGGTTGCTGCAACATCAGCTGCATCAACTACCATGAATGCAACGGGAGAGAAGCTGGTGAAAGTACCGGTTACGGTGAGGTCATCACCGAGAACGCCGGAACCAACTACTTCCCAGGTGTAAGGTGCGTTGGGCTGTCTGTGAAGGACATATACCATATCACCCTTCTTAGCGCTGGGAACCTTGAAAGGAACCTGTACGCCGCCTGCAGGGATCTCTCCGCTGTAGGATACATCAACTGCTGCTACCAGTTTAGCGCTGGTAGGAACGTTTAAGTCTTTCAGCACGGATTCTGTAGAGGTTACGGATACAACCTGCTTAGCAAGCTGCTCAGAAGGAACTGCTACAGAAGCTGCTGCTACGGAAGTCTTAACTTCCTTTGCTGCTGCTACGACATCAACACCGGCAGCGGTCTTTACAACAGGATCAGCCTCAGGGCTGTTTGCTGCAAAGGTAGGAACTGCCATAGCTACGGTCATAACTGCAACTAATAACAAAGCATATACTTTTTTCATTGGACATTTATCTCCTTTCGTAGAGTATAGAATGGTTTCTATATATAAACGGCTGTTTCCAACCGGTTATACCGTAATTAGTATTAGTTTACTTCCTCATAGAACACATCGAGGATCAGCTGATACAGAGCCTCGTCATCTACGTTAAACTCTGCGTATTCCTCTCCCTTGGTGACTTCACCTTCTATCGTATAGATATTGTCGGTATCAAAGGAGCTGTTCATATATTCAGTACACAGGTACACTGCCTGATCTAAGCTGATACTGGTCACCATCTGTTTCTCCGCGGTCTGGTACAGCTTCACCGGGAGGCTTAGGTCTGCCTTCATGCCCTGCTTGAACTGATTGACGAAAGCAACCGCATAAGCTTTCTGTCTGGCAATGCGCTTATTATTGGAAGCAATATCGGTAGACTTATAGTCACGATCATGGACAAAATGGTATGCCAGTTTGCCCTTCAGGGTCACAGTATCGCCTGCAGTGAACAGCTTCGGCTGCATCACTGCCAGATCCTCCGGCACGGTCACAGTCACGCCGCCTACCGCATCATTCAGATCTGCAATACTGTTCATGGACAGTGCACAGTAGCCATGGATCGGCACTCCATAGAACAGCTCGGATACCGTCTGCTCCATGAGCTGACAGCTCCAGTCCCTGCCATTGCCATAGGCATACTGCAAAGCCAGCTGTTCGGTCCGATCCTCCACATAGCTTCCGTCAGTAGCATATACATGCACCGGCACCATGGAATCTCTGGAGATATTGATGAGCTGAATGGTCTTCGCCTCATCATCCAGCACCGCCAGGATCACGCAGTCTGCCTGTCCTGCCTTACCGGGTGTCTTCTCCTTCGCAATGCCGTCACGGCTGTCAATCCCCAGGCAGAGAATGTTCATGAGGTTATCTTTATATTGGTAAGTCTTGCCGTTGTAACGGATCTGACCTTCCTGCAGTTCATAGGATTCTTCCGCTTCCTGTGCTTCGGAGGCTTCAGAATTTTTCTCATTTGCCGCTTCCTGCATCGCCTGTGCAGCATCGGTACTGTTGCCCTGTGCATGATGAAGCAGGCTTGCACGGCCGGTGGTTCTCCATACATTGACGAGGATCACTGCGATCACTGCAAGAACCGCTAACAGTGCCAGAAAAATCCCCAGTGCGCATAATATCTTCGTCCGGACGCGCTTTCTGTGCCGGATGACATGCTGCTTATTGTATTCTGCCGCTTTCCGGCCTGTCAGCTGGGATTCGTCTCGTTCATCCTCAGGCGGAATATCTATGAGGCTGTCTCTGCTATCTTCCTTCTTCATAGTCTGTCTCCCATGCATAAAATACTCTGTTGATCTATTCTGTCGCCGCTGCCGCCTGAGCAGCCGCTACACCCGGTTCTCTGTCGGTCAGCACCGCCTGCACCAGGAGTCGGTTGTTCGGCTGACTGCCGATACAGGTCACTAATGTAATGATCTGATCCTCCGTCGTCACATTGACGTCCTTGTCAATATTCGCACTCATATCGCGGGTGCTGAATATGGAATCCAGGTATTTCTGATAGACCTCCGGATCCGTAAAGTCAAAGCTGTACAGCAGGTGTCTGTCATCATAAATATGAGCCGCAAAAATGGTGTAATGCAATACCTCTCCGGGCAGATAGATCAGCACTTCTCTATTCGCATCAAAAAAGTCCGGATCTTCGAATTTATGTAACTGTGCGAACATGGAACCGTTTTTCATATTGTGTCCATAGATCACGGTGTTGTTGTCTGTGAAGTCCTTACTGTTCATATTCTCGGTGTAGATACAACCGGGATATCCATAGGAACCGTCGATATTATGCATGAGATAATAAGAATTGTCGGATGCATGCTGCAGGATCGGATAATCAATATCCGTACCGGGTACGGTGATCCAGGCATAGACATCCGGGTTCACCGTCTGAAGCTCTTCGAATTTCACAGGGATGACTTCCTTCTGCTCCTCTGCTGCGGTCTCGGTCTCTGCCGTTTCCGTTGTCTTCATGCCTGCCAGCATTTCGTTGATCTCATCCTCGGTCATGGCACTTTTTGCTTCCTCAGTTCCCTGCACAGTGCTTTGCGTTTCGCTCTCTGCAGGTGTACTTTCCGCCGGATGGTTATAGATGATATGAGAGATTCCGCTCGCTAAAAAATAAGCCATGGTCAGACCAGCCACGCCCGCGATTACGGAAATGATTTTTTTCTTCATTTGTACTTCCTCTTTCCGGATTTTTTCCGGGCTATTGTAAGAATTCCCTCTGTCACTACGTTTTTAACGTAATTTTAATTTCTGTTTTAAACATACCCATTATATACGTTTAAAACTGGTATTGTCAATAGTTTACGGTATTCATAATGTAAATGGGAAAAGTTCATAGAAAATGCTTTTATGATTACACTAAAAATATGGGGCAATTCATGGGGATAATGATATTGGAGGTATAAATGAAAAAAACATATGATCGACTGGCTGCCGGTGACCGAATTCGTCAAAAAAGGAATCTGTTAGGATTTACGCAGGATGAAATGGCAGAAAAAATAGACCGTGCTGCAAAATATTATGCCGATATCGAACGTGGCAGCTGCGGCATGAGTGTAGAAACTCTGATGGCGCTTTCCGAAACTTTAGATATGTCACTGGATTACATTATTTACGGAAAAGAAATCGAAGAAAACGGATACCCCGGGCAAACCGCCGAAGTATCCGCTATTTTAACTATGCTAAATAATTCCGAACAAAGAGATCGTGATTATGCGCTCAGACTTTTGAAGCTTTTTCTGGCTTATCAAAAATAATCCCCCGACTAGTTAAAGCCAAACAGTTTCTGACAGATCTTGTACCCCTCCACGGAAATCTTACGTCCGCCTTTTCCGGGCAGATTCATTGTTCCGCCCATGATGCCATTGCGCATCCACAGGTACAGTCTCTTATCCTTACTCTTAAGATACTCCCACAATTCTTTCTTCTTATCCAGGTGTTCCTGCATACCGGAGCGGATCAGCAGAACGGATGACACTGTCATAATAATTTCCAGATAATTACGCATGTACTGATACAGGCGTCTGTTCTTGACCAGCTCTTGTTTTTTTGCCACAAGATAATCGATCATCAGCTTTGTCACGCGGATCTGTTGGTCGATACGGGAGATCATGACCGTCTCATTGACAGACTGATCCTGCCTTCCTATATAGTATCTGTAGAAATTCACATCCAGATAATACATATTTTTCACATAAGGTAACGGTTCAAACACATACAGATTGTCCACATAGAAAGTATGCTCCGGAAGCTTCAGTCCGCATTCCTGAAGCAGCTTCGTACGGAAGATCACAGAATGCATCAGTATGTAATGTCCCTTGATAAAATGATGGCAGTCCTTCCAGGTGAACATCCTCTCTACCGGCAGAATATGACGGTACTGAATAACTTTCTTGCGACGCTCACCTTCCTTCTCATAGACATAGTTGCTGATCAGCATGTCCAGTGCCTGACCGCCTCCTGCCAGCTCCCGCAGAGTGTCCAGGATCTTAAAATAGGCATCCTGCTTCACCCAGTCATCACTGTCCACCACCTTAAAATATAATCCGGTAGCATTGGCAATTCCGGTATTCACTGCAGAACCGTGTCCACCGTTCTCCTTGTGGATCGCGCGGACGATCGTAGGAAACTGTGCTTCATATTCATCTGCGATCTCCGCAGTGCGATCCTTAGTAGATCCGTCATCAACGATCAGAATCTCCACATCCTCCCCTCCGACTAACAGGGAGTCAATACATTTTCTCATATACTTTTCAGAATTATAACAGGGAATTGCTATGGAAAGTAATTTCATGATTGCTGTCCTTTCTTCATATTAAAACATAGTTCGAGGTATTCCAAGCTGCATGCTCAGTCCCTTCGCATAAGCTGCAAATGCAGAAGGAATGGGATATCTGTCTTGCGTCTCTCGGGGTTCAATATAGATCCAGTCCGCAGAATCCGGTCCCACCTTCTTCGGTGCGAGTTCATCGACCCGGATGAGGTATCCCTTCATATGCCATTCTCTGTGGGAGAAAATATGCTTTGCATCCTCCAACGGCTGGATCCTGAGTACCTGCAGTCCGTTCTCTGTCAGATATTCCTTCACCTCTTCCGCCGTACAGAATCCCTTCATTGACGGGAATTCATACATTCCGGCGAGCAGTCCCTTAGCCGGTCGCTTGTGCAGCACCGCAAGCTCCGCATCCCGGATAATGAGGATCGTCTTCTCCTCTATGGTCCGTTCCTTTGCCTTTGCCTTATTCGGGTACTGCTGCTGCGTTCCATCTTCGTATGCCAGACAGATCTGTCTAAGCGGACATTCCTCACAATGAGGGGCACCGTTCGGAATGCACACACAGGCTCCGATCTCCATCATTGCCTGGTTAAAATCCCCGGGTCTGTCCTTCGGTATCACCTCCCGCAGATCCTTCTCCACGGACTTTTTCACCTTGTCCTCGGAGATGCACCGATCATCCTTACGAATACGGGCGATCACACGGAGTACATTTCCATCTACCGCCGGGTTCGGTTTTCCATAAGCTATGGAAGATACCGCTCCCGCCGTATAGCTTCCGATTCCTTTCAGTTTCAGCAATTCTTCATAAGAATCCGGCATAATTCCGGCATAATCTTCCATGATCTGAATTGCTGCTTTCTGCAGATTACGCACCCGGTTGTAATAACCAAGTCCCTCCCAAAGCTTTAATAGAGTCTCCTCCGGTGCTTCCGCTAATGCCGCGATATCCGGCAGAGTATCCATAAATCTCTGAAAATAAGGCTTCACCGCTTCCACCCTGGTCTGCTGTAGCATGATCTCAGAGACCCATACGCGATAGGGTGTGGGCTGTTCTCTCCAGGGAAGAATCCTACGATTATTATCATACCATTTTAAAAGTGGTTTGGGAATCGCCCGAAGGTCACCTTTCCTAAAGATTTCCTTAACATCCGTTAAATTTTCATTGTATTTATCCATAGTGTCTACCGCAGGCGATTGCATTCAAACTTCTCCATGGTGAGCAGGCAGTTTTTCAGTTCTTCATAACGTTCCTCCGTCTCACCGTCATTTACTTCGATATCGCAGGCGATTGCCATGGTCGTGATCATCTCATTGGTAATACGATGATGGAGACCTGCCAGAATATTCAGACGCTGTTCATAGGAATCCGCATCCAGGAACTCTAATACCAAAGGATCCAGTGCGGGCTCCTCCTCTGCAGCTTCTATATGCACTGCCGGTGTCTCCGGCTGTGCTGTCGCGCCCTGCGCTGTTGCTGTCGGCACTGCCTGAGTTGTCGTCTGCCCACCGTTCACTTCAACGGTCCCACGTATCTGTCTGTCCGCATCCGCACCCTGTAATTCAAAGCGGAATCTCTGCTGTACCTCAGGGTATTTGACCTTATCCACTTCACTCGTAAACATTGCAAGCGGTCTCGCATAGGTCTTGAAATCTCCGTACATTGCCTGATAGATCACCAGCTGCTCTCCAGTCTCCGAATGCTGTGCTATCGTAACGATCTGGTACAGATTCCCTTTAAAATGCTTATATATCTCATGTGGTTTGGGAATAAATGTCATCTGTCCTTCTCCTTTCCCATTGCCTCTGCTGCGGCATATGGTAACAGTATAACCCCTATTCTGAAAAATGTCATGTCTCCCTTAAAAATCTGTCAGAAGATATTCATAAGAGATGCTGTAGTTGCCGGAAGCATTGCACGCCTGCATAAGCTCTGCGCTGAAAGCTTCACGTTCCTCTTCACTCATGTCATTGATCCTCTTATGATGGATCGTAAAGGTATAATCACATGCTCCGCTTTCATCCATCACATAAGTCAGTGTCACACCACTGTTGCAGCAGCCATTCTCATTGAGATATTGCTTCACCTTTGTAAGCAGCTGCTGTTCCTTCACCTGATTCTCAATACGCTGTGTTTCATTGCTGCTTTCGCTTTTCACCGTGCTTCCGATGCAGAATACAATGGTCAGGATCAATAATACTGTAGTAACATAAAACATAATATTGGAAATGGCTTTTCTTCTCATAATCTATACCTCTCTGTTCTTTTATCCGGATTTTTACCGAAGCTTTCATCATCCGCTCCATCCGACAGATATAGATTACCTTTTTTCAAGTACTATAAAACCACCTCAATCCAAATATCACTGCGAAGCGGTTATAATTCAGCTGTTAAAATATTCTGCTCCGGCGGATTCCACAGCTGCTTTTAACCCCAGAGCAGACATTCTGACTGCACCGTTGCCCCAGATGATCATCTGCTCCAGGGCATCTGAGGTAGCTACCGTCACGCGGTATTTCTGCGGTTTTGCTCCCAGCTCATGTGTGGTGCGCTCAATATACTGATCTGCAGTCTCCGCTTCCTTCGTATAGACCACTTCTATGTTATGATATTTCATCACAGATCCCGGATTTCCTTTCACCTTATAAGCATCATAGACCAAAATCAGCCGGCATCCCTGATATCCCTGATAGTTGCACAATATATCCATCAGTTTGTCCCTGGCGCTGTCTAAATTGATCTGTGCCAGCTCCCGCAGCTCCGGCCATGCGAAAATAATATTATAACCGTCCACCAGCAGATATTCTTCCGGTTTTTCCTGAGGGCCTGCTTTGGTCTTCGGTGTCCGCATACTGTCTGCCGGACTTTCCGTGTAGTTGCTGCGACTGCCGGAGGATGTATGATATCTGCGGAATCTATGCGGATCTTCTGCCCCTTTTCCATAGGTCCTGCGGAAGATCTCTTCGATCTCTTCCTGGGATATGATACGCTCTGTGCCGCCACCCGTCTGACGTACAGCTCCCTGCCGTCTGTTCACTGCCGGCATTCCCTGTAAGGCGTCATCCCCCGACTCTGTATTTTCCTCCGAATCCGGTACCCAGCCGCTCTCCACATGGGCGTATTCCGACACCTGATCCCAGGGCACCTGGAAACCGGCCCCGTGGGCACAGAATACGGAACCGGTAGGGTTGGCGGTATCCGCCTCCGGATCGTAATCCGTCTGTGCCATCACCTCTTCCGGATTATGGCAGGGCTCGTACCCCTGCAGGCTGCAAGACAGTCTGCCGTGTCCTTTGGTATAGGAAGCCACTTCTCTGGCGTAATCCCGCATGGTTGCCACCGGCACACTGCCCATCAGTACACTGTTGTTTCCTTCGGTCACAGGCGGATCGAATCGTCCGTTCATTCTGGTGATATCTGACATTGCCCTGCCGAGATTTTCTGTCGGCACTTCCAGTCGATAGGAAAACCACGGCTCAAGCAGAATACTTTTTCCACTGCGCAGTCCCTGCCGGATGGCGCGATAAGTCGCCTGCCGGAAATCCCCGCCTTCCGTATGCTTAGTATGTGCTTTCCCGGCGATCAACAGTATCCGAAGATCTGTGATCTCCGATCCGGTGAGCACTCCCACATGCCTTTTTTCCTCCAAATGAGTCAGGATCAGTCTCTGCCAGTTCCGATCCAGCATATCCTCACTGCACAGAGAGGCAAATTGCAAGCCGCTGCCCCGCTCACCCGGTTCCAGTAGCAGGTGTACTTCTGCATAATGTCGCAGGGGTTCAAAATGCCCGATGCCTTCCACCGGTTCCGCCAGCGTCTCCTTATAGACAATGCTTCCCGCATCGAATTCCGCTTCCAGTCCGAAACGCTCCCACAGGATATTTTTCAGGATCTCCATCTGCACCTGCCCCATGACCTGCATATGGATCTCCCGCTTTTCCTCCTGCCATAATACATGTAACTGCGGCTCCTCTTCTTCCAGCTGTCTGAGCTTTCCGAGCGCTGTCACCGGATCCACATCCGGGGGAAAACTCAGCCTGTAGGTCAATACCGGTTCCAACACCGGTGCCAGATTCTCGCACTCATAGCCCAGTCCCTGTCCTGCAAATGTCTTCGTAAGTCCTGTGACCGCACAGACTTCTCCCGCCGGCACGCTGTCTGCGGTCTCATAGCTTCCTCCATTGTACAGGCGCAGCTGATCTGCCTTCTCCTCCCAGATCTCTTCCCCGGCACCGCTTTTCTCATTACCGATCATCATTTTGACCCGAAGCGTCCCTCCGGTGACTTTCAGATACGTCAGACGGTTCCCCGACGTATCTCTGCCGATTTTATAGACTCTGGCTCCAAACTCCTGTGAATATTCCGGTTCCGGCAGATAGAAAGACAGCCCGTCCAACAGCTTTTCTATGCCTTCCTGTCTTAATGCGGATCCAAAAAAGCAGGGAAACAGCTTCCGCTGCGCCACAGTGAATGCTATGCTCTCCGGCTGCAAGTCTCCGGTCTCCAGGTATTCCTCCATCAGTACTTCACTGCACATGGCGGCATGTTCCAGTTCCTGCTCACAGTCCTCTTCGGATTCATCCTGCGCCATGATATTTTCAACGGTTACAATATTGCCATCCAGCTTACTTTGCAATTCGGCCAGTATTTTGTCCCGCTCGGTGCCCGGCTGATCCATTTTATTTACGAATAGAAATACCGGAACCTCATATCTTTTCAATAATCTCCACAGTGTGTAGACATCCCCCTGCACGCCGTCACTGCCGTCGATCACAAGGATTGCTGCGTCCAGTACCTGAAGTGTCCTCTCCATTTCAGCGGAAAAATCCACATGCCCAGGGGTATCTAACAGAGTGATATCCACATCTTTCCACCGGATTCTCGCCTGCTTGGAGAAGATGGTGATGCCTCTCTTCCTCTCCATGTCCCCATTGTCCAGAAAAGCATCTCCGTGATCCACTCTTCCTGCCTTGCGGATCGTTCCGCAGGTATATAAAAGGTTCTCTGCCAGTGTTGTCTTGCCGGCATCCACATGTGCCAGAATTCCTATGATTAATTTCTTCATTCCTATTGCTAACCCTTCTATCTCCGGTTCCTGCTGCTTCTACAGGATTCTTACTGTTTTCTTAGGTTTCTTACCGCTTTCTTAAGTTTCTGCTGTTTCCTTAGGTTTCTTACCTCTTCTTTATCTTTACTATCTACGATACTATATTTTCGCCGATTTTCCAACTGTTTTATCTTGAGGATGTCATTGCAAATCCGCTTATAGATAGGCTATAATCATAGCATACTTTCCATCTTTCCATTAACAGGAGGAGCTATGATCAAATTAATTGCAACCGACATCGACGGTACGCTTCTAAAAGACGGTACGCTGATGATCGATCCGGAATATATGACCGTAATTGAAAAACTGACTTCAAAAGGAATCATCTTCGTCGCCTGCTCCGGCCGGCAATTCATCAGTGAACGAAAGCTTTTCGCTCCCGTTTGCGATAAGCTTCTCTATATCACGGACGGCGGCACGGTAGTCCGTACCCCTCACAAAATTTTAAAAGTCCACACTCTGCCCGAAGATGTCTGGCATGGAATGTGTGAAACGGTTCGCAATGAATTACCGGACTGTGATTATTTTATTGCCACTCCGGATTATTGTCTGGCAGAAGATGCCGGAAGCCGCATGTTCCGATGGCTTACGGATTCTTACGGATATGATATCCGTGAAGTACCGGACCTGTTAAAAGCACCTGTGGACAACGTGATCAAATTCACAGTGTATCATCCTTCGGCATGTGAAGAAATGTGTGCCCCGCTTTTCACTCCCACCTGGCAGACCAAGGCTAAAATCGCTTCCTCCGGCAAAGAATGGATGGACTGTAACCCGTTAGGTGTGAACAAAGGAACCGCTATTCGGTTTTTACAGGAATATCTTGGCATTGCTCCGGATGAAACCTGCACTTTCGGAGACAATCTGAATGATATAGAAATGCTTGAGAGCGCCGGAACCAGCTATGCCGTATCCAACGCAAGAGAGGAAGTAATCGCTGCCGCAAAAAGAACCTGTGCGCCTTATTGGGAAAACGGCGTGCTGCAGGTATTAAAAACTTTTCTGTAAGCTTGACACTGTCACAATAAAGCACTATAGTAAACAGGTAAATATTATATTCCGCTAGGGGAGCACATCGCTGAGACTGAAGTGCTGTAATACTATGCCATCACTTCTAACCCTCACTACTTGAACCGGATAATACCGGCGTAAGGAAGCATAGATTTCATGCAGTTATTGTCTACGTGTACACTGCTGATAACAGTATATAAGAGCCGTACATTATATGAGTGCCGTTCAAGACTGTAATTTTTGCATGGATACGATGTTGTCCCTCCTCGCGCATACGAAGGAGGATTTTTTTATGTTGTACAATGTTGTTGTGAATGACTGGGGCGAGACTACTTATGTCCCCACTGCTCTGGGCAATGTCCTGTTAGTGGTTGTCCTGATCGCTCTGCTGGCCGTGGCTGTTGTATTTGCCCGTAAGCAGAGAACTAAGACCGGGGCGTCTGACGACGGTGACCGGAAAATGGCTCACGGTAAGCTGACCGTAAAGCAGCTGGCTTTTTGCGCTATGGCAATCGCTCTTGGAACCGTGCTGTCTAACATCAAGCTGTTCCATTTTCCTACCGGCGGCTCCATTACGCTTCTGTCCATGCTGGTGATCTGCCTGCCCGGTTACTGGTTCGGTCTGGGTGCAGGTATCGCCACCGGAGTAGCTTACGGTGTGTTACAGCTTCTCATTGATCCCTATGTATTGTATCCCATGCAGTTGATCGTTGATTACATTTTGGCTTTCGGTGCTTTGGGATTGTCCGGACTCTTCTCCAATGCGAAATTCGGACTGCTGAAGGGATATATCACCGCTGTGTTGGGCAGATATGTGTTCGCCGTGATCTCCGGATGGATCTTCTTCGGCGCGTATGCCTGGGAAGGCTGGGATCCCCTGCCCTATTCCCTCGCCTACAATGCGATCTATATCTTCGCTGAAGCGGCAGTAACATTACTGATCCTGTCCGTGAAACCGGTACAGAATCTGTTCTCAAAATTAAAACAGATGGCTTTAAATGATTAGGTAGATTGAAAGTTTACGCGAGCAATGAGCCGCGCATAGGCAAAATAAGAACCGTGATTGGGAGCTTGCTCACAAATCACGGTTTCTATTTTTGCCGACAATCTTATTTCGTGTTCTTCATGACATCTTTATTCTTCACGAGGTAATCGATCAAAGATACCACGGTGAGGATCAATGCGATCCACATAATGATATTGGTAAGGATCTGCAGCTGCGGGAAGTTGGCGATCATCAGGCAGATCATGACCATCTGGAAGGTGGTCTTGAACTTGCCCCAGTAACTTGCGGCAATGACTACGCCATTGTCGGAAGCGATCAGACGGAAGCCGCTGATGATAAACTCTCTGGCGATGATGATGATGACCACCCAGGAAGGGATACGGTTCATCTCGATCAGTGCGATCATGGCGGAACATACTAACAGCTTATCCGCCAGGGGATCCATGAACTTACCAAAGTCGGTGATCAGATTATATTTTCTTGCAATCTTACCGTCGATCAGATCGGTGAGGCTGGCAATGATGAAGATAGCCAGTGCGATCATATCCGTCACGAAGGTGTTCTCGCCAAACCATCCGGCCTGACCTCCCAGTAACAGGATAATAAATGGTACGATCAGGATCACACGAAAAATAGTCAGCTTGTTGGGCAGATTCATTTTACTCATGATATATTTCTCCTATCAGATCATATTCATTGGAACCGGTGACCAGAACCTTGACAAAATCTCCGGTCATCAGATTCGCTGAAGTATTTACGAACAGATAGCCGTCCACATTAGGGGCATCTCTGTAGGTTCTTGCAACATAAGTCTCTTCGTCCGCAACCTTGCCCTCGATCATTACGGTCAGGATGTGTCCTACCATATCCTCCGCCTTGTCAAAGGCGATTGCCTGCTGTAATTCCATCAGTTCATCTCTCCGGAATTCCTTGACTTCCTGCGGTACCTGGTCTTTCATAGTGGCAGCGGGAGTATCTTCCTCCTGAGAATAGGGGAATACACCCAGACGGTCGAATTCCATCTCATTGACAAACCGATACAGCTCCTCGAAATCCTCCTGGGTCTCTCCGGGGAACCCGCTGATCAGTGTGGTACGCAAGCAGATATCAGGGATTTTCTCCCGAAGTTTCCCAATGATGGCACGAAGTTCTGCCTGGTCGGTACGTCTGCCCATTCGTTTCAACACATTGTCGGAAGCATGCTGGATGGGAATATCCAGATAGTTACATACCTTGGGTTCTGCTGCAATAGCATTGATCAGTTCATCCGTGATCTCCTCCGGATAACAGTATAAAATACGGATCCAGTAGATACCGGGAATCTGCGCCAGCTCATGTAAAAGTCCGGGCAACTCCTTTTTTCCATACAGATCCACACCGTACAGCGTGGTCTCCTGTGCTACCAGGATCAGCTCCCGTACGCCTTTATCCGCAAGTTCTCTGGCTTCTTTTAACAGACTCTCCTTGGGAACGCTGCGGTAATTGCCCCTGACCTTCGGAATAATACAGTAGGTGCAGTGTTTGTCACAGCCTTCTGCAATTTTCAGATACGCAAAATGTCCGCCTGTAGTGACAACACGGTTGGTCTCTGTCACAGGGGCGGCATTAATATCTTCATAATGGTTCTGTTTCTGTCCTGCCAGGATCTCCTCCAGGGCAGCTACGATCTCATCAATAGCAGTGGTTCCGATAATGGCGTCCACCTGCGGGATCTCCTTCTGGATCTCCTCGCGGTAGCGCTGGGCGAGACACCCGGCAGCGATCAGTGCCTTGACCTGTCCGCTGTCCTTCAGTTCTCCCATCTGCAATAATGTATTGATACTTTCTTCCTTGGCATCGCCGATAAAGCAGCAGGTGTTTACCACTACAACATCTGCCTCTGCTTCATCATCCGTGAAGGTATAACCTTTTTCCTGGAGCATGCCAAGCATCTTCTCGGAATCGACAAGATTCTTGTCACAGCCCAGGGATACAAACAATATCTTCATGCGTCTTATGCTTCCTCATCATCACCAAGGATCTTGATCTTACCCTGATTCAGCTCTTCTACTGCGATAGACAGGGGCTTATCCACCTTGGCTGTTACCAGAGGCTCGTCACCTGCGATGATCTGTCTTGCTCTCTTGGCAGTTGCCATAACGATAGAATAACGGCTGTTGACAACGGGTGCTTCGCCGGGCTCTACCTCGCTGTTTACTACTTTCATTAAGTCGGTATAAGAGGGATGTAACATTTTATTTTGCTCCTTTCGCGAAACCTTTCAGTTCCTCTCTGATCTCTGTGATAAATTCTACACGACGGGACGGTACATTTTTCGCTGCTTCCACATACTTCTGTACCGCTGCAGCACACTCATCCAGATCGTCGTTCACTACTATATAATCATAGGCATCCATGCCTTCTGATTCTTCATAAGCCCGTGCCAGTCTCTGTGCGATCACATCGGCTGTCTCGGTTCCTCTGCCCACCAGTCTCTTCTGCAGCTCTTTGGCACTGGGAGGGGTAACGAACAGTAACAGGCTCTCCGGGAACTGTTCCTTGATCTTCATGGCTCCCTGAATCTCGATCTCTAAGATCACATCCTTGCCTGCCTGCATCTGCTCTTCCACATATGCTTTCGGCGTTCCGTAATAATTGCCGCAATACTGAGCATACTCGATAAATCCGTTTTTTGCAATATTTTCTTCAAATTGTTCTCTGGTGCGGAAGAAATATTCTCTTCCGTCCTGTTCTCCTTCACGCGGTCCTCTGGTAGTCATGGAGATAGACAATGCATAATTGTCATATTCCGATAACAGTTTTTTCACCAGTGTTCCTTTGCCGGCTCCGGAGAATCCGGAGATCACCATCAATATTCCCTTATTCTGCATCTTCTTCACTGTCCTCTTTTTCATCTTCCGGCCACAACGCCTGTGCTCTTCCCGCAATCGTCTCGGGTAAAAGTGCAGACAGCACGATCTGACTGTTCTCCATGACCAGGACGGATTTCGTCCTGCGTCCCTGTGTGGCATCGATTGCCAGTCCCGTCTCTTTTGCCTTCTGCACCAGGCGTTTGATAGGTGCGGATTCCGGACTTACTATAGCAATGATCTTATCTGTATTCACAATATTTCCAAATCCCACATGGATCAGTCGGTTCATTGTATCGCCTTTCGTGGCTATTCAATATTCTGTATCTGCTCTCTGACTTTTTCGATCTCAGTCTTTAATTCAATGGCACAGTTGGAAATCTCCAGGTCATTAGACTTAGACAGAATCGTATTGGCTTCGCGGTTCATCTCCTGCGCCAGGAAGTCTAATTTCCTTCCGATGCTGCCACCGGCTACCAGTGTATTCTTCGTGGTCTCAATGTGGCTGCGCAGTCTCACCAGTTCTTCATCCACGCACACCTTATCCGCGAAGATCGTCACTTCCGTGAGAAGTCTTCCTTCGTCCACTGTGGTATCACCCAGCAGTTCCTTCACCCGCTCTTCCAGTCTCTGACGGTACTCCGCGATGATCTGGGGAGAACGCTCTGTAATGAAATCTACCAGCTTCAGCATGCCGTCCAGTTTCGTGATCAGATCATCCCTAAGATGTTCCCCTTCAGTGATCCTGGTCTGTACGAACATCTCGCAGGCACCCTTTAAGGCTCTCTGCAGTTCCTTCCACAGCTCTTCCTCGTCGATATCCTGCTCTTCCATCACGAAGACATCCGGATACTTCGACAGGGTAGACACCCTGATATCACAATCCAGATCAAAATCGCTGGCCATCTGCTTCAGGTATCCCAGATACTCCGCTGCCAGTTCCTTGTTGTAACGGACGCTGGACGTGTTCTCGGAAAAATCTTCATAAGTAATGAACAGATCCACTTTACCTCTGGAAATGTAGTTCTTCAGTTCACTGCGGATCGCAGACTCGAAGAAATTCAGCTTCTTCGGCATTTTGATGTTCACATCAAGGTAGCGATGATTCACAGACTTCATCTCTACGGTAAACTTTCTGTTATTCTCGGCAGTCTCACATCTGCCAAATCCCGTCATACTCTTGATCATAGCTTCTCCTGTTGTAAGGGCGCATAAAGCCTTCCACAATTTACGGTTTACGTTCTATTATAGAATAAAAAAGCTCCTTCCGTCAAGTGCAGGTGCCCTATTTCCACTCGTCATAATGCTCCAGAAAATGATGTTTCACACCGTCCTCTTTATAGGCGATGATCGTGCGCAGGTTGACATTCTCCACGCTCTTGAAAATGTTCCCTTCGATAAAGGGATTGGTCTGCTTCAGGGAAGCGATCAGGTTCTTGATCTCCATACGTTTGGAGGGACTGCTGCCATCGGTACGGCAGGTGGTACAGGTATCGGTAAAGCGGCATGCACACTGGATAAAATGCAGATCGTTGTAATCTCTCCAGTGCTTGATGTCGTCCTCGCGGATCAGATACATGGGACGGATCAGCTCCATGCCCTCGAAATTCGTGCTGTGCAGCTTCGGCATCATGGTCTGCACCTGTCCGCCGTACAGCATCCCCATGAGGATCGTCTCGATGACGTCATCGTAATGGTGTCCCAGGGCGATCTTATTGCACCCCAGCTCCTTTGCATGGCTATACAGATAGCCTCTGCGCATTCGGGCGCACAGATAGCAGGGGGAATCCTCGATATCATACACCGCATCAAATATCTGGGATTCAAAAATCGTGATGGGAATATCCATCAGCTTCGCATTGTTCTCGATGATCTTGCGGTTCGCCTCACTGTAACCGGGATCCATCACCAAAAATACCAGTTCAAAGGGGAACTTGTTGTGACGCTTCAGCTCCTGGAACAGCTTTGCCATCAGCATGGAATCCTTACCACCGGAGATACATACGGCGATCTTGTCGTTCTCCTGGATCATGTCGTACTCATTGATAGCTTTGGCAAATCGGGAAAACAGGACTTTATGGAATTTTTTGCGGATGCTTTTTTCAATCTCCCGTGCCCGCTCGTTTTCTTTTTCTCCGGGCTGTTCCTTCTGCATCAGGTTCAGAAGCCACCCGGTATAGCCGCCCTGTAAACTGTAGACGTCCATTCCCTGTTCCCGGAAATATTCTGCGGACGCTTTACTGTTCTGCCCGCGGCTGCAATACAGGATCACTTTTTTATCCCCTGCTGCCGCAGCCAGCTTGTCCACCAGTTCACATTCGGGGATTGCAATGGCTCCGGGAATCATTCCATAGTTTACTGCTTCATCCCCTCTGGTATCCACCAGAATGTATCGTTCAAGGTCCCGGGACTGTAGTTCTTCCCATGTGATCTCAATGGGCTGTATTGTCTCTTTTTCTTCCATTTTTATATTCCTTTACTCTGCCCGAACAGGCAGTCTATTGTTTTTCCTCTCTCACTCTGCTACACTGTTATTAAAAATATGGTAACTGAATCGTTACATTACATTCATAGAAAGGCACACAAATGATTCCTTATACTACTTTAGATTCCATTATAGCGCAAATGCCCGAGCGCACCGGGCACACTCTGTTAGATGAAGATCAGGGGTGTGTAAAAGGTTGTCGTATGGGCGTATCCCTCTATCGCAGCACAGAATATCACATGCCGCAAAAGCATGACGATCAGGAAGGCTTCTTCGTGTTGGACGGAAAAGGATATGCTCTCGTCGGTGGCGAAGAAATCCCTCTGCTGCCCGGTACCGCCTTTATGGTACCTGCTCACACGGATCATGTGATCAGACGGGATCCCTCCTGTGACTGCTGTAAGGTTCTGTGGTTCCATGCCGCAGTAGAATGATCCTCAGTCCCCGCACACCGCCAGAAGCTCCGGCAGCTGTGCCTGAAGCTCGGTCAGGCTGTCACACTTTTTGTCTACCAGCGCAAGAATCTCTTCTGTGGGCGGCAGCTGATCCGGCACCATCACCGTATATAAGCCTGCCGCATAGGCGGATCGGATACCGTTGAAGGAATCCTCCACTGCCAGTGCCTGTCCGGATGCAACGCCCAGCTCCTCGCATGCCTTCAGATAAATATCCGGTGCAGGCTTGCCGTGCTCCACCATGTCGCCACAGATAATTTTCTGAAAATAAGATGTGATGCCCGCTCTGTCCAGATGCTCCATCACTGCCGCTTTTCGCGTGGAAGAAGCCAGTGCCACGGGAATACCCTCCTTTTTTAAATACTCCAGGATCTCATGCACCCCCGGCTTCTCCGGAAGGCCATCCCGTTCTTCCTTTTCCTGAAATCTACGGCTGCAGTCCTCATGCAATTCTTCAAAGGAGATGTCAATGCCCTGCTCTGCCTTTGCTGCCTCGAATACTTCCTTCGTGCCCTGTAAGGTTCTGCCAATGCAGGCTTTGGAGATCTCATCCACATTTTTAAGCCCCGTAGGCTCTGCCGCTTCTCTCCAACACTCCATGTAGATTCTCTCAGTGTCAAATAACACACCGTCCATGTCAAATACTACTGCTGTTATTGTTGTCTTCATAATTCTCCTCACATCCAGAGCACCATCGGATTGTTACCCATACCGATGATCCCCATCATTTTGCGCGTAAATAGTAATCGATGATATCTGTCTCTTCCATGGAAATATAAGTTCCGTACATGGCTATGTTGCAGCACAATACCCTGCTTCCCGCAGGGAAGATCATCTCATATCCTTTAGACGAAGCCAGCCCCGGATATCTGTCATCCGCTCTTCCGTAGGAAAAATAAGCAGCGGAATTACCTATCTTCAAAGGTTTCGGTGCCCCAATCCCTCCGGCGATCAGAGCCTCGTCCTTTTTCCATTCAAAAAAGCTCCAGTTCTTTTTTTCTCCGAGTTGCCTTGGTTCTCTGCTTCGTTCCGTCAGCAGAATCTTACCCTGTGTATTTAAAAATGTCAATGCTCCCGTCTTTTTATCCACACGGATCTGGGCATATCCCGCTGTAATTTCCACCAGGGAAGGATTCTCCCGCACCGTGCATCTGAGGTCTCCTGCTGCCGTCACCGCCGCTTTCGGGAATTCACGACACTGCCCTTTGGCAAAACAAATCCGGAACAGATCCACCGCAAGGGGTGTGATCCGCAAGGTTCCGTAACTACTCAAAAGATCCACATAGCCCTTGCCCTTCATGACCATGCGCACAGCGCAGTCGATCCTGGAATGTCCGGCGGGCATCAGTGTTTTGGCATCCGGCATATCGCCGTACTCGCCGTTATTTTCTACCATCCGCGGCTCCTGTCTGCCGGTTGCTCTGCCAGCATTGCCGTTTCCTGCCCCGTATACTTTCGCAGGTGACGGCTGTCCCGTCCGCCTCGATTCAGGTCCCCCTGACTTTCCTGCTTTCTTCGGTGTAGCGCCGTCTGTTGTCCCCTGACTGTTTCTTGTCACGATGATCTTCTTTGGGCCGTAACGCTCTCTGGCCACACGTTCCTTTTCCGCTTCCTGTGCCCTCTGTCTGTAGATCTCTTCTTTTGTCTTCTCCGACTCTGCCTGTTTTACCACCGTTTTCACCGGCTTCTTCTGGGCATCTACGGCAAGGCTCATTCTCTGCTTCTGCTCTGGGGATACCGGATCTACGATCAGTCCGGTGAGTTTCCCCCGGTACAGCACCGTCAGTTCATGCAGAGCTCGGGTGGCTGCCACGTACAGCTGCTTCACATACCCGTCTTCCACCGGGTAATCTTCCTCCGAAGCGTTGAAGATCAGTACTGCATCGAATTCCAGACCTTTGGTGTATTTTAACGGAAGCACCATGACGCCCTCGCTGATCTCCCATTTCCCCGCATCTCCGGTATTCAGGTTCACGCTGTCCTGTAAGGCTGCTGTTACTTTTTCCGCCTCCGCTTCGTCAATGCAGACTACGGCAATGGTATCCAGCCCCTTGCTCTGCCATGCTTTGATGATCTGCTCCGCCTGTGTCACCTGCTCTGTAAAATCCACACATTTTTTCACCGTGATTGGTTCCCCATGACGTATGATGGGCTCCACCGGATAGACCGGAAAGCTTCCGTGATACAGAATGTCCGTGGCAAACTCCGAGATTTCCACCGTGTTACGGTAGCTTTTCTGCAAAATGCCGAAATAATCAAACTCTCCAGGCAGCATCAATTTCCGCAGTTCCGTCCAGTCGTTGAGACCGTAGCGGTCGGAAATATTCTGGGCCACATCTCCCATGATCGTATAGGTACATTTGCTCAGACAATATTTTAAAGACGCATAGGCCATCATGCCGAAATCCTGAGCTTCATCAATCACCACATGCCCCGTCTCCCGGATCACCGTGTCCTCCTTGATGCGCTTGTAGAGGTAGGCCATGGCCGCCAGATCATAGACATCGTAGACACCTTCCGGCACCTCGACCGTGAAATCTTTCTCCTGCTCTTCCTTCAGGAACTGTTCGTAGAGTTCCGCCACAGAGCCCTTCCATTCCCTTTTTCCGAAATAGGTCTCATAATAATGCTTGAGCTTCTGCTTTTCCGGCTGGGTATAGGAATAATATTTTCCGCTCAGCTCATTTTCCAGCCGTGCCATCAGATAATCCGTCAGTCTGCTGATTTTGTCCGCCCGGGACAGATCCTTTGTCTCTTTCAATAAGCGCGCAATGGTGGCCCGGTCCAGCATCACTTTGCCAGTCTTTTCGATCACCACGTCCTCTCTGGGTATCGCGCGGTATTCGTAACGCAGGCAGAAATTCTCCAGCTCCTTAAACCAGACAAGAGTTCCCTTCACCGCCGGGGTCACACCTTTTACCACCGGCTTGATCTGCCAGGACTTGTCCCAGTCCTCGTACAAAAGCCTTACGAACAACTGCTCCATGGTCATCTGGGAGACCCCGTAAACATTCAGTTCCGGTAGCACTCCCGTTATATAGTTTAAGAGCACCTGATTACTTCCCACAATATAAAAATCTTCCGGTGCAAACTCCTGCTCGTAGTTGTACAGGATGTAGGAAATACGGTGCATGGCCACTGTGGTCTTGCCGGAGCCCGCCGCTCCCTGTACGATCATGTTGTGCTGGGGCTTTTTGCGGATGACTTCGTTCTGCTCCTGCTGGATTGTGGCAATGATCTCGCCCAGCACCGCCTTTTTGTTCCGCACCAGATATTTTGTCAGCAGTTCATCGTTGGCCACTACATCCGAATCGTAGAAGTCCTTCAGCTCATCATTTTCGATCTCATAAGTGCGCTTCCGCGACAGGGTGATGTCGTATTTTCCCTCCCCCTTTACGGAATAAGAGACATCCCCCAGAGCGGCATCGTAATATACGCTGGCAATGGGTGCTCTCCAGTCGATGACCTCCGGTTCTGCCGGGTTATCCGCAATGACACTTCTGCCGATATAGTAGACCTCGTCTTTTTTCAGTTTTTTGTCCCGGAAATCGATTCTGCCAAAGTAGGGCTTTTTCCTCGCCTGTTCCGCCCGGCGCAGATCCTGATTCACGAACTTGAAGCGGGCATCCGCATTGTGCCACAGGGTCTGGGCTTCCTTGTCGTTCTCGTCGAATTCCTCCTGCATGGCATGCAGTTCTTCCGCCAGAGCCTGTACACTCTGCCTGTTGGCATCCACCTTGCGCTGTGCGATCTCTAACGTATGCTGTAATCTTTTTTCCTCATCCTGCCTCGTAATGCCGGGTAAACTGCTCATATTCTCTCCTGTTCAAAACCATAAAAAAGAAAAAGCAAAGGAAGCCTGTCGAAGACTTCCTTTGTATGTATTCTAAATCACATTTTACCAGTCAGAGCCCCAGTCATCGTATCCTGAGTCCCAACTGTCATTGGAATCCCATCCGGAATCCCAGCTGTCATCATCCCAGCTATCGTTATTATCATCGCTGTACTCATAAGGAGTGTAATAGGACGAATCCTCAAAATCCTCATATTCCGCATCGCTGTCATAGCTGTAGGAATCATAGTAACTCTCGTAATCGCTTTCCATCCAGGATTCATCCGGTGCATAGCGCCAGGAATCATTCTCCCATTCGTACCAGTTCCCATGATAATAGTAATAGTTCTGATCCTCATAGGTGTAATAGCCGTTATCCGGTCTGTTGTCAATCTGCCAGATAGAATAGGCGCCTGTAAAAATCGCCACCAGAGACAATGCTGCCATGATCAGGCAGAAAATTGTCAGAACCGTTTTTTCTATCTTTTTGCTCCGGGCTCTTTTCTTATTATAGGCGGTGTAATCTTTGGTTGGGCGGCTGACAGGTGCCGCAGCTTTCGGCTGCTGGTGTGCTTTCTGCACTGCCACTCTTTCCTTCATCTTCTGGTAAAGTTCGTTGACCGCATAGGCTTCATCGGTTCCCTTGTAACGTACTGCCCGGGTACCGTCCTCTTTATTCTTATAGACTACGAAGGTGCCATCGGTCTCATCCTTGTAAATACCGAAGGCTTTCGCGCCCTTGTAATCCTCTCCGATAAAGGTCCGCATGTCCTGTAGCGGAAGATTCATCTCCTTCGCCCAGGCTTTCAATTCCTCGATCGTCTGTGGTACACCGTTGGCATGACGGTTATAATTGTTGTTCACTCCTCCACAGTTCGGGCAGACCTGATCAAAATCGTTGATCCAGCTGCCGCACCAGTCGCATTTTATCTTCACGTTCCCCTCCTGAAAATACACGTTGCAATAGTTTCTGTTTTATTGTACCACGTTCCGCACCTGCTGCCAACCTAGGAAATTGCCAAAAGAATGCGGCTCTCCCTGAGGGTCTTGCTCTGGTCGTAATCATACTCTATGGTCTGGATACTGACATCCGGAAAACGGGCATGCAGCCGCTGCAAAATTCCCCGCTCGCAGACATGGCTGACCAGACATCCGAAGGGATGCAGGATCAGCACACTGCCACAGCCTTTTTCCACATATTGTATCACCTCTGCGGCAATCAGCCAGCCGTCTCCGGTATTGCAGCCCTCCGCCAAAATCCCCTGCACTTTCTCCTTCAGTTCCGGGAACGGCAGATCCGTCTGGAACCGGTCTGTCTCCCCGATCACCGTAAGCAGATGTTTTTGTGCCTCACACAACCGGTGGAGCACAAAGGCACAGGCTTTCGCCATGATGGGATTGTGCTGGTACTTTTCTGCCTTATACCGCTCTGTATCCACCAAATACAGACAGTAGTTGACGAAACCACCACTGTAAGGCTCCATTCCCTGCCGGAGCAGAAAACTTTCGATATCGTCATTTCCCAGTTTCGAATATTTCATATAGATCTCACCGGTGATGCCAACTCTCTTTTTCTTCCCGGGTGTCACCGGTACCTTCGAAAATACTTCGCAGGCATACCGGTAATTTTTCTCTCTGGTGTGTCGTCCGTTCCTGTGTCTCCGAATGCTCTCGCACAGTTTCTTTTCCACCTGACTGCGGATGCGGTCCGTCTCTCCCGGATTCTGTTCGTAGGGCTTCACCTGCTGGTACAGGCACATGATCAGATCGCCATAGCATCCGGCAGCAATCCCACCGGACAACAGTGACGGAGTAATGCGAAAGCCGGTATGTTTTTCTTCTCCCATGAGGTTCAGGGAGATTACGGGAATCTGGGCATACTCCAGCTGTCCCTGCTCTGCCATGCGGTACAGCACTCTCTGGAGCAGATTGTAGATATTTCCGGCCCTGCAGGCACCGCCCGCCTGGGGCTCCATGAAGGTGATCTCCTCCGGATCCCGTTCCCCGCTTTCCAGATATTCCAGGAACTGTGCAAGGATCAATACCGTCGGATAGCAATAGTCGCTACTGATATAGCGAAGTGCCAGAGTGCGGTCCTTCACCGGGTTCTTTAAAGTCTCGAAGGAATACCCCTCCGCCCGGAATGCCGCCTCCAAAAATACATTCGTGTACTCCAGCATCTCGCACAGCAGGATCGTACGGGTCTTCTTGTCATGACGTGTGAAATTTTTACATACTCTGTGCAGTTCCCCCATACGTTTTCCTCATCTGACCGGGTTGGTTTGTGTCCGAACATAAATTTACTATTTTATATTGTAAGCTGAATCGTTGGCCCGTGCAAGTGTACATCTGGTTTATTCTGGTTGTCTACCATCGTCTGTAAACTTTCAGGCACACAAAAAAGTGGAAACCTTGTATTTTCAAGGTTTCCACGCTTTTCAAAAGAGCTGCTGACGGGAATCGGACCCGTGACCTCCGCACTACCAATGCGACGCTCTACCGACTGAGCCACAGCAGCATCACGTGACTGCTAACGCAATCACCGTGATTCATTGTAACAAAGCAATCTATATTTGTCAACACAAATTTTTTCTTTTTTTGCTTTTTTTGCTACACTTATAACTATTTAGGATTTTTCTCGTCTTTCTGTGTCGCTTCCTGCTGCTCCAGGTCCTTCTGCTCCTTCCGCTTCAGGTAATCCGCCGCATCATCCGGTACGTCATCCAGATTCTCACTGCCGATATCCACCTGGAGAGGCTTTCTCTTGAAGAGGATATCATACATGACAGGGATGATGAACAGTGTCATCAGTGTGGCATAAGCAAGTCCTCCCGCCACTACGATCGCCATGCCTTTGGACATCTGGCTGGAGAGGTCATCTCCGAACAGGAGGCTTGCCATTGCCAGGATCGTGGTAAGCGCCGTCATCAGGATCGGGCGCATTCGGGTCTTACCGGTAGCGATCAGTGCCTCTCTGCGTTCCAGTCCTCCCATACGGAGCTGGTTCGCATAATCCACGAACACAATACCGTTGTTGACAACCGTACCCAGCAGCACCACGAAGCCCATCATACCCATAACAGACAGCGGCTCGTTCATAAGCAGTAATCCTATCAGGCCACCCGTGAACGCAAGAGGTACCGTGAACAATACAATAAACGGACTGAGCAGGCTCTGGAACTGTGCCACCATGACCAGGTAGATCAGAGCAAGACCCAGGAGCAATACCTTACTCATCTGGATCACCATCTGATTGACCATATCGGATTCTCCGGCAGTGTCAATAGTATAACCGTCCGGCAATTCATACGCATCGATCAATGGCTGCAATTCTCTGGACAGAAGGGTGGCATTGCTTCCCTCTGCCACAGTGGCTGTCACCGTCATGTAGCGGCTCTGGTTCTCACGGTTGATGCTCTGCACACCCTCCTCCAGCTTTAGTGTGGCGAACTCAGACAGCGGATGATCCTCTGTGACAGTGTTGCCATTATCATCCGTAGTCTGAATCTCAAAATTATAGTCCAGGAGATTCTCACGGGTCAGCGGTTCTCTTCCATCCTTTACGACGATCTTCATATCCTCGCCGTCTATGGTCACAGTAGCGGCATCGGTACTCTCCGTCATCTTTCCGTTCAGCTCTGAAAAAATCTGGGCAACCGTCAGCCCTTTGCGCATGGCGGCATCTTTATCCAGCACCAGACGGATGACCTGATCCGGCTCTTCCTGCCCGTTGGAAATATTTTCATAGCCCGGGATCGTAGCAGCCAGATCACAGATGTCCTGCGTGATCTTCGTCAGGGTATCCAGGTCATCGCCATATACCTTAACAGATAGTCCTGAGCCCATCATCGTGCTCATCTCAGACATTCCCGTTGATATCGTCAGTTCACAGTCAATATCCGCTGTGCGTTCTTCAATCTCCCTGCAGATCCTGTTTACTTCTTCTTTTCCGGCATTCTCATTCTCTGTCAGCACCAAAAATGTGAACTGATCGTAGGTGCTGTCTGACATGCCGGAAGAGGAAGCCACCAGTGTGGTATCTCCACCTGCCATGGCACCTACATCTCCGATGCCATCTATGGTCGTCATGGCATCCAGCACCTGGTCAGCCCTCTTGTAGCATTCTTCCTTATCCGTATCCTCCGGCATCTGCACAGATATCTCAATCTGGTTGGATGTCATATCCGGGATCATGACGATACCCATCCGCATGACCGCCCAGATACTGTATACCAGCAGACCGATGGCAATCGTAAGGGGCACAACCTTCACTTTCAGACAGAAGGCCAGCATTTTCCCATAGATGTCCTGCACCTTGTCAAAGAACGGATGCTTCTTCTCTTTGGAATTACGAAGCAGAGTCGAACCTGCTGCCGGCACTACGGTCATAGCGATCAGCAGCGATGCCGCCAGGGTAAATATGATCGTCAGACTGATGGGCATCATCAGTTCACGGACAGTTCCTGCGGTAAATACCATCGGCAGGAATACGCAGACTGTTGTCAGGGTGGAAGCAATAATCGCACCTGCCACCTGTTTTGTACCCTGTACCGCTGCTCTCGCCGCACCGACTCCCTTAGACCGCAGACGATAGATATTCTCGATCACGACGATGGAGTTATCCACCAGCATACCGATTCCGAGTGCCAGACCCGATAACGACATCATGTTCAGTGAAATACCTGTAAAATACATTAATATCAATGCCGTCAGAACAGACAGGGGAATGCTGACAGCTACAACGATGGTAGGTTTTACATCCTTTAAGAACAGCGCCAGGATCAGGATTGCCAGTGCCGCACCTACGATCATGCTCTGCAATACGCCATTTATGATCATAGTTATGTAATCGCCCTGATCCATCAGTGTCAGTACCGACAGTCCGGGATACTGCTCTTCCAGCTCTGAAATTGCAGCAGCGATATTTTTACTCACCTCATTTGTTCCCGCTGTGGAACTCTTGAACACAGACAGCACCACTGCACTCTGACCATTCAGTCTGGCATAGCTGTCATCGGCGTTATCGATCACCGTGATGTCAGCCACATCGCACAGCCGTACATCCCCGATATCTTCAATATTGGTAAGTACGATATTGGACAGTTCGTCCACACTTTCATAATTGCTTCCGACCTTAAGCAGCCAGGAATTGTCCTCCGCATCATCCAGATACCCCGCCGGCATGGCAAAATTCTGTGCATAGATGAGCTGTGACAGTGTCTGCATATTCACCAGCTGGTCTGCATTGGCATTACGAAGTGCCTCTGCCTTCTGTGCCTCAAAATTCTCCAGAGAGGTATTATACTGATCCCAGCCGTCTGCCAGCTGCTTTTTCGCATCCGCAATGGAATCCCAGCCCTCTGTGATCTGGTCCTGGGCAGAATCCAGGCTCTCCTTGTTGCTGTCAAGGGTTGTCTGGGCGGAATTCAGTGCACTCTGTCCGGAAGAGATCTGTGCAGAAGCCGCACCGAAGCCTGCTGCCGCCTCGATTTTTGCCTTTTCAATATCCGTATAGGAAACACCGCTCTTCTTCAGCTCCGCTTCTGCTGTGGATACTGCTGCCTGCACGCCGGCTTTCTCGACCTGAAGGCTGTTCAGGGAAGATACGTAGTCCTTATACCCGGATAACAGAGCCTTCTGGGTCTGATATCCGTCTGCTGTTTTCTGCAAAAGCTCTTTTCGCCCTTCGGGCGTCAGGGTATCCCATGTTGCTTCATCTATCCCGAGACTATGAAGGCTCATAGCGGGATTGGCGGCAGCAAGCGCTGAATTTACGTATGTGCTGTTCTGGTCCGTCAGATTCATTAATGAAGATGTCAGAACTGTACTCATCTGATCTAATCCGGCTACTACATTCGGAATATCATTTGTAGTCTTGCCCTGTTCTTCCAGGGATTTTTCTATCTGTGTGATCGTCGCTTTCAGCGATGCCTCCTGCGCCTGTAACGTCAGCAGGTCTGTCTGCAATGCGTTCAACTGATCCAGTGCCTGGCTGGCGGTCGCCAGCTTATTCTCGGTATCCTTCTTCTGATCCTCCAGGGAGTCCTTGGCATCTTCCAGTTTTTCTTTCTGCTCGTCCAGTTCCTTCTGTGCATCGTCTAACTTCGTCCTGCCGTCGTCGATATCCTTCTGTCCGTCGACCAGCTCCTGCGTGCTGTCTGCCAGCTTCTGCTCCGATTCCAGCAGCTGCTTCTTCGCATCATTCAGCTGATCCACAGCATCCGCAAAAGCATCATTGGTCTTTGCCAGGATCTTCTCGTTCAACACATCGATCTTATCCTGATTCAGATCCACAGAGATGGAATTCTCCACAATTCCAATGTCAGAGATACTGGTCACACCCTCCTGCCGTTCCAGATAGGGGATCAGCGTGTCCTCGACAAACCGCGAAGTCTCCTGAATATCCTTACCCTCATAGGATGCCGCCAGATATACGGAAGCCATCATATCCATGCTGATCTCCATGATATTCGGAGAACCGCATTCCTCCGGCAATGCTGATTTCACACTGTCCAGAGCGCTCGATACCTTTACCATGGCGGAATCCATATCCGTTCCGTCTGCGAATTCCAGTTCTACGATCCCGTAGTTTTCATAGGACATACTGTATACATTCTTTACACCGGAAATGGAGCCCAATGCGCTTTCCACAGGTTCGCTCACACTGGACTCCACTTTCTCCGGACTCGCTCCCGGATAAGTCGTGATCACCAGTAAATACGGCAGACTCATCTTAGGCAGAAGATCCGTTGTCATTCCCGATAAACTTACAAATCCCAGAATAATGATGGCAACTACCATCACCAGAATTGTAAACGGTTTTTTTACACTAAATTTTTCCATATATTCCCGCGCCTTTCCCACGTAAACATCTGTATAGTAGTATGTTACCACTACTGGATCGCGAAAATCCATTAAATAAATCTAAAATTTAGATTCTTTGCTTAAAAAGCCGCGGATTTTCTGCTTTGCACGGGTCAACGCATTTTCTGTTGCTTTTTCACTCCTCCTGAGCACCTTCGCAATCTGTGTGTAGCTCATTCCCGTAATATAGAGATCCAGCACCTGACGCTCCAGCTCACTCAGCTCCGTAGCGATCCTTTTCTCCAGATAGGCCACTCTCTCCTTATCCAGGAAAAGTTCCTCCGGATTCCTGCCGGTCTTATCCGTCAGAAGCTCCGCCAGCGTCTGTGTCTCCGGATCCCTGTCCTCTTCCGTTCTTCCATGGCTGTCCAGGGAGACATAGGTATTCAACGGTGTGTGCTTCAGCCGCTGCGATGCCTGCACCGCCGTATACATCTGTCTGCTGATGCACAGATCCGCAAACGTGTAAAAGCTGGCGTCTCTGCCACAGTCGTAATCCCGCACTGCCTTGAACAGCCCGATCATCCCCTCCTGGATCAGATCCTCGCTGTCTCCGCCCAGGATATACATGGATTTTGCTTTGCTGCGCACCAGATTTTTATACTTATCACAGATGTAGTCCATCACCTGCCTGTCGCCTTCCCGCAGTTGGTCGATGAGCTCCTCATCTGTCATATCTTCATATTTGAAACGCTCTGTCATTCTTTCCCCTTTGATATCCTGTTTCCGGATACAGCGATCTGTTATGCCTGCAGTCTCTGACGTACGATCTCGTAAGCCAGTACGCCTGCTGCTACGGAAGCATTGAGGGAATCGATATCCCCCTTCATGGGAATCGATGCCACCATGTCGCATTTTTCCTTCACCAGACGGCCTACGCCCTCGCCCTCGTTGCCGATGACCAGACCGATGGGGCCCTTCAGATCCAGATCGTACATGGTAGTACCGCCCATATCCGCACACACGAACCACAGACCTTCCTTTTTCAGGTCTTCGATGGTCTTCGCCAGATTCGTCACCTTTGCCACCGGCGTATAGTTCAGTGCTCCGGCGGAGGTTCTCGCTACCGTAGCGGTCAGTCCCGCTGCACGGTTCTTCGGAATGATGACACCATGGGCACCTGCCAGATTGGCAGTACGGATGATAGCTCCCAGATTATGAGGATCTTCAATATTATCCAGCAGGAAAATAAAGGGCGGTTCACCCTTTTTCTTCGCTGCTTCCAGAATGTCATCCACCTCCGCGTACTCATAAGCCGCCGCATAAGCAATGACGCCCTGATGTTTTCCGGTCTCGGATAACTGATCCAGACGCTCCTTGGTCACATACTTTACTAACGTGTCATGTTTTTTTGCTTCTCTTTTAATGGTCATCATCGGACCGTCCTGACAGCCATCCAAAATGAACAGCTTGTCAATGGGTTTGCCCGAACGATACGCCTCGATCACGGCATTTCTGCCCTCTATGGTAAATTCCTGATATCCCATGCTTGTCCTTTCTTAGTACGTATTACTTTCTCATTATGCATTACTTTTCTGTCACATGCGTTACATTACACTCAGATCTCCAGACCTGCCAGGCGGATACCGTTTTTGATCAGCTCAAGCATCCGGTCTGTCTGTCCTGTCAGGTACAGATACCCCATCAGTGCTTCAAATCCGGTAGCTCTGCGGTAGTCTGCCACAGAAGCATTTTTCGCCGTGGTGTAGGATTTGGCGTTGCGTCCTCTGCGGTACACCGCTTCCTCATCCTCTGTCAGCTCCGGAAGCAGTGCCTCGATCATGGCGGACTGCGCCGGTGCTTTTACATAGCGTGTTGTCTTTTTATGCAGGTCATTGGCGGAGCGGTTGGCACGTTCCACCACAATGCTTCGGATCACCAGTTCATAGATCCCGTCTCCGATGTAGGCTAATGTCAGCGGAGAATATGCCCGGACATCCTGCCCTTCACAGTCGAAAACCTGCTTGATCTTAGTAAGAAGGGTTATGCTCTCTTCCATTTTACACCCTCTCTGGTATCTTCCAGTACAATGCCCTTAGCTAACAGTTCATCACGGATCTCGTCGGCTCTTGCGAAGTTCTTCGCCTTTCTGGCTGCCTGACGCTCCTCGATCAGTGCCTCTATGTCGCTGTCTAACATCTCTGCTTTTTTGTCCACGATCAGTCCGCAGATATCGGACAGGGTCACGATCTCCTGCTTTAATGCTTCCAGGAATGCCTTGCTGCTCTCAGCCTTGGCATTGGAATTCACGAATTTTACCAGTTCAAAAATAGCTGCCAGTGCATCTGCGGTGTTAAAATCATCATCCATAGCTTCGTCGAACTTGGTCTCGAAACCCTGTGCCTCGGTGAGTAAGTTCTTCTCTTCTCCGGTCATTTCGGTATCTGCTGCCTTGTCCAGTAAGAACTTCAGATTGTCCACGCTGGTGACGATTCTCTCATAGCCGTTCTTCGCAGCTTCCATTAAGTCAGCGCTGAAATTCAGCGGACTTCTGTAATGCGCGGACAGCATGAAGAAACGCAGTACCTGCAGATCATATTTTTCGGAGATCTCACGTACGGTGAAGAAATTGCCCAGGGATTTGGACATCTTGCGGTTGTCGATGTTCAGGAAAGCATTGTGCATCCAGTATTTTGCAAAAGGCTTGTCATTGGCTGCCTCGGACTGTGCGATCTCATTTTCATGATGAGGGAAGATCAGATCCTCTCCGCCGGCATGAATATCAATCTCTTCGCCGAGATAACGCTTACTCATGACGGAGCACTCGATGTGCCAGCCGGGACGTCCCTGGCACCAGCAGGAATCCCAGTAAGGCTCGCCTTCTTTTTTCGGTTTCCACAGTACGAAATCTAAGGGATCTTCCTTCTGGTCCTCACCGGAGACTAACAGAGAACGGTTACCGCCCTGTAAGTCGTCCAGATTCTTATGAGAAAGCTTGCCGTAGTCCTTGAAGCTTCTGGTACGGAAATATACGGTACCGTCTGCAGCAACATAAGCATGTCCCTTATCGATCAGGGTCTGGATCATGTCCAGCATACCTCCGATCTCCTCGGTAGCCTTGGGGTTCTTGGTAGCGGGCTTGATGTTCATGCCCTCCATGTCCTTTTTGCACTCTGCAATGTAACGCTCAGAGATCACGCCGGGCTCAACGCCCTCTTCGTTAGCTTTTTTGATGATCTTATCGTCCACATCCGTGAAGTTGGATACATAGTTCACTTCATATCCCTTGTATTCCATGTAACGGCGCACGGTATCAAATACGATCATAGGACGGGCATTTCCGATATGGATCAGGTTGTATACGGTAGGTCCGCAGACATACATTTTTACCTTGCCGGGCTCTAAGGGCTTGAATTCTTCTTTTCTCTTGCTTAAGGTGTTGTAGATTTGAATGCTCATTGTTTATCCTTTCCTAATTGCGATTTTTGCAATGATCTATCTTTATTTTATCACACTGTCTTGTCATTTTCTGCAGATCGGGTCTGTTCCCCGGCCTCCGCACTCATTACCACCAGCCTGCGCAGCTGCTTTAATTCATCTTCCATTTCCAGTACCCGGTTGGTCAGTTCGGAATTCTCACGCTGCAATACCGTGATGTCTTCCCGTACCGGGTCGGGGAGATCCGTCTGGTTCATGGTCTCCTGGGGAAGGCTTGCGTTGTTGCGCTTTACCACGCGCCCCGGTACACCTACCACCGTGGATCCGGGCGGCACTTCGCTTAAGACCACGCTTCCGGCACCGATCTTCGAATTATCTCCGATGGTGAAGGATCCCAGGACTTTCGCTCCCGCACTGATCATGACGTTGTTGCCGATGGTGGGGTGACGTTTGCCGTGTTCCTTACCGGTACCTCCCAGGGTCACGCCCTGATACATTGTCACATTGTCGCCGATAATGGTGGTCTCACCGATGATGACACCGTTACCGTGATCGATGAAAAATCCTTTGCCGATCTGTGCACCGGGATGGATCTCGATGCCGGTCTTGCGCACGCCCCGCTGGGAGATATACCGCGCCCAGAAATAATGTCCGCTCAGATACAGCTTATGCGCCAGTCTGTAATGGAGCATGACCTTGAAACTGGGATACAAAAGAACCTCCATGGAGGAATGGATCGCCGGATCACGTTCCTTGATAATACGGACTTCTTCTTTTAAATTTTTGATGATGCCCATGTTCTCACCTCGAAAAAAATACCGCGAATAAACTTCATCTTAGAGACGAATTTATCCGCGGTTCCACTCTACTTAAGGGACAATGCCCTTCACTCTGGCGTAAAACGCCATGCACATAACGGGTGCTTACCGGATCCGGATACTTATGTCTGTTCCCCGGATCAGCTCACAGGCGCACTTCCTTTTCCTCAGACGAAAGCCGCTCCCAGCTTCTAACAGCTTCTCTCTGGCGTCCCACCGAAAAGTACTTTTCCTGCTCCATGCCTTTACTACATATATGATAATTCCTACTAAATAAGATATGCAAAAATACGGGTTTTGTCAACCCTAGAGTTTCCTACATTACAGCTTTTTCCAAGGTTTCCCTCACGTATTCATTCAGTGACATATTTTATTCTTCCAGCAGCACCCACTTTCCCTCCGGTGCCGCATCCAGGATCCAGTACTGGCACCGTCGGATGTCCGCCTGCAGACTTCCGGTCTCCTGTAATTTTTCCCCATCGTAGGTGAAGAATACGGTTCTCGCTTTTGCATCATCTCCGGTCTCATACAGTGCGATCACGATCTGCTCCCCATCCGGACTGTAAGCGAGAATGCTGTTGTCCAACAGTCTTGCATGGCGGTCTACATTGTTGCCTTCCACCCCGAAGGTGTAATTCACCGGGCTGTTACCTTCCACGTTCTTCCAGGCGTCTGTCTGTAGTGTGATCCGCTCTGCTGCCGCATCTCCATCCAGATCGATCAACGCATAGGTCTCAGAAAAAGTTCTCTGGGACACATCGCATACCATACCGGGATGAGATAAAATATCCTCCCGCCATTTCACAGCATACTGGTCCCTTGACACCTGATCCAGTCTGTCGGCTCCGGCGTCCAGACCACCGATAGAATACTGCTGATAGAGTTCTCCGTTGCCGTTATAGACCGTCACGAAACCATTCTGTACTTTCATGGAAAACGGAAGCACAGGTTCTGCCGTTTCTTCCCCGGTCAATTCCCATCCGGTATCACCTGCCAGGCTGCAGTTCTTCACCGTATACAGTGTAGGTTTCCCATCCTCCTGTAAATGCTCCGCCGCTTCTGTCATATAGAATACCCTGCTGCCCATCCAGCCGATACTGCTGTCCTCCTGCACCTTTTCATTGTAGGCGTTGGAAGTATTATAGTAAGTCCGGTCACAGATTGCAGCCGATGCCATATTTCCCGGGATGCCATCCTCAGACACACACCGGAAGGTATGATCATACATCACATAGATTCCGCAGCTGGACACCTGAATATGAATACCGGAACCGGAATAGCTTCCGATCTTCGTCTCCAGATACTCCGTATACTGTCCCGCCGGCATATTTTCCGGAGAATACGTTTCGTATTCCGCATAGACTCTCCGGGCGGACTGCTCTCCCGGGAGCGGACCGATCTTCTGTCCGGATGCCGCACTCACATCTCCGGTAGACAACAGCCAGATCTTCTGTTCCTCCTCCGCCAGCACCATGGGAATCTCGATCACAGAACCATCCTTCTCAAAAGTATACTCCACATTGACCACCGATCCTTCTCCCATACGGTCATCGCCATAGAGCTGGTACTGTCTTGCCGCCTCGTAGAGGACTTCCGTCACCTCACCGGTTCCCTTTCCCAGCGAAAGGAGCTGCTTTGCTGCCGTCACAGGGTCCTTATAATCCTCGTAGAATCTGTGATCCTCCGACCCGAGTCGCTCCTCCAGACGGCTGAGTTGAAACATTTCCCAGCTTGCAGGACTTCCGGCATACCTTCTGTGATTCACATACCATCCCTTCTCCTGTGCAAAGGAATGAGTACTCTCAATCCGCTCGGGGGAATAAAATTCCGCGAAATCGGAGCGTGTCTCAAACGTTACATACGACAGCTTTTCAGCATAAATATCCCATTCTTCCTGCGTCCAGACAGCCTCATCGGAATACTCCGTATCACTGATATCCACCGGCTCATTCTGGGCAGACGGCGCAGCTTCCGTAGGCAATTTTTCCTCACTGCGGTTTCCTCCCGGATTACTGCACAGGCAGATGATGAGTGCTGCGATCACCGCCACCGCACCGATGAGGATCCAGAACGGAGGCTTGCGATAATCCAGCACATGACGGATCCTGTTCTTCACATGATCCTCTCCAAAGGATAACAGCGCACAGATCGTACCACCACGGTATTTTCTCCACCTGCCGTCACTGGCTTCCTCCAGCAGTGTATAAGAATAGATCTTCTTGCTTTCCTCTCCCAAAAGCTTTACCACTTTTTCGTCGCAGGACATCTCACAGTCCATATTCATCAGGTAAAATGCCAGCCACACCAAGGGATTGAACCAATGCACACAACAGATAAAAAGCACTGCCGGTTTGATCAGATAGTCTCTTCTCTGCAAATGCACCCTCTCATGGCACAACACTACCTCTCTGCTCTCCCCGGCAAGCTCCGACGACAGATAAATGGTCGGATGCAGGATCCCCATGACAAAAGAAAGGTGTCCACTCTTAATCTCACAAATTCCTTCTTCTACTTTATGAACGCCATTTTCCGGCTGACGCAGACGGTAATACATCCGCAGATAGGAAAACAGATGATAACCGGCAAACCCAACAAACCCGATCAGCCACAAGTACGGTAACACGATTCCCGCCAGTGTTTTCAGCATCTGTGTGCTGTGTGTTGCAAACATTTCCTTGGTTGGATCGCTCGTTGCAGACATTCCTGTCTGTCCGGTTACCATAGAGGACTCCTGCGAAAGTGCCTCCGGCTGACTGCCATCGTCACTATCGGCCTGCTCCGTCATGCCTGAAATCTGTATTGCTTCCGCAGTCGGATTTTCCAAGGTTGCTTTTTCTCCGGATGCTGTCAGTGCGGTGCTCACCGTCTGTTCCGTTACCAGCCGCTGTGGGATCAGGCTGATCTGTGTCTGCGGAAATGCCGGGCAGCACAGGCGCAGAAACACGATCCCCCACAACAGATAAGAACACCATCTGGGAGCCCTGCGAAGCACCAGTCTCGCCACCAGCACCAGCAAAATGCAATAGCTTCCCACCAGGCTCAAGTTACAAACGATCCCTAATACCTTCTCTAAAATCTCCCTCATCCAATCTCCTCCGTCAGCTCTTATAATCCTCTATCATAGCTTCGATCTCAGCGATCTGCGCTGCGCTGAGCTTCTTGCTCTGGATAAATGCTGCGATCATCTTCGGCAGCGAACCGCCATAAGCCTTCTCCACGAAAGCCTCCCCCTGGGCTCTGTGGTATTCCTCCTTATTCAATACGGAAGATACTATGGCATTCTCATTTTTGAAAATACCGTTCTCACAAAGCTTTTTAATAAACGTATAGGTAGTGGATTTCTTCCAGCCGAACTTCTCCGCGCACTGTTTTACCAGTTCTCCGGAACCGATGGGTTCCTCCTCCCAGATCAGCTCAGCAAATTTGTATTCTGTCTCCGTCATCTGATACATTCCCATTCCTCCTTGTATCCTTCTTAATCCAGCACTTGCCAATTATGCAATCCTATTGGCTTTTTTGCACTCATAACATTATAAAAGGTCGATGGTATACAGACCTTGTTCTAATTAAAGTCTATATCCTATCGACCCATTTGTCAAGTTCTTATTTTCCGAAATTATCAGCTCTTCGGGCATCCGCTGCAGCTTCCGCAGCCGCCCTGCATCGCCTGTGCCGTAAGATCAAACGGCGTAGTCACCAGACAGATTGCCTGAGAGGAGATTCCCTCTCCGCTGCCGGTGAATCCCAGTCCTTCCTCCGTGGTAGCCTTCACATTGACCTGTCCCACATCGATCAGCAGGGCTTTCGCGATATTTTCCCGCATGGTATCGATATGCGGGCGCATCTTCGGTGCCTGTGCAATGATCGTCGCATCGATATTTTCGATAAACACATGATTTTCTTCCAGCAGCTCGCCCACTTTTTCCAGCAATTTTATGGAAGAAATACCCTTGTACGCGGGATCTGTATCCGGGAAATGTTTCCCGATGTCCCCCAGCGCCGCTGCTCCCAACAGCGCATCCATGATCGCATGGAGCAGGACATCCGCATCCGAATGTCCCAAAAGTCCCTTTTCATAAGGTATTTTCACGCCGCCGATGATGAGGTCTCTTCCCTCCACCAGACGGTGTACGTCATATCCCATTCCGATTCTCATACTTACAACCTTTCCGCAGACGCTATTTTTAAAAAAATACCGGCATCCCTGTGTCTCACCGGCTTCTCCAACCAGCCAGTCCCCAAACCGTTCTGTCCCGTTGCGGCCAGTGCCGGGCGCCAATATCGTCTGCAATATGCCAAATCTCTGTCATTATTGTCTCGCCACAGCACAATCCATCAGATCCTCCGTGCTGTCGAATACATAGACGGTATAACTGCCGTCCTCATATACCTTTTCGCCCTGATTTAATGCCGGAGCCTCTGCATATTCCGCACACTCCTCCGCCGTCAGGAGCAGGAATGTCTCCCCGGCATGATACCCTTCCTCATAATATTTCATAGGCGAAGACCACTTGAAATACTCCAGGTGCTCGGGATCTCCGATGTTGCCGATCTCCACTTCACCATTCGTAAGCTCCGTGATGATATTGGCATTATTATAAGTAGCGAAGCCGAAATCATATCCGTTCCCCGCAAGGAATTCCGCCACTGGACGCTTCGTCTCGTTCTTGTCCACCGTCAGGAAAGACATCACCGTTTTCCCCGTTCCGAGGATCAGACAGATAGTAAGCAGTGCCGCCACCGCAAATCTGTCAAAGGGCATTTTTTCCTCTTCCAGATAAAAACACAATACCGGCAGGGCGAAAATGAAGATCGTGATATAATACCGCGGCACCATGGTACTGGTGGTAAAAATAAACACAAACAGATTCAGTACAAAACTGACTTTCAAAAACAGTGTGATCAGACTGCGAAATCCCGTGACACGCTGCATTTTCCCGCTTTTGACCGTAACGTATCCGTAGATGCCAAGCAGCACGAAGGCTGCCATCGTCACAACACCCCGCAGGGATAAAAATCCCTTATCCGGAATATAGCCAAAAAGCATCAGCAGACACCCCACCGCATTTTGGATCCGGTCAAATAACACACCGTGATACAATGCGATGAAGTTCGTGGCGCCATAGGTCTGGAATACGTATTTGTGACTGATGAACACTACATTGATGCCATATCCCACGACTGCGAAAAATGCCCCTGCCAGACTATAGAGAAAATACCGCATCCTGTCCGTAGAAAATAGAGTTTGGAAATGCTCCTTTGTCATCTCTCCTCGGAAACTCTGAAATTCCTCACCGCCCAGCAGATAGAAAAAGGAAGTCAGTACCAGAGGACACTGCAATGCCAGCAGGTAACGCACGCCGGACATTCCACAGACGATAGCAAGCAGCACATAGAATATCCACAGGCTGACCTTGCGTTTTGCATGATATTCTCCGCTACACAACCGCAGATACATACCGAAGAACCACAGCACCAGGATCACGTGGGACATGTAGGTATTACCCATCTGCATATGCGTCATCATAGTCTCGGAAAAAGGCAACAGCAGCAGACAGGAGCTTAACACTGTAAGTCCGCGGGATACTTTTAACGGCTTCATAAAATAATAATAGGAAGCCAGCATCAATCCATAAAATACCAGGTTCGTGATCGTGCGGATCACATGCCAGTTGCTGCAGATGCGAAACAGCGGTCCCATGATCAGCTGTGTATACAACACGCGGAATTCCGTGGAATAATACCAGTTTGTCGTGGAAAAAATGTGGTGTTCTTCGGAAAGGATCCGGGAAAAGATCATCTCCGCCGCCATATCTGAATCCAGCCAGTGATCCTGACTGATGATATTCAAGCCAAGCAGGAGCAGAAGCGTCGCTCCCAGCAAAATATATGGTATCTGTTTTTTCAGTGTTTTCATACCGCAGACCTTTCTGTTATTGCCTATGCATTCTTCCCTAACTATACACGATTTGCCGCAAAAGCACAACTGCGGCTTTTGCGGCAAATCTACAAGTTTTCTCATTAAATTAAGATCGTTTTCTCTTGGGGAAGCTGTTACCGATGCCCGGCTCTTCCCGTTTCTTTCTCTTTTTCGCTTCTCTCTCCGCTCTCTCTGCGGAGAGTTTACGATCTGCGTTTTTTCTGTCGCGGTCGTTCCATTTTCTTCCGTCTTCACGGCTGTCACTTCTGCGGCGTCTTCTATCCTCACCGGAGCCGGTGCTTCCGTTGTCTCTGCGATCTCTGTCACCGCGGCCAAAGCGGCGTCTTCCGTCTCCTCTGCCGAAGCTGCGGCCTTCACCATCGTCTCTGCCGGACCGGCCTCTGTCCCCGAAGCGATTGCCACGCTTTGTATATTCATCTGCGGCGATCTCCTCGCCCTTGTCACCGACCTGTAATTTCAGCATGGCAGCTGCCAGCTCCAGTGCATCACAGCCTTCCTCTTCCATCTTACGCTGTAAAAAGCTCTTCATCAGCTCGATGTCTTCATGCTCATGCAATTCCCATGCCTTGTTCAGATATTTGTCTGCTTTCGCTTTCAGCACCTTCGCAGCTCCGGGAAGCTTTTTCTCCGTGATGGTGGTGTGGCAGACTCTCTCGATCTCGCGGATCTTGTAGATCTCCCTGCTATTGGCAAAAGTGAAGGATCTGCCCTTTCTGCCGGCACGGCCGGTTCTGCCGATACGGTGCACATAATACTCGATATCCTGCGGAATATCGTAATTGATGACAGCTTCCACATCATCCACATCAATACCTCTGGCTGCCACATCCGTAGCGATCAGGATACTGGTTCCACCGTTACGAAAACGCTTCATGACCGCGTCACGCTGCGCCTGGGACAGATCTCCATGCAGTCCTTCCGCCTGGAATCCCTGCTCCTTTAATAAATCCGACAGCTCGTCCACCTTTTTCTTCGTATTACAAAAGATCAGGGTCAGCTTCGGCTGATAATACTCTAACAGTCTTACGCAGGCGGCATCCTTGTCCTGATTTTTCACACGGTAGAATTTCTGGGATACCAGGGGAATGGTCAGCTCCTGCGCTGCCACCTTTACTAATTTCGCATCGTTCTGGAAACGGTCTGTGATCTCCAGGATCGGCTTCGGCATGGTCGCGGAGAACAGAGCGGTCTGGTGCTCTCCGGGGATCTGACCAAGGATCAGCTCCATATCCTCACGGAAGCCCATGTTGAGCATCTCATCCGCTTCATCCAGTACCACCATGTTCACCAGATCCAGCTTAATGGTGCGTCTGCGCATATGGTCCATGACACGTCCTGGGGTTCCCACGATGATCTGCACGCCCCGCAGTCCCGCGATCTGACGGCTGATATCCTGTCCGCCGTAGACCGGCAGCACCTTAATGCCGTGCATGTATTTTGCGATCTTCCGCAGTTCTTCCGCTGCCTGGATCGCCAGTTCTCTGGTGGGGCACAAGATAATGGTCTGTAACTTTTTCACATCCGGATTGATGTGCTGGATCGCCGGAATGCCGAATGCAGCAGTCTTGCCCGTTCCGGTCTGTGCCTGTCCGATAATGTCCTCACCCTGTAATAAATAGGGAATCGCCTGCTCCTGGATCGGAGACAGCTTCTCAAAACCCATCTCACGAATCGCACGGACGATACGGTTATCCAACAACGGCTCGATCGATGCGATACCGTCCTGCTCCTTTACCTCTTCTACTTTTTCCACTTCTTCATTTTCCAAAAAATAACTCACAAAATACTCCTTTTTAGCACAAAAAAAGAAATCATTGCGATGCGCTTCTGATTTCTTCCATCAAATCTCAACAACATTTCGTAGTATAGCACGGAAGCATTGAAAAAACAAGTAAATTCATGTACTATATAGAAAATAAACCACTTTAGAGGTCATTATGATACAGACATTACACATCGTACCGGAATATAACGAAGAACTGATCTATCCCGCCATCTGCAAAAGTATGGAGGCTTTGAACATCGCCGCAGACTTGCGCCCGGAGATGAAGATCGTCATCAAGCCGAATCTCGTCATGGCGAAATCCCCGGATTTTCCCGCCACGACCCACCCTCTGGTCATAAAAGCTGTGATCAGGTGGCTGCGAGAGCAGGGCATGCAGCACATCACCATTGCGGAAAGTTCCGGCGGTCTCTACAATGCCGAAGCCATGAAACACGTATATCACGTATGCGGCATGGATACTCTGGGCGAAGGTGCTGAACTCAACATGGACTTTTCCGCACAGACCGTAAATTGTCCGGCAGGATTTAAAAATCACAGTTTCCACCTGATCACTCCTATCGTGGAAGCCGATTATATCATTAATATCTGTAAACTGAAGACCCATGCCATGACCGGCTATTCCGGCGGCATCAAGAATCTCTTCGGCACCATCCCCGGTCTGGAAAAGCCCCAGATGCACTACCGCTGGCCGGAGATCGAAGATTTCTCCAACATGCTCTTAGAACTGGCTCAGACCGTAGCTCCCAATCTCACCGTCATTGACGCCATTGATGCCATGGAGGGTAACGGTCCCACCGGCGGCACTTCGCATCCTTTGCATATGCTGCTGGCGGCAAAAGATTTCTATACCCAGGACTGCTTCGCCGCAAAACTTATGGGATTAGAACCTACAGAGATCGTCATGCTGCGTCAGGCACTGGAAAAAGGTCTGGCTCGCCCTAAGGAGTTGGCGCTTGTGGGAGATCCGGTTCCGGAAGGCTTATCTCCTTTTCAGAAGCCGGATACCATAAAATTAGATTTTACCAACGGTGTGCCGAAATTTTTACGCAAGCCTTTCATGTTCGTGGCTTCCCGACTGTTGAAATCCTATCCGCAGCTGACCCCGGAGAAATGCGTGGGATGCGGAAAATGTGCGGAAAGCTGTCCGGCACATGTCATCAGAATCGAAAATCGCAAGGCGAAATTCAAGAGAAAAGGCTGCATCTCCTGCTTCTGTTGTCAGGAAATGTGCCCCATGAAGGCTATCAGTGTAAAGAAAGCCCTGTAATTTCCTGCTTTTTGCTATTATTGTTCTAATTGCATACAAAATTTTTACAAAAATATCAAAAAACGTGTTGACAAAGTGGGACACGCATTGTATACTGAACAGGTCGGTTGCGAGAGCAACGAAATGGAATCTTAGCTCAGCTGGGAGAGCATCTGCCTTACAAGCAGAGGGTCATAGGTTCGAGCCCTATAGGTTCCATTCCAACTTCGGTTGGTCATATGGCGAGATAGCTCAGTTGGCTAGAGCATGCGGTTCATACCCGCAGTGTCGAGGGTTCGAATCCCCCTCTCGCTATTAGGTTAAAAGGGTCGGAAATGCTGATAAATACAGCGTTTCCGATTTTTTTGATTTCTCAAAGTATCAAATAATATGTTTACTTTTGTTTACTTCTGGATTTCTGACGGTGATAATGGTTAAACCAGAGTTTAAAATGCGCCGGTTTTCTCCTCTTAAAACCAGGGTTAAGAAGCCTAAAACAAAAGGTACGAAAGCTGACTCCGTGGAAAAAGTTACGGTTGCCGAACTTCTTCCCTCTTTGGAAAATACGGTTTTAAATAAAAATTAAACTTTAGCATCACCGCTTTCAGCATTCTGATAGACAAAGGAATTAGTGGTCATGGTGATTTCATCTAATATAGCCAGATTTCCGCTTTTCTTTATGCACATTGTTATTTAATAATTTGGACTTGCACACCGCCAAACCCGTTACTGTTCCAAAACAAACTGCTCTGTCTCAGGGTTCCACTTTAATACTGCTACGATTTCTTCAGAACTTATCAATTTATCCTCAGATGCCACAATAATCAAATCATCTACTATATCCATATAATAAAAAGATTCATCTCCAATGATCTTTAGCGCATCTATCGGAATTTCTACCCATTGACTGCCTTCGACAGCTAAAAGCTGAATTTCCTGTGTTGATATTCCTTGATATGTTGTGGTTTTTGATACCAATATTCTGCTTTGTCCGTCACTCGCTTGAATACAGTTTATAACTACTTTATCAGCCGCAAACTCCTTATATGCTACCATTTCTAATGAATCAGCATCTAAAAGGATACCCACCGTTTTATCCAATCCTGCAACATGAGGGGTATTCAAAATCTTGCATAACACGAATATTTCACTGGCATTATCTTGCGAGAAAGAACCAAAATCAATCCGAACTATAACAATATCTAATGCACTGATGTTACCTTCTTCGTAATTCTCTGCTACCTTTTCTATAATCCTGTTATTAAGCTCTGAGACCATATCAGCACTATCCCTGGATTTCGATATTCCACACGCATTGATGCACATCAGCATAAACAACACAAGAACAGAGACCGGCAAAACCTTATTTTTCATCTTACCCATACTCGTCTTAATCTCTTTCTGGCACATTTTCTATTTTAATGTGCAGGATATGATCCTGCAATCAGTGTAATAATACAACAAAATATTCGATGCGGAATCACCATTTTTTGCACGCAATGCGGCACCCATTTGACATAGCCCGTAACGATGTCCTCCCGCACCAGTTGCAATATCTGTGCAACTTACAGCTTTCAAAGCAGGCTGCGTAGAATGATCTTTTGTTCCATTACCACTACAGCTTGAGAAAAAGGCACCCCAAATATAATCATAAGTTGTAGATGATGGTTTATACATTACAATATCCGTTTTAGATTTACCTCCAGAAGTATAAAAAATATTTGCCGTTGCATCTATTGCCTCCTCGGTAACCTTAGTAGGATCATATACCTGACAACAAGAAGATGAGCAAACCTTATAATCTTTACCCGAATGATTCGAATAAACACTCAGCGCATACTCTAAGAAGGTGTTTGCCGCCACTGCCTGTGCTTCATACAATTCACTAACCTGTGTTGAAGTTAGTCCTTTACCAGTGTAATAACTTTTTCCGTAAAGTTCCGAAGATAATACAGTATAGATATATGTCTCTCTATCAACAGTTTTTGTTTGATTATTATAGTAAACCGCAATAGAATTGCTTACATCCGGAACAGAACTCATTGCTCTGGCAACAGATGATGTTGCAAAATACAAATAGCTAAAAAACTCGCAATATACTTTTTCATTGCTTCCTCTTTTCTCTTCATAAAATACCTCTCTTTCTCGTCTGAACTTGTTTAATCTGCCTTCTGGTTAGAAATAAACAAATAACCATCATCCGTCTTTTGTAAAATGACCACCCATTGCCCCCCCTCATACTCTTTTTCGTATTTCAGTATGAGTTTGTTATTTGACTCCCAAGTTCCGGAAGTAACCATACACCAATCAAAATTCGAGTCTCCCCTAATCAGATAGTAACTGTCATATTGCTCCAAATAATAGAAACTGTCCAAGCCTGTCTTTTTTGTCTCCGCCAGACTTATTCCCATTTTTTCCTGCAAAAAAGCATCCATTTCATTTGCTGTGATTTTTATGATATCCAAATACGGGGCATCACTACATAACTCTGTCAGCATTGACAGTTCATCCTCCGATACTTCGCCAAACGCTCCTCCAACGCCATTATAAAATAACTCAAACAAGTTAATTTCATCTGGTTGACTATACTCGCTGGATAACAGCATATTGTTCATGTTCGTTATGTCACCATTGAAAAATTCTGTGTTAAACACAGTAATTTCCTTTTCGGAAAGAGTACCGGAAGCCATCTGGCATCCTGAAAACATCAAAATCATAAAAGACAAGATAACCGATAATGCAAGTAAATCCATAACTTTTGTCAATATTTTCATTCAAAATCTCCTCCGTTTCACTTCTCAAATTTCTCGCCATTATAGACTCTTCATGGGCACCACTCCCATCCATAGTTGCAAAGCAGATTTCCCCACCTGCAATACACATTACATTTTTCTACAAACTGATAATTCTTTTCTGCCGATGTTGCCGTTTTAATTTCTCCATTAACACTACACGTCATTGTAACTCGATATGTACCTCTGGAAACCAGATATATTTCCAAGCCAGATGCTGTTATGGTATTGCTCGAATCTTCCCATGATTCCACATTGACCCAGCTACCAGAGACCTTTTCCTGGAACATAGCTTTTACATACATTTTTCAAATGATTTCTGCATTTCCCTATCAGCATTGTGATTACAACTATTAAAAATATTATATTTAGCTCCAAGAAGTAGCTATCCTTTTCAAATATAGTGCAAACTATTCCGATAAAAAAATCCAAGCATAAATATTTCATCAGCTTTATTTTAAAACACTTGTTCTCTTCTTCGTTTATCTCCCTGTTTCTGTTCTCAACTGGATATAACACATACACAAATACTTCCAGGGCGAATAATACAATAAGTGAAACAAATTCATGTAAACAGAGATTCTTAACTACAAGCAGAGTAGTAATATATGTTAAGCATGACAAAACAAAGCATATCCAGAATTTTTCCAAATGCAAACCACCTGCATAGGAACGCAATGGTGAGAAAATCACAAAGAAAAATATCCCTTCTAAGACCATATCGAGTTTCAGTGCGATGAACAAGCTTGCAACCAAAAATAACCCAACTTCCAAGGTTATGACAAATCCATATTCATAGACTTCCCGATCTGCTTCATCAACCATGCTCTTTTTGATAACATAATCTGTCAACAACTTTGCTACTTTTCTCATTTATTTGTTTTTCCTGAATTTCCTCACTTCTTCCGGCTGTTTAGGCTGATGGTATATGAGTGCACATCTGCTGTTTGCAGCTTTTGATAACATTCCATCAGCAACGGATGTTAATGCTTTTGCTAATACAGTTTTCTTTTCATTTTTCTTCATTATGTATACCCCCTTAATGAACTATTTTTGTAATCATATCATATTCCCCGCAAGATAATCACTAATATGTCAAAAATATGGCAATAGCTGTCAATTTTCCAGTAGATTCATGACAACGGTCATCCGTCTTTAGGATATCTTTAATTTTATCCATGAGTTCCGAGTTGTAAAATATCAGACCGAAAGTATATCAACCTTGCACGGGGTTCTAAATTTATAAAAGAATTTTCAGCACTTATCGGCCTGCCGTTAAGTTCCTACTTTTTAAACGACGGAGACATCAGAAAAAATGCTAAGCCACAGGTTTTAATCCGTGGCTTAGCACCATATTTTAAGATTCAACTCCCAAAGTCAGGTATCATATTCCCCTCAAAATAATCCCTAATATGTCAAAAATACGGCAATAGCTGTCAATTTTCCGGCAAATTCATAACAACGGTCAGGCAAAATACAGAATCCTGTGCTTCCACTAGAATTTCGCCCTGGTACTTTTCTGCAATTCTTGCTATGGAATTTAATCCATATCCATGTCTGCCGCTTTCTGTTTTTGTGGATTGATATTTTCCGCTTCTGTCGTTTTTTAAGACATGCTCATATGGATTCTTTATCAGCATGACCAGCGCCTGCTTTTTCACTCCCATGGATATTTCTATCACCTTTTGGTGCTGCCTGCAGTCCCGGACAGCTTCTATTGCATTATCCAGTGCATTTCCCAGTGCTATGCCAATATCACATGGTTCCATGGAAAGCTCCTCTGGAATAAATATTTTTAACTGAAATGTAATCCCGTATTCCTTAGCAACGGCATATTTGAAATTAATCAGACAATCAATGGTACTGTTGCCGGTATTGGAAATGTTTTCGGAAATATTGCTGTTTTTGATAATCTGATTCAGGTTTCTGATTACAGACTCTTTATCACTGTTTTCAACGCTGTTTTTTAAAACAATAAGTTTATTCAGCAGATTGTGCCTGTCCTCATAAAATTCCTCCAACATCTTTTTTTGCGATACCGTAATTTTTTCGATCATATCAAATTGCTGGGCATAAACTGTATGTTCTTTTTCATAAGCAAAAACTTTATTTATTTTTACATACAATTCAAAAATAATGACATTAAATAAGATAAGAATGCTGATAGTGATAACAGCAAAAAAGGACTTTCCTTCTGAGCAAAATTCATTGATTGCAATGACTATGCTTCCCACTGGCACCAACAGGAGAAAAAAATAATATTTTCCCGGTACCGGACTCTCCTTTCTTTTTTCTGCCACCATCGACAGTGCATATACAGAAAGGATCATCAGGATGTTCGATAATACCAACCCAATAATATCCCTTTGCTGGCTTTCCCCTATGTCAAAGCTATTGATTAGGGAAAAGACAAAGACCTCAATCAACGACCAGCCTGCATAGAATGTAGCCAATAAAAAGTATTTTTCCTTTCCACGGCTTTGGTAGGCAACCATCGCTATGGACAGAATCAGTAAAATGTTCAGAATGGTTGCAAAAATTTGCAGGCGCCCATTATGATAACCAAAGAAAAATTGGAATATGCAATAAACAATCCACAGAGAAACAGAAAGTATACTATTCTGCTTTTCTTCAAAAAAGCTTCCCCAAAATCTTTTTACAATCCATACGGTTGCGATAACAATAGAAATATTTAATAGAATATCTTCTATTTGATTATACATTGATTTCCCCTCCCAGAAGATGGCTGTATTGTTGGTTAAAGTATTTCTGCCGTTCTTCGCTTATAGGCAGTTTCTTCCCATTTACCAACGTTATTTCTATTTTTGTCCTTGATCTAATCAAATAATAATTTACCAGATAAGACTGATGTACTCTCAAAAAAGGTATTTTTCCATCTGACATTTTTTGTTCTATCTCTGACAGTTTCCCGATAAATGTGTAATGCTCCCCGTTTTGCGTATATATTGTAACTTTCCTGGCATTGCTTTCAAAGTATAAAATCTCTTTACATAGAATTTTATATTCTTCATGCTTATAAGAAAAGGTAAAATAGACCATTTTACTGCAGACTCTCTGATAAGTTTCCAGAAATGTCTTTGTCAATATCTCCTCATCGATTGGTTTCTTTATAAATCCAAATACATCCAACCGGAACAATTCCATCATATATTTATCATAGCCTGATACATAAATCAGAAGTACATTATCATCCACCTTCCGTATATTTTCAGCCGCAGTGATGCCATCGCCACCCTTCATCTGAATATCCAAAAAGATGATGTCATACTTTGTTCCTGATGTAACCTGCCTTTTGAGTTCCCTACCACTGTAAAAAACATCAATATTCACGGGAATGCTTTCCCGCTTGCATACTTCAGAAATTATATGCTCTATCTGATTCACAATTACATTTTCATCATCACAAACAGCAATTCTTATCATGTGTACTACCTGCATTATACTTATAAAAGTGGACACATTGGTTAAATAGACTTACTATTAACATAGACACCAAAAGGAGGTATCTTTTATGTCCACAAAACAACATTACGATGAGGATTTCAAACGAACCCTCGTTGAGCTTTACCACAATGGTAAAACTCAGGCCTCTCTTATCAAAGAGTACGGCGTATCTCAAACTGCTCTTTCCAGATGGGTCAAACAGTATTCAACTGTTGAAACTGATGACGGTGAAGTTCTTACTGCAAAGCAGGTGAAAGAGCTTCAAAAACGTATGGCTCAGCTGGAAGAAGAAAACCAAATACTAAAAAAAGCGATTGCCATATTCACGCCACACTCAAGCAACGATTAGATGCCGTGCATAAGCTGCGTCATCAATACGATATCAAAACTCTTTGTCGAGTTCTTCGCATAAATCGCAGTACTTATTACAAGCACTTTTATTCAGATTTAGCACCTCGTACAAAAGAAAATCCGTTGATTCGTAAGCACCTTTTACAAATCTATACTGATTACGATAACTCTCTTGGTGCTTACAAGATCCGTCGTGTATTAGAACGTGATTATGGCATAAACATCAGTCTCGGCAGAGTGGACCGCCTGATGAACACTATGAATCTACCAAAACGTTCCACAGAAAAACCAAAATGGAAAGGTGCCTGGAAAGACAATGGTCCTTGTGAGTAACACTCCCTTTTGAAATCGAGACAGATTCACGTCCCCTCTCGCTTTTAAAATTTCTTACCGCACTTTGGGCAATACTCAAATTTTTCTGCTGTCTCATACCCACAGTAATTGCAATGTTTATAGTTATACCCATAGGTCACTTTTGAAATTCTCTGCAAATGCTCCGGGCGAATCAGTACCTGCTCTCCCCGGGCAATGGCCTTTCCCATCTCCGGATCCAGTTCATACAGCGTATTACAGCAGCTTGTCCGCACATAATAGTGCTTATTCCACTTAATACACGGTATGAAAAACATAGCCCGTCTCCTATCTCACCAGTCCCATGTTGCTTCTGTATTCCTCATTCAACTGCCGCAGTTCCTTCTCCCCGTTAATGTACGGTTCATAAAATGTATCCACGGAACCACCGCCCAGATTATCACAACCGTTGCAGAAGTCACAGGCTCCACCGCACTGGTTCAAACCCTCCTGTATAATGCGGATCCGCTCTTCTCTCGTTGTATCTTTGATCAGTATACTTTTGATCTCCATATGCCATCACCTTTCCTGATTTATCAATACTATATATCAATAATAATGAAACTGCCTGATATGCGATAACTTTATTTTACCACACATCAGGCAGTCTGTTATCATTTTATTTCTTTACCCCGGCAATATCATCCGGATCCCGGCCTTGATAATTCCGATCCCTACCGGTATTAAAATGATTGTACAGCAGAAGATCACTCCCACGCCCGACAGGATGAGGCCGATGGGCAACAGGATCAGCAGCCACACACAGGCCTTTAAAATTGCCCCGGTAATCTTATATGCGATTCCGAATAAAATGGTTAACAGCAACAGACACAATATAAATGAAATCATAATTTTTCTCCTTTCCATAATGTAGGCCACATGCTTCACAGAAAAAACTCCTGTCTTTGTAGCTATTATATCCGGTTGTCCCACCATTTTCAGTACGTAATGTTGCACGATAAGTCATCCTAATATAGGAAAAGGACAGAGGATATCCTCTGCCCTTTTCTAGGCTGTTTCTATGCTGTTTCTTCAGGAATGGTCCCGGAACATAATGCATTCCTTCACTGTTTCCAACAGCTTCTTTTCATCCATCGGCTGTTGATAATGTCTTCCGCAAAGGCATTGGCGCTCATGGCAATGATGGGGACATTTCCGGCATCCGACCGTTTCATGGACCGGATCCTGCGGGTGGCATCCCAGCCATTTAGCTTCGGCATCATAATGTCCATGAAGATCACATCGTAATATCCCAGCTCAGATTTTTGAACTTTTGTACCGCCTCTTCTCCGTCTGCAGCGCACTCTACGTGGATCCCGTAATCCTCCAGCATGAATTTTGTGATCTCCATGTTGAGTTCATTGTCCTCTGCTAACAGCGCCCGCAGACCTTCCACCGGGATTTCCTCATAGTTTACGTTCTTCTCCTTCTCCACCGGTTCCCCGATTTTGAACGGAAGTGTCATGGTCACAGTAGTTCCGACGCCTTTTTTACTCTCTATGGCAATGTCTCCATCCAGCCTGTCCACGATTTTCTTTGCAATGGCAAGTCCCAGTCCTGTGCCTTCGTACCTGGATCTGCTGGTCTCATTCTCCTGCGTGAACGGTTCAAAAGCATGTTCCAGAAAGGTTTCACTCATGCCGATACCAGTATCGGCACAGCCGAATTCATAGACTACCCGCTCCTCGTCCGCATATTTTTCTGCACACCAGACACGCACACTGCCGCCCGGTCCGGTAAATTTAACCGCATTATCAGAAATATTGGTCAGCAGTCTCTCCACATAGATTGGATTCCCTGCCAGATCCATATGGCGGATATCACTCTGTTCCCAGTCAACAATATATTCCACATTCTTTTCTGCCGCCTGCTTCTGCTTGCCGAGGTTAACCCGGTTCAGCAGTTCTGCCAGATTAAACGGAATCTCCTGTTCCACTACACCTCCCGACTCCAGTTTGTTCATATCCAGAATATCATTCACGATAGAGACCAGATACTTCGATGAAGTCATGATCTGTTCCCGGCACTTTCTCTATACCTCCAGATCATCCGGATAACGGTTTGCCAGATTCAGCGTGCCGATAATGCCATTCATGGGTGTCCGGATATCATGACTCATATTTGACAGGAAACGGGCCTTCAAAGCTGCTGCCTTCCTGGCTTCCTCCACCTGATACATCAGTTCATGTTCCCACTTCTTGGTATCGCTGATGCTGCGGATCAGGCAGAGCACATGGGTCAGTACACCGTTTTCGTCTCTCTTTTTTTCCACAAAACGGAGTCTGTGCCAGTCGCCATCCTTCATCCGGTATTCTAGGACTAACGTCTCTTCATTCTTCATGCGTTCCGGCAGGGTCTTCAGATCCACAAATTTGAAAAATGCCTCCTGATACTCCTCCGCCACGTATTGTCTGCATACCTTTTCATTGCTTTCCGACAGCTTTCCCGATTTCGTGAACTTCAGATGCTCGGTATCCCGGTTATTGATCTCTTCGAAATAATCTGCCTGAATATCGATCCGTGAAATATACTGGTAAGTTCTGGCGATGGAGGAAATGATCTCGTTACTCAGCTTCACTTTCTCCAATGTGTCCTGTAACTGCTTCTGGATTGCTTTTTCTTTGTACAGAATGCTGTCTATATTCCGGCAATAATTTATTCAGGATGTCATTTTCGTTCTGCTCATAGTTTAAAGACATCGTTTTCCCCTTCTACGGCACAATAAAAGCCGTCTGCCAAAAATGTGCACTGACAGACGGCTCACGATAAACATACTCCCCTACACTCAGGAATCTGCTGCAACCGGCTGTCATAGTCTGATTTTTCTCTATGTTCAGACCTTAGACCCATCTGGCTTTGTGTCCCCGTTTTTCAGCGGGTTTACTAAATAGATATTATTTTTATTACATTTTCTCCGGAGCTTCGAATCCCAGCATATCAATACAGGTCTCCAGGATATCTCTGGTCAGCACTAAAAGTGCTACCAGTCCCTGCTTACGCTCCTCATTCTCTTCACCTAAGATCTTGGTCTCATGGTAGAAGTGGTTGAACGCATTGGCAAGATCGTAAATATAGGCACATACCTTATGGGGTGCCAGTTCTTCTCCAGCGGTAGCGATCATGGTATTGAACTGTGCCAGTTCCATGGCAAGCTCTTTCTCGGACGCATTACCGGGCTGCTGTAATTTTACAGCGGTCAGGTCTCCGCCCTGCTCCTTGTATTTATTCAAAATAGACTTGATTCGCACAATGGTATACAGGATGTAGGGGCCGGTATCTCCCTCGAAGGAGGTGAAACGGTCGATATCAAAAACATAATCCTTGGATGCCTGATTGGACAGATCACCATATTTTAACGCGGAGATAGCTACCACGTCCGCTACCTTTCTCGCCTCGGCATCTTCCATATCGCGGCCTTCCTTGATCTTTTTGTACATCTCATCCTGGGTATCCTTGATCAGGTTCTCGAGACGCATAACACCGCCCTGTCTGGTCTTGAAGGGTTTGCCATCCTTGCCGTTCATGGTACCGAAGCCCAAGAACTTCAGCTCGGTCTCGGGTTCTACCAATTTCGTCTTGCGGGCACAGCGGAATACCTGCTCGAAGTACAATTCCTGACGCTTGTCCACCACGTAGATCAGCTCGTCGGGATGATACAGCTTCATACGCTCCATAATAGTAGCCAGGTCTGTGGTATTGTACAGAGAGGCCCCGTCGGACTTTAAGATCATGCAGGGAGGGATCTCCTTGGTGTCGGTATCTTCCTTGACATCCACTACCAACGCACCCTCACTTAAGTGTGCATAGCCGTTGTCCTTCATATAAGCGACCATCTCCGGGATGATGTCATGGACATCGCTCTCTCCCTTCCACAGATCGAATTCTACGTTTAATTTGGAATAATTCTTCTTCAGGTCGTTCACAGACACATTGATAATGTGCTTCCACAGAGCACGATATCCTCTGACACCGCTCTGTAATTTGAAGGTTGCTTCCATGGCCTTTGCCTTGTACTCGGGATCTTCCTTGGACTTGGCGCTGGCTGCGGGATAGATTTCCTCCAGTTCACTGATGGTAAACGGAGCTTCCTCGGGATATTCCCCGGCGTAGTTCTCATCAAAATATACCAGTTCCGGCTGTCTCTCCTGTAAACCGGTGATGACCAGACCCATCTGTAATCCCCAGTCACCCAGATGCACATCACCGATAACCTCATGTCCCACATAGCGGCTGATGCGTTTTACGCTCTCACCGATCACTGCGGAACGTAAATGTCCCACATGCAGAGGTTTTGCCACGTTGGGGCCGCCGTAGTCGATAATGATCTTCTTGGGATGTTCGGGCTTCTCCAGACCGAATTTTTCATTTGCCTCCATGCCCTGTAAATAGGTGAGCAAAAATGCCTCACTGACCTTCAGGTTCAGGAATCCGGGGGCTACTGCCACCACTTCGGAAAATACCTTGCTGTCTTTTAACTGCTCTGCCACGTCGTTTGCGATCATGATGGGGGCTTTTTTATACAGCTTGGCTCCCGCCATGGCGCCGTTACACTGATATTCGCACAGGTCAGGACGGTTGGAAAGCATTACTTTTCCTAAGCTTCCGTCATAGCCTGCTGCGGTAAATGCCTGCTGCATTTCCTCTGTCAGCATTTCTAAAAATTTCTTCATGTCAGTCAATCCTCATACCTTTCAGTAATCTGCCGGTATTCCGTTACTTCCTGTAATGTACCGGAATATCTTGTGCAGTCACAATTTCTATCTCTCACGCTTCTGCGCTGTTTTCAATATTTCTACTATATCCTAAAATTCCTCATCCCGCAAGACGCAATTACGCATTTGCAATCTGTGCTTCCCGCTCCGCCTTGGAAAAGGCACAGCCGCAGTAATTCTGCCGGTACAGCTCATACTCTGCGGACAGTTCGATGGATCTCTTATACCCGTTCTTTTTCTTGAAATCCGAGGGCAGCCAGGGGATACCATATTCCCCGGACAGTGCCTGCCCGATCTCATTGATCTTCGCCGCATTTTTCAGAGGGCTGATGGTCAGGGTCGTGGCAAAATAGTCATAACCGCCACCTGCTGCCAGCTCCGCGGTCCTGCGCAGCCGCAGGTCGAAGCAGCGGAAGCACCTCTCTCCCCCTTCGGGACAGTTCTCGTAGCCCTTCGCCATCTCATAAAAACGCTCCGGTTCATAATCTCCCTCCACGATATCAATGGGCCAGCCCTTTTCTTCTTTATTATAAGCTACGATCAGACGCTTCTGCTCCGCCACGCGCTTTCGATATTCTTCCGAAAAGGAAATGTTGGGATTGTAATAAAATACCGAGATCAAAAAATTACGGCACAGATATTCCAGACAATAACTGCTGCACGGTGCGCAGCAGCTATGCAGAAACAGGCGGGGCGGTCGGTAATCCGACGCTGCCTCGCCCTTCTCCTGTAAGGTATTTAAAATTTTCTCTAATTCTTTCTGATAATTTACCTGATTCATACGGTTCTCTTTTCATTTATACTCTAGCATTACGCTCATTATAGCATATTTTTTTAGAGATGCCGCAATCATTTTTTCGAAAGCTACTCCGCTACGCCAGACTGATCATCCACTTCTTTTAAAATACATTCTACCAACTACAACAGATAAAATCCGGCGCTGCCCCCGGGCACGGTAACCTTTCCGCCTGCAAATGCAGCTTCTCCGCCGAAGGTATACAATGTTTCCTTTACCGCATAGTCTCCGTCAAAGCTGGCCTCTCTGTCCGCCGGATTGATAATGACTAGGATCTTCTCCTTGTCATCACTGCGCAGGTAGGCCAACGGATACTGGTCAGCCTCGGCATAGACGAACTCAATCTCTCCACGGCTCTGCAATGCGCTGTGCGCCTGACGGATGTTAATTAATTTCTGAATCTCATGATACAGGGAATCCGGATCTGCCATCTGCGCCTCCACCGTGGGACGGTCAGTGGCTTCGTCCTGTTTGACATAAAGCTTTTCCTTCGGTGCCGCACTGAAACCGGCGTTGGTGGTATGATCCCACTGCATGGGCGAGCGGGAACCGGTGCGTCCGTAACCGCCCTCTACGGAGTGCAAATTTTCCACATAGCGCATACCAATCTCATCACCGTAATACAGGAACGGTGCACCTGGCATGGACAGAAGGAATGCAAATGCCACCTTTAATTCCTCCCCATGAATGCTTCTCGCCAGACGATCCATATCATGGTTGCCGGAGGGAATACAGATCAGACCCTTGCGCTGTGCCTTTTCATAATTTTCCTTATATTTCTCCACGAAGGCTGCCACATCGCCTTTACCTCTTCCGGAGAAGAAAGGCTCCTCGCAGCGGAACAGATCGTTATAATGAGACGGTCCAAAATGAAGTAAAAAGTCCATATGGAAGCCGCCCTGCAGGGACTTGTCCGGTTCTCCCCATTCGGATACCAGCACTGCCTCGGGGAACTCTGCATCCAGGAACGCTCTTACCTTTCTCCACAGAGCAATGTTTCCCTTGCTGTCCTCATCATTTTTCACCAGAGAACCTGCCATATCCACACGGAAGCCGTCACAGCCCATGCCGATCCAGAACCGCATGACATTTTCCATCTCTGCAAGCGTCGCCTTAGGACCCGGATCATCGGGATCCTGCTGCCAGTCCTGTGTCTTTTTATAAAATCCGTAATTGAGTGCCGGCTGGTGTGCGAAAAAGTTCACGATCACTGAGCCCTCTCTCTCGGAGATACCGCACAGACTTCCCATGTTTTCCAGCTGTCCCCAGGTGCTGTCGGTCCAGATATAACGATCAGTAAATTCATTACGATCTGCCTTACAGGACTCCTTAAACCAGGGATGTGCCACAGATGTATGTCCCGGCACCAGGTCTAACAGGATATGCATATTCCGCTTGTGTACTTCGTTAAACAGGCGCTTCAGGTCCGCATTGGTGCCGTATCTGGGAGCTGCCTGATAGTAGTCCGCCACATCATAGCCTGCGTCTCCGAAGGGGGATGCAAAACAGGGATTCATCCAGATCGCATTACATCCCAGTTCCTTAATATAATCCAGTTTTTCTATGATACCCTGAAAATCACCGATACCGTCACCATTGGTATCCAGAAAAGACTGGGGATAAATTTCATAAAAGATTGCATTATCAAGCCATTTTGCCATAGTGTACTCCTTCCTGTGTGCTTTATTTTTATTATAAAAACGTTTTCCGTATTCTTTCTTTTACCATACCACAGAATGGATACTTGTACAACTGAGAAAAACCATCTATAATAAAATGATGCCAGGGTCTAAAGGTCTAAGCCCATATGAGCTTGCTCATAGGTGGGTGAAAGACCTTGAGACCCGCCCCGATATGAGCATAAAAGGGAAGCGTAAGCTTCACGATATGCGAATAGCGGGCAGGATTGTGAGAGTGCGTAGCACAAAACAATCCGTAGGCATCCAACTAGGATAAAATAAGAACGAGGTCTATCATGTTAACACAAAAAGTAAGCACCATCGATGAACTCCTGCAGTTCGTCAGTACGTTACGCCAAAAGCACGGCGTCCGCCTCTGGTTCCGCGGGGAAGAGAACGCAGATCTGACTCTGATCCCTTCCATCCAACGAAGCCAGAAAAGACTGGACTCCGAACGCTATATTACCAATGATTTCTATATCCGGGCGAGACAGATCCTGGACAATCCTCCCGACAAACACAATTACGCCGGCTGGGTCTCCCTGATGCAGCACTACGGTCTGCCCACGAGAATGTTAGACTGGACCCAGTCTCCCCTGATCGCCGTGTTTTTCGCCACGGAGACTTACCGGGAGACTCCAGACACCGATGCCTGCGTCTGGGTACTGACACCGGGTCTGTTGAACGAGAAGGAAGGCTTCGGCAACTGCATCTATCCCATTGATGCGGACACCACCCAGGAAATGCTGCTGCCCGCCTTCAAACACAACCACCACAATCCGGAATTGAAAAACAAGATCCTGGCTTGCAGCTCCACGGAAAACAACCTCCGCATGTACTCCCAGTACTCCAACTTCACCGTACATAACTCTCTGGAACGTCTGGAAGATATCTGCGATGAAAATATGCTGTATAAGATCATTATTCCCTCCGGGCGGAAACAATACTTTATAGAAAGCCTGCGGGTATTCGGCATCTCCGAGAGCTTCGTATACCCCGACCTGGATCATATATCCAGCGATTTGAAGGACTCCTATGGGATTTAATAATCATGCTACCTACGGATTGTTCCGCACTACGTGCTCTCACAATCCTGCCCAATATTCGCATATCGTGGGATTGACATCCCACTTTTATGCTCATATCGGGGCGGGTCCCAAGTTTTTTCGCCCACCTATGAGCAAGCTCATGTGGGCTTAAACCTTTTGACCCTTGTATCATATATATTATTAAGAAAGGAAATATACACATGAAAATCGTATTACAGCATCTGACCAAGAAATTCCCCGCCCGCGGTTCTGTCCGCGGCAGGAAGAACCGCGAGGATGTCATTGCCGTGAATGACTTCGACTTCGAGATCCCCGACGGCAAGCTGATCGGACTCTTAGGTCCCTCCGGCTGTGGCAAAAGTACTGCCCTGAATCTGATCTGCGGTCTGCTGAAACCCACCGAGGGCAAGATCTTTTTCGGCGAAGATGATGTCACCGGACTTCCGCCCGAGAACCGCGGTGTCGGCATGGTGTTCCAGAACTATGCCCTCTACCCCCACCTCACTGTGGAAAAAAACATTCAGTTCCCTCTGGAGAATCTGAAGGGTGCTGACAAGCTTTCCAAAGAAGAGATGAGTAAGCGCGTGCTGGAAGCGGCAAAGCTGGTACAGATCGATCACCTGTTAGAGCGCAAACCCAATGAGCTCTCCGGCGGTCAGCAGCAGCGTGTTGCCATCGCCAGAGCCTTAGTCAAGCTGCCTCGCGTTCTTCTTTTGGACGAGCCTCTCTCCAATCTGGATGCCAGACTCCGTCTCCAGACCAGAGAAGAGATCCGCCGGATCCAGCAGGAGACGCAGATCACCACCATCTTCGTTACCCACGATCAGGACGAAGCCATGAGCATCTCCGATATGATCGTCGTGATGAAGGACGGTATCGTACAGCAGATCGGCAAGCCCCAGAACGTATACGATGATCCCGTGAATCTGTTCGTTGCAAAGTTCCTCGGCACACCTCCCATCAACGTATTTTCCGGTGAGGTAAAAAAGGAGCAGTTATACATCGGCTCCGAGGCTGTCCTGTCCACTCCCGGAGTAGCGGATCAGCCCGTGCATGTCGGCATTCGCCCAGAAGGCTTCGTCTTGAAAGAGGACGGACCGCTCTCCTGCGATCTGGTGCGTCTGGAGGTCATGGGCCGGGATGTGAGCATTGTTTCCACCCATGAGAAGTCCCAGAACGTTACCATCCGTTCCATCATTGATGCAGACGAAGGCAGATCCCTCCCCACCGGGAAAGTGCATTTCGCCTTAAAGCCCGCAAAAGTATTTCTCTTTTGCACCGACACCGAAGAACGCATCCGTTTCTAATATTTTATCCGGTTTTGCAGTCCGGCGGTATTCATGGGCTGCTGAAAGAATTGAGGTCTCTTATGGAAAAACAAAATCTGAAAGCCTGGCTCTATCTATTGCCGGCATTCCTGTTTCTGGGTGCTTTTATGATCTATCCTCTTATCGACGTATTCGTGTACTCCTTTGAAGAGGGTTACAATTCCGCATCCCAGACCTTTTACGGTGTAGGCATGTACAATTACTCCTATGTACTCCACGATCCGTACTTTTTACAGGCATTGAAAAATACCTTCATTCTGGTCATCATCACCGTTCCGGTCTCCACCGGACTGGCGCTTTTGATCTCCGCTGCCTTAAGCTCCATCAAACCGCTGCGGGATCTGTTCCAGACCATATTTTTCCTGCCCTACGTAACCAATACTCTGGCGGTCGGTCTGGTCTTCATGATTCTTTTCAAAAAGACTCCTTACTCCGACGGTCTGATCAATCTGCTGATCCAGTTTTTCGGCGGCAGCTCCGTGGATTTCATCGATGGACCCTACTGGGCGAAAATGTTCGTGCTGTGCTTTTACACCATCTGGATCGTTATGCCCTTTAAGATCCTGATCCTGACCAGCGCTCTCGCCAGTGTGAACCCCATGTACTACAATGCGGCAAGAGTGGACGGCACTTCCCGTTTCCGGATGTTCACCAAAATCACACTCCCCATGATCTCTCCCATGGTGTTCTACCTGATCATCACCGGCTTTATCGGTGCATTCAAGGCATACAGTGATGCCGTGGCGCTCTTCGGCACGAACTTAAATGCCGCAGAGATGAATACTATCGTCGGCTACGTCTACGACATGCTCTACGGCGACAGCGGCGGATATCCTTCCTATGCTTCCGCTGCGGCGATCCTGCTGTTTGCCATCGTCCTGACCATCACCTGCATCAATCTGCTGGTCAGCAAAAAGCATGTCCACTATGTATAGGAAAGGAGGTCTTTGTGATGTCTGATATTACATCTGATTATGAAAGAATCGAGAAACGCACCCGGATCCACGGCAATATCCGCAATGGGATCATCTACTTTTTTCTGTGTCTGTGGGCGCTGATCGTACTGTTCCCTTTTTACTGGATGGTACTGACCTCCGTAAAAAGCTACGGTTCCTATAATGCGGAATATATTCCGAAGTTTTTCACCCTGTCTCCCACTCTGCAGAACTACGTGGACGCTTTTACCACTGTTTCTCTGGGAAGATACCTGTGGAACACTTTGTTTTTCACTGTGGTCACCACTGCCATTATGCTGGTAGTCATCACCCTGGCGGCCTTCGCTTTTGCAAGGTTGAACTTTGCCGGAAAAGATCTGATCTTTACGTTATTTTTATCTCTGATGATGATTCCGAACGAGCTGGTGGTCATTACGAATTTCACCACCATCACGAACCTGGATCTGCGCAATACCTTCACCGGCCTGATCCTGCCTTCCGTGACCAGCGTATTTTATATCTATCTGCTACGGGAGAATTTCGCACAGATTCCGGATGAGCTGTATTATGCCGCCAAGGTGGACGGTACTTCTGATCTGCGATATCTGCGCAAGGTCATGGTGCCCATCTGCAAGCCCACGCTGATCACCATCGTGATCCTGAAGGTTATTGAATGCTGGAACTCCTATGTGTGGCCCAGACTGATCACCGATGATCCGGATTACTATCTGGTGTCCAACGGTATCCAGGAGATCCGTGAGAATGGTTTCGGCAGAGAGAACATCCCTGCCATGATGGCTGCGGTGGTCGTGATCTCCGTTCCTCTGGTGGTGTTGTTCCTCGTATTCCGTAAAAAAGTCATGGCAGGTGTTGCCAGGGGAGGTACCAAAGGATGAGTCAATTTAGCAAAAAGCTGGCACTCGTATGTGCCCTGGGCGGGCTGTCCCTGTCTCTGACCGGCTGCCATGGGTCCAAGGGGCTGCCGGAATTCGCTGTTCCGGAGGAATTCGATACTTCCAGAAACTATGAGATCACCTTCTGGGCGAAAAACGATACCAACAAGACCCAGACAGAAATCTACAAAAAAGCCATTGCAGATTTTGAAGCCTTGTATCCCAATATCACGGTGAACCTGAATCTATACACGGATTACGGCAAAATTTACAACGATGTCATTACCAATATTTCCACCAATACGACACCCAATGTCTGCATCACCTACCCGGATCACATTGCCACCTACCTCACCGGACAGAATACCGTAGTTCCTCTGGATGACCTGTTTGCCGATGAGAAATACGGTCTGGGCGGCACGGAGCTAGCCTATGACGGTCCTGCCAGAGAAGAAGTCATTCCCCAGTTTCTGAATGAATGCTCCATCGACGGTCATTACTATGCCGTACCTTACATGCGTTCCACCGAGGCCTGTTACGTGAATAAGACCTACGTGGAAAATCTTGGATATACTCTGCCGGATGTACTGACCTGGGATTTCATCTGGGAAGTCTCCGAGGCTGCCACCGTCCAAAATGCGGACGGCACCTATGTAGTCAACGGACAGAATGTACTGATCCCGTTTATCTACAAGTCTACCGACAACATGATGATCCAGATGTTAAAGCAGAAGAACGCAGGATATTCCACGGCTGACGGCAGCATTGAACTTTTCAACGATACCACCACGGATCTCCTGTATGGTATTGCCGGACATGTAAAGAGCGGTGCCTTTTCCACCTTCAAGATCTCCGGTTATCCTGCGAACTTCCTGAATGCCGGGCAATGTATTTTCGCCATTGATTCCACTGCCGGAGCCACCTGGATGGGTACGGACGCTCCGCTGTCGGATATCAGCGAGGATTCTCTGGTGCAGTTCGAGACCGCCGTGCGGATGATTCCCCAGTTTGACCCGGAGCATCCCAAAATGATCTCTCAGGGTCCTTCCGTCTGCGTTTTCAATAAATCGGACTCTCAGGAAGTACTGGCATCCTGGCTGTTTGCCCAGTATCTGCTCACCAACGATGTGCAGATCGCTTATTCCGAGACAGAAGGTTATGTACCTGTAACCTCTAAGGCACAGAACTCCGCAGAGTATCAGGAGTATCTGTCCGAATGCGGTGCGGATAACGATACACATTATGCAGTGAAGATGGAAGCTTCCAAACTACTTTTGGATCATGTGGACAATACTTTTGTCACACCGGTCTTCAATGGTTCCGCATCCTTACGTGACGCTTCCGGACAGTTGATTGAAAACGTGGTGAAGTCCACCCGCAGAAAAGAGACTGTGGATGATACCTATATTCAGAAATTATACAGTGATGTAGAAAGCCTGTACCGTCTCGGTCAGGGAAGCGACGCCTCCTTCGGCAAAAAGGAACTGGGTGCCATGCCCCGGACTTCCGTGATCCTGTTAAGCACACTTGCAGTCACCTGGATTCTGATTCTCGTGTATGTAGGGCGAGAATATTTAAAAAACAGAAAAAAGTAATTTTTCAGCCCCATTCGTAAGATAGCTTCTGATGGTATTTCTCCTGCGGATGGGGCTCTTTTTGCAAAAAGCCTTGATTTATCTTGTGTTTCAGGTATAATGGAACTGTTCGGTGTCTGAGCGCACCGGATAAATTGAGGAGATGTCTGTGTATCTGCACAGACCCATATGCGCCACAAAGCGCAGGAATGGAGGATTATTATGAAAAAGAAGACACTTGCATTAACCATGGCTATGGCTCTGGTTCTGTCTCTCGCTGCATGTGGAAACAGCAACGCAGACGTTGCTACTGAATCTACCGCTGCTGCCACCACTGAGGCTGCTACCGAAGCTGCTACTACCGAAGCTGCTACAGAAGCTTCTACCGAGGTTGCTGCTGATGAGAAGTCCGAGGGTGTTATGACCTATGAAGAGTACATGGCTGCTGATCTCGATTCTGAAGTTGTGATCGAGGCTTATGTTCAGGCTAAACAGTCCTGGTGGGAAGACAAGGCTACCCTGTACACCCAGGATCATGACGGTGCTTACTTCATTTATAATGCCGCATGTTCCGAAGAGGATTATGCAAAGCTGGTACCCGGTACCAAGATTAAGGTAACCGGTTATAAGACCGAGTGGTCCGGTGAAGTAGAGATTGCTGAAGGTGCTACCTTCGAGATCGAAGAGGGCAGCTACATTGCTCCCGTTACCGATGTGACCGATCTGTTAGGTACCGATGATCTGATCAACTACCAGAACCAGTTCGTAGCTTTCAAGGGCATGATCGTAGAAGCTGCTGGTCAGGATGCTGACGGCAATGACGTTGCTTTCCTGTACAACTGGGACGGTTCCGGCGAAGACGGTAACGACCTGTACTTCAACGTATCTCTGAATGGTCAGACCTATACCTTCACCGTTGAGTCTTATCTGTGCGACAACACCACCGATGTTTACAATGCTGTAAAGAACTTAAAGATCGGTGACACTGTTGATATGGAAGGCTTCTTGTACTGGTACGAAGGTGTGAACCCTCACATCACTTCCGTAACTGTGAAGTAATTTCATCTGGTGAAAATCTTATTAAAATAAAAGAGTTGTCCTCATTATGAGGGCAGCTCTTTTTTTACTCTGCCTGTCTGAATTCTTCCGTTGCCTGCTATATGGCATCGTAATACACCAAAACCTCCGGTGTCGAAATCATCTCTCGCATGTGCTGCAATTCTGTCTGCCAGTCAGACCTGTAGAGACAGTTTAATTATCTTCTGCTCTCCCACCATTGTTTTGCAATCTGGAAGCCCTCCATAGGGACACAGAACCTTTGGTCTCTGGGCGGCTGCAATGCGGTGTCCAGTTCCTCCATATCAAACCACTCCACGCTCTCCACTTCCTCTTTTTGCAGGGTAAGCTTTTTAGCATCTACAGGCTTGGTGTACATGTAGACGAATGCCACTTCATTGTCCCGGAACATTTTTCCATAGAATTCTTTTTCGTATTGAATATCAAAACATCCGGCGAATGTAAGATCCTCCTTTGCTGCCCGGATTCCCAGTTCTTCGTGAAGTTCCCGGATTGCGGACTCTTCCGGCTCGTCCCCCGCCTGAATATGCCCGGCAGAAGAGGTATCGAACCGCCCCGGAAAACTGTCTTTCTCTGCGGAACGCTTCTGTAATAACAGCTGGGCTTTTCCGTCCTGTTCCCTCACGATCCAGATATGGGCGGTTCTGTGTCGGACACCTTTTTCATGCGCCTGTGTGCGTTCTATGGTCTCCCCTATGGGAATGCCTTTTTCATCTACGATGTCAAATATTTCCATGGTGTTATGGCTCCTTTGTGTTTCTTTGCGGTTCTTTGGGTCACTTTGTATTTCTTTATATTTCTGTGTTAATGCATCTGTACTACGATCGTGCTAAGTTCTGCTCCGCTATCGTCGCTCCTTCGATGGTCTTTGCGATGATGGCCGCGGCGATAACGATAACTACCGCCTTTCCCTTCTCAGGTCTAATACCATCAGATCGAAATCATAATATGTTCCGTCCATCTTATAATACGCCGGTGAGGTCCCTATTTTCCGGAAGCCATATTTCTCATAGACATGAATAGCGCGTATATTATCGCTTCGGACTTCCAGATTGATCAGTTCTATCGCATGTTCTTTAGCATACATAATGCATTTCTGTAACAGCGCACTACCAATTCCCTGCCCCCATTCCGACTTGACCACAGAGATTCCGAATTCGGCGCGGTGGCTCATCCTTCTGGAGAATCCGCTTAGGCTGGCATCTCCGATGATCTCTCCATTTTTCCATACCACATAGAGAACGGAATGTTCCTCCTTATTTATATTCTGTATAAATTTCTCTTCCTCTTCTATCGAAATAGGAAGCCCTTCTTTTCCAAAGGACAGATAATCTGTCTCTCCACCTACCTGTGCTAAATATGCGATGATCTTCTCCGCATCTTTCGGCGTAGCTTCTCTGATATCAAATTCTTCCATAACTGACTCCAGCCCTTCTGTCATCTGTTAATTGATCTGACCTGCAATCATATTCTGGTTTTCTTTCATTCTCGTTTTCTCCTATCTCATAAAATTATATACTTTATTCGTAATCAAAAATGGTCTTAGTCTGAATATACTCCCCGTACTTTGCCTTCCATTCCTGATGAGCCGCGGAATCATCGTATACAGGCAGCGCCTCCGGAGCCATCTCCATCTCGATCATCAGGTCATGCCGGTTCGGTCTCGGCGTCACATTTTCATAAATGTTCACTGTATGGACGCCTTCGATCTGCTGCGTCCGATCGAAGATTTCCCGGATATCCGCAAGCATCTCTCTGCTCGCCTCGCTTTCCCTGGCCCATACATTTTCTTTAAACTTTACAATGATCAGGTGCTTCATATCAATTTCCCCTTCCTTGGAATGTTTTCTTATAAATTGTACCATAATGTCCTTTTCTATAGGAAATATTCTTTCACTATTTTTTCCACCTGATCAATTGACAAGGGATTCTCTTTTGTCTCATATGTCAGAATCAGATTTATCCCTGGTATAATTCCGTTTTCACAATACATTTTTATTTTTTGGCAAGCTCTGTTTATATACTCCGGCTGATCCATCAATCCAAAATGTTCCCAATAATATACCTGTCCCGTTTTAGGGTGCCTGGCCGTAAAATCCGGATACAAAAAAGTGTTCTCGAGGACGAGTTTATCTTCATATCGAAAGGGAATTCCATTTGTGTACAAGACCTTATCTATAATAGCCTCTGACTTCGAACGCAGAAATTTTCCCTGTGTTCCTTTTACAATCAGGTTCTCAGGATGACTGCCATTTTTCTCATATTTTTCATTCATCCAATTCTCTAGCTCTTTTTTAACAGAATGTCTTCGTCCTCCTAAAAGCCGTTCATATTCCGCATTGTCCAACATTTTTTCCAACATATCTTTCTTACAATCTGCCTTCTGCATATACATCTGGCATGCCTGCAACTCTCTTTGTAATTCTTCCTTACGCAACTGGTAATATTTTTTTAATGTTAATTTCTTAGCAAGTTCAATTTCTTTCTTCGGCAAATATATCGTGGTATTCTGATTATGAAAATACCACTTATAGTTCTTATTATTCTTTGCTACAATAAGTTCTCCCGCAGGCATTTCCTTTTCCACAGCTTCTATATGACTTAATTCTTCCTTGATGTACTTTACACGATTTTGTATCTCCCAATAATTCGCAAACATATGATTCTCCCTTCTATTGTTGTATTGCATATACCCATATTTTCTAAGAAGCGATGGTATTTCAGTTTCTTCCTGCCTCTCATACCCACGCTTTTCAAGCACCGTGGGTATCATGCCTTCTTCCCGTCTCTCATACCCACACTTTTCAAATGCCGTGGGTATCATGCCTTCTTCCTGCCTCTCATACCCACACTTTTCATGCTCCATGAGTATCACGTCTTATTTCCGCCTCAGGTACCCACGCAGGCGATTCCCATGAGAATCGACAGTCACTGTCAGGGCTCCGTAGTCCATGGTGCCATACCAGGGCACCCGGGCGTCCTCTAATCGCTGCAGCGTCTCGGCATGAGGATGACCATAGGAATTGTTGCGGCCACAGGATATGATCGCGGTGGCAGGACTGGCGGTGGCAAGGAACTCAGTGCCGGTGGAATAGCCGGAGCCATGATGAGCTACCTTCAGTATATCTACCCTGAACTCCCTCTGTCCGCGCTGTTCCTGCAATCTCCTGGTTGTCTGTAGCGACTGCGATTCTTGTAGCGACTGCGATTCCTGTAGCGACCGGGATTCTTGCAGCGACCGGGATTCCTGCAGCGACCGGGATTCCTGCAACGACTGCGATTCCTGCAACGCCTGCAATTTCTGCGTCAATTGCCGTTCCCCTTCTCCTTCCACATCCCCGGTCAGAAGAATGCTGATCTTCCCAATGGCAGATGCCCCACTTGCGTCATTGGCTTTCCTGTCGTCTATTGCTTCCTGCTTCATCTTCTTCGCAAATACCTCCACATAAAAGCATTCCGAATAGGCGTTGGCATCTGCAAGGGTCGTATTCTCCTCTGGGTGCAGACACAACAACCTAAGTTGACTGTCTCTGATCTCATCGCCGCATTTTATGTAGCTTACCGGTATCCCGGCATCCTCCGCCGCTGCAAGCAGCTGCTCAAAGGTTTCCCTGCGCTCCGACTCTCGGATCGCTGGTAGGAACAACTGCTCAGCAGTAATCCCCCATTCCTCACCGTTCTCCATCAATTCCAATACTCCATTCATATGATCTTCATCAGGGTGGGAAACAAATACACCGCGAAGAGATGAGATGCCACGGCTCTTGAGATAAGGCTTCAGCACATATTCACCGATGTTCTTCCGGCTGGTGCTGCCACAGTCGAAAAGATAGGCTCCCTGCCCAGTCTCCACCACGATGCCGTCGCCCTGCCCCACGTCCAGGAAAGTCACGCGACTCCCACAATCAAAATTTCCTGTGAGCAAACCAATCAATAATCCTAGGATCATCACAGCTGCAATCAGGTGCGGGACTCTGTTCCTATGCATCATCTCTCCCTTACAATCCCTTTTTCTATTCCTGATGCTTTCATCCGCTCCTCTCGTTATAAGACACCATGGGGTTCTCGCAGAATGCAGCCTGTCTCCCGGAACATTTTCCTCCCCATACGTTCCCCGTTTCTTCCATGCTTCCACATATTTTCTGCCGAAAACCAGCAGAAATATCCCGGCATAATAACAAGCAATCTGCCATCTCTCAGGCTGCCCCACACACCATACCGCTCCCGGCAGTTCTCCGAATCTTTCACAGATCCACTCATACCACCACAGGATCAGACAATCCACCGTCCCCACAATACCAAGTCCCGGAATCAACGACAGAATTCCTCCCGCCACTACCGCACTCATAAATGGCAGCACCAACAGATTCAACAGCACCGAATAGGCCGGGATCTCATAGAAAAACCATAACTGTACGGGCAGTGTAAACAGGATGACTCCCACACTGGCAGCAAAGCCTCCTTTGACCGCAGACACCATACGGCGAATTTCTTCATACGCCACCTTGCGCCAGCCTTCCCGGTACTTGTTTCTCTCATAGGCGGAATCACCCAGAATATCTGCCACGGTACGAAGCCATGTCGATATCCCTTTGACTTCTGACTCCGCATCTGCATCCCTTTCCCAACAACCCCCGGAAAACACCGGCGTCAGAATGCAGATCCCCAGCACCGCTCCGAAAGACATTAAAAAGCTCACATCAAAAAGTCGCTCCGGTTCCTGTAAGACGAGCAATAGTGCCATCAGTCCCAGCCCTGTCAACATGTCATAAGTCCTGCCCACAAATATCCCGAGCATCTGCAACAGATACATTCCGATGGCACGGCTGGCAGACACACTCATGCCCACCATCACACCATATATAAGAAGCAGCATTGCACCACCCACTGCTGCCGCCCTGACAGGTAACCCCAGTCTCTTAAGCAACCGGTATACCCCCATTCCAAGCAGAGTAATATGTAATCCCGAAATACTTAAGATATGGGCAATTCCGTTTTTCTGATACAGCGCCTTTACCTCCGCGTCCAGTTCCTCCTTCTCCCCAAGCAGCAATGTCTGCATAACGGAGGCTTCTTTCGCAGGAAAAACTTCTGCAAGCCTGTCATGCAACACCTGCCGGAATCCATACAGTTTTTCCCGCAAAAAGCTGTACTTCTCCCCTGCGGCCAGAATCTGTGCCTTCCGTACTCTGCCACCAATCCCCTTGGCCGCATAGTATGCCTGCGCATCAAATTCTCCCGGATTGGTCGCGGTCGAAAACAAAGCAAAAGTCCCTTCCAGAACGATCTGTTGCCCGATCTTAAGGGTTTTCTCTTCTTCGGTTACAGCACCTGCAGTGATCATTGCCGTTTTCATATTTTCCAGTTCACATTGTAATTTTCCAGAATAGGAATATTCTTGATCGTTTTGAATAATAGAAATTGATTTTAGAATAATTTCTTCAGAACTTCTTGTGTCTATCCGTCCCGTGATCTTCACCGGACTTCCGTCAGGCGGCAGGCCGGTATCTTCACCGGTTCCCACCCCTGCCAGTATTCTCATGATTGCGATTATTGTCACGAGACACAAACACACTGTAAAAAGTGGTCGTCTCATTAAATTCCTTTCTGCATACGTCTTACGCGCCTGCACCACAGAACGGACTGTCTCTGCGATAAAACGCAAAGCAATCCATATCCGTAAATATTTACTGTTCCAATGTCGTAACATAATCCAGGTTTCTTTCAAACGTGGAATTGCTGAAAGTAGGCGGCACTTCGCCATTGACCAGAATCTGTACTTTATTGATATTGTCAAGTTCTACCAGCGAATTCACGATAGAGTAAACTGCCACTTCCGTGGATACGTTATTTATCACCGTGAGGAAATTGGAATCCAGATTTACATAACAGATTCCATCCTTAGTCAGAATATTGACGATCTTCGTCTCCGGATTGATCACCGGATATAATCCCTCGATCTGTCCGCTGGGACCGGCGATCAGCTCTTCCACTACAAAACGCTCCAGAGGTGTATTGGTGGAATAATGCTTTTCTCTGTATGAAGCGATCAGTTTATCCCCAGCCGCATTGGCAAAATACAGCTTTACCTTCACCAGTTCGTAGGTATTGATCTCGTTACCGTCATTATTGATGAACTGATCGGCATTCATCCAGCCTACCATCTCCCCGGCATTATCGTACAACTGGCTGTCCTCTACGGTAATGCCCACATACTTCACATTGGGCAGCTGCGTAAGCGTTCTTACGATGGCCGCACGCACCAGCACCTCCGTGGTGGGAGACAGTTCCGAATACGCCTTGTCTACGTTGATCAGTAGTTTTCCATCTTCTACTTCATAATCCAGGACCCGGAATCCCATATCCAAAGGTGCCTTATATTCCAGCTTTTCCGGAGTCGTCGAGAGATACCTCATGGTCTCATCCAACTGTTCGTCCAAAGTCTTCGTGTTCAGATACTGTTCATGTACCTCAACCTTCGTCTCCGCTGTATTGATATAATACATGGACATTTTCTTCCCAGTCTGGGGTTCTGGCGAACCACATCCGGTCAACAAAAACGACAACAGCAATATTCCTGTCATCATATAACTTACTATTTTCTTCATAATTCACAGTCCTTCTAAGACGCTATATACATTAGCGGAATCTTCACCAGGAAACAGGATCCCTGTCCTTCTGTACTGGTCACCGTAAGGGATCCTTTGTGCATCAGCACCGCACTCTTCGTGATCGCCAGCCCCAGTCCGGTTCCTCCGATCTCTCTGGAATGGGACTTGTCCACACGATAAAAACGCTCGCAGATGTGTGCCAGGGATTCCTCCGGAATACCGATTCCGGAATCGCTGACTTCAAAAGTAAAATACTGGTGATCCGCATCCAGTACCACCTTTACCCAGCCATGATCCTTGTTGTATTTGATGGCATTTTCTACCAGATTCGTCATGATCAGCGTCATCTTAACCTCATCAACTTCCGCTACTACGGGGCGAACGCTCTCAAATACGACTTCCACATCTTTTTTCCGGGCGATAGGACGCAGTCTTTTCAGGATCAATTCTGTCAGATCATTGATATTCAATGATACAATGTTCAGGTCCTGTACCTTTTTATCCATCTTCACCAGTGCCAACAGGTCGGTGATGATCTGATTCTCTCTATCGATTTCGGATGTAATGTCTTCCATGAACTCACGATACAGCTCCGCAGGAGCGTCGTCCTGGGCCAGCAGGGAATCCGCCAGTACTTTGATGGATGTCATGGGAGTCTTCAGTTCGTGGGACACATTAGCTACAAATTCCTGTCTCGAGTCGTCCAGTGCTTTCATGCGCTTCAACAGTTGGTTAAAAGCATCCACGATATGTACCGTCTCCACATAATCAGGCACAGAGATGGTCTCATCACTGAATCCTTCCCTCACCGCATTGATCGCCTGGGTAACTCTGTTGAAAGGCATCGTCAGCACTCTGGACAGCAGAATTGCCAGCGCCAGGATTGCCACGATCATGATCACTTCCATGATATATGCCTTGCGGTTCAACACTTCCCTGGCATTTACAATACTGTCATTAGAAATACTGGTCAGCATGACACCTCGGATCGCATCGGGATTTTTTTTACCGTTCTCGTCCGTGGTATTGGCTGTGGTATCCATGATGGGAGTAGTCATCTCTATGTAACCGTGCTCCGGGTCGTAGTGAGAGATATTTTCCCCCTGAAAGCACTTAATGACTTCCTCGGAAATGATCGTCTTCCCCTCACTGATGCCGTAGGTATCTTTTTCCACCTTAAAGTTTTTGTTAATGATCATCACACGGCCTTCGTACAGATTGGACAGCATCTCCAGCTCCGCATTGATGACCTCTCGGGAATTGCCGGTATCCTCTCTGACGCCGTGGCTGCTCAAATAATTGTTGCTGACCAGGTGGTTCGCCAGGATCATCAACTGGTTCTGCACCACCGTGATCCGCTGTTCCACCGCCATATCCTCATAATTGCTTACGATACCGTGCCGCATGACAATACAGGGGACCAGTCCGATCACCAGAATCAGCAGGAAAATTCTTGCCCGCAGACTTCGAAGTTTGATCATGCTCTCCAGATTTTCCCATATCGTCGCGAATCGTTCTTTATTCCATTTCTTCACAATATAAAAACCTCATGTTCGTTCACTCAGCCTCATGGACAGAATGCTTTGCCTGCAAGCAGTCACGCATCTTCTCTCCTCCATGACATGATATACGATTTCTCCGTGCTCCGCACTCTCGAAATCGCAACGACCATTCGCATTCCGGACTTTCGTCCTTCTTGCTCATGTTCGTTCACTCAGCTCATGGACAGAATGCTTTGCCTGCAAGCAGTCACGCATTCTGTCCATGGCTGAGTTTATCATTAAAATAGTACCCGACTCCCCACTTGGTATGGACGTATCTGGGTTCGCTGGGGCTCAATTCGATCTTCTCCCGCAGTCTTCGGATATGTACATCCACAGTGCGTACATCTCCGGGATAGTCCGTACCCCACACGAGTTTTAACAGATTCTCTCTGCTGTATACCTTGTCCGGATTCAGCATCAGAAGCTCCAGTACCTCAAACTCTTTGGCCGTCAGGCCGATCTCTTTTCTCTGAATATAAGCTCTTCTGCCATCACGATCCAGCTTCAGATCTCCGCTTTCGAGAATACCGCCGCTCTCTGCGGTCGTTTTCTTCGGCTCCATGCGGCGCAGGATAGCTTTAATTCTTGCCTTGACCTCGAGAATATTGAAAGGCTTCGTTATGTAATCATCCGCACCGTATTCCAGTCCCAGAATCTTATCCATATCATCGCCCTTGGCGGTCAACATGATCACCGGTACATTGGAGAATTCCCGGATCTGCTGACAGACTTCAAATCCTGTCAGTTTGGGAAGCATGACATCCAGCAATATGATGTCGTATTCCTTGTTATGTGCCATCTCCAGTGCTTCCTCTCCGTCATAGGCACAGTCCACTTCCATATTGTCCTGTTCCAGACTGAAACGGATTCCCTTCACGATCAGCTTCTCATCATCCACTACCAGCACTCTCTTGCCTGCCATCTTCCTTAACCTCTTTATTTTACCTTTCTATTCCCGGTGTATGATATTCTCATTGCACCGTAATCCTATCACATAACTTATCATAAGCATTCTGTTTGATCCCGGACACCTTCATAATGTCCTCCTTCGTCTGAAAAGCACCGTTTTTCTCCCGGTAGCGCACAATATCCGCTGCCCTGGATGCTCCGATTCCCGGAAGCGTACACAATTCCTCTGCGGATGCCGTGTTGATGTTCACGAGTCCCTCTTCTGCCGCCTTCCCCGCAGCTTCCAGTTCTTCCGCCTCCGATGCTGTGGGAAAATACAATTTCTGTCCATCTGTCACGATTTCCGCCAGATTGACATAAAAAGGATCCGCCTCCGTCGTCATGCCTCCGGCCAGTTCCAATGCCTCCGCGGCTCTGCTGCCCTCCGGCACCTCCACGACTCCCGGTGTCCGCACCGCACCACAGACATAGACATACACCGTCTGCGGCTCGGCCACTCTGGTCTCTGCAGCCTGTTCCGCAGCTTCCAGCTCCGGGAATTCCGCAACGGATTCCCCGGGTGGAATCAGCACAATCGCCTCATCTGCTGTCCCACAGCCTGTCACAAATAACACGATGCATCCCAGCAAACCGATCAAACACCAATATTTTATTTTCGAAAAAAAATTAAAAACCATCATAGTCCCCTTCCTGTCGTTCACTCTCAGGGGATTGCCTCTCTATGCTGTCAACTTTCATTGTACTGGAATTATCCGGAATTTACAAGCCGTTTGTCAGCTTATTTCCACTTGAAAATTATGATACCTACGATTGCCACTGCCATGCCAACAGCCTTGCGCCACTCCCAGGGTTGCTTCTCCACACCGAACCATCCGAACAACTCGATGATATATGCCACAGCAAGCTGGGCGATCACAATGAGCATCACCGCTTTGGCCGGTCCCAGGACATCCATGCTCCGAATCACCGTATAGGTAATAAAAGCACCGATGGCACCTCCAAGCAACATATATTTCGGCTCCACCTGCGCTATTTTCAGAAAGGAAGTCCGCTCCGTACACAGCCATGCTCCCAGGCATACCAGCAACGCCGTGAACTGTACAAATGCACTTGCGGTCCAGATACCGGAAGACTTTGTGACCTGGGTATTGAATACTCCCTGAATACTCATCAGTGCTCCGGAGACTAAAGCAATCAAAAAACCGATCATAGGATTCTACCACCTTTTCTTTTTAGTAGTAGTCTATCCCAGGACCGGTTCTTTCATTCCTGATTCGTCAATTCTCTGTATTTCCTAATTGCTGCGACATATTGTCCGCCAGCTGCTGCACCAGTGTCGTCACATCCTCGCCGTTCCACACCTTGGAAAACAGTACTTCCAGCTGCATCCAGAAATTCCCTGTCTCCAGCATTTTCGGAAGCGATACGCTGTCCGCATACTCATCGGCAAAAATCGTAAGTGCTCCATTATCCGCATTCTCCGCCGCATGAAGGCCTGCAGGCATTTTACCGGAACGCTCATACAGTCCATCCGCATATTCTTCCGACAGATAAGCTGCAAAACGATCCGCAAGCTCCTTATGCTCCGAATAACCATTGATCACCGCCGCTCCGGTAACAGACAAAGATCTGCTCTGAAGTTCGGCACTGACATCCGGCATACGGGCAATTCCGTAGTTAAATGTAAGACTGCCGTCTGCTTTTGCATCCTCCAGCCGCTTTACCACATCCGTCGTTCCGATGGTGAACATGGTCTTGCCATCAATGAAGTCCTGGATCACGGAATCATAGGTCACGGTATCTGACTCAATGAAGAAGAACTGGTTCAGCGCCTTGTATACTTCCAGACACTGTATGGTCTCCGGATTGTTGATGTTGATATCATTTCTGTCATCACCGGGATCGCCGCCTACGATCATGTAATTACCCACGATCCAGTAGTTGTAAAAGATATTGTTCACATCCCATTTCATGACGCCTTCGACACCCTCCGGTGCATCGAATGTATCCGCAATGTTCAACAGATCGTCCACCGTAGAGGGAAGTGCCTTGGCGAAATACTGTTCCGCCAGCGCGTTGACCGCTGCTTCGTCCGCGGTAACCTGATCTGTGGTCTGATCCTCCGGAAGAGAATCTTCCTCGATGATCTCCTCACCTTCTCCTACCGGTTCGTCATTGTCACTGCTGCCGGACAGCTCTTTTTCCGCCTGTTGTGTCGCCCAGGTGCGGAGATAATCTTCATTGTATACCAGTGCACTGGTATCAAAATACACAGGATAACCAATGATTTTATCGTCATAAGTCACCGCTGCCAGTGCTGCCCGGGAAAAATGATCCGTATCGCAGATTCCCTCCGTATCCGGCACCTTTGCCGCCAGACCCGCCAGATATGCCTTCTCCAGGGAGTCACTGCTTAACAGATAGATATCCGGTATCTGAGCGGAATGCAGTGTCTCCTGATTGACCGCTTCCAGATATTCACTGTCGGAAGTCAGCACCGGGATCACACGGACCTTGTTCTGTTCTCCGAAAGACACTGCTGCCGCATTGATATAGCCGGACAGAGCTTCATCCGAGTACCAGCAGTAGATGGTCTCTTTCCCCCGAAACAACTGCAGACGTTCTCCGGTATCCTGCGTCTGGCTCATTTCCTGCGTACTTCCGTAAACAGCTGCAGCAGCCATGGCGATCACAGCTGCTGTAGCAATCATTCTTTTTTTCAAAAACATAATTACCTTAAACCTCTTATTCGATACAGGTGTCCAAAATAGCGATCATTTCGTCCACGTTTTCTCTGCTAATAACGAGAGGAGGTACAAAACGAATAATATCCGCACCGGCATTGATCAGGATCAATCCCTTCTCCAATGCTCTGTTAATGATATCTCCCACCGGATGATCAAATACCAGCCCCTGCATCAGGCCCACACCACGACGTTCCTGAATACAGTCGTACTTTTCAGCCAGCTCATTCAGACGCTGTTCCAGATAAGGAGCTACCTCTCTCACATGTTCTATTATATGGTCCTCCTCGAATAAATCAAGCACTTTTTCCACAGCGGCGCAGGCCAATGGGTTGCCACCGTAGGTGGTTCCGTGATCTCCCGCGGTCAGAGAATGCTGTGCAACCTTTTCCGTCATCATAAAAGCACCTACCGGCACACCGCAGCCCAGTGCCTTGGCAGAGGTCATGATATCCGGTTTCACGCCAAAACGCTGCCATGCATACATGTAACCGGTACGGCCCATACCACACTGGATCTCATCTAAGATCAGCAGGATATCCCTCTCGTCGCACAGATCCCGTACCTGCTTCAAAAATTCTTCCGTTGCGGGATACAGTCCACCCTCGCCCTGCACGGTCTCCATAATGATAGCGCAGGTCTTGTCCGTCACCTGATCCAGCACACTCTGAAAATCATTCAGATCGGCGAATTTAATATGACCGATCATAGGCTGGAATGCCTCACGGTACTTAGGATTGCCTGTTACGGACAGAGCACCCATGGTTCTGCCGTGGAAAGAATGGTTCATGGCAATGATCTCGTGATCGGTACAGCCGTCTTTCAGATAGGCGTATTTTCTGGCTGCCTTGATGGCGCCCTCCACCGCTTCCGCACCGGAATTGGTGAAAAAGACCCGATCCATGCCGGATACTTTTTTGATCTTTCGTGCTGCTTCGATGGCGGGCACATTATAATAATAGTTGGAAGTGTGGATCACCTTGTCGATCTGTGCTTTCAGTGCATCGTTGTATGCTTTGTTCTGATATCCCAGTGCAAATACGGCTATACCCGCTACAAAATCCAGATATTTTTTACCGTCTATATCATACAGATACACACCATCGCCCTTATCCAGAACGATCTGGTACCGGTTATAGGTATGCAGCAGGTCAACTTCCGCCTCTGCAATATATTCTTTCATGGTGTCACTCATTTTTCTATTCCTCCTCATCGGATACGATCGCGGTACCGATACCCTGATTAGTGAAGATCTCCAGCAACAGGCAGTGTGCCAGACGTCCGTCCAGGATATGTACGCGGTTTACACCGTTACGGATAGCGGAAGTACAGTTGTTTAACTTCGGCAGCATGCCACCACCGATGTAACCGTCGTGGATCAGTCCCTCTGCCTCGGAGGCTGTCAGCCTGGAGATAAAGGTGGACTTGTCGTTGATATCCTTGTACAGGCCTTCGATATCTGTCAGGAATGCTAGTTTCTCCGCATGTACTGCCTTTGCGATCGCGCACGCGGCATCATCCGCATTGATATTGTAAGTATGATAATCCTTGTCCAGTCCGATGGGAGCGATGATGGGCAGGTAATCCTTCTCCAGCATATCAAAGAGGATATCGGGATTTACGCCGGTGATTTCACCTACATAACCGATGTCCTGACCGTCGGAATATTTTTTTTCTACCTGGAGGAGTCCGCCGTCCTTGCCGCTGACACCAACCGCCTTGACACCGAGCTCTTCCACCATGGTCACCAGGCTCTTATTCACCTTGTTCAGTACCATTTCCGCGATTTCCATGGTCTCCTCGTCAGTGACACGCAGACCGTTGATGAACTTTGCTTCTTTGCCGACCTTGCCGACCCAGCGGCTGATCTCCTTACCACCGCCATGCACAATAATGGGTTTGAAGCCTACCAGCTTCAACAGCGTCACATCCTTAATGACGTTTTTCTGCAGTTCTTCGTTGCTCATGGCACTGCCGCCGTATTTTACCACAATGATCTTGCGGTTGAATTTCTGTATGTAAGGAAGCGCCTCGATCAGCACTTCTGCTTTTTTCATTACCTGTTCCATATCTTTTTCCATTGTTCTGTCCATGCCTTTCCGCAGATATCTGATCCGCCCATCACTTATTTCTTCCGTATGTCGCGCACTGTCTTAGGAACGATAGTCTGCATTGATCTTCACATAGTCATAGCTTAGATCACAGCCCCATGCAGTCGCTTCCGCATCCCCCATATGCATATCCACCAGGGCGGTGACTTCCGGATCGGAGAGGATCTTCGTAGCCTCTTCCTCGCTGTAATCACATGCCACGCCATTACCGAAAATATGGATCTTACCACTCTTACTCTCAAAATACAGATCTACATTTTCCGGATCGAATTTAGCTCCGGAATAGCCCAGTGCACAGAGGATACGTCCCCAGTTGGCATCATGTCCGAAGATAGCTGCCTTGGTCAGGGAAGAACAGATCACGGATTTTGCCAGGGTTCTGGCATCTTCCTTGCTGGCTGCATGGATCACTTTGGTCTCGAACAGCGCCGTTGCCCCTTCGCCGTCTCCTGCCATTTTTTTTGCCAGGAAGGTAGTGATCTCGTGCAATGCCTTGCAGAAGTTGTCGTAATCTTCACCCTCTGCGGTGATCTCCTCATTGCCTGCCATACCATTTGCCAGTACTAACAGTGTATCGTTGGTGGAAGTGTCACCATCCACAGAGATCATGTTAAAGGAATCTACTACGTCTGCGCTGACGCACTTCTGCAACATCTCTTTGGAAATGTTCATATCGGTGGTTACAAAGCCTAACATGGTGCACATATTCGGATGGATCATGCCGGAGCCCTTGCACATACCGCCTAATGTCACGGTCTTGCCGCCGATCTCTGTCTCAATGGCAATCTCCTTGGAAATGGTATCGGTGGTCATGATGGCATGCGCCGCATCGGAACCGGCCTCTAAGGTGTCCGCCTTGGCTGCCACCAGCTTTTTGATTCCAGCGGTAATCTTATCTACAGGAATCTGCATACCGATGACACCTGTGGATGCTACCAGTACCGCATCCGTGGGCACGTCTAACAGTTCTCCGGCACATTTTGCTTCTGCCTCACAGCAGTCCAGCCCCTGTCTGCCGGTGCAGGCATTGGCGATTCCGGAATTGACTACCACTGCCTGTGCAAATGCGGAATGCTCCACGATCTGCTTATCCCACAGCACGGGAGCCGCCTTTACCACGTTGGAGGTAAACGTACCTGCCACGGTGCAGGGTGCCTTACTTACGATCAGTGCCATATCCTTACGATTCTGATATTTAATGGCAGCCTCCACACCTGCTGCCTCAAAGCCTTTTGCTGCGGTCACACCGCCCTGGATCTGTTTCATATTGGAATGCTCTCCTTTCGATTCCGTTTCTATTTATTAAATGCTGTAATGTTCTCTTCATTCAAAGTAAAATCATAATAGTTCAGGTCTTCCCGCTTTGTCCAGCCAATGCATTTCCAGAAAGCATTACCGATATCGTTCTGGGTAAAAGCGATCAGACTGACTTTATTGATGTGCTCCTCTTTCAGGGCATTCATGCAGTGGACCACCATGGCTTTTCCTATGCCAAGTCTTCTATAATCTTCTCTCACACATACATGATACAGGCAGCCCCGTCGTCCGTCATGACCGCATAGGATACCGCCCACTACGGTTCCATCCTCCCCGACGGCTACCACACTGGTGCCGGGATTCCGGTGGATAAAACGCTCCACACCTTCCCTGGAATCATCGATACTCCGGATGCCGAAGCCGTGAATGGTCATCCAGAGGGCGTGCAGACCGTCATAATCTTCTATGGTCATTGGTTTGATCGTAAACTGTTTGCTCATTGATGTATGTAATCCTTTCGTCCTTGTCCTGTGTCTGCTTTAAGGGAAGCAGGGAACCAGCTCCAGGCCTTCGCTCTCGGGAAGTCCGAACAGCAGGTTCATGTTCTGTACTGCCTGACCGGCAGCGCCTTTTACGAGATTGTCCAGTGCACCCATCATAATGATGCGTCCGGTACGCTCGTCAATGACAAAGTTGATGTCCACGTAGTTGCTGCCTTCCACCCACTTGGTCTCGGGGCAGCTGCCCTTATCCAGTACGCGGACAAACTTCTCGTTTGCATAATATTTATCATAGATAGCCTTTACCTCTTCATAGGTAGGAAGTGTGCCGTCCGGTTTTCTCTTCAGTGTTGCATATTCGGTTGCCAGGATCCCCCGGTTCATGGGTACGAGGTGCGGGGTAAAATTGATGGTCACCTGACAGTTGCCCGCATAGCCTAACTGCTCCTCGATCTCGGGAGTATGTCTGTGACTTGCCACACCGTAGGCTTTCATATTCTCATTCACTTCGCAGAACAGGTTTGGCACTTTGGCTCCTCTGCCTGCACCGGAAGTTCCGGACTTGGCATCCACGATCAGGGTATTCACATCGATCATACCTTCTTTTACCATAGGGTAAGCGGTCAGGATCGAGCAGGTGGTATAACAGCCGGGATTAGCCACCAGTCTGGTCTTCTCCGTGATCTTGTCACGGTTGATCTCGCAGAGTCCGTATACTGCTTCCTCGATGAACTGCGGCGACTTATGCTCGATGCCGTACCATTTTTCATAGGTAGCTACATCCTTGATACGGTAATCAGCGGACAGATCCACAATTTTCACCTGGGAAAGGATTTCCTCGGATAACAGTCCTGCCAGGAATCCCTGAGGGGTTGCGGTGAAGATCACATCCACCTGCTTCGCCAGTTCCTCCAGATTATCATCCTTGCAGATATCCTCCACCAGCTGAAACATGTTCTGGTATACCTGATAATACTTCTTATCTATATAGCTTCGGGAACCGTACCATACGATTTTGGCATCCTTGTGATTCAACAGGATACGTACCAGTTCTCCTCCGGCATAACCGGTTGCTCCGATGATTCCTACTCTGATCATTATTTTACCTCACACTCATTTCATTGCATTTCTGTGTCATCGAATTGCTTCGCAGCAAGCTGCTCCCGCAATTCTGCTTTGGAACTGTTCAGAACCCCATTCGCAAAATCGCTGCTGCGCTTTTCCGATATTCATCTGACTCTGAATAGTTCCATGATACCACTTTCTTCCTAAATGTCTACTACTTTTTTCATTTTTATGCATGTTTTTTGGATTGATATGTATATTTATGCACTTATTCATACTTCTTTTATGTTTTTATGCAATATAATGGAATAATATTCACTCTGCTTTTACCGTACTTCCTTTTCCGATTAAAATCTGCTACAATAAGTGTGTTGCGCAATGCAATCCGCGCATCTATTTTTTTAGCTTCTACGAGAGCGGAAATGAGGAAATTATGGCTTTTGACGGCGTTACCATTGCCTGTGTAATATCTGAACTGAAAAAAGAACTGATTGGCGGAAGGCTGTACAAGATCGCCCAACCGGAGAATGATGAACTGTTACTGACGATCAAACAGCCCACCGGGCAGAAGCGCCTGCTGTTATCCGCAAGTGCTTCTCTCCCGCTGATCTATCTGACGGGAACCAATAAACCCAGCCCCATGACTGCCCCCAACTTCTGTATGCTTCTGCGCAAACACTTGCAGAACGGCCGTATTGTGAACATCTCCCAGCCGGGGTTGGAACGTATTGTGCATATTGACATTGAACATCTGGATGAGATGGGCGATCTGCGTCACAAGACACTGGTCATGGAGCTGATGGGCAAACACAGTAACCTGATCTTCTGTAATGACGACAATACCATCATGGACAGTATCAAGCATGTCTCCTCCGCTGTCAGCAGTGTCCGGGAAGTCTTGCCGGGACGTCCCTACTTCATTGCACACACCCAGGACAAGCTGGATGCCCTGACCTGCGATGAGAATACGTTCCGTGAAATGCTTGCCGCCAAACCCCAGCCGGTCTTCAAGGCGGTCTACGGAAGCTTCACCGGCATCTCGCCCGTACTGGCACAGGAATTATGTCATGAGGCCGGTCTTGATGGGGAACGTCCTACAGCGGCACTGACACCCACGGATTACCATACTTTATACGGAATCTTTTCCAAAATGGTCACTTCTATCAGGGAAGAAGCCTTCTCTCCATGCATTGCCTACACCGGCACCCGCCCCGTGGAATACGCAGCGGTTCCCCTGACGATGTATGGCTCGGGAGCGGATCATTTGGAATCCTACACTTCCATGTCCGCCCTGCTGGAGCATTTTTATGCGGAGAAAAATACATTAACCAGGATCCGTCAGAAATCCTCCGACCTGCGCCGTATCGTCCAGACAGCCCTGGAACGTGATATTAAAAAATATGACCTCCAGATGGCACAGATGAAGGACACGGAAAAGCGGGAAAAATACCGCATCTACGGTGAACTGCTCAATACCTACGGTTACAGCGCAAAGCCCGGTGACAGATCCCTCACCGCCGTGAATTATTATACAAATGAGCCGGTGACGATCCCCCTGGATCCCACCCTATCCCCCACGGAAAATGCGAAAAAATATTTTGACAAATACGGCAAATTAAAGCGTACTTATGAGGCGCTGTCCGAGCTGACCTGCCAGGTCAAGGAAGAGATCGACCACTTAGAGACCATCAGCACAGCACTGGACATTGCCCTGAAGGAAGAAGACCTGGTGGAGATCAAGGAGGAACTGACCCAGAGCGGTTACATCCGCCGAAAAGGCGGCACGAAAAAAGTAAAGATCACCAGCAGGCCCTTCCACTATTTAAGCAGCGACGGCTTCCATATTTATGTAGGGAAAAATAATTTCCAAAATGACGAACTGACCTTCAAATTCGCCACAGGAAATGACTGGTGGTTCCATGCCAAAGGCATCCCCGGCTCCCACGTGGTAGTAAAGACCGAGGGGAAAGAGCTGCCGGACCGTACTTTTGAAGAGGCTGGCAGACTGGCTGCCTACTATTCTAAAGGCAGGGAACAGGAAAAAGTGGAGATCGATTACGTCCAGAAAAAACAGGTCAAAAAGCCTGCCGGTGCTAAGCCGGGATTCGTGGTCTATTATACGAACTACTCCCTGATGATCGACAGCGATATCTCAGGTATCAAAAAGCTCAGCGACTGACCAGCCTATGCATCCGGCACCTAACTTTATGCATATTTATACTGTATATTTTCCGATTTATACATTTATGTGCATATTTTAATTTGTTTTATTCATTTTTATGATTTATTTATGCAACTTTTCTGCTTGCTTTTGCGAATATAATGTTGTATAGTAATTGTCAGAGCGTAACACACGATCCCAACATCTGATGCATTACGGATTGCTTCGTGCTTTTAGGCTTTTGCCCCTGGCATCATACACACTATAAAACGGAGGATTTTATCATGAAGGAAAAAGTAGTTTTAGCTTATTCCGGCGGTCTGGATACTACCGCTATCATTCCCTGGCTGAAGGAGAATTTTGACTACGAAGTTATCTGTGTCTGTGTCAACTGCGGACAGGCAGATGAGCTCGACGGTCTGGAAGAGAGAGCCAAGGCCTGCGGCGCTTCCAAGCTGTATATTGAAGACGTTATCGATGAATTCTGTGATGATTATATTGTTCCCTGTGTCCAGGCTCATGCCGTATACGAGAACAAGTACCTGTTAGGTACCTCCATGGCAAGACCTCTGATCGCCAAGAAGCTGGTAGAGATTGCCAGAAAAGAAGGCGCTGTAGCTATCTGCCATGGTGCTACCGGTAAGGGTAACGACCAGATCCGTTTCGAGTTAGGTATCAAGGCTCTGGCTCCCGATATCAAGATCATCGCTCCCTGGAGAAGCGACAAGTGGAACATGGACTCCCGTGAATCCGAGATCGAGTACTGCAAAGCGCATGGTATCCATCTTCCTTTCTCCACCGATTCTTCCTACAGCCGTGACCGTAACATCTGGCACATCAGCCACGAAGGTCTGGAGCTGGAGGATCCCGGCAACGAGCCCAACTACGAGCATCTGCTTGTCTTAGGCGTAACTCCTGAGAAGGCTCCCGATGAGGGTGAGTATGTGACCATGACATTTGAAAAGGGTGTTCCCACTTCCGTTAACGGCGAGAAGATGAAGGTATCCGATATCATCCGTACCCTGAACAAGCTGGGCGGTAAGCACGGTATCGGTATCGTAGATATCGTAGAGAACCGTGTTGTAGGTATGAAGTCCCGTGGTGTCTATGAGACTCCCGGCGGCACCATCCTCATGGAGGCTCACCAGCAGCTGGAAGAGCTGATCTTAGACCGTGATACTTATGCATTCGAGAAGGAAATGGGTGCAAAGTTCGCAAGCCTGGTATACGAAGGCAAATGGTTCACTCCTCTCCGTGAGGCTGAGCAGGCTTTCATTGAGAAGACCCAGGAATATGTAACCGGTGAAGTGAAATTCAAGCTCTACAAGGGCAACATCATCAAGGCAGGAACCACTTCTCCTTACTCTCTGTACAATGAGAACCTGGCTTCCTTCACCACCGGTGATCTGTATGATCATCACGATGCAGAAGGCTTCATCAATCTGTTCGGTCTGTCACTGAAGGTTCGTGCCATGAAGCTGCAGGAGAACGAGAAGAAGCTTGGCAACTAATAATTATTCGGCGATTTTGTGAATAAAGCTATGAAATGATACAGTAAGAGGTGTCTATGATCACAATGCAGACAATTACTGCCATAGGACTGATCTATCTGATCGGTATCAACCTGGCAGGCTTCATTATCATGGGCGTCGATAAAAAAAGAGCCATCCGGGGTGCCTGGCGCATCTCGGAGGCTTCTCTTTTTTTAACGGCGCTATTGGGCGGCAGCCTGGGATGTATTCTGGGAATGCAGCATTTCCGGCATAAGACGAAGCACTGGTATTTCAAATACGGAATGCCGCCGATCCTTGTGGTACAGGTACTACTTTTTATCCTTTTATTCAAGTAAGAGTTATGCTATACTGATTGTATGATGTCGGGGTCAACAGCCCCCGACTTTGATGCCTACGGATTGTTCCGTGCTACGCACTCCCACAATCCTACCCAATATTCGCATATCGTGGGATTATCATCCCACTTTTATGCTCATATCGGGGCGGGTCCTAAGGTCTTTCACCCACTTATGAGCAAGCTCATATGGGCTTAGACCTTTTGACCCTGGCATCATTGTATATAAGTTCAGTCTTTCGTATTTACAGAGGAATAACATACACGGAGCAGATTCCGGATATCTGTCTCTACGTGTATTTGGGAGGTGTCGATATGCATATAGCAGTATGTGATGATAATGTAGCCGACAGAAAACAGTTAGAGCGCTTGCTAAAGCGGGAATCCGACAAACGTGCTGCATCTACTGGGATCATTTATACCGATTCTTTTGGTAATTCTACCGCACTGCTGTCCAATCCCATGCAATACGATGCCTTTTATATCGACATGTGTCTGACAGAAGGGACCACCGGTACGGATGTGGTCAATGCCCTCACAGCACAGGGTGTCAACGCTCCCATTATATTATGCTGTTCCAAGATCAATTACAGGGAACAGACCTATCCGGAAAATGTCATCTTCCTAGACAAGCCCATCAAAGTAGCGGAACTGGCACAGAGCATTGACCATGCCCTGGAGATCATGGCGAAAGCAGTTCCCCTTATCGAGCTTCGTGAGGATGAGGATACCATCTATGTGACCGAACCGGATATTCTCTACGCTGAGGAAGAGGGCCGCAATGTCATCGTAACCCTGAAGGACGGCCGTACCGTAAAAGTCGCTACCACCGCCATCAATTTATTCTCCCAGATAGAAAATCATCCCACCTTCTTTGCCCCTACCGTTAGGGCCATCCTCAACGGCAGATACATGGAGAAGCTGGGATTCCGTAAAGTCATTATGTGCGATGGGAAAAAGTTCCCGCTGCACAGAGACTGCGTTGCTTACGCAAAACAGCTTTTGGCAGAGTATCATGTGTAACTTGAAAGTTAGTGAAGAAATGCTTTCGAATCCCCGTAGCTCGCATTGGGGCTACTGGTTTTTTGAAAGCTTTTGTACCAAAGTGCTCCAAAATCGTCAAAAAAGTACAAAAACATAGCATTTTGCATTTGGAAACAGTATTATTTTCGCAAAGACATGATTATCCTTCCGTTTGGTACAAAGAATTTAATTTTTTCTAGTTTTTTGTATCAGAAAAGTAATTTTATGCCAATTTGCGAAAATCATTTTTAAAGCAAATTTCTGGAATATTCAAGAAAACAGAACTCCCGGGGCGGACAGAATGCCTTCCGGGAGTTCGTCCGGTTAGCCAACGATCATTCACTAACTTTCAATATTACACCGTTACGATCACACCGCCGTCATTGGCGTACATGCTGCTGACGCCGCGGGTGTCCATGATCAGGCAATCTCTGAACTGTACCTTATCCGTAAGAAGCTTTTTGATGGTCTCGGCGCGGTCCGGTGCATTACAATGGGTGATCATCAGTGTGCGGTGTTGGGCGTCTCCGACTTCCTCTAAAATGATCTCTGCCATTCTGCGGAGTGCCTTCTTCATACCGATACTCTGTCCTCTCTGCACGATATTTCCCTTGTCTCCTGCCATAATGGGCTTAATGCTTAAGGTGGATGCCACCAGTGCCTTCACACCGGTCAGTCTCCCGTTCTTACGCAGAGTCTCCAGATTATCCAGTACAAAATACGTATGCATATTGCTGCGGAATTCCTCGATCTGTTTTACGATCTCTTCAAAGGGAAGACCCTGTTCCTCCAGTTCTACCAGCTTCTTCACGATCTGCGTCTCACCGCAGCTGGCGGATTCGGAATCGACGACATGGATCTGCTTCTTACCGTATTTTTCCCGATACAGATTCATTCCCAGCACGGCGCTGTTGTAACTTCCACTCAGATGAGAAGATAATGTAATGGCATATACATGTTCTGCCTCTGTACAATAAGCCTCCCGGAACTTCTCCGGGGAAGGGCATGCAGATCTGGGACATTGAGGAGATTCCGCTACTTTTTTCAAAAACTCTGCCTGATCGAAGCTCTCATCATCCTGGATTCTATAGTCTCCCACTTCCAGTCCCAGCGGAACGATCTCAAACCGGGGATCCTGCAGATACTCTTCCGGCAATTCACAACAACTGTCTACTACGATTTTGAAACTCATAATATCTGTCTCCATATTATTAATTATTTATTATTTTTTGCAAACCATGCTATGTAGTTTTTAATACTACTTATAATAGCACGAAACATTTCGTTCGTAAAGCTTTTACACAAAATATTCATATTTCCTTTTTTCCGTACATCGTTTATACTATTTCTATATCGCATGACACCGGAACGCAAGATACAATCACCGGAGTAAGGAGCCTTGATGATCGCATTACAGATTACATCCACGAAAAATTTTATGAATCACCTGCTGGTAGCGGATACCTTTGATCCTTTTCTTCTGGAAGAAGCCACCATCAGCACCGCCCTCACCGTAACCATCGACGGGCATATCAACAAGGACTTCTATCCTGCTGACGAACGAGGCGAAGACTGTATTCCCTGGGAACTGCAGTCTTTTAGCAAAATAAAAGGACTGTGCTTTGACCTGATCAAGGGAAAACACACTCCTTTGTATTTTAAATTTGTGCTTCATATGCAGCCGGATAAAGCCGCTGCCATGCTTACAAAAGCCCAGGTGGACCCTGACGTCATCCGTGCACTGGTGCTGAACATCCGCTACGATGGGGAAAAAACGGTTCTCACCACCGGATGTGCTTACCAGACCTTCACCATGGACAAAAGTGCCGATACCGTCTGGGACAAGGCGCTGAAAAAATATCTGGATCTGAAGGGAATCTCTTACGAGGAACTTTGATCATTCCTTCATCTTCGGCTTACTGAGAAGACTTGCCAGATAACCGAAGATCAGCGCTGCCGACGTTCCCACAGCTCCTGCCCGGAAGCCTCCCGCAAAAAGTCCTATAAATCCCTGTTCCTGCACTGCTTCTTTTACGCCTTTCATTAACACATTTCCAAAGCCAAGCAGCGGTACGCTGGCACCGGCTCCCGCAAAATCCTGAAAAGGTTCATACCAGCCAAGCGCACTGAGCACGGCACCGGTGACCACTAAAAGCACCATAATGCGTCCCGGCATCATCTTCGTCTTTTCCATCAGGATCTGCACCAGCGCGCAGATCAGACCACCCACCCAGAAAGCATTGATATAATCCATCCTCTGCGTTTCCTCCTTATATCTGTTTATGGACAGTCTCTGCACTTTTTCCTGAATTTATGCGTTCTTTATACGTTTACTTTTTGCCAAACCGGAACCACTCCGGCGGAAGCTGTACCAGGATCACAGCGGCAAATACGATAACACAGCCTGCGATCTGTCTCGGAGTCAGTGTCTGATCCGTACTTAAAAAACCGATCTTATAAGCGATCCATCCGGAAATGGTGGCAATGACGGATTCCAGACTCATGATGAGCGCTGCCACCGTGGGATTCAAGCCCTTCTGACCCACAATCTGCAGAGTATAGCCCACACCGCAGCTTAAGACACCGGCATACAGCAGTGCTCCCAGACCTTCCTGGATCTGTCCGAAAGTCGGCTGTCCCCAGATAAGCGCCCCGATGCAGCAGACGACACCGCACACTGTGAACTGGATACAGGATACCACCGCTCCATCGATTCTCGCTGCATAATGATCAACCGTCATGATCTGTATCGCAAAAGCAATAGCACATAAAAATACCATGATATCCCCTGCCCCCAGGCGCAATGATTCTGTCATGCAGAGCAGATACATTCCCACCGCTGCCATGCCGGCTGCTGCCCAGACCACCGGTGCTACCTTTTTCTTCAAAAAAATACCAAACATGGGCACAAAAATAATATACAGGGTCGTGATAAACCCCGCCTTGCCGACACTGGTATACTTGATACCGAACTGCTGCAGGGTGCTGGCAATGGTCAGGAAGATACCACACAGAAGCCCTGCCCTGACATTCAGTTTCCAGTCTAATTTTGCTGCCTTGTCTCCCGCGATCTTCCGACTGATCAGAATATACACCAGAATACCGGCAGCGCCGATCAGAGAACGGACGCCGTTAAAAGTAAACGGATGCATATAATCCATACCCTTGCTCTGGGAGACAAATGCCATGCCCCAGATGGTGGCTGTCAGCAGAAGGATCAGGCTGTTTCTCGTTGTTTTCGCTCTTGTATTTTCCATAGTTGTATTGTTCGTTCCTTATATGATTCGTCCCTTATTGTTTTACGGTTATGTGAGCTTATCAGGACCGTTTTTTATATTTCTCAGCGATCTCCGCCACTACATCCCGCAGCATTTTTCCGCTACAGTCTATGATGAGATCCGCATATTTCTCATACAACGGGGTTCTCTCATCATACAGATCCCGCAGGGTCTGACCGGGCTGCAGAGTCACGCCCCTGGCGTTCAGATCCCCCAGCCGTTTCTCCACTTCCTCATAGGGAAGCTTCAGATATACCACCGTACTGATCTCCCGCAGATGCTGCATGCCTTCCGGCTCGTAGCAGGCGCTTCCGCCGGTAGCAATGATGCTGTTCTCCAGATCTAAGGACGCATTCACATCGCTCTCAATCTGCCAGAAGCCTTCCACACCATATTCCGTGATCAGTTCGTGTAATAATTTGCCATGTCTGTCCTGGATCACCAGGTCGGAATCCACAAAACGTCTTCCCAGGCGCTTCGCCAGGACGACACCTACCGTACTTTTTCCGGAGCCCGGCATGCCGATCAGAGTAATATTATTTTTCATAAGTTTCTCCCACGTATACATAAGAAAATCGCCGCCTGCAAGCGACGATCTTCCGTCTTATTGTCTATTTATTGTAACGTTGCAGCCTTCCTTCACCACATTATGTCTGCCGTTTTTGCTGAATCGCTACGCGTTTTTACTGCATTATACTTCTGCAATGACTTCCACTTCACATAATACGTTTTTGGGAAGGGTCTTGACTGCAACACAGCTTCTGGCAGGATTCTCAGTAAAGTACTTTGCATAGACCTGATTGAACGCTGCGAAATCGCCCATGTCTGCCAGGAAGCAGGAGGTCTTGGCTACTCTGGTGTAGTCGGTGCCTGCTGCCTGTAACAGTTCGCCGATATTCTTCATTACCTGCTCAGCCTGCTCTTCAATCGTAGTTCCGTGAATCTCGCCGGTAGCGGGATCAATGGGAATCTGTCCGGATGCGAAAAAGATATTGCCCAGTACGATACCCTGGGAGTAAGGTCCGATCGCTGCGGGTGCTTTGTCTGTTGAAATCTTCTGTAACATAATATTCTCCTCTTTCTTCCTATAATTAATTCTTCCTTAAATCTGTCATCTGCGCCTTGAGCTGCCTGCTACCCGGCATGTTCCGAAATTTCTGCGACATCCCCGGCATTTACTTTGTCATGTCTACCTCCGGCTCATCAAATTCCGCCGTCACGTAGAATCCTCTGGAATTCTCCACAATATCCGCCACGACACCCTCCCGGTTCTTCAGGCGGTAGCGGAACGGAATATTCGGAGACATTGCCAGGGAAGGGTCTATCGTATAGTAATAGTTACTGGGCAGAAGTCCCTCCGTAACCGTGATCTTCTGTCCGACCTCCAACAGTCCCGGTCGTTCCATCTTAAATTCTATCCTGCGCATTCTGACTCACCAGCCATTCCCGGCATAATATTTTTCGCCGTTTGAGGTTTATTTTACCAGTAACTTACAGCGCTTGCAAGAGTGATTTCATTTCTGACCTGTTGCTTTTCCCTATATCACCACCGGGCTCTCCAATACTACCGCATGTGCAATCCCCGGCACGCTTTTGCCTTCATTAAAACTTGTCTTGCTGAGCAGGGCTCCGGTGGGGAGGAAGAGGACTTTTTTCCATTCGCCGGATTCCAGCTTCGGGAGAATATATGCTGCCAGAGTCACGGCGCTGCAGCCGCAGCCGCTGCCACCTGCATGGGTGTCCTGGGCATCTGCATCAAAGATCTCAATGCCGCAGTCCATGTGCCTGCCGGCAATATCTATTCCCTTCTCCCGTAGCAGATCGATCAGCACTGTCTGTCCCACGCTTCCCAGATCCCCGGTGATGATCCGGTCATATTCCTGTGGCTGCACATGAAAATCCTCCAGGTGGCGTTCGATGGTATCTGCGGCGGCAGGTGCCATGCAGGCCCCCATGTTCATGGAATCCTTGAGTCCGTAGTCCACGATCCGCCCGGGAGTCATGCCGGTGATGTGGGCTCTGCATTTCTGATTCAGCCCCAGGGCAAAGGCTCCGCTTCCTGTCACCGTCCAGCTGGCAGACAGAGGTCTCTGGTTCCCATAATCTAACGGAAAGCGGAACTCCTTCTCCGCGCTGGCGAAATGACTGGATGTCACGCAGACCACATGCTCCGCATAGCCTCCCGCTGCCATCACAGCTCCCAGTGTCAGCGCTTCCCCGCAGGTAGAGCAGGCACCATAAACTCCGAACAGGGGAATATTGTAAGCGGAAATGCCGAAGGAAGTGGCAATGCACTGTCCCAACAGATCACCGGCGAAAAGATACGAGACATCCTCTGCTTTCCATCCGGCCTTTTCCATGACCATGTAGACTGCGTCCTTCTGGAGATTGCTTTCCGCCTCTTCCCATGTCTTACAGCCGAAGAGATCATCCTCTCCCACCATGTCAAACAGGGCTCCTAACGGTCCCTCGCCTTCTTTTTTCCCTACAATAGCGGCACCGGCGATCACACACACCGGCTGCGCCAGACGGATACTGCTTCTTCCCACTCTCTGATTCATAATTTCTCCTTCCATGCGATAACACTGCATTCTTTTTTGTCAGTGTTCCCGCATTGTGGAAAAATTATGATTCTAACAGTTTAGCCATGAACATATTGTGAAACACAAATCATGCTTGCATGATTTTGTGAGCAAATATGTTCATGTGTTGAGCGCCGGTTCATGAGCAAAGGCCGACACGAAGTGACGGAAAAGTGCGCTAGCACGGCTTTGCGAATGGCGCGGGCTAAACTGTGATTATAAAAAGATCTCCTCCAGCGCTCCGATCACTTTTTGCAGCACCTCATCCTCCATATCCGAATAGTGGATGACCAGGATCCCCCGGTATTTCTGCGCATTCGCAAAACAATATTCCGACAGGCAGTTGACCAGGATCCCTTGTTGTCTCGCCGCCCACTTGATCTCCACATCGCTTAAATCCGTCCGCACATGCAGCAGGAAATGGGTTCCGGCATCATCCTGATAGATCTGGCTGATCCGGCTTAAGGGTGACTTGCGAAACATCCGGCAGATTCGCTCCCGCTGCCCTCTGTAATCGTTGATCAGTCTCCGGATATGCCGTTCAAAATACCCTTTTTCCAGAAATGCCGCCATGGCATATTGTTCAAAACCGGATACCGTGCAGGAATAGAAATTCATGGTGGAAATATACCGTTCCATCAGCTTCTCCGGCAGCACCATATAGCCGATACGTAAGGACGGTACCATAGTCTTGGAAAAAGTATTGATATAGATAACTCTGTGATTCCGATCCATGGACTGCATGGAAGGGATGGGTCTGCCCACCATGCGGAACTCACAGTCGAAATCATCCTCCACGATATAACGCTCCGGCTCCTCCGCCGCCCAGCGAAGCAGCTCCTGCCGTCTTCCCACCGGCATGACCAGTCCGATGGGGAAATGGTGTTCCGGCGACACGTGAGCAACTGTAATGCCCTTTTGCTTCAGCTGTTCTACCTTCATTCCCTGTCCGTCGATGTCCACATAGTCCCATGCCACGCCGCCCACCTCATATAATTTCGTGATCTTGCGGTAGCCCGGATTCTCCACACCGAATTTTGCATTTTTCCCAAGGAGCTGTAACAGACGGCTGTAGAGGTATTCCGTTCCGGCACCCACGATAATATGATCCGGCGATACCTGCATGCCGCGGTATCGGTACAGATGCTCGGCGATCGCCACTCTTAATTTTTCCACCCCATTAAAAGGAACTGTCTTAAGCAGAGACGTATCGTAATCCGTCAGGGTCTGACGCATGATCTTCGCCCAGGTGGCAAAGGGGAACTTATCGTATTGAATATTATTCGCCGTCAGATCCGCCAGATATTCCTCCTCACGGAAGCGGGTCACAAAGGAAGCATACGCTGGAGCAGCTGTGTTCTTCACCTCCAGACGATTGACAAAATATCCTCTCTTCTCCTCCGACCGGATGTAGCCTTCCAGCAGCAGCTGTTCATAGGTATTCTCCACGGTCTTGACACTGACCTGTAAGTGCTCGGCAAACGCCCGCTTCGAAGGAAGTTTCTCTCCCGCCGCCAGCCGTCCGCTCAAAATATCTGCTTTCATCGCTTCATATAAGTATTCATACATGGTTTTTCTGCCACGGGCAGTCAGGTCATAGGTCAGCATCTGGTATCCTCATTTTTTCTCGTTTTGGTTATTTAAAAGATATCAGATTTTATTATAATGAACTCATAAAGCAAAAGCAAGCAGGAAGGAAAACAAGGAGGATTAATATGGGCGTATATGCAATCACCGGCGCATCCAGCGGGATCGGCGCCAAGACAAAAGAACTGTTACAGCAAAGAGGACATGAGGTCATCAATATCGACTTAAAAGACGGCGACATCTGTGTGAACCTGGCCACACCGGAGGGAAGACAGACTGCAGTAGACAAGCTGCACGAGCTGCATCCCGAAGGTCTCGACGGCATGATCTGTAATGCCGGTGTCTCCGGTGCCTGCGGCAATCTAGAGCTGATCATTTCCCTGAACTATTTCGGGACCGTAGCCATTGCAAAGGGCGTCTATGACCTCCTTCAGAAAAAGCACGGCAGCTGCGTAGTCACGGTATCCAACACCATTTCCCAGGGTGCCGGACGGAAAGATATCGTAGATCTGTTGAATAACATCGGTGATGAAAAGAGAGTATTAAGCCTGGTATCCTCTATGGATTCCACCAACCTCTCCGTAGGCAACAGCCTCTATGTATCCACCAAGTACGCTCTGGCAAGATGGGTCCGCAGAGTATCCGCTACCTGGGCAGCCAACGGTGTCCGCATCAATGCGGTAGCTCCCGGCAACGTACATACTGCCATGACCGCTACCATGAGTACCACCGCAAAAATGGCGCTGAACGCTCTCCCTATTCCCACCAAGTACGGTCAGGAATGTCTGATGGCACCGGAAGAGATTGCGGAAGTTATGGTATTTTTAGCTTCCGATTCCGCCAGAGGCGTCAACGGCAACATCATGTTCGTAGACGGCGGTACCGATGCACTGTTAAATTCTGAAAAGGTATATTAAGGAGGAACACACTATGAGACCCATTGAAAAATATGTAGAAGCTATGGAAAATAAAGATTTTGCCGGACTTGCAGAGTTGTTCACCGAGGGCGGCATTCTGTGTGACTATTGTACCGCCTCCGCTTCCCAGCAGGAGTATCATATCTACGGAAAAGAAGCCATTAACATGTTCTTCCGTAATAAATTCGGCTTCCGCCGTTACTCCATTTTAGATGCCGAGGTCGTTAATGACGAGCAGGCAGAATTCATTGCCAATTTTGGTGGCTACAACATCATGGCTATCGCCACGGTCCGTGAGACCGATGAAAACGGTCGGATCCAGAGACTGACCGTCAGACCGAAATAAATTCACCTATCCCTTATTCTTTTCTCTAATATTGCAGTAGCCCCGGCTGTCCGCTCGGGGCTACTGGCTTATAGAAAATTTGATTCGCTTCTGTTACTCCGGTGCACTTCCCGAGATCACATAATTAGTCACGGCATACAAAATTTCTCCGTTATATTCCACTCTGGACCAGCCGGAGGCTTCACTGTATCCCGTACGATGCAGGTTGGTACCATTCCGCACCTGGGTACGCACGGTACTCTCCCCCTCGCTGGTGCTGGGTTCTGTCCGCAGGTTGATCAGATCCTTGGGGGTAATGTAGTCATCACAATCCACAAATACGATCACTCTGCCGTCCTGGGTGCTGACGCGGTTGGAATTCACCGGCGCTGTCGGTTTCGTGTAAGTCAGGTCGGTCGTCAGGTATGCGGACACCGCATAGACGGTCTGCCCGTTATAATCCAGTCTGGACCAGCCGGTGGAATCGTTTCTGCCGGTACGGACCAGCGTCTCTCCGTTTTTCAGCTGTCCCACCACATTTCCTTCGTCTCCGGTATAGGGAGTACTGCGAAGGTTAATTACATCTTTGGCGGTGACGGTCTCGTTCACATCTCCGAATGTCATGGCGTTTCCTTCCGCAAGAGCATTTCCGGCACTATTGGCATTGGGGATCTCCGTAGCCGCCGGTGCCTCTGTCGGCTGTATTGTTGCTTCTGGGGTTGCTGCCGGGGTCGCCTGTGGAGTCTCTGTCGGCGCTGCCGTAGGCTCCGGTGTGGTAATCGGTTCTGTGGACACCTCAGGTGCCATTACCGTCTCCGGGATACCTGCAGCCTCTGTCGTCTGTGATTCCGTTGCTGTTACCAATGCGTCGCTGTCTCCCGCTTCCCCGCTATGGCTGCTTAATTTCCATAGTGGAATGCAGATCAGAATCGCCAGGATCATCATTCCCGCAAACACCGGGATCATCCATGGTCTGAAGTGGAATACCACCTCTTCATCCTCGTCAAAATCATCCTCTTCCCGGTACTCTTCATAGTCCTGATCCTCCGCAGGCTCATTTACAAGTTCTTCATAATCAAAGCTATTTCCTTCCGGCTCTCTTTCCGAACTTCTGTTATCTTTCTTATCCATGGTGCATCCTCCTTCCGCCGTCATTAAGCTGATTATATACTCTCAGCTTTTGCAAAACAAGTCTCTTTTCCTGTCTTTGCAGGTATGTTATACTGATCATAGTATTACAAAATCTGCTCAGGAGTCATTCCCCTTATGAAAAATAATTTTGCGAAATGGAAACCATATATTTTGCTTGCGATCCTGCTACTCAGTCTGATCCCTCTGATCTGGCTGGGACGCTACAATTATCCCACCGGCGACGATTATTATTACGGTGCGGAGACTCATCTGGTCTGGCAGCAGACAGGGAGCATCATACAAACGCTTGACGCTGCCTGCGCAGGTGTCGCAGACAGCTATCAGATCTGGCAGGGAACCTATTCAGCGCTTTTCCTGATGTATCTGGCACCCAATGCATTTTCCAATACCGCCTATCATCTGGTGACTTTCGTGATCCTGCTTTTATTGTGCGGAGGTATTTTTTATCTGCTGTGTCCTCTGTTCCGCCGTTTTCTGCCGGGAACTTGCGGAGAATGGATCACCGTTTCTTCCATTCTCAGCTTTCTGTGTATTCAGACAGTGGAATTTCAATGTGACAGCTTCTACTGGTACAATGGCTCCATGTATTACACCGGTTTCTTTGCCGTGACACTGTTTTTCCTCGGCACACTGTTTCGCTACCTGGACAATGGAAAGCGGATCCTGTTGCTTCCACTACTCCTGTTCGCTGTCTTTTTGGGCGGCGGCAACTATGTTTCTCTTCTTCCCTGTATGCTTCTGTCAGTAACCATAACACTTCTGTTACTGTTACAGAAAAATAAAAAAGCATATATCTGCGGGATTACTTCTGTCGTTCTCCTGTTGTCCTTCGCCGTAAGCGCCATGGCTCCCGGCAATCACGTACGTCAAAGCGGCATGTGGAAGATTCCTGCCTGGAAAGCGATTGCAAAATGTCTGTTACAGGGCATCCGTTATACCCTTGCCTGGACGGGATTGTGGTGGGTGCTTGCCGCGCTGCTTCTGCTGCCGGTCTTCCTGCGGATCCTGCAGAAGAAAAACGGAGCATTTTTCTCCCACCCTATTCTGTTTACCGGTTATGCTTACGGACTGTTCTGCTCCATGTCCTGTCCCCTGTTCTATACCATGAACTCCACGGGACCGGGCCGGGCGGTTGCCATCGTCTATTATATGTTCCTACTGATCAGTTTTACCGTATTCTTCTATTGGATCGGCTTTGTGCTTCTGAAAATGCAGGCACGACCGAACCCCCCGGAGAGAATAGAAGTCTCAGGAAAGCTTAACACCGCTCGTTATCTTGCTATGGCAGTTCTGTTATTCAGCATCCTCTGTACCGGATTGTGGCAGGAAACTTCCGCCATGAAAGCCATCCGGGTACTGACAGATGGGGAAGCCGCTGCCTACGCCGCGGAATACGAAGACCGTCTGCTTCTCCTGAATGATCCGGAGGTTACGGATGTGATACTGACACCGTTTACGCATCAGCCGGCGTTGATCTATACCGGTGATCTCCCCGGTGACCCGGAAGATCCCACCAGCAGGAAGGTCGCTCAGTATTTCCAAAAGACATCGCTGTATGTCAATTACGGCAACAACTGATAATAAATGCCTGCGTATTCAGTGTATACAAAAAAGGACGTCTCCGGTCTCCGGAAATGTCCTTTTTCTTAATAATTCGTCTTTATTGTCCTTCGTATTTCTCGCTCTGCATCCGGATCAGCTCCGCATCCTCAAAGTAGTTGATACGCATTGCACTCTTCACCTCAGCCAGAGTCTGCGCTGCCACTTCACGTGCCTCATCACTGCCTTTTTTCAGGATATCATAAACTGCGGGAATATCCTTCTCCAGTTCTTTTCTGCGGTTACGGATCGGTTCCAAAGTCTCCTGCATAACATTATTCAGGAACTTCTTCACCTTCACATCTCCCAGACCGCCTCTGGTATAATGCGCTTTCAGTTCATCCAGATCTGCATAATCCGGCAGATATCTCTCAAAATGTTCCTGCCGGCAGAAAGCATCCAGATAAGTGAATACGGTGTTGCCTTCCAGATGTCCGGGGTCGCTGACTAACAGATGCTCCGGATCGGTGTACATACTCATGATCTTGGTGCGCACATCATCTGCACTGTCTGACAGGTAGATGCAGTTACCCAGGGATTTGCTCATTTTTGCCTTACCATCGATGCCGGGCAGTCTCTGGCATGCTTCGTTCTCAGGTAAAAGTGCCTTAGGCTCTACCAGTACCGGTGCATATACGGTATTGAACTTGTGCACGATCTCTCTGGTCTGTTCGATCATCGGCAGCTGGTCACCACCTACCGGAACAGTCGTTGCCTTAAATGCAGTAATATCAGAAGCCTGGCTGATCGGATAAGTAAAGAAGCCTACCGGAATGCTCGCTTCGAAGTTACGCATCTGTATCTCGCTCTTAACAGTCGGGTTTCTCTGTAATCTGGCTACGGTCACCAGATCCATATAATAGAAAGTCAGCTCACACAATTCGGAGATCTGAGACTGAATGAAAATCGTAGCCTTAGCAGGATCCAGTCCACAAGACATGTAATCCAGTGCCACTTCGATTATATTCTGGCGCACCTTCTCGGGATTCTCGATATTATCTGTCAGAGCCTGTGCATCTGCGATCATGATAAAGGTCTTCTTATATTCGCCGGAATTCTGCAGCTCCACACGTCTCCTGAGAGATCCAACATAATGTCCTACATGTAGTCTGCCGGTGGGTCTGTCGCCCGTTAAAATAATCTTGTCCATTTCATCCTCTCAATCCGCCGCCAAAGCAGCTATACATCATTAGATTTATCATACCATTTTTTCCACAGTAGTACAACGGGTCCGAAAAACTTTTTCCTACCTTTCACTCTATCCGCACTCGCCGCTGCGCAGGGATTTCACCAATAACGGTATCTCGAACAACAGCATCACGATCCAGCCGATCATGTTGGCCCACGCCAGACTGGCGAAGTCCATATGCAGCAGACGCAGCATCACGAATACCGCCACAACTCTGCCCAACATATTCATAAAGGTGCTGTACAGTGTCACCTTCAGATCGCCGATGCCACGGAAGAATCCCTGGATTCCGTTGGTCATTCCCGGCAGGATATACATCCAGGAGATCAGGTGCAGATAACTGATTCCGAGAGATACCACCTGCGCATCCCCATCCTCGGCGAACAGAGTCATGATCTGCCAAGCCAGGCCCCAGATCACCGCAAACAAACCGATGGAATAGACCAGCTCGATCAACAATCCTGTCTGAAAACCTTTCTTCATGCGCTCTTTGTGTCCGGCGCCCTTGTTCTGCGCCAGGAAAGTCGTCATGGCATGTCCGATGTTCTGCTGCGGCGTATAAGCGAAATCATCCACGCGGTTCACTGCGGTAAATGCTGCCATAACCGCCACACCCTGAGTATTGACTACTGACTGAATGATAAGCTTGCCCAGCTGTAAGCATACCTGTTGCATGGCACTGGTGCTGCCGTAGCTGACAGTCTTACCAAGCAGGCTCTTATCAAAGACCCACCACTTTTTCCCAAGGCATAACAGTGGAATCTTTTTCTTGATATAAATGCCGCACAGCAGACAGCACAGACCCTCGCTGCACACTGTGGCAATGGCACTTCCCGCCACGCCCCATCGTAATACCACCACGAAGAACAGATCTCCGAAAATGTTTAAAAAAGCACTGGTTACCAGAAAATACAACGGTGTCTTACTGTCTCCCAGCGCCCGCATGGTGTTCGCCAGGAAATTATAGATAAATGTAAATATCAGTCCCAGGAAAATGATCCGAAGATATACCGCGGCTTCCGGAATCGCAGTCTCCGGCACCCGGATCAGCCGAAGCACCGGTGTCGCAAGCAGCAGCATGAGCAATGAAAATACCACAGAGAATCCGCAACCTGCCAGCATGGTGGTGCTGATCTGCTTCGACAGAGTATCATAATCCTTGGCACCATACTGGGAGCTCATTAAGACGCTGGCTCCCATGCACATTCCACTGATCAGTAGGATCGCTATATTCATGATCGGTGTGGAAGTTCCCACTGCTGCCAGTGCCTGCTCTCCCACGTATTTTCCTACGATCACGGAGTCCGCAGCGTTGTAGGTCAGCTGAAACAGATTGCCCAGTACCAGGGGAATCGTAAACGATACTAAAGGCAACAGTATCTTTCCCTGGGTCATGTCATGTTTCTCTATCATACTCATTGCTTATTGTTGCCCTTTCGTTTTCATTTTCTCTAAGGAGGGGCTATTCTGTTTTTCTATAAGTGTCTCTTCCTGATCTTGTTCTGCTTCTTCCATGCTGTCCTCTGCACCGGACGCCTCATTGCCGCTTACAGCGGGCTGGCTTCTCTGCTTCTCATCCATGCTGTCATTTTTTTGTGCCGCCTGCAGATTCCCTGTAACAGCGCCATCCGCGTCTGCCGTCACCTCCGCCACAGCACCTTCCGGCATATCTGCGGTCACTTCTGCCATCTCCGCCTCTTCTGCGGCATTCTCTGCCTGCGCCGCTGCAAAATTTTCCGCCGGTGCCGCACTTTCTGCGCCTGCGCTGTATGCTGACTGCGGTGCCGCCGCGTCATTGCTTGTACTGTCTGCCATTTTGGAGCTGTTGCGTACTGTCACAAACACAGCCCCCATGGCCACGAAGCAAAGACAGGCTGCCGCAATGCGGGACACATAGTATAGAGGAAATCTGCGTATTTTCCCATTTGCTTTCCGCTTTTCCACACCTTCATTCTGTTCACTCCGATGCAGTAATTCCTCCTCCACACCGGACAGGGCACGGAACAATCTTTCTTCTTTTTCTCTGTTTTGCTCGCTCATCTTCTCTTCCTCTTACAAGACAATTCCCTGCTGCTCCAGATATTTCTGTAGCTTTTTTCTCGTGCGGAACAGGGATGTCTTCACCGTATTCAGATTCATGCCATAACGCTCTGCGATCTGGACATACTCCTCCACGAACCAGTACCTTCGTAAAAAAACATTACATTCCTGTTCGGAGAGCGTATGCAGGAAAGCATTGATGCTCCGCTCTAACTCCGCTGCTTCCACAATACTTTCCGTATCGTGAGCTGCGGGAATGCATTCCGCCAGTTCATCCAGTGCCATATCCATCGTGCCGTTTCCCCGCTTCTGTGCATGACGCCCCTTCCATCTATCAAACGACAGATTGCGGGTAATTGTTCCCAGAAAAAGCTCCAGACGGTTCGGTTTTTTCGGTGGAATGGCATTCCACGCCCGCATCCACGTATCGTTTAAGCACTCCTCCGTGTCTTCCCTGTCATGTAAAATATGGTAAGCGATGCTGTAACAGTATTTTCCATAGGATTTCTGTGTCTCTGTAATAGCGCGCTCGTCCCGCGCCCAGTAGAGATCCAGTATGGCTGTATCTTCCACAGGTCTCTCCTTTCCAGAAAAGGCACTGCCGCAAATATCTGCAGCAGTGCCCCCATATTCTTCGTGTATCCCGTAATGTCCCCGGCTTCCTAGATCTGGAACTTCTTTGCATTCGCACTGAGCTCGTCTGCGATCACATTCAGCTGTACGGTGGCCTTCCGGCAATCCTCCACGATCTCTGACAGCTGATCCATCGTCGCCGCCGTCTCCTCGGTGCTGGCTGCATTATTCTGGGAGATCTCGGTCAGACTGTCGATCTTGTCCGCTACATCTGTCCGGTATGCTTCGATATGATCCAGCTCTTCGGAGATCACGTTAATCTCACCGACGACATTCTGAACCTCCTGATTCAGGGTGTCGAATACCTCCAGTGTATTGCCCAGCTTCTCATTCTGCTGGTGGATCTCGCCGACTACGCCATTCATAATCTCTACGCTCTGGTTGGAATTGCTGATCAGGTTCTCCACGATGCCGCGGATCTTGTCTGCGGATTCCTTGGACTGGTCTGCCAGACCACGGATCTCTTCCGCTACGACTGCGAAGCCTCTGCCCATCTCACCGGCTCTCGCTGCCTCAATGCTGGCATTTAATGACAGCAGGTTGGTCTGGTTCGCAATACCTGCGATGATATCGGTAGCTGCCTGAATCGCCTGTGCGGACTCGTTGGTGATATTGGTCTGCTCCTGCACCTGATCCACCGACTGCTGTGTATGAGAGCTGATCTTCAACAGTTCCTTCAGGGTGCTGTCCACGGTGGCATTGCTTTCCTTCATGTTGGCTGCGCTGCTACTCAGTACGTTCACACTGTCTGCTGTGCGGTTCAGCGCATTGCTCATATCGTTCATGCTCTCGCTGACCTTCTGGGTGTCTGCCGCCTGAGTGGTAGCGCCCTGCGCAATCTCGTTGACCGCGGTATTGACTGCGGAAATAGACTGTCCGATACTGTCAAAATTGCTCGAAAAAGTTCCGGTGAATTCATCCATCTCTTGCATGGAACTGTGGATATTGGTAATGATCCGGGAGAAGCCTACCACAACGGAATGCACCGCTCTGGCAATTTTGCCGACTTCATCGGTTCTGTTTACCAGCTTCGTGGAGATATCAAAATTCAGCCTGCCTTCAGCCACCTGATCCAGATTGCTGACCACACCAAGCAGTGCTCTGGAAATCAGACGTACGACTAAAATCGTACTGATACAGAAGATCAGTGCCAGCACATACATAAAGATCGTATTGGATCTCACAATGCCGGAATACAGTTCTTTCACGTGCTCCACCGGGATCGCCACTGCCAGAGCCCCCGCTGTCTTGCCGTCGGTTCCGGTAATCGGTGTCAGATATGCATAATATCTGGTATCCCCCAGCTTCAGGGAAGTGTCAAAATATTCCGATCCTGACAGTACTTTGGATGCCACAGAATCACTCAGTACGATGCCGGAATAGTCAAAGCTTGCTGCTGCCGCTTCCTTGTCCCAGAACAGTACCACATCTACGTTGGTATTGCTCGTGAAATTCTGGAAAAAGCTCTGATTCTCTGTAAAATTGATCTCGCCCTTGCAGAGACTGCCGTTCTCATAACGGAAGCCCTCCCCAGAAGCGCTGTCCAGATTCAGCTGCATCGCATATTCCGTAGCAGCCAGCTCTTCCTTCACAAGCGTTTCCGCGGTGTTGTTGCCGACTGCCTTCAATGCCAGCATCGCAAAAAATATGATGACCAGCATCGGCATCAGTACCATCGCGAGGATCTTGACGATCAGATTTGCTCCCTTTTTCCCCTTGAGATCTTTCATGTTGTCCAGTGAGACAGTTTCCCCTTCTGTCTGTTCCTTTTTTACCGCTTCTGCCATAGATAAAATAACCTCCTTTGTACCCTTATGACCTTTGTATATTCTTTCTAAAATGGACTGCCGGGAACAGCCCCTGACAGCTTAATAGATAAAAAGATTATAACGCACTCCGGTTGAAAAAGCTATTCTTTTTGTGCTTTTCCCTCCTGAATGAGGTCTTTGATCACCTCTCCACCGATGATCAGCCCCGCCACGGAAGGGACAAAGGAAATACTGCCCGGAATTGCTCTCCGGTCGGTGCATTTATGGACGGTGCCGGGAGGACAGACGCAGCCCGTCCGGCAGCTGGTTTCCATAGTTTCGAGAGGCTTCAGGGAAGCTTCGGTAGAGTAGACAACCTTCAGTTTTTTCACACCGCGTTTTTTCAGCTCTCTGCGCATGACCTTTGCCAGCGGGCACATGGTAGTCTTATAGATGTCCGCCACACGGAACTGTGTGGGGTCAAGCTTATTGCCGGCACCCATACAGCTGATGACAGGGACTCCGGCCTCCTTTGCGCGCAGGATGATCTCGATTTTTGCAGTCACAGTGTCCACGGCATCCACGACGTAATCGTACTGGGAAAAATCAAACTGATCGGCAGTCTCCGGGAGATAGAAGCATTTATGTCCTACCACCTGTGCCTCAGGATTGATCAGATGAATCCGCTCCTCCATGACATCTACTTTGTATTTGCCGATCGTCTGATGGGTAGCGATGATCTGGCGGTTGATATTCGTCAGACAGACCTTGTCATCGTCAATGAGATCAAAGGCGCCGACTCCGCTGCGGGCAAGGGCTTCGACGACATAGCCGCCGACTCCGCCGATCCCGAAGACGGCGACACGGGCGTGGTAAAGACGCTGCATGGCATCTTTGCCGAGGAGTAATTCGGTTCTGGAAAATTCGTTTAACATAGATGTAGATTCCTTTTCTTATAACTATATTTAACTATATTGCACGCAGCTGTGCTGTCCCCCTTTCATCCAGCACAGCAAACACCGCACGGTCAGGGAACCGGATCGTGAAAATTCCAAGTATAAAAAAACATGGGAACTTAAAGGTTCCCATGCCTTAGCTTATTTTTATTGTTCCTACTAGTATACTGGGAATACTCTCGTAAGAGTATATCACATCTTTAGAGATTGTCATAGAGTCCCTGAATAAAATTTTTCACCTGGAGGTTGTTCTCAGGCGTGGTATCTTCGAGGGTAGCATGGATGTAGGGTTTGCGCTCTTTCATGAACTTAAGGATAGAGGTGTAGTCCATCTGTCCGAGACCGCAGCCTACGGATTTGAGCTTTCCGTCCTCGGGAATAAAGTCTTTCAGGTGTACCATTGCCACATCGGGTCCTAAGACATCGATTGCCTCATCGACGATTGCCACCTGGTCTTTGTAGTTGCAGTAGTCGAGAAGATTGACAGGATCGAGGATGATCTGGAGGTTGGGGGATGCGATCTCATCGAGTACTCTTCTGGCTCTTGCCGGGTTGTAGACAATGTGCTTCCATACGGGCTCGATTGCCATGACAACTCCCATCTCCTCGGCGTATTTTACAACGGGACGGAGGTTTGTGATAAAGGTCTGTAATGCTTCCTCGCCGTGACATTCAGGTACCGCGGTATAAGTCTCATTCGGGGCACCGGTCTCGGTTCCGACGACACCGCAGCCGAGCCAGGAGGCAAAGCGGATGTGCGCCATATAGCGATGTGTGATCTTCGCCAGCTGTTCTGGATTGGGATTTGCAAGGTTGAGATAGCAGCCGAGCACGGCGATATCGACGTTATTCTTTGCAAAAACATTTTTCATATACATGGCAAGTCCCGGGGTCAGTGCCTCATCGGTAGTTGGAAACTCGGTGATCACCTTACCGGGTGCCAAATGTCCGCAGGCAAAGCCAAGCTCATGGACATTGGCAATACGTTCCTCAAAAGGAAGCTTTTTCGTATCATGTAAACGGATTCCTAACTGCATAATTTCCTCCATTCCAGGTTCAGGTCTGATCTTCCTGATCCTGCTTATCATCAACGCCGGATCAGCTCATCCACGCCTTCCAGCTCGTAAGCCTCTCCAACCTGTCCTTCGATTCTCACGTTATCCAGGGTCAATTTTGCAACATTTCTTGCAAAAAGTCCTCTCTTACTGCTTTTTTCTACACCATCCGACATGGCAGGTACATCACATTTTGCATCCTCGGCATAGCTGATGGAGATGTCCTTCATGTAGATCTCCTCGATCTTCTGCTCCGGAAGTCCGTCAAAATAAGCTGCTGCCACATGGCAGTTGGTGCAATCCATATTTTCAAATACCATCTTTTTCACCTGCGGTGTTCTGTCATCCACAGGGTAGACATCTCTGGACTGGACATAGGTGGTCTTGCCGTCGGGATCGCAGAAGTAGAAGCAGTTGACCACGAGCGGTGTCATCACATGATCCAGGGTCAGATTCCGGAAAATGATGTTGCTTAAAATCGCATCTTTTCCTCTGCCGCGGCGGGTCTTGATACGCAGGCCTCTGTCCGTATGACGGAAAATGCAGTCCTCCACCGTCAGATTCACCACGCCGCCTGCCATCTCGCTGCCCAGAGTTACAGCACCATGACCGTTCTCCATCAGGCACTGACGGATGTGGATGTTCTCGGAAGGAGTCTTGTGCTTTTTGCCCATGTAGATTTTGCCGCTCTTGACTGCGATACAGTCATCTCCCAGGGAGAAACGCACGCCCAGGATCTCCACATTTTTGCAGGACTCGGGATCCAGTCCGTCGGTGTTGGGAGAATCGCTGGGATTCTGCACGGTCACACCGATGAATTTCAGATCGTTGCTGAAATAGGGATGCAATGTCCAGGAAGGCGAATTGCAGAAGGTCACTCCCTGTAAAGTCACATTTTTACATCCGCTGATGAAAAACAGTCTGGGGCGGAACGCAATGTTCATGACCTTGGGATCCTTCCACCAGTTTTCCTTAGAAGCGTTGCCGTTGATCTTACCCTGTCCGTAGATCACCACGTCTTCTGCACCGATACCGCAGATGATGCCGGAGAACATAGGTAAGGGATTCCCCTCCCATGTGCCGAGATTGTACTCGTCGGTCTCATCATAGCTTTGTAGCATGCCGGGGAATGTGGGGAATTTCTCTCTGTCAGTAAATGCCTTAAGCTCCGCACCCTCTGCCAGTTCGATACGGATGTGGCTTTTTAAGAACAGGCTGGTAATACGGTAGGTTCCTGCGGGAAAATACACTCTGCTGTTCACCGGGCATGCCATGATGGCAGCCTGGATAAAGTGGGTATCGTCGTGCTCACCGTCACCTTTGGCACCGAATCTGGTCACATCCAGGGTCACATACTCATAATCTGTCTTGAAAGATACTTCACCCTGCTTTTCACCATTCACGTAAGCTTCCACCACATATTTCTGATCCGGCTTTAAATCAAACAAGGAAGTGATGGTCTTCTCTGTAGTGAGGGTGGGCTCACCGTTTAATCGTAATTCTATGGGCTGTTTTGTAAAATACCTGCCGCCGTCTGCGATCTCTATAGTCACACTACGGGCAGTATGCATAATATGTCTGATTTCCATGCGCTGTTTCCTCTCGTTTCTACCTCATGCACTCCTGATATTTTTCCGCTAAAAGTAAATATTCCCCGCATGCCTTCTGTACGGCACCGCAGAATACTTTTTCCGAAGTTTCATCCATAGCGAAGGTTTTCGTTTTTGCATCATAATACTGCTCCAGCATACGCTTCACGGCACCACGGAAATTATCTAAAAGCTCTCTGTAATTCTCATAGATCTCCGGGCTGATCTGCTCTACGGTATGAAGCAGTGCTGCAGTGTAATCCGCGCCGTTTTCCGCGGTGAATTCGCTCTCCGCATGCTTTTTCAGCACACGCATCTGCGCCATGATATCCGGATAGCCTTCCTTTTTATTCTCGTTGGTCTCATATGCCGCATATACGGGATATATCAGATCCGCAGCCTGATAAATGTTGCCCAGGCCTGCGCTCTGCTGCACGGCTTCCAGATCGAAAATGCCTTCCTCCGTACGGGGAAGTGCCTTGATTTCCTGAATTGTCATAATTCCTCCTATATAACAAAGGCGTTCTCCTGCACGTTTATTGTAACAAAAGAACGCCGTTTTGTGTATGATCTTTTACAGAGTTACACCCTGCTTGAAAATAGCCATATCATGGAAGCCTGCTGCCTCGCTGCATACCTGCCTGCCGGAAGCGGTCTCCACTACCAGATCAAACAAAGCCTTAGTCTCCTCGTCCATGGTCTTATCCTCTACCAGTACGCCGGCATTGAAATCGATCCAGTTGGACTTTTTGCCTGCCAGGCGGGAGTTGGTCGCGATCTTCATGGTAGGAACCGGAGATGCGAAAGGAGTTCCGCGTCCTGTGGTAAACAGTACGATATGTGCTCCTGCGGCTGCCAGTGCGGTAGCTGCTACCAGATCATTGCCCGGTGCGGACAGAAGGTTCAGTCCCGGAGTCTTCACGGTATCGCCATACTGCAGTACGCCCTTGACCAGAGCACTACCGGACTTCTGCGTACAGCCTAAAGACTTATCCTCCAGAGTGGAGATGCCACCCTTTTTGTTACCCGGGGAAGGATTCTCGTAGATGGTCTGATTGTGGCTCTTGAAGTAGTTCTTGAAGTCGTTGATCAGACCTACGGTCTGGTGGAACAGTTCCTCGTTGGCACAACGGTTCATCAGAATGGTCTCTGCTCCGAACATCTCGGGAACCTCGGTCAGGATGGTGGTGCCACCCTTGGAGATCAGCAGATCGGAGAAGCGTCCTACTAAGGGGTTTGCGGTAATGCCGGACAGTCCGTCGCTGCCGCCGCACTTCATGCCGATGACCAGCTTGCTGACGCTGATGGGCTCTCTCTCGAATTTGGATGCGTGATCGATCAGACCCTTGATGATCTCTACGGAGTCTGCGATCTCATCCTCGTGCTCCTGGCACACCAGGAATTTCACACGGTTCTCATCATAATCGCCGATATAAGGCTTCAATACATCAATGTTGCTGTTCTCACAGCCCAGTCCCAGTACCAGAACACCGCCTGCATTGGGATGATTGATCAGGTCTGCCAGAATCTTACGGGTATGCTCCTGATCGTCGCCCATCTGAGAACAACCGTAAGGATGAGGGAATGCGATAACCTCTTCCACACTGCCTTTAACGAATGCATTGGCCTGCTTTGCGATGGCTGTTGCCACGTTGTTGACACAGCCAACGGTGGGGATGACCCAGATCTCGTTACGAACGCCTACTTTACCGTCGGGACGGTTGAAGCCCATGAAGGTCACATCTTCCGTCTTCTTCTCCTCTACGGGAGTGGGATTGTAGGTGTACTCCAACAGATCGCCCAAAGCGGTCTTAACATTATGAGTATGGATCCAGCTGCCCTCTGCGATGTTCTCCTTGGCATTACCGATACGGTAACCATATTTGATGACCTCACCGCCCTCGGGAATGTCACAGATTGCCATCTTATGTCCTGCGGGGATCTCCTCTCTGGCGGTAACGGTCTTAGAACCGTCACCGACAGAGACTGTGATCTTCTCACCGGCAGGAATCGTATTTAATGCTACGACTACATTATCATTGTCATTAATCTTTAAGAAATCTTGCATAATGCTGCCCTCATGCCATTTGCCTTAATATCATCCAGGTATGCTACGACTGCATCGGTAAGTCCGGGAACCTTGTTCAGATCCTGACCGAAGAAGTCTTCATTGCCCAGGAAGGAAGTTACAAAAGTCTTAGTGTCCTTCTCACAGTTTGCTGCGAAGAACTCCAGAACTGCCTTGTCATCCATGATGTTGTATTCCTGACCGTCTCTGTGTCCGATCAGAGCCTTATCGCGGATCTCGGTGCCATGATAGAATGCCATCAGTGCTGCGATGGAGAAGGTCAGATGAGTGGGAAGCTTACCGGTCTTCTCAACATAACCAAGCAAACTGGGCATACATCTTGCTCTCCACTTGGATACGGAATTTAAGGAGATCGCAAGCAGTGCATGGTCTACGTAAGGGTTATTGAAACGGTTCACAACCTCACCTGCGAACTGCTTCAGCTCCTCCTCCGGCAGAGACAGGGTAGGGATCACTTCGTCATAAATGGTCTTCAGCATGAAGTTACGGATATCGTCGTCGTGCATGGACTGTCTTACGATGTCGTTGCCGCACAGATAAGAAGCCAGTACGAAAGAGGTATGCGCACCGTTTAAGATACGAACCTTTCTCTGCTTGTAAGGCTTCTGATTGTCAGTGAAGATAACAGGAAGTCCTGCATCGGGAAGAGGGAACTCCTTGCTGATATCCTTAGCGGACTCAATAACCCACAGAGCGAACGGCTCACCGGTTACCATGATATGGTCTTCGTAACCCAGCTTCTCCCACTCTTCCTGTTCCGTAGCACGGGGATAACCGGTAATGATACGGTCTACCAGAGTAGAGGTAAATACACATGCCTCATCTACCCATTTTTTGAACTCATCGCCCAGACCCCACAGCTCGATCAACTGCATTACGCACTTCTTTAACATAATACCGTTGTCATCGATCAGCTCTACGGGAAGCATTACCAGACCCTTGCTCATGTCACCCTTGAAGGTCTCAAATCTGTGATATAAGAACTTGGTCAGCTTGCCGGGGAAAGTCTTGGGAGGCTCTAATTCAAACTTATCGGTATCATCATATACGATACCTGCCTCAGTGGTGTTGGATACTACGAAACGTAAGGTATCGATCTCGGCAAGTCCCATGTACTTGTCATATTCATTATAAGTGTCTACTGCGTCTGCAACGCTGGTTACGATTCTATTGATGATCTTGGCTTCACCGTTCACATTACCGCGAAGAGATACAGTGTACTGGCAGTCCTGCTTGTGGAACATATCCAGATTGCCGAACTCGATGGGTTTGATCAGAACGATGTCTCCGTCGAACTTACCCTGCTCGTTAGCGATATCGATCATGTAATCTACGAATCCACGTAAGAAATTACCCTCACCGAACTGTACGACCTTGATAGGTCTCTCCTTTTTACCGGTCTTTGCCTTGTTTAAGATATCCATTTTGTCCTCCATTCTACGCTTAGCGTATCCTATCTGCACCGTCTTACGGCACTCTGTTACCTGCACTTACGCTCCCCGACACGCCTTGCAAACAAATCTAAATTGTAGGAAGTTTATGTAAGTACTTTCATAAATCATTTTACTTCAAAAAAATGGTTTCGTCAATCACCAAAAACAGAAAGTTTTATTTTCATGAAACCACCGATTTTATCAGCAATATCTCACTTTGATATTTTTTTGGCATATGAGAAGTTGAAAAAGTATCTTGAAAAAAAAGAAGTCTTTCGTTATAATTCATATATAGCTTTTCGTGTAACTACTTACATTTTTCTTACAAACTTTTGTTACATAGAAGCAGAGAGGAAGCCACAGATGACAATTTATGATATTTCTGAGAAGGCCGGTGTCTCTATTGCTACTGTTTCCCGCGTGCTCAACGGAAGCAACAATGTAAGCGAGAAAACCAAAAAAAAAGTTCTAGACGTAATCAACCAGTATGAGTACACTCCCAATGCGTTTGCCCGGGGACTGGGGCTCAACACGATGAAGACCATCGGTATTATGTGTGCCGACAGTTCCGATCTGTATTTAGCCAAGGCGATCTATTATATCGAACAGAAGCTTCGTGCCAACGGCTATGACAGTATCCTGTGCTGTACCGGTTATGATCTGGCTACCAAAGCCAGCTCCATGAACCTTCTGATCACCAAAAAGGTGGACGGCATTATATTGGTAGGTTCCAACTTTATTTATGAAAAGGAAGAAGACAACAAATACATTACAGATGCCTCCGCGCAGGTTCCTGTAATGCTGTTAAATGCAGCGATGGATGCTCCAAATGTATACAGTGTTGTCTCGGATGATTTTACTTCCATGTATGACGCTACCATGGAGATGATCCGCTCCGGTGTGGAAGATATTCTGTATTTCTATAATTCTACTTCCTACAGTGGTAAGAAAAAGCTGGCAGGCTACCGTGCCGCCATGGAAGAAAAGGGACTTCTCACCAACGGAAGCTTCCTGCAGCTCTATCAGGGATCCCACGAGGATATTCCCGCCATGGCCGATCAGTTGAAAAAGCTCCATGCAAAAGGAATCTCTTTCCACGGTGTTATCGCCGCTGACGATTCCCTGGCTCTGGGTGCTCTGAAATACGGCCGGGAAATGGGACTTCGCATTCCGGAAGATCTGTCCATTATCGGTTATAACAATTCCATGCTGGTAAGCTGCTGTGATCCGGAACTGACTAGCATCGACAATAAATTAGAGACGCTCTGCCAGCATCTGATCACAACTCTGATGGGTGTCCTGGAAGGAAACGAGATGCCGAAAAAGACCGTGTTCTCCGGAGAACTGGTAAAACGCGGCACCACAAAATAATTTTTTCTTTACAGCAATGACAGCAATGGGGTAGCTGAAAATACCCTTTAGTATATTTATGGAGGATTTTAAAATGAAAGCATTTATGGACAAGGACTTTCTGTTAGAGACTGAGACAGCCAGGAAGCTGTTCCACGACTACGCAGAAAAAACACCGATTCTGGATTACCATTGTCATATTAATCCCAGGGAAATCGCTGAGGATCGTCAGTTCGACAATATCACCCAGGTATGGCTGGGCGGTGACCACTACAAGTGGCGTTTCATGCGTTCCTGCGGTGTTGACGAGAAGTACATCACCGGTGATGCATCCGATTACGAGAAGTTCTGCAAATGGGCAGAGTGCCTGGGCAAGGCTATCGGCAACCCCTTATTCCACTGGAGCCATCTGGAGCTGCAGAGATATTTCGGTTACAATGGCGTTCTGAACAAAAACAGCGCTGACGAAGTATGGAACCTGTGCAATGAAAAGCTCCATCAGCCTTCCATGAGCGTTCGTAACCTGATCAAGCAGAGTAACGTTACCCTGATCTGCACCACCGATGATCCTATCGATTCTCTGGAGTGGCACAAGAAGCTGGCTGCAGATGATACTTTCGATGTAAAGGTTCTGCCCGCATGGAGACCCGACAAGGCTATGAATATCGAGAAGCCCGATTATCTGGATTATCTGGAGAAGCTGGCTGCTGCTGCCGGCATGACCGAGATCAACTCTTTTGCAAGCTTAAAGGAAGCTCTGAAGAACCGTATGGCATTTTTCGCATCCATGGGATGTAACGTATCTGACCATGCTTTAGAGTATGTAATGTACTATCCCGCTTCCGATGATGAGCTGGAAGAGATCTTCTTAAAGAGACTGAACAAGATGGTTCTGACCAAGGAAGAGGAACTGAAATTCAAGACCGCCTTCATGCTGTTCGTAGGCCGCGAATATCATAAGCTCGACTGGGCTATGCAGCTGCACTACGGTTGTAAGCGTGACAACAACACCCTGATGTTCGAGAAGCTGGGTCCTGATACCGGTTACGACTGCATCAACAACTACGCTCCTTCCGCTCAGATGGCCGACTTCCTGAACGCTCTGATCGTAAGTGACGAGCTTCCCAGAACTGTCATTTACAGCCTGAATCCTAACGACAATCAGGCTATCGGTACCATCCTCGGATGTTTCCAGGATTCCACCGCTGTTGCCAAGATCCAGCAGGGTTCCGCCTGGTGGTTCAATGATCACAAGACCGGCATGCAGGATCAGATGATCTCCCTGGCTAACCTGGGTAATCTGTCCGGATTCGTAGGAATGCTGACCGACTCCAGAAGCTTCCTGTCCTACACCAGACATGAGTATTTCCGCCGTATCCTGTGCAACCTGATCGGTAACTGGGTAGAGAGCGGCGAGTTCCCTGCAGATTACGATACTCTGTCCGAGATCGTAACCGATATTTCTTACAATAACGCAAAGAGATACTTCAAGTTCCCTCTGGCATAAGAGATAAAACAATAAGCCCCCGGTGATGAGCCGGGGGCTTTCTTTATTTATTGAATCACGAGGTTGGAGTATCCCATCAGGCTCTCATCCACAGCATGTGCTGCTTCTCTGCCTTCGCGGATGGCCCATACGACGAGGGACTGTCCTCTGTGCATATCGCCGGTGACGAATACATTTTCCACACTGGTCTGGTATTTTCCGGGAGCTGTTTTTACATTGGTGCGTTCATTTAATTCCACGCCGAAAGCATCAGCAATGTATTTCTGGGTTCCTAAAAATCCTGCGGCGATCAGCACGATCTCTGCATCCAGGGTCTGCTCGCTTCCCGCGATCTCCTGCATCTTCATGCGTCCGGTAGCCGGATCCTTTTGCCAGGACAGCTTCACGATCTTCACAGCTTTCAGATTGCCGTTCTTATCCTTGATAAATTCCTTGACTGTAGACTCATATATCCTCGGATCATGTCCATAGACCGCAATAGCTTCTTCCTGGCCGTAATCGGTCTTGCAGACCTTCGGCCATTCGGGCCAGGGATTATTCTCTGCTCTTTTGTCCGGTGCCTTGGGCATCATCTCGATCTGGGTCACAGATTTTGCTCCGTGACGGATGGAGGTTCCAACGCAGTCATTACCGGTATCACCGCCGCCGATGATAACCACATTTTTCCCCTTGGTCTCCACATATTTTTTATCTTCAAAATTCGAATCCAGAAGGCTTCTGGTATTGGCTTTCAGAAAATCCACCGCAAAATAGATTCCCTCGGCATCTCTGCCAGGAGCATTGATGTCTCTGGGATTAGAGGCACCGCATGCCAGTACGACGCGGTCAAAATCATGCAAAAGCTTGGAGGCTTTGATGTCCTTGCCGATGTCGGTTCCTGTGACAAAGGTGACACCCTCTTCCTTCATAATATTGATCTTGCGGTCAATGATCTGCTTTTCCAGTTTCATGTTGGGGATGCCGTACATCAACAGTCCTCCCACACGATCGGAACGCTCGAATACTGTTACCTGATGTCCTCTCTGGTTCAGCAGATCTGCTGCTGCCAGTCCGGAAGGACCGCTGCCGATGACTGCTACCTTTTTACCGGTGCGTACCACAGGGGGCTTGGCTGCCGCATAGCCCTCGCTGTAGGCGTTTTCAATGATAGCATATTCGTTCTCCTTGGTGGAGACCGGATCCCCGTTCAGTCCGCAGGTACATGCTGCCTCACACAGGGCAGGACACACTCTGGAAGTGAACTCGGGGAAATTGTTGGTCTTCTTCAGACGGTTGTAAGCCTGCTGCCAGTTGCCGGTATATACCAGATCGTTCCACTCCGGCACCAGATTGTGCAGGGGGCATCCGCTGGCCATACCGCAGATCATCATGCCCGACTGACAGAACGGCACACCGCATTCCATACATCTGGCGCCCTGTAAACGCTGCTTTTCCTTCGGCAGATGCTCATGGAATTCATTAAAATGCTGTATTCTCTTCTTAGGATCTTCAGCCACGCTGACTTCCCTTTTATATTCCATAAATCCCGTTGGTTTTCCCATGACTTACCTCCCATTTACTTTCTGGTGTTGGCATAGAATGCCTCGATCTGTGCCTGCTCTGCGCTCAGTCCCTTTTCCTCCATCTGTACGATAGTCTTCAGGACTCTCTCATAGTCATGAGGGATGATCTTCTTGAACTTAGGCAGATACTCTCCAAAGTTATCCAGCACTTCCTTACCCTTTGCAGAGTTGGTCAGTGCCACATGCTCCTGGATCATGGATTTCAGCTCCAGCACATCATATTTGGATGTGATCTCGCTGGAAGATACCATTTCCTTATTCAGACGCTTATACAGATCGTTGCCTTCATCCAGTACATACGCGATGCCTCCGCTCATACCGGCTGCAAAGTTTTTACCGGTGGGACCCAAGACTACCACACGTCCGCCGGTCATGTATTCACAACCGTGATCACCCACACCTTCGACTACCGCAATGGCACCGGAGTTACGTACGCAGAAACGTTCGCCTGCCACACCGTTGATGAATGCTTTACCGGAGGTTGCACCGTACAGTGCCACATTACCGATGATAATATTTTCTTCAGCCTTGAACTTGCTGCCCTGTGGGGGATATACCACCAGCTTACCGCCGGATAAGCCCTTGCCGAAGTAGTCATTGCTGTCGCCCACCAGCTCCAGGGTCAGGCCCTTGGGGATAAAGGCTCCGAAGGACTGTCCGCCGGCACCTTTACAAAGTACATGATAAGTATCTTCTTCCACGTCATCGCCCAGTTTTCTGGTGATCTCACTTCCGAGGATCGTACCGAAGGCACGGTCAGTGTTGCTGACATCCACTTCGATACTGCGCTTCTGTCCCGCATCGATGGCTTTGCCCAGCTGCTTTAACAGCACCTTCTCATCCAGTGTCTTCTCTAACTGGAAGTCATATACCTGCCTGGGATCGAAGGTTACCTTCTGCTTGCTGCCCTCGTAAGGGTTGCTTAAGATCTGGGTAAGATCCACTTCTTCCTGGCGCTCGGTCAGATGCTCTTTTCTCTTCAGCAGATCGGTTCTGCCCACCAGTTCATCTACGGTACGCACACCCAGGGCTGCCATGTATTCCCGCAGCTCCTGTGCGATAAATTTCATAAAGTTTTCCACATATTCCGGCTTACCGCGGAAGTTTTTCCGCAGCTCCGGGTTCTGGGTAGCCACGCCTACCGGACAGGTATCCAGATTACATACTCTCATCATGACACAACCCATCGTTACCAATGGAGCGGTAGCGAAACCGAACTCCTCGGCACCTAAAATGGCTGCGATGGCTACGTCTCTGCCGCTCATAAGCTTACCGTCGGTCTCAATGCGGACTTTATTACGCAGTCCATTCATGATCAGGGTCTGATGGGTCTCTGCCAGTCCCAGTTCCCAGGGAAGTCCGGCATTGTGGATGGAGTTTCTCGGTGCCGCACCGGTACCGCCGTCATAACCGGATACCAGGATGACCTGGGCTCCCGCCTTGGCCACACCGGCTGCTACGGTTCCCACACCGGCTTCCGATACCAGCTTTACGGAGATTCTTGCCTGGGTGTTGGCATTTTTCAGATCGTAGATCAGCTGCGCCAGATCCTCAATGGAATAAATGTCGTGATGAGGGGGCGGAGAGATCAGGGACACACCTGGTGTGGAGTGTCTGGTCTTGGCGATCCAGGGATATACCTTTCCTCCGGGCAGATGTCCGCCCTCGCCGGGTTTTGCTCCCTGTGCCATCTTGATCTGAATCTCCTGTGCACTCACCAGATAGCGGCTGGTGACGCCAAAACGTCCGCTGGCTACCTGCTTGATGGCGGAACAACGGTTTAAGCCGTCCGGGCCTACGGTCAGACGGTCCAGATCCTCACCGCCCTCACCGGAATTGCTCTTGCCGTGCAGATGGTTCATGGCGATGGCCATGGTCTCATGGGCTTCCTTGGAAATAGAGCCATAGGACATGGCACCGGTCTTGAATCTGGTCACGATGGATTCTACCGGCTCTACTTCCTCGATGGGCACGCCCTTTTTCGGATAGTTAAAGTCCATCAGTCCTCTGAGGTTCTTGATGGAATCTTCGTCATTGACCATGGCGGTATACTGCTTGAACATCTGGTAATCACCGCGTCTGGTGGATTCCTGTAACATATGGATGGTAGCGGGATTATACAGATGCTCGTCACCGCCGCTACGCATCTTGTGATGTCCGGGGCTGTTTAAGGTCAGATCGTTTTTCAGTCCCAGTGGATCAAATGCCTGAGAGTGCAGGTCGTCTACCTGCTGCTCAATATCTTTTAAGGTAATACCTCCCACACGACATACGGTGTTGGAGAAATACTTACTGATAACTTCCGGCGCGATACCGATAGCCTCGAAGATCTGGGAACCCTGATAGGACTGGATGGTGCTGATCCCCATCTTGGATGCGATCTTGACGATGCCGTGGAGGACAGCATTGTTGTAATCATCCACTGCTGCATAGTAATCCTTATCCAGCATATTGCTCTCGATCAGCTCCTTGATGGTATCCTGTGCCAGATAAGGGTTGATGGCGCAGGCACCATAACCGAGCAACGTAGCAAAATGGTGTACTTCTCTGGGTTCGCCGGACTCCAGGATCAATGCGACTCTGGTTCTCTTCTTGGTGCGTACCAGATACTGGTTCAGGGCAGATACAGCAAGCAGGGAAGGAATGGGCACATGGTTCTCATCCACGCCTCTGTCGGACAGGATCAGAATGTTCACGCCTTCTCTGTAAGCTCTGTCCACTTCCACGAACAGTCGGTCAATGGCACGCTCTAAGCTGGTGTTCTTATAATATACGATAGGTACGACTTCTACCTTGAAGCCGTCTACTTTCATGTTCTTGATCTTCAAGAGATCAGTGTTGGTCAGGATCGGGTTGTTGACCTTCAGAACGTTACAGTTCTTCGGAGTCTCCTCCAGGATGTTGCCCTCGGTACCGATGTATACGGTGGTGGAGGTTACGATCTCCTCTCGGATAGCATCAATAGGCGGGTTCGTCACCTGTGCAAACAGCTGCTTGAAATAATGGAACAGCGGGTGATTCGTCTTACTCAGCACGGGCAGTGGTGTATCCACACCCATGGCTGCGATAGCTTCGCTGCCGTTCTTTGCCATCGGCAGAATGCTCTGCTTCATTTCATCGTAGGTGTAGCCAAAAGCCTTCTGCATCCGCTGGCGCTCTTCGTAGGTGTATTCCGGAACACGATAGTTCGGGATATGGATGCTCTTCAGTTCGGTCAGATTGTTGTCCAGCCATTCTCCATAAGGCTGTCTGGAAGCATATTTTTCTTTGATCTCCTCATCGTCGATGACTTTTCCCTGTACGGTATCGACCAAAAGCATCTTACCTGGGCGAAGTCTTTCTTTTACTTTAATCTTCGTGGAATCAATGGGAAGCACACCTACCTCAGAGGACAGGATCAGCGTATCGTCATCCGTGATCATGTAACGGGAAGGACGCAGACCGTTTCTGTCCAGCACGGCACCCATGATATCTCCGTCGGAGAACAGGATGGATGCGGGACCGTCCCAAGGCTCCATCATGGTAGCGTAATACTGGTAGAAATCCCTCTTGGTCTGGGACATTGCCTTGTTATTCGCCCAGGGTTCGGGGATGGCGATCATGACTGCCAGAGGCAGCTCCATGCCGCTCATTACCAGGAACTCCAATGTGTTGTCCAACATCGCGGAATCGGAACCGGTCTTGCTGATGGCGGGTAATACCTTATGCAGCTGTCCTTTCAGATGCTCGGATTCCATGTTCTCCTCACGGGCCAGCATCTTATCTGCGTTGCCGCGGATGGTGTTGATCTCGCCGTTGTGTACCATCAGACGGTTCGGATGCGCACGCTCCCAGCTGGGGTTGGTGTTCGTGGAGAAACGGGAATGTACCATGGCAATGGCAGATTCGTAATCCGCACTCTGTAAGTCTGCAAAGAAGGTACGAAGCTGTCCCACCAGGAACATTCCTTTATATACGATGGTTCTGCTGGAAAGAGAGACTACATAGGTATCATCGGAAGACTGCTCGAATACACGCCTTGCAATGTAAAGTCTGCGGTCGAAGGGCAGACCTTTTTCCACATCGACGGGCTTTTTCACAAAGCCTTGCATGATATAAGGCATGCACTCTACTGCCTTGTGTCCCAGCACATTGGGGAAAGTGGGCACTTCACGCCAGCCGAGGAATTCCATTCCTTCCTTTTCCACAATGATCTCGAACATCTTCTTCGCCTGGTTGCGGCGCAGCTCTTCCTGAGGGAAGAAGAACATGCCAACACCGTATTCTCTCTCTCCGCCGATTTCCATGCCCAGAGCCTTTGTAACTCTTGCAAAAAATTTGTGGGGGATCTGGGTCAGAATACCGACACCGTCACCGGTCTTACCTTCCGCATCCTTACCGGCTCTGTGCTCCAGATTCTCTACGATCTTCAGCGCATTCTCTACGGTAGCACGGCTTTTCTCACCGTGAATATTGACACAGGCTCCGATACCGCAGTTATCATGCTCAAATTCTTCCCGATATAACGGTGCCTTGGGCAGCTCCTGTTTTACATCAAACATATCGTTCTCCTTTCCGGTCTCTTGTTTTCTCTCTTTCTTCTGTTTGATTCATCGTTACCATGCAGAAATTCCGTTGTGACTTGCAATTCCCGAAATTATCATTTCTGTTCCGACTTGCTTGTCGAATTTATGGTAACAAAAAAGGTCGCAATGAGACTCTTTCGAGCGCCTCATTGCGACCTTTTCTGTACTATACACCTATTTTTCTCATTTGTAAATATAGATTTTTCTATGAATTATCAGATAATTTGTCAATTCTATTATTTGCACACCTATTATCTGGAAATTGTATTAATTTTCTCTTTAAAATTGCATTTACAGCACAACTTTTTGGGGGTTCTCCCCTATTTTTCCTGTTTCCGGCCATACGCCTTGCTCATCAGTTTCTGATACATTGCAGAAAAGTGTTTACTCTCTGCCAGTGCGGTGCGAAGAGGTGCCAGTGTAAGTGCCATTACTGCCCGATAGCGGAACAATTCGCCGGGATTCATGTATTTTGCTGTGATCTCCTTATGTTCTGCAGCGCTGCGCTTCAGGTTCTCCTTGGTCTCAGAGTAGCCGCCGCCCTCGTAGGAGGACACGGTAAGTCCCAGATACTGCATGGGTGCTTTGGCACGATAATAGCACCAGAGGAAATGTTCGTAATCTGCACGGATCTTATATTTGGGTTCATAGGGCTTCTGTCTGCACAGGTCTGCAGCATAAAAGCAGGACTGATGGCAGGGAATGTTGCGGTAACAGACGAAACCGGTGATGCGTGGTGGGGAAGATATCTTCGTCTCTGTCTTCGCGCTGTAGGTATCGCCGTAGTAGATGCCCTGAAGTTTCGCCGGGTGCTGTTCCATGAACTGTGCGGTGTGGGTCAGAACTTCGTCGTCATAGAAGAGGTCACCGCAGTTTAGGAAGAGAATGTAGTCGCCGGTCACATGGGAGACTGCCTGGTTCATGGCTTCGTAGATGCTGTGGTCGGATTCCTGGTATAGGTGGATGCGTCTGTCCTCGCGCATTGTTTCTATGGAGCCGTCGCGGCTGCCGCCGTCCTTGACAATGATCTCAAAGCTCGGGTAGGTCTGGGACAGGATGCTGTCCAGAGTCTGATTCAGTTTAGAACCTGGGTTTAAGCAGACTACGATAATGCTGAATTTCATATGTTGCTCCTATTTTTCTATAAAATCTCCGTAGCCTCGACAGGGGGAAGAAACGCGACACGCTCTCGCTCTGTCGCAGAGCGTAGCGGCACATAAGCGTGGAAAGTACCCACGCTAAGTGCCGACGTCTGCTTACGGTCTGCTTATTCTTCCCTCTGTCGGGGCTACTGGGTTATGGTGACCATCCGGGGATATCTTATCGAATATCCGAAGGATGGCTAATATACTTTATTATTACTTAGAATATATTTTTCTGTTTATGGAGCATCCCGAGGGATACAACTGCCACCACCAGGAAAATCACGCATACAGGCCAGCTGACAAAGCCGGTGACGGCGATGGCGGTATAGGACAGGCAGTAGGCGAGGACGTTGGATGCCACATGGACAAAGACTGCCATTTTGAACTCTCCAAAGTATTCGTAAGCATATGCCATCAGGCAGCCGATGAGGAAGCCGTACACGCCCTGGACGTAGTTCATGTGGTAGACACCGAAGATCAGGGCGGACAGGGCTATGGCGAGTTTGATATCCATGAATCTGCGAAGGTATCCGTAGATAACTCCGCGGAACAGGAGTTCCTCTGCTATGGGGGAGATGAAGCCGAATACGAGGATTCCTACGATAAAGTGTGCGGAATATTGCTGGGCTGCCACTTCGGTATAAGCTTCAGACTTATTGGTCACTCCCAGGAGTTCAAACAGGAGATTGCATCCGATGACGGCACCGATGGTAGCCACAGTCAGTAAGACATATTTGCTCTTTCCCTCTTTTTTCAAGTGACTTAAGTGCATGTCCTCTTTATTTTTATCAATGAGCATCTTCGCTGTGGACCATACGGCAATGGCACCGCCGATGAATCCAAGAGCCGCAATGATACTGGAGACATCTCCGGAATAGCCGTTATATGCACCGGTCTCATCCCTTAGGATCAGCAGATCTACCAGTCCACCGGAAGCACCGGACTGTGCCAGCTGATACAACAGTGCCAGCAGCGCATACTGCACCGCATTGCGCACCAGGATAAACATCAGGAACGAATACACCATGGTCCAGATTCTCTGGTACATGGGATTTTTCCTTTTATTGTCGGGATTGCTGTTCACCAGTTCCTCGCTGCCGCGAAGCAGAAATTTTTCCAGTTCTTCCACGGATTGTACGATGTAGTCCGCTTTTGCTTCCTTTAACTCTTCCTTGCTTCCGTAGCCATAAGTCACGCCCACGCTCTCCACGCCCAACGCTCTGGCTCCTTCCACATCGAACTTTCTGTCACCGATCATATAGACCTGCGCCGGATCCACGGGATTCTCTCCAAAGAGCTGACGCAGGGTTTCCTGTACCACCTGATCCTTGGTCTCTCTTCTGCCGTCCAGTTCACTACCCACCACTACAGAAAAATATTTTTTCAGATCAAAATGTTCCAGGATGCGCTCTACGTATACCTGGGGCTTACTGGATGCCACTGCCAGGAAATACCCCTTCGACTGAAGCGTTTTCAGCATCTCCGGAATACCGTCATAGACCTCATTTTCAAAAAGTCCCGTATCCTGAAAGCGCTCTCTGTATTTTGCCACAGCTTCTTCTGCCTGTTCGGCGGTGAAGCCGTAGAATTCCATAAAACTGTCCCGTAAGGGCGGTCCGATAAAGGGTTCTAGCTTGTCCAGATTCGGCTCCTCGATGCCAAAGGAGTACAGTGCATACTGCACACAGGTAGTAATTCCGATTTTAGGATCTGTCAGGGTGCCGTCCAGATCAAACAGCAGATATTTCTTCATTCTTATAATTCCTTTTTCTTTCTATTCTTATATGTTCCGCAGATGATTAAAAGCTACGGATCTTGTCTCCGTCATCCTCGGTGTTTTTCAATGCCTTGATCTCCACGTCATAGCCCACATTAGCATTGACCTGCACATGGACCACATCTCCTACTTTTTTGCCAAGGAGCGCTTTGCCCAGGGGGGACTCGTTGCTGATCAGACCTTCCAGGGAATTACCGCGGACGGTGGTCACGATCTTGTAATCCTCTTCCGTGCCGTCATCGATAAATTCCACGGTAACGGTGTTGTTGATACCTACCTCATCCGCTGCGGAGTTCTCGGAGATGACCTTTGCAGTCTTGATCATTCTCTCCAGATAACGGATGCGGCTCTCATTCTGATTCTTATACTTTTTGGCTGCATAGTATTCAAAATTCTCACTGAGATCGCCGTGGGCTCTGGCTTCCTTCACGTCCTCCAATGCCTTGGGACGTACCACCAGCTTGCGGTACTCGATCTCATCTTCCATTTTCTTAATGTCAGTGGGTGTTAATTCGTCGTACATAATATAATCCTTCTTTCTACAGCTGCATCGCATAGATCACTGCCAAAGACAGAATGATCTGAATGATCGCAAAACGGAATACGGTCTGTGTATTGGACCAATCCCACACCTTACGCACATGATCGTGCAGGGGGGTACGTACATTTTTCAAAATATGGATCTTCAGGAAACGAAGCAGGGACACCTTAAGAAGTCCCAGTCCTCCGTCCAGGATCAGCACCAGTGCCAATGGGATAAACAGGAACGGGCAGCCGCTCTTCAAAATGGCGATGCTGATGAACAATCCCATGGCCCGGGAACCGGCATCCCCCATCATCAGCTTACTGGGTGTCGCATTGTACCACAGATATCCCAGAATACATACGGCAAATAATAGGATCAGGAAGGAATAGGTCTCGTCGACCTCCTTCATACGGTCTACAATATAGATGGACATGATGGTAATGATCGACAGGGTTCCGGACAGTCCGTCCACACCGTCGGAGCAGTTGGTCACATTCACGGAGGTCCATACCAGAATTACCGTGAGAATGGCGAATACCACAGGCGGCAGCGTGAACTTTACATGGAACAGCGCCAGTTCCACCACGTTGGAATTATATTTCAGAAAAGTGATGGCTACCAGTGCCGCCACGCACAGATCTAAGAAACCTTTTTTGTACTCACCCCATGGAGTCTTGGAAGCATCGTCCAGAAATCCCGTCATCATGCATACCACGATCAGCAGCAGGTAGATCACCAGCTCTGCGCTTAAAGGCGAAAACAGTAGAACAGATGCCACAAATGCCAGGACAAAAATAATTCCGGCGCCTCTGGGTTTCCCCGCGGACAATTTTCCATCATGGGCAAATTCTCTTCCGGCATCCTTGGGCAGATACGGACTTAATTTCGCCGTTGCCAGTACCGTAGCACCAAAAGCAAAAAGAATTCCAAAAAAAGCAAGGAGAGAACTGCTTCCCTCCGGCAAGATCATCTGTAACATACGAATCTCCATTCCTCACAACACTCTCATGCTGTATTTTCTGATAAATTTCATAACTGTCCGGCGAGGTCTTCGTGGAATGAACGTCCCAGAACAGTTACAAAACATTTTAACACAAATATACCGGAATCTCAAATAATTTCCACAACAGTTCAGTCGAACTGTTGCATTTGACAGTCCCCTCACGGTGGACTACTATATTCTTATGAACACTTTCTAAAAAATAGCCATAAAAGGAGAAATGCCCTATGATGATCCATAAGATCGAACCACATAAATACTATCCGGAATTCCGAAATCAGGAGCCAAAGCCTTCCGATTATCTGCTGTTATTTGATGGAGAAAAAGTATTTCTGCCCTCCCATACAGGAAACGACGCTGCTGTTGCGGGTTCTTCCGCGAATGAAGGTATTGTGAAGCATCCTCAGGTATATCTTCCTACCTTCGAGGAAATTCACAAGCTATTGGGAATCCGTCAGCCTATGGAGCGTTTTTTCCTCGACTGTGAATATCTCTTTTCCATCGATGACAGAGCATTCTTCCGCAAGACCGCAGAGGACGCCGGTGCTCTCATGCTCCCGGAAAATGACCTCTATCCTTCCGGTGTATTCCGTAATTTTGAACCGGAATATCTGGCATTCGCCGGGATCACTGCCACCCAGATCAACCGTTTCCGTCTGGACCGGAAGTTCTGCGGCCGCTGCGGGCATCCCACAATTCACAGCACCACAGAGCGGGCCTGCATCTGCCCGGAGTGCGGACAGATTGAATATCCCAAGATCTCTCCCGCCGTCATTATCGCCATCGTGGATACCGAACAGGACAAGATCCTGCTGACACGCTACGCCGGCGGTTCCTATCGTCACTGGGCACTGGTGGCAGGCTTTGTGGAAGTCGGCGAGACCTTCAAAGGGGCTGCCCGCAGAGAGATCATGGAAGAGGTCGGCCTACAGGTCAGTGATCTGGTCTATTACAAATCCCAGCCCTGGTCCTTCAGTGATTCCGCCATGATCGGCTTCTTTGCAAAGCTGGACGGTGATCCCACGATTACTTTGCAGGAATCCGAACTCGGTGAAGCAAAATGGTTCTCCAGAGAGGATGTACCGGATCTACCCTCCACTATCAGTGTCGGTCAGGAAATGATCACCTTATTCAAGGATGGCGGAGATCCATTATCTCAATAAGCGGCACTTCTTCGCCACCTTTACCAGCAGATATCCCTTCGGGAAGCTGCGAAGCTCCTGCTCCGTGATGCCCCGCATCAATATCAGCATGACAAAATAGACTACCGCAGCGATCACGATCGCCGGAATGACAGAGATCCGCATGGACTTCGTCACCATATACAGACCTTCGTAGATTGCCCAGGCTGTCGCTCCCATAAATGCAGAGGCGAACACCGGAATGACAAAAGTCTTTACGATCTCCTGTCGGTAGCCTACCGCTCTTCTTACCGCCCACTGGTTCAGCACACACATCATGCCGGAATACAACGTGTTGGCAATGGCGATGCTGTACAGATCCAAGCCCGTGAACATCAGAAGCAATACTGCTACCACCGTCTGCACCACCAGCGAGATCCCCGCATTGATGATTGGGGTATTGACTTTGCCAAGCCCCTGTAAAATGGAACTGTTTAATGTCGACAATGCATAAAAGATAACCGACAATGACAATGTCATTAAAAGAGCTGCCGCCAGGTTCAGTTCCTCTGCCGTCTTGTTCGTGAACAGCAGACTGATCACCGGCTTCGCTAATACAAAAAGTCCCACAGCACAGGGAATCGAGATCACCATGGTAGTCTTCACTGCCAATCCGATCTTCTCTCTGGCTCCCTTCGCATCCCGGGCTGCCATCAGCTGTGCTACGGAAGGAATCATAGCGGAAGCCATAGCAGATGCAAAGGCTATGGGAATATTGGACATGGTCAGGGACTGTCCGGAGAAAATACCATATTTTTCATAAATAGATACCGTATCGAGATTGCGAAGGGACGGATACCATTTGGTATAAATACTGTTGTTGACCGTACTGCTTAAGTTATATACAGCCGTACTCAAAATAAACGGGGTCACCACCAGTGTGATCGTCTTGAATATCTGTCCGTAGGAATCCACATGTTCATGCCTGTCACGCTGCACTCTGCGCAGGATCATTCCACGATTCAGAGCATAGACTCCCGCCATAAAAAGCAGAGCCACTAATACGCCGATGCCGGTACCCAGTGCACTTCCCACGGCACCGTAGGTTGCTCTCACCACCTGCCCTGCCTGATCTGCCGGAACCTCCATCGTTCCCATGAACATCTGGATCAGAAGATATGCCGCGCCTACACTGACTACTGCATTCGCGATCTGCTCCAGGATCTGCGATACGGAGGTCTGTGCCATGCTCTTATGTGCCTGAAAATACCCTCGTAAAACTCCCAGGATACCATAGACGAAGATCGTCGGTGCAAAGGTACGCAGTACTGTGACCGCTGCCCCGGACACGAATAATCCCGCTCCGAAAAACAGAAAAAGGCTGGCTATACCGCCAACCACCAGTACATAGATCATGGCTCCGTGGAACAATCTGTGGGCGTTGCGATATTCCTTCTCTCCCAGCTTCTGTGCGATAGCTTTGGAAATTGCCGAGGGAATACTATAAGAGGAAATCAACAGAATGATCGTATAATAGTTATACGCTGACTGGTAATAGCCAAGTCCCAGATTCCCAATGACACTCTGTAAAGGGCCCCTGTAAAGGAGCCCTATGATCCTGCTGATGATTCCGGCTGCCGCCAGAATCCCTGCCTGCATGATAAAATTGTTCTTGGAACTGTTCTTATCTGCCATATGTTATCTTACCTTATTTCAGTTCTTTATCCGATCAGCCAGTCATACATCTCCTGATATTTCCCGGCAGATACCTTCCAGGAGTAGTCAGTGGCCATGGCACGATCCACGATCTTATTCCACTCTCTCTTCCTGTCATAGTAAATATGCTCCGCATAGCGGATTGTATTCAGCATCTCGTGTGCATTGTAATTCGTAAAGCTGAAGCCGGTACCGGTGCTCTCATACTCATTATAGGGCTGTACAGTATCCTTCAGTCCGCCGGTCTCTCTGACGATAGGTACGGTACCGTAGCGCAGCGCGATCAACTGACTCAGACCGCAGGGCTCGAATAGAGACGGCATCAGATAAGCATCACAAGCCGCATAGATTTTATGGGACAGTGCATCCGAATAATAAATGTTGGCAGACACCTTGTCTCCATACTTCCAGTCGAAATGACGGAACATATTCTCGTAACGTTCCTCACCGGTGCCCAGTACCACGAATTGAATATCATCCTGACACAGTTCATCCATGACATAAGCGATTAGATCCAGACCCTTCTGGTCTGTCAGTCGGGATACCAGACCGATCATCATCTTCTTATCATCTACACGAAGTCCCAATTCTTCCTGCAGGGCACGCTTATTCTTCACCTTTTCCTTGCGGAAATTCACTGCATTATAGGATTTTACGATATTTTTGTCCGTCTCCGGATTGAACTCTCCATAGTCGATGCCGTTGACGATACCGCGCAGATCATGACTTCTCGCACGCAGCAGTCCGTCCAGACCCTCACCGTAGAACGGCGTCTTGATCTCCTCCGCATAGGTATCACTTACGGTAGTCACCGCATCCGCGAATACGATACCGCCCTTCAGCAGGTTCGCATCCTTATAAGCCTCTAACTTGTCAGAGGTAAAATAATACTCCGGCAGTCCGGTAATGCTCTGCACCGTCTTCACGTCCCATTTTCCCTGGAACTTCAAGTTATGTATGGTGATAACGGACTTCATGTTGCGGTAGAAATCTCCGCCATGGAAACGCTCCTTCAGGTATACAGGGATCAGGCCTGTCTGCCAGTCATGGCAATGGATCAGATCCGGCTGGAAATTCAAAAGCGGTAATGCCGACAGCACTGCCTTACAGAAATATGCATACTTTTCGATCTCATATCTGGGATCATCCCCATAAGGCTTGAAACCACCAAAATAGCTCTCATTATCAATGAAATAATAATGCACCCCGGCTTCTTCTGCCTCCAGAACCCCTACGTACACATTCTGCCAGTTGAAATCCATGTAGAAATGTGTCACATACCTGAGTTTATCCTTCATCTCCTGCTTCATACAGGTATACTTCGGGATGAACACTCTTACATCAAAATACTCCTTGTCAATATACTTCGGCAAAGATCCTACGACATCCGCAAGTCCTCCGGTCTTGATAAAAGGTACTCCTTCCGATGCGGCAAAAAGAATTTTTTTCATGTAAACCCTCCACATATGCTACGGCTTGTATTTCAAAACATAGATTGATTATACCATGTTTACGATTCATAGAAAAGAGGGCAGCGATAATTTACAAATCTTTTAGAGTCTGCGGTTTTGCCTCAGTTTCTGTAGGAAAGTCGGATCCTGTCAGCGATCAGCGCGATAAATTCCGAATTGGTAGGTTTGCCTTTGCCCGTGTCGATCGTGTAACCGAACATGGCATCCAGGGTCTCCATGCGCCCTCTGCTCCAGGCAACCTCAATGGCATGGCGGATAGCGCGCTCTACGCGGCTGGGTGTGGTCTGAAAACGCTTGGCGATGGTGGGATACAGGATCTTCGTGATGGAACTGATCATCGCCGGATCCTCCACCGACATCATGATAGCTTCCCGCAGATACTGATACCCTTTGATATGTGCCGGGACTCCGATCTCATGGATCATATCCGTGACATCCTTTTCCAAGTCATGGATGACTTCCTGGGTCTGCTCCTTTTTTTCTGTCGCTTTTACTGTGCTGTCTTTGGCATTTTTCGTAGAAGGAACCGTGATCATAATTTGGAATTCCTTGTTGGCATTCATCAGATCCCCCAGGATTTTGTATACTTTTTCATTATCCTTTGTAGTTGTAATGTTTAATTTTTCCATTAAACTACCTCCATGACTACAAAACTACTTTTTTCACGTACCGTTCTATTATAAATAGATATGCGTCATGGCTTCAAGCAGAACCCATCGCAAGATTTTTCCAAATTTCGCAGGCTAAAACGTTAAAAAAGGCGCCCGGAATGACCCGGACGCCAATAAGAGGGAAAATGTATAAGTAGAAAAACTACGAGTAAAGCAAATTAAATTAATGATGCTCTGCCAGGGTGTGAAGGGCTTCCTTGATGGCTGCCTTCACAGTCTCATCCTGTTCTGCATTCAGTCTGTGCAGCAGATAGGTCTTGGCATATTCGGTGCCGATGCTACCTAATGCTTTTGCTGCTTCGATACGGATCTTCGTATCCGGATTGTCGATCATGTGGGCAATGCTGTTAACACTGTCTTCATCCTTGATCCGGCTCAGAGCTTCCAGTGCGGCTACCACCACGGTGTCATCGGAAGAACTCAGATATTTGATGATCTTGTCGGATTTTCCTTTCTCCTGTAATTTCTGAATCTTACTTAAATCATGTTGTTCCATAAACACGCGCCTCTTTCTTTCTGCCAGCGCGGGGGCGGTAAAATCGTCTCCGGATCATCACTGTATGTCGCCTGTGGTGATTGGCTTCTCTTGATAATGTTATGATAACACTTTATTTGTCAGAAAACAATTATAGCAAAATGAAGGATTTCTAAAAATTCTATAACCTGGATACACTATCCCGATTCCAACAAAAAAAGAACAAATATTTTACTATTTGCTCTCCCGAGTTTAAAATCTTCCACTTATATGGCAGGAACTCTCCCGATAATCAATTCCTTATCTATTAATCATTATATGCTTTCTTAATGAAAAAAGCAATGAGTATTTTAGCAGCACTTGTCCCATCACGTTTTTTATACTATACTGATATCATCAAATCGAAAGAAGGTACTCTCATGACAAAACAGGAAATCAGCGAGATCAAAAAGCTGTTCACCCCGAAAAACTGCTCTATCACAAGAATCTGCGGATGCTATGTGGATGGAGAGAAGAATAAAAAGACCGAATTAAAGCAGGCGTTTCTGGCACTGCCGGAGGAGGAAATGTTCAAGTATTTCGAGATTCTGCGGAAGAGTCTGTCCGGCACCATCGGCAAGAATCTGCTGAATCTGGAGTTCCCGTTAAAGAGTGAAACGGAGGGCGGTACGCAGGAATTCCTGCTGCGTCTCAGAGACAGCCGTCTGAAGGACGATGCATTGCTTGAGCAGTTCTACGACCGTATCATCGAGTCTTATGAATATGTGGGCAATTATCTGATCCTGCTGATCCATGATGCCTACGATGTGCCGGGACGCACCAGAGACGGTATCGAGATGGAGGATGCTTCCGATGAGGTCTATGACTATATCCTTACCTGCATCTGCCCTGTGGATCTGTCCAAGCCGGGACTAAGCTACAACGCAGTGGAAAACACCTTCCAGAACCGTATCCGCGACTGGGTGGTAGGCATGCCGGACGCTGCTTTCCTGTTCCCCGCATTTAATGACAGAAGCACTGACCTGCACAGCACACTGTACTATTCCAAGGATGCGGAGGAATTAAAGGAAAACTTTGTGGATCTGATGTTAGGCTGTCCTCTTCCTCTGTCCGCAGGCGGTCAGAAGGAAACCTTCCAGTCACTGGTGGAGGAGACGTTAGGCGATACCTGTGCCATTGAAGTAGTAAAAAACATTCATGAAAAAATGAGCGAGATTGCTCAGGAGCATAAAGAAGATCCCGAACCTGTCATGCTGGATAAAAATGAAGTGAAAACGATCTTCGCCAGTAGCGGTGTAGCGAACGACCGCATGGACGTCTTCGATCAGTGTTTTGACGAGACTGCCGGAGAGAACACGGCTCTCATGATGAGCAATGTCTATAACCCCCGCAGTTTCGAGGTCAAGACACCGGATGTGGTCATTAAGGTCAATCCCGAGCGCACGGATCTCGTCAACACGAAGCTGATCGACGGCAGACAGTGTCTCGTTATCGAGCTGGACGGTAATATCGAAGTCAACGGCATCACCGTCCGTGCTGCCGGAAGCGGGGACAGGGAAGAATCTGAAGAATAAACCACCTGCCAAACGACAAGAATCGAACAACGAACTTGTGTAAAAAACCAGGAACAGCCTTACGAATCCAAACATCCGAAAGCTGTCCCTGGTTTTATTTTATGCGAAATCAACTATTGAATCTTGAAGTACTGCATGCTCTCAGCCAGCTCATCCGCAATCTTCTTCAGCTGCTCCGCACTGTCATAGACCTGTCGGAAAGTATCCAGAACCTCCTGTGTCTCGGTATAGGTCTGCTGCGTACTATCTACATTGTCATGCGCAATCTGCGAAAGCTGCTCCACAGCCTCCATGACTTCTCCACGGGACTCAGCCAGTCTGCCGGTACTCTCTCTGATCTGCAGGATACTCTGCATGGAAGCTTCAATCTCCTTCAATACCTCTGAGACATTGGCTCTGGTCTCCTGCATACTTCCACTCTGTTCGGTGATGATCTCCTGCATCCGCTGCATGATCTCCATTTCCCGGGCGGAATCTTCCATCAATGCTTTCGTGGTCTCTTCAATTTCGTGACCGGACTGGTTAGACTGCTCTGCCAGCTTCTTGATCTGGTCAGCCACTACGGCGAATCCTCTTCCGCTCTCTCCGGCTCTTGCCGCCTCGATGGAAGCATTCAGGCTTAACAGGTTCGTCTCTTCCGCGATTGATGTGATAAACTCCATCGCTGCATTGATTTTCTGAATGGAGGCATTGGTTCTGTCTGTCTGCTCCTTGACCTCTCCGATGATCCGCTCCACTTCTTCATTGATATGGCACAGCTGTGCCAGCGTATCTGCGGTCTTCTTACTGGACTTCTGCATGGAAGCTGCATTCTGGTTCAACGTATCCACTTCTGTGGATGTCTCTGTGATATGTTCTCCCATGATCCGCATATTCTCGGAAGTACTCTCTGAATTCTTCGACTGCTCCGTAGAATTTGCCACCACCTGACTTACAGCGTTCTGTACTTCATTCATGGTACCGTTGGTAGTATCTGCTGCATTTCCCAGCGCCCTGGAAGCCTCCAGCAGACTCGCAGAATTCTCGGAAATTCCCTTTAATATTCCCTTCAAGGTATCCTTTAGCTTTACCGTAACCCGCGACAGATCTCCGATCTCGTCCTTCCTCTTTAACATCTTGTCATCGACCCAGACGGTCAGATCACCCTCTGCGACCTTACCCATGATGCTGATACTTTTCTTGATATTGTGGCTGATAGATGTCGCAAGCTTCAGCCCCACGCCGATGCACAGGATCATTGCCACGCATACTGCTGCACCAATGCCGAAAATGATTCCGTTTACTACCGCATCCTTGTTTTCTTTATCGGTACCGACAAATACCATACCAATAATCTCATCATCGGAGCCATTCTGATAGACCGGCATGAAATAGCCGTAATTCATAACGCCGTCCAGAGATACCGCACTGCTGAAATACTCTTCTCCGTTCTGTAATACCTTCTCCACGATCCTGTCTCCCGCCGGGGAATTCAGAATCCGATCCCCGTTACTGTCCAGAGCAGAAGTCATGATGCGACGGTCCCCGTAGAAAAAGGTCACATCCATTCCGGTATTGTCCCTGATCCGATCCACCAGGCTCTCGGAACGGGAGATATTATAGCTGCCTTTCCAGATGTCGCCATTACTGGATTCCATATAGTCACCGGTGTTCTGGTCATACGCTGCCAGCGTTGCCGCAGCCGTTCCCTTCAGTCCTTCTTCGATTTCGTCCATCATGGAACTGCGTACCGTCGTCAGCATAAAAAAGATGGATAACAGTCCTAACAATACTACCGGTCCGATGGTCATTGACAGAATCTTTTTTTGTATACTCATGAAAATGCCCCCTATTCTACCACAGATACGGTCTTGAAATACCAGTTGATACCACCGGTAATCGTTGCATCATCCAGCGTCGTTCCCTCTTTGCCCACGGTCTCTCCCGTATTCGTCTCGATCACGCCGTCAAATACCCCGTTTTCTCCGGATAAAATCTGCTTTTTGGCTTCCTCTACCTTCTCTTTCGTGCCTTCCGCACAAAAGTCCGCCAGATCCGTGATGCCTACCAGATTTTCATTCATGCCGCCGTAGTAATTGCTGCCGTCCCAGCTGCCATCGATAATGCTCTGGACAGCCGCTGTATAATAGGCACTCCAGTTCCAGATGACGCTGCACAGGCAGGACTGCGGAGCATCCTTACTCATATCCGAATTATATCCGATACTGTACACACCCTTTTCCTGTGCCAGCGTCTGGGGATATACGGTATCACAATGCTGTGCGATCACATCACACCCCAGATTCAGAAGTGTCTGTGCCGCAGCTTTTTCTCCCTCGGGATCGTACCAGCTGTTTGTCACCCTTACATATACTTTTGCGTCCGGATTGACCGAATAGATGCCGAGTGCAAAGGCATCAATACCGCCGGTGACTTCCGAATTGGAAGAATCCATAGCTGCCACATACCCGATTTTATTGGAAGAAGTATTCATTCCCGCCACGATACCGCTCAAATATCTCGCCTGATAAATTCTGCCGAAATAGTTGTTGAAATTTTTACCGTTGCTCAGGTAGCCGGTGCCATGGGAGAAGTACACGTCCGGATATTCTTCCGCCATTTCCGCTGTAGTTTCCATATATCCCCAGCTGGTAGTGAAGATGATATTACAGCCTTCATCAATACATTCCTGAATTGCCTGTCTGGTCTCCTGCGTATCACTGTCATTGACATTAATCTTGCGGATGATCTGATCATCTGATAATCCCAGATTCTGCTGCATTCCCTGAATTCCCAGATCATGCGTATATGTATAACCGCTGCCCTCCGCCGGATCCGACAGATGCAGTACTCCTACCTTGATCTCCTCCTTTGGAATCCCTGCAGTCTGTGTTGTTGCGCTGCTGCCGCTTTCCGACTGCACCACCTGCGTAGTCCCATTGCTACCCCTTGCCTCATATCCGATGTTTGTAGCATAATCGTCCACTTCGCCGGTATTTCCGCAGCCTGTCAGTAATGCACACCCCAGAAGAATTGCCGCTGTCTTCCAAAAGTTTCCTGTTTTACCTCTTCCCATATACAAGTACCCCTTTCTCTTTTGTAGTCTATGTATATCTCTTATCTCTACCGTCTGATTTCTCAGAATCGGTTGATTCTACAAATATAAACTACAGCCTTCCCTTATTCCCTGCTGCCATGGCAGGTAAAATAAATCACCTGATACTCTTTCGCGATCTCTGTAAGGAACCGCATTGCTCCCTTGGTCCGGTTCTCATCCAGATTCACAAAAGGGTCATCCAGAATCAAAAACGGCTTCTGTTCCTCATACATGGCTTCCACCAAAGCAAGTCTCATACAGATACCGATCAGGTCACGGTTGCCCAGACTGAGGTATCCGATATCTCGGGGCATATTGCCTTCAACCACCTGCAATCTGGTGTTGGCATCCATCTGATAATTTTCGCATTCCGTTCCTGTGAGAATTCTGTAATATTTCCGGAACCCCTGCATGACAGGTTCTGTATATTTCGCAGTGAACGAACTCTTTGCCTGTTCCAACAGATTTTTTGTCATTCCAAGCAATTCATATTGTTTGAGTCCTTCCTCTGTCTTCTCCTGCAACGCTTCCAGCTCTTCCTGCATATTTTCCACATTATCCCAGGATTCCTGCAAGTCGGAAAGTTGTTTCTGATAGCTGTCAATGGTCTGAAAACGTTCTTCCATACGCTCCGAAAGGACCTGCATTTCATCTGCCAGACTTTCCAGGGATTCCTCTCCCTCCGGAATCTTCAGTGCCAGAAGTGCCGGAATGTCCTCTTTCGCTTCAAACGCTTTTATCTCCTGCTCGATTCTCCGATATTCCTGTAACTCCTTCTCATAATCCTTTCTATGACTTTCCAGTTCGGCCAACTGTTCTTCCGGGTGCTCCTCCGGAATCAGCTGCAACGACATTAGATAGTCTTTTACCTGTTCTTCCAGCGCTTCGTATTTCTGTTTTTGTTGTAAATATTTCTTTTGTTTTTCCAGTAAAAGCTGTCTCTGTCTGCACTTTCCCGCCAGTTCATGCAATGCCGCAAGATAATTTTGCGTCTCCGGTACTTCTCCGTATTCTGCAAAAAACTGCTGCAAATCTTTCTGCAATGCGGCAATTCTCGCAGTCTTTTCATCTGATCCGTCCTGCTTTTGCCGATCCAAAAGTGCCTCGTAATCTTTTCTCTTATTCTGCAGTTCCACAAGCCAGGAAGTCAATTCCAGTCCTTCCCGAAGTCCCCAGCGAGTGCAGAAATCCTCAACCTGTCTTTCCGCTATGCGGACCTGTGCCTCAAGCTCTTCCATTTCCTGTTCTAAATAGGAAAGCTCTGTTTTTTCTCCCGTTTGGACTTTGGATCTGCCTGCTGTAAACAACAGTGCCGCTGCCACAGCTGCAATTCCCAGTACGATCAGGACTCCTCCGATCACTCCCTGTCCCAATAAGATCACAGCAAAACCGCCAATCGATAAAAGAATGCCAAAAAGCAATAGCATTTTTTTCCTTTTACCTGCTTCTTCCTGCTCCCGTAAGCATCTGGCATCTTCCTGTGCCTGTATGGATTGCAGGGTTTTCCTCTGTATTTCTTTCGCCTGCAGAAGACTTTTTCCTTCATTGCGGTTCGTCCAGGCATTTTTTACACTGTCGATCTCCGCCTCCTGCGGCATTCCTTCCGCAAAATATCCGGAAAGCTCCTCTAACCGTCTGCTTTCTTCCCCTGACAGGGCATTTTTTCTTGTCGCGCTTTCCAGGCTCTCAAGTTCTTGTGCCTCAGCATATTTTTCTTCCAGTCTGGCATTGTCCACCATGGGAAAATCGTTTCTTAACTGTGCCTGCTCTTCCTCTGTCAGGCAATAGATTTCCATTGCCTTGCGGACAGAAATCCCCTGATTGCAGATGGCTGTTTTTTCGCGTAATTCTTCCCCTTTTGGTATCACGCCGTTAAAATAGCTTTCCGCTTCTTTTAAAGTCTGCTGTCTCTGTGCCATTTTTGCACGCAGATCCAGGTACTTCTCTTTTTTCGCCTGTTGATCCTTATAAATTCCCAGTTTCTTTTGTCTCTCCTGCAGTTCTGTCAGTTCCGCAGAAAGCTTTTCTCTCTCCTCGATCGCCGCCTTTTTCCGGGCATCAATACTTTCCATCGTATTCTGTATCTCCTGCCCGTTACGGATCTGCGTCTTCAGTTCCGTAATGCGGTCCTTGCTCTGACGGAGCGATCCGGTCTTACGAGAGGGTGACATGCTGTTTAACAGATCGTTCAACCGCTTGTCCGCTGTCTCAAAATTATTGATATCGTCCGTATTCTCCGCCAGATTCCCGATTTTGGCATTGATGCCGTCCGTAACAAAGGTCTCGCAGTCATTCTGTGAGATGAAAATCGTCCGTTCAAAGGATCCTGCGTCGATCCGGAACAACTCTTCTCCCAGATTTTGTGTAAAATCTCTGCATGGCAGATTTGTTTTCGTATCTGTCAGCTGAAATTCATCTTCTGCGCTTTTACTTCCGAAGGTTCTGCGGACAGAATATTGCTTTCCTTCACTTTCGAATTGCAGTTCTCCGCCGTAGACGCCCTTTTGCCAGGGGCTGTATCTCTTCCTCTCGTTTTCCAGAGGATCTCTCTTCCCTTCATTCCGGAATCCGAAAAGCATAACGCGTAAGAATGCTGCCAGGGTGCTTTTTCCCCAGCCGTTTTCCTCACAGACGGTGTTGCAGCCATCTGTAAAGTCATATGTAAAATCACTTAGTTTTCCGAAATTCTCAATGTGACATTTGATCAGTTTCATACGTCCAGGATCTCCTCTCCGGCCAGTGCCTGCAATCCGTAATGTATCACTGTCGCCTTATCCTCTTCCGACAGATCCCCTCTGCCCATGACCGTACGGATAAATTCTCCTTTTAAGGACTTGTCCTTTGCAAAAGCAGCATAATCCACCAGATACGCAGAGCTGTCCTTAATCTTTACAAAATAAAAACGGTGGCTGAACTGATGTAACAGAAAATCAATATCCTTTTCACTTTCCACATCTATTTTTCCGACCAGTTCATACTTGATCAGACTTTTCTCCGGGTAACCTTTCCCGGTTGTCTCATCTCTCATCCGTTCCAGGATCTCCGTCGTGGATTCACAACCGGTAATATCCACCGGAATGGTATAGAGCTTCCGGGATGCGAAAGGAATAAAAGTACTGTCAATTGTACCTGTCAGCTCATCAATGTCAAGCATCACAAAACCATGCTCTCCGCATTCGTCAAACCCTCTGCCCTCCAGACAGCCGGGATAGCAATAGATGCCTCTCGCATCCAGACGCTCTTTTTTATAGCTGTGGATGTGTCCCAGGGCAAGATAATCAATTCCCTTATTTTTCAATGCCATCAGATGAACGATCTCCGCCTTATCTCTCGCACTGTATTCCGATTCCTGTCCATGCAGGACTACAATGTTGCATTGATCCACATCCAGTGACAGCGTATGATATATGCTTCCGCTGTTTTCCGGTGTCAGTTCCACACCCGTAACCGTAACTCCCTTACCGGAGATAGGCTCCGTCCCTGAAAGTTCATAGCTTGTCCAGTGGTTCCCAAATAGATGAAGATTCTCCGGAAGTTCCGAAAGACTGGACGTAAAGCTTCCTTCATCATGATTCCCCTGTAAGTAATAAAAAGCTATTTGGGGATGTCCCTGAATTAAGTCTTTTACCACATTCCGGGCGGTAGCGGATACGTTTTTCGTATCGAACAGATCCCCTGCAATAATGATCGCCGCCACGCCCTGCTCTGCCCCGTATGCAACCATATTCTGAAAGGTGGTCAACAATTCCGTCTTACGTTCTCTCGCTTTTTCTTTGGTCAGATTTGCACTCATTTTGGAATCCAGATGGATATCCGCACAATGGATGATTTTCATATTGCTGCCTCCCGCATTAACCCTGTAGCACCTGTTGCAAAAGATTGTAACGATGCAGAACCTCATTCGCAAAACTGCATCTTTGATGTTCTCGTTTTGCAGACATATTCATTATATACGAATCTTTGTTCGATTACAACAAAAACGTATCGGTAGTGAGACATTCGGTCTCGTTTTCCGATACGTTTTTTTAAGATGCTGAATCACCTGTGTTTATGACTATACCTGCAGTCTGCCGGCTGTAATGAGTTTTCCGGATTTTCTGTCAAATAACAGAATATCTTCTCCACCGATCTCGAACTTCACTTCCTGACCGATCTTGTAAGCGGTATTGCCGAAGACCACGCCGGTCAACAGGAAATCACCGATACGAAGCTTAATCGTGGATTCCATACCGGTGGGCATGGCACCGTAGATCACGCCGTCCAGTCCTGCACCATCGTGTAATTGCAGGGCTTCGGGACGTACACCGATGACAAAATCCTCGTTGGTGATCACGGGAGCTTCCTGCAGTGCGTAATCGTCCTCGTTCACTCTGGCAATATGATACTTGAAGACTTCATCCTTGTTGGATTTCTCCACAGCTTTCTTATCCTGCATTTTCTCTTTGTGACGGGCTGCCTCATCGGCTTCGTTCTTATCTCTCTCTGCAAACCATCTCTGCAGATCCAGATGTTCTTTCGGAACAAACTTTGCCTTTCTACCGTCTAAGATCGTCACATCCAGGCTGCCGTTTTCATTCTGCACACCCTTGGCTTCGATAAAATTAATGGAAGGATTTCCTACGAAATCAGCCACAAACAGGTTGTTGGGTCTGCTGTACACAGTCAACGGTGCTTCATACTGCTGCAGCACACCGTTGTTGATCAGGCAGATCTTCGTTGCCAGTGTCATAGCTTCCATCTGGTCATGGGTTACATATACGAAGGTGCTTCCGGTCTCTACATGCAGACGCTGCAGTTCATATCTCATTTCCAGACGGAGTTTCGCATCCAGGTTAGACAGTGGCTCATCCATGAACAGTACCTGGGGTTCCGGTGCCAGTGTTCTGGCAATAGCAACTCTCTGCTGCTGTCCACCGGACAGTTCTGCGGGATAACGGTTCATGAACATTCCGATCTTAACGATACGAGATACTCTGCGTACCGCCAGGTCTATCTCTTCCTTGGAATATTTTCTGACCCTGGTTACTACCTTGCCACCGGATACGACTTCGAATTTCTCGTTAAGCTCTTCCCCTTTTTCCTTATGACCTGCCAGGATGCTGTCCAGCTTGGCAGTCAGTTCCTGCTTCTTTTGTTTTGATACACTTTCTTTGTCTGCTGCCTCGTGGAGTTTGTAATTATACAGCTCCTTTGCAGTATAGATAGAAATGGTATAATTATCGATCAGCTTCAGGTAGACCATATCCAGGTCTAATTTTCCCTTTTTATCTCTACATTCCTCAATGAGTTTTACCAGCTCTCCCGGATTCTCCAGTGCCTTGATCATACTTTTTAAAGCTTTGGCATCCTCATCGATCACGGGAAGTTCTTCCTTGATATTGCCCAGTCCGAAGGAGATGTTCTGGTATACCGTCATGTTCGGCCACAGTGCGTAGTTTTGGAACAGGAATCCGACTTTTCTCTTATTTGCAGGAACATTGATTCCCGCTTCACTGTCGAATACCACCCGGTCTCCGATCTTGATCTGCCCGCTGGTAGGGGTCTCCAGACCGGCGATCATACGTAAGGTAGTGGTCTTGCCGCAACCGGAGGGACCAAGCAGAGTGATAAAGGAATTGTCCTCCATATCCAGACTCAGATCATCTACCGCATAGAATTTTCCCCAACGTTTTGTAACATGTGTTAATTTGATTTCCGGCATAGTTATTTACCTCCGATACCTTCATCCAGGCTGGCCCCGGTCAGTTTATTTACCAAAGTGTTAAAGATCAGGATCGTTACGATCAGGATCAGGTTGATGGCGCTGGAAAATGCATACAGTCCCATCTCATCGAAATAATCCAGTGTCGTGGAGAGGATAAAGCCCTGCGTACATAGCAGTAAGAACAGGGACAGCTCTCGCAGACAGGTCATGAACGGAAGCATATATCCGTTGATAATGGAAGACTTCTGGATCGGAATGATGATCCGCAGCATCCGCTTGTACCAGGGAATATCCTGGATGATGGCCGCTTCCTCAATCTCTCCCGACAGCTGTAGCATGGAGTTCAGTGCACTTCTGCTGGCGAAAGGAATGTACTTGATCACGCCTGCGATGATCAACAATGTGTAAGTATTGAACAGGTTGATCTTGTCATTGGAGAACAGGATGAAGAAGGCTGCGCCCACTGCCAGGGACGGCATCAGGTACGGCAGGAATGCCACACCATTGACGTAATTTGCCCACTTGCTTCTCCGGTTCTTGGATACTGCATAACCGATCAGAGTACCGATGGTACCTGCGATCAGAGCACAACATACAGCGACTAACATCGTTCCCTTGAATGCTCTCCAGATCAGCGGATTGTGAAGGATACCGGGCTGTCCGTACAGAGCACCGGCTCCGTTGTTATCCGTCAGCCACCACTTGGTGGTCAGAGCACTGGGATCCATGGTATACAGGAAACTGTAATCTCCCGGATTCGGAAGGAAAGTCTCCAGTGCGAAGGACAAGATCGGGAAAATACTGGTGAAGAAGGTGATAACGATCAGAATGACCGCGATCAGGTATTTTCCAATCTTTCCTAAGTTGATCTTGGAGATCTGTCCGGATTTACCGGTAACCGTCGTATAATTCTTACGGCTCTTTAAGCTCATCTGGTTCATTAACAGGATCGCCACACCGAAGATCATCATGATGATGGCAAGAATACTGGCTTCCCCGGTATACTTGGAGTTCATGGAGATGTACTTGGTGGACAGAGTGGTCAGTCCCAGGTAGTGAGGTACGGGATAACTTCCCATGGCGCTTCCGAATACCAGCAGGATCGTGGAAAGGATCGCCGGCTTTACCATAGGTAAGGTAATGCGGAACATGGTCTTCCACTTCGGTGTATCCAAAATCGTCGCTGCTTCCTCCAGATTGGCATCCATGTTGCGGAAGATGCCGCCGATCAGTATGTAGGCAAAGGGGGCGTAATGCAGTCCCAATACCACTGCACTGGGGAACAATCCCAAGCACCACCATTTCGGCATCGTAATATTAAAAAGCGAAGCCAGCAGTCCGTTGGAGGTTCCGGTGACTACATTACTGTTGAATACATTCTGCCATACCACTGCCAGTGTCCACTGGGGCATGATGTAGGGGAAAATAAAAATGGAGCTTAGATATTTTTTACATTTTAAATTGGTTCTCGTAATTAAGAATGCGAACAAACCGCCGAACAAAATGGAGATCAGGCAGGTAAAGACTGCCAAAAGAACAGTATTTAACAGCGGTGTCCACAGATTTGTTCTCGCCAGTTTACTGGTGAACAGATCCACATAGTTGGCAACGGAATATCCGCTTGCTTTTCCGGTAAGATGTGCATCGATGGTGCCTGGATGGATCTTGAAGGTATCCTCGACGATTGCCACGATCGGCGCCACTGTGGTAAAAGTAAGTACGATACCAAACAGAAGCAGAATGATATTTTGTGGCTTGGAGAAATACGTCTTGATCTTGTTCAGAACAATCACCATCTTGCTTGTTTTTTTTGTGGCACTCTGATTCATGGTTAACCTCTCTTCCCAATACAAGCTTTTGGTCCTGTAAACCATCCACCCCTGCGAATAAGAAAACTGCTACTTACATGCAGGCATGATGTAGCAGATTTTCTTATTCTGACAGGACGAATAGTCACTTTTTTATATCATATATCACTCATATCACTCAGCAGTATACTTCGGTAACAGTTCGATCCAGCTTCCTACCGTGAAGGATACGGATGCGCAGTACTCAGGATCTTCCAGCACCAGTTCGCCATCGGTAGACCACCAGTCGAAGCCTCTGTCATTCTTGCTCTCGTATACAACATTACCGTTCTCATCATTACCGCCGGTGCTGTGCTGATAGGTAGCTTCAATTGCCTTTGCCACTTCAGGGTTAGCGGAATAACCGCCCATGTCTTTGCCCCATGCGCTGAAGCCGTCTTCCGTACAGGTCATGTATGCGATGAAAGCACATGCAGTCCAGGGCAGCGGGCTGTTATCGGTAACAAACAGATAATGGCAGTAACCGTATCCACCGATTCCCTTATAACCATCCTGATAAGCGGCAACCTTGATATTGTTCACAGATACACCTGCGGATTCTTCTACGGAGCGCAGCTTACTGTATACTAACAGTCCACACTGATCGGTAGCGGAATCGGATACCAGCGTATTACAGATAGGTCCATCATCGGTCTGGGCATTGTAGCTGCCTACCCAAAGTTTGATCCATGCCAGGGCATATTTACCATCAGCGCCTAAGCCTAAATCATTTGCCTCGGATTCCATTTCATCAATCGTGGGCTGGAAGTAAGCCTGCTCATCAGCGGGTAATGCATTGAAAGCATCCTTTAACATGGCTGCGTATTTATCTTCGGTCAGCATGTACAGGAAATTCTTACCTACAACCTCGGAATCAATATCCATAAACAATGCGTGAGTTCCTTCCGCTACGAAGTCCCAGCAGTTGTCATATACTTTATCTCCGGTACAGTTGTATTCGAATACCTTATTCAGCGTCTGTAATGCCAGATAACCGTCCACCGCATCTGGTGTGGTTCCGTTAGCCTCTGCCCATTCCTTGGGAATGAACGTATCCAGTATTCCGGTCTGTGTCATCTTGGATTCGATCTGATTACCATCCTGGATCAGGGTCATTGCGAAGGTTCCTTCCGGCTTCAGGGAATCAGCGGTCAGCTGTTCAAAGATCTTGTTGTTCTTAGGCTGCTGCCAGTCAAATTCCATGCTGTAAGAAGGATCGATAGACTGCAGATACTCGATGAACAGAGGAAGTGCTGCTTTACCACGGCTGGAATTACCTACACCGTAAAAGGTCTTGCCGTTGGATTCTTCGATGGCCTTCTGTGCCAGTTCCTCCATGGTCATTCCTTCTGCCTGTTTGATGATCTGCTGAGTTGCAGTAAGATTTGCGTCGTCGGCTACCTCCGGGGTCTTGGTCTCTGCCACCGTCTCGGTTCCGGCTGTCTGTGTGTTATCTGCGCTTCCAGTTGCCTGGTTCTGGGTCTCGCTGCTGCCGCATCCGGCTAACATACCAACACTCAGTGCACAGATCATAAGTAACGATACTACTCTTTTCTTCATATGCTGTCCTCCCTTGAAACATATAGTTTGTATAACCCTTCATGGTCCACTTACTTGGAATGGGATGTTTCCCTCTTCCGTTCTGATGATTCTATTATACGTTGGGAATTCAGCAATTTGTATAAGGCAAAACTGTTATTATTTTAATATTTCTGATACTATGTATAGTTTTTCTGATATTTTATCGTTTCTTTTGTGCATCTTTTTGGTTTTACATGCTTCTATCCTGGTATTCAGAGGGAGTAACACCAACAATCCTCTTAAAGCTGCTGGAAAAATGTGCAACATCACGATAGCCCACCTGCTCCGCAACTTCATACACCTTATTCCGGCAGTCATTCAACAGTTTCATGGCAGTGCGCATACGAACTCTGGTGATGTATGCCGCCACCGTGTAATCCGTCTCCCTCTTGAATGTATGACTCAAATGTCCTTCACTGATCCCCAGGTGCTCTGCGATCTCTGCCACACACAGTTCCGGATCCCCATAATGAGCGGAAATATAGTCTACGGCTGCCATGACATATTTGCTCTTGTCGCCTTTATTTAAGACTAGTTCGGGAAGCGGCTCATCCTTGCTGTTTTCCAATTTTTCCTGTGTCCTCTTACGTTTCTCCAGTGCATTGTTCACTGCCTGTTCCAGTTCCCCGTCTCCAAAAGGCTTTAACAGATAGTCACTGGCCAATAATTTCAGAGCGCTCTGCGCATAGGAGAATTCACTGTAAGCAGTTAAAAAGATCACACTGACATCATTGCCTTCTGCCCTCAGTTCCTTCAGCATTTCGATGCCGTCCATTTTGGGCATACGGATATCGCAGATCAACAGATCCGGATGATATTTCCGCACGGCTTCCAGTCCTTCGATCCCATTGCCGGCTTCCGCCACGACGACACAGTTCAGTACCTGCCAATCTGTCTCCATCACGATTCCTCTGCGCACCAGCATCTCATCATCGATCACGATCACTTTGTACATCGTATTACTCCCTCCATTGTCTCTTCCCGTTTTCGGTATTTCCCCACTATCCGGTAAAAATTCCTCTCTGTCCGTTGCTCTGTATCGGTTCCTCAGGCTTCTCCGTATCTTACCGGCAATCGTAATGTCACTTTCGTACCGTGGACTTCGCCTTCCTCTTCTGTTCGCTGTCCGTCCGTAGGGTTTTCGGCGTGTGAGGTAAGGCTCTCCATGTGAATGCCGTATTCTTCCCCATAGGTCAGCCGGATGATGGTATCCACGTTAGAGACCCCGATATGCCCCACCAGCTGCTCCTGTCTTCTGTGATTGATGGCATCTATCCGTTCTTCGGGAGCGCCGCAACCGTCATCGGTTACTTCAATACACAGAACATCTTCCTGTCCTGTGATCCGCACAAGGATATTTCCTTCTTCACTCTCCTTTAATCCGTGTAGTACCGAGTTCTCCACGATGGGCTGTATGATCAGCTTGGGGATCACGCACTCTTCCAGTCCCTCCTGCAGATCCACGGTGTACGAGAACTTATCATTGAAACGGATCTTCTGGATATCTACATAACAGTTCACCAGTTCCAGTTCTTCTTTCAGATAGATGAACTGTCTCTTGGAGATACTGGTCCTAAGGATCTTCGCCAGTCCCGCCGCCATGGTAGCGATCTCCGGGATATGGTTGGCCTTCGCCACCCATTTCATGGTGTCCAGTGTGTTATACAGGAAATGAGGATTCAGCTGTGCCTGCATCATGGCAATATGGGAAGCATTGAGTTCCTTCTGCTTCTCCACCTTATCCTGCACGCTTTGCTCCAGTTCGTTGGCCATGATATTAAAGTTCCGGGACATCTGTCCCAGCTCGTCCTCTCTGTCGGAGACGATCCTGACAGTAAGGTCTCCTTCCTGCAGTGTACGCATGGCCGTATTCATCCGTTCGATAGGACGGGTCATATTTCTACCCAGCCGGGAAGCCACCAAAACACACAGAATGACACTGATGGTCAGCATCACGATCAACACACTGTACATGGAGTTCAATACTTCTGTTGAAAACACGCTGGGACAGGACAATGCAGTATACAATCCACTGTCTCCCAGCGGCTGGACCAGCAGTTCTCCGGCACGATATACTCCCAGCAGCTTATGACCAACCATGAGTTCTTCCCGGATCTGCTCTTCCTGCAGGTTACCATTATCATAAATGGTTCTCCAGAAGGGGTCCATGATTGCTACCTCCGCTTTGGCATTTCCCTTATCATGAAGCACTTTTTCAAAATTTTCTGCGCGCATGCTGATCACAATATAACCTTCCGGTATACCGTCTTTTCCCATAAGTTTACCCGCTGCATACAATAAAATCTTGCTGTCATTAGTATCTGCACGCCGCAGCACCAGCGTCTCTTTACTATCCTCGACTGCTTTCAGGATGCCCCAGTATACCGGCAGATCTGTCTTGGCACTTCCCTGTGCCGTAGTGTAAATACATTTTCCGTTTTTATCATACAGATCAAATTGGGCATATTCTCTGTAATCAGCCACTTCCCGATAGAATTGCAGGTAAATCTTGCTCTTCGACCAGGTGTCATCTTCACCTATCTGTTCCACGATCCGGGTGTTAGCATTTATATTCTCCACTACCGTCTCGAACTCCTGAAACAATTCCAATATGCCAGCATCTATCTGTTCCGCCTGCTCTGTTACTTTTTTCTCATAATCGCTGTTGATCTTGGTCTCCATAGTCTGGATCAGGAATACCCCAAAAAGCAATAACGGCAATAACGCAACTACACCGAAGCAGACCAGCAACTGTCTGTGAAACGACTTTTTAATCCACTTTTTCATCTGTTCTCCCCTGTAACGTCTCCCATGTGTTCAGAATTTTTTCCTTTTCCTGAGAAGCCCAATGAATATCATAATCGATCGTTTTTAATTTTGTCTGCTCCGGTGCTGCATACTCTTCCATATCATTGCGGACAGTTCTCCGGAAAAAGGCTTCCTCCACCAGTCTCTGTACATCACTACTGACGGTAAATTCCAGAAATAATTTAGCATTTTCCATATGCTTTGCGCCCTTGACGATCGCTGTAGCGTCCGGTATGGCACTGGTGCCGTCCGTGGGGTAGATCACTGTAATATCTGCCCCTTCCAGAATCTTTTGTCTCGCCATTCCCTCCGTGGTAATACCTACCAGTCTGGTTCCGGCATTGACTTCCTCCAGTACTGCCACAGATGAGGGTGACAGGTAACCATCCAGTGCACCGGTAAAGGCCTCCAGCGTCTCCTGCGCATCCTGATCCGATACCTGAAGCATCGTACAGAGTGCTGTATAACTACTGCCGGATTTCGTGGGATCTGCGAACGCGATCTTTCCCTTCCAACGATCGGTCTGCAATTCCTCCCAGGTTCTGGGAGCCGCTACGGGATAGACCAGTTTATTGTTATAGATAAATACAGTCGGCAGCACAGAAAAGGGCGTATAGGCATCTCCCTCCGTGCGATACTGTTCCGCAATTTGATCTATTTCGCTGACTTTATAAGGTTCCAGATAGTCTCTGCACTCCTCAAAATTTTCAACACCTCCACCGAACATGACGTCAAAGGTACCGGGTGCATCCTGTTGTAATTCATCAAAAAGTGCCAAAGTATCTCCTGCTTTGAGCTCTACAAAAATCCCTGTACGTTCCTCAAATTCCTTGATGATCGGTTCGTATACATCAGCTTTGTGAGCGGTATAGACGATCAGTTTTCTGTCCTCCGGGATCTGATAGACCGTCTCTTCGGACTTGCTGCAGCCAGTAAATAACAGGAGCGCCGCAGTCAGTCCGGACAGAACAGATATTCCTGCTTTATGTTTTTTACTATACGAAGTCCTCATAACTTTGCCCTTATCTTTTTCGTTTGTTTATTTTCACTGTATTGTTTCTGTTATCTCTCTGGTTTTTCGATTTTGCTCCCGGCTGCTGTCTGTTGCAGTCTCCGCATCCGGTCGTACTGCCCATACATTTTTTGCACTTCGTTCTCCAGGATATAGTAGTGGCGGATGTATGGGATCAACAGAATCAGGATCACTATGGGGAGTAATAAAGTAAAAAGGCTGTTGGAGATCACACTTAAGACGATCGCCAGCATCTCTAACAACGCAAAAGTCACCGTAACGATCAGATGGATCAGACGCTCATGCTGAAAAAATCCCACCTGCACAAGATGCTCCTTAAGCTTGTCCTGAACCATTTCCTGCATGGTCTGTTCCTCGGTATCCGTTTTCTTTATGTCAGTTTTCTGTGTATGCGTCTGCCTCTGTACAGCCTGCGTTGAGTATTCACCGTGCTGTGACAATGTCTGTACGTTCTGCTCCATTTCTGTCAGCCATTCATCTATCTGTTTTCGATATTGCAAAATGCGCTGCTCCATTATTTTCCCCACCTTCCCGGTACTTGTATTACTCCATCATAGCTATTCTTTCGTTTTTCGTCAATGTGCCATAAATACAAATAATTCCAAAACATAAAAAAACGCCTCTATGCATACGCATAAAGACGTTTTCCTTCATTTCAAACATAAAAATGGGGCCTATAGGGCTCGAACCTATGACCCTCTGCTTGTAAGGCAGATGCTCTCCCAGCTGAGCTAAGACCCCACAAGGATTAAATAATCCTTTAACGACCCAGATCGGACTCGAACCGACGACCTTCGCCGTGACAGGGCGACGCTCTAACCAACTGAGCCACTGGGCCATTCCTGAAAATACATTGTTTGTACCTTCAAAACCGAACACTGAAATCTAATCTCTTATATCCTAACTTCCATCCTGCTTTCCTATCCAAAACCTTTGGTCAAGCCCTCGACCGATTAGTAAATGTCAGCTGAACACATTGCTGTGCTTACACCTCATTCCTATCTACCTCGTAGTCTTCAAGGGGTCTTACTCATTTCTGAGGGATATCTCATCTTGAGGGGGGCTTCACGCTTAGATGCCTTCAGCGTTTATC